>ERZ1066118.1734-NODE-1734-length-12419-cov-5.644371_pt1 | contig 12419 bp, 12 predicted proteins | sample MGYA00382765_ERZ1066118 | MGnify/ENA primary metagenome ERZ1066118 (study PRJEB33369, sample SAMEA5778348) | biofilm metagenome | biome: Industrial cooling water; feature: Water cooling tower basin; material: Biofilm | place: United Arab Emirates | collected...
CGCTGTCCGGCGAGCAAGCTCGCCAACTTTCGGCCTTCGCCGAAAAACAACCGATTGGATTTGCGCGAAGGCGCAAAGTTGGCACGAAGTGCCGGACAGCGCCGACTTCAGTCGAGCGACTCATTGGACGCGCCTTGGCGCACCGCGCACCGCGCACCGCGCCTCTCGCACCGCGCCATCTATTTCTTCATCGCCACGCGCGTTTCGTTCAAAATGCCTTCGTCAATGCGATAAATCTCCTGCGCGACTTCGCGCACAAACTCTGCGTCGTGCGACGAAAGCACGAGGGTGCCTTTGTATTTTTTGAGCGCTTCCATCAGCACTTCGCGCGAGTTGGCGTCCATGTGGTTGGTCGGCTCGTCGAGCAGCATCAAATTCGCGGGGCGCAGCAAAAATTTGGCGAGCGCCACGCGGCTCCTTTCGCCGCCTGAAAGCACTTTCACCGGTTTGTAAACCGCGTCGCCTTTAATTAGCAAGCGGCCCAGGAGGTTGCGCGCCATCGGTTCGGGGCGCGTTTCGAGGCCGTCGAGCGTTTCGTCCAAAACCGATTTGTTTTCATCGAGCGCCTCGGCTTGGTGCTGCGCGAAATAGCCAATCACCACGTTGCGGCCTTCGTCGCGCAAGCCCGAATCGGCGTCCTCAACGCCCGCCAAAATTCGCAAAAGCGTCGATTTTCCGGCGCCGTTTGGCCCCTCAAGCGCCACGCGGTCGCCGCGTTTGAGTTTGAGATTGACGCCTTTTAAAACTTCTTTTTCGCCGTAGGATTTGTTCACGTCTTTGAGGCGCATCGGCTCTTGCGACGATTGCACGGCGTCGGGAAATTCGAGATAGATTTTGCGCGGCAAGGCTTTGGGCGCCTCGACTTTCTCCATGCGCGCGATGGCTTTTTCCTTCGATTTCGCGGCGGCGGCTTTGGTGGCTTTGGCGCCAAATCGCGTGATGAACTCTTGCTGGCGCTCGATTTCTTTTTGCTGACGCTCGTAGGCGAGCTGTTGCGTGCGGCGGTCTTCTTCTTTTTGCTCGACGTAATTCGTGAAATTGCCGGTGTAAGACACCAGTTTTCCTTCATCCAACTCCACGATGGTTTCGCAGGTCGCATCGAGAAAATCGCCGTCGTGCGAGATGATGAAGACCGTGCCCGGATACGTCGCGATGTAGCCAATCAGCCAGTTGATAGTTTTTTCGTCGAGGTGGTTCGTCGGTTCGTCGAGCAGCAGCAAATTCGGCTGGCGAAGCAGCAATTTCGCCATCGCGATGCGCATTTGCCAGCCGCCGGAAAAGGTGTCGGTGAGCCGGTCGAGCGCGCCGGGCGGGAAATTGAGGCCGTGCAGAACTTTTCCGATGCGCGATTCCATCGTTTGCGTTTGCTGCATTTCCATATCGGTTTGCGCCTGCGAAAGTTGACGCAGGGCTTCGCGGGCCTCGTGGTCGCGCGCGGTTTCGAGCTTTTCGGCGAGCGCTTCGATGCGATTTTGCGCGTCGTCCACTTCGGGAAAGGCGCTTTGCATCTCTTCGCGCACCGTGACGCCCAGGCGACACTGCGATTCCTGCGAAAGCATCCCGTAGGACACGTTGTTATCGAAGCGAATGGTGCCCGAATCGGGTTCTTCGTCGCCGGTAATCATGCGGAAAAGCGTGGATTTTCCGGTTCCGTTGGGGCCAACAAGCCCGATGCGGTCGTCGGGGCCAACAAACAAATCGGCCTGGTCGTAAAGAACCTGCACGCCGTATTGTTTGGAAATTTTGTCAATCGAAAGCATGGCGCCAAAGTGTAAACGAGCGCGGCGGCGCGTTTGAGAGGTTTCGTTTATCACGCTTTTTGGCCGCGCGCATTTCGGCGCGGCGCGCGGGGCTTGTTAAATTGAAATGTCGTTTCCAACGAGAATTTCCCGACCGAAAAGAGAAAAACCATGCCCAAATCTGTCATTTCGCAAATGGAATCGCGCATGAAAAAAGCGCTTGAGGACTTGCACGGCGACCTCGGAACGCTGCGCACGGGCCGCGCGACGCCGAATCTGCTCGATAAAATCGTCCTCGATTATTACGGCGCGCCCACGCCGATGAAAAGCCTCGCCGCCGTTTCTGCGCCCGAAGCGCGCCAACCACTCGTTTCGCCGTTCGATAAATCTATCACCAACGTGATTGCCAACGCGATTTCCAAATCTGATTTGGGCGTTTCGGCGGTCGTGGACGGCCAAAACGTGCGCGTTTCGATTCCCTCGCTCAACACCGAGCGCCGCAAAGAAATGGTCAAACTCGCCGGCAAAAAAGCCGAAGCGCACAAAGTGGCGATTCGCAACATCCGCCGCGACGCCAACGACGCGCTCAAAAAGATGGAAAAAGACGGCGCGATTTCCAAGGACGAACTCGCCGGACACGAGAAAACCGTCCAGAAAATCACCGACACGCACATCGCCGAAGTGGACAAAATGCGCGCCGCCAAAGAAGCGGAAATTATGGAGATTTAAGTCTCTGTAAAAACACGAAAGCCCTCGAATACGAATAAAATCCGAGGGCTTTCGTGTTTTTCGCGTGATTTCAAGGCGATTTTATTTGTAAACGTGGTCTTTCTGGCGCTGTGTAGCCAGGAAATCGCAGTGACAATTGCTCGCCAGAGCGAATGTGAACGAGCCAAAATTTGGTTTCTTGCAAAGGCGCGTCGGGCGCTGTGGCCCGAAAGCGCGTCAAAACGCGCACAGAGAACGATTTCGTGTCTTCCTGTGCCCCTTTTCGCGCCAAAGGCGATTGAACGAGCGGCGACCCGAAAATCGAGCTTAAATCGGGCAAAGCTTGGCCGTTTGCGGCTTCGATGTAAAACCACGATTGTTTGCCAATCTCTGACTGAAGCAGAAAATTGAAGCCGCCCTGAGACCATGACGCGTAAGCGACCGGATTTCTGATTGTTCCCCAGTTACTAAAACGCGTTGTAATGCGCGAAAGCGGCGGCACCCAATCGGGCTGCAAGGTTTCGTGCAGTTCGTTCCATGCACTTAGCGGCCACCATGTCGTATCGTAGTCGACTTGCTCCAACATCGGCGCGAATCCGGGGCGCTCGAAGGCGATGATGTCGCGTTGCGTTGGCGGCGCCGCATTCCATGACGCGGCGTTTGAATCGGAAAAATAGAGGCTTCCTCGCGGCAAATCCCAGGCTTTTGCCGTGAAAAGCGCGTCCATTTCCGATTTAGGCCGCACTTTGGTTCGCGCCGTCGCTCCAAGCATGCGCTCACCGTGATTTTTGAACTCGAAGGAGAGCAAGTAATACCCAGCTTCCTGAATCACGGCCCGATGAATCCAGCGCGAAGCGGTAATCGTTTCGGAAACGATTTTTCCCTGCCCTATTTTGCCTTCCTTGGATTTCGTGGCAAAAGTCGTTTCATTGCGCACCCCACTTTTGGGCGTCGCGCGATAAACAACGGGAAACGGTTCGCCCGCTGTGACAACCGCTGGAACCATGATTTCGACGGTGCGGGCATGCCAATCTTCTTGTTTCGGCAACTCCAGCTTGGACACAGGTTGTTGCGCCAAGGCTGCCCTGACCAAAGCAAGGTCGCCAGAAAGGAGGCAATTTTCATGGTTTGATGTCTCCGCGATAACCGAAATTGCTGATTTCGAGCGCAGCGGGTAGCCCAACGCGAATCAATAAAATCCGCACTTGCTGATAGGGGCCAACGGGAAGCGGCGCACGAAAGCGAACGTATTCGCGCACCGCGAGCGAGGCCATTTCTTGCGTGCTATTTTTCGCGCCAGGAAAAGCCTCGGCGCGCAAAACATCTTCCGCGCGCAGCGGCGATGTTCCTTTGGGAAGCGGAAATAGTTGTTCGAGATACAACCAAAATTCGCGGCTGGGCCGTGCCATGTAAAGCCCGCGCACGTCGCCGCGCGCAAAAGAGGAGTAAGCCACCTCATAAGAGCGTTCGGGAGTTGTTCCCGATGCGTTCAGGTGCATTTGTCCTGTGACGACGAGTTCGGTTGGCGGCAACCATTCGGGGCGAATTTTTCCGCGCCAAGTGGCGAGCGCCGCTTCTCGCTTGGCTTTTAACTCACGAGGAACGCTATCGGCATCGAATCCACCACGCCGAAACGCGAGATCTGTATTGGTTGTATCCAGTGCCCTGAAGACGTCGGGTGAGAGTCGCGCTGGCGCAAGCCATTCGCGCTCCTTTTCGGGCCGAGCAAACCAATCATCGTTGGCTTTCTCCTTGAAAAAGAGCGCGTTTTGCGGAATTGCCCACTCTTTCATGGATGATTTTTGAGGCGTGGGAGCCGCTTGCAATACCGATGTGCAGAGGAGCACAAACGGGAGAAGAACAAAGAATTTCATCAGGAGAACCATGTTTTCCAGCGGGAAACTAAAGAAACTCGAAAGACATAGTGCTTTGGCGTTTTTTTCGAGTTACGCGACAACTTTTCAGTTGCGTAAAAAACAGCCTCGTCGCCTTCTCCCGAAAGAACATTACCGATGTAAATGTTTGTCCCCAGACCTTGCAGCAATGAGTCGTTTTCACGCTTGAGATCAACAATGTGATGCAAACCTTGCGAATCTATCCTGTAAATTCCGAATCCAAATTGTGTTTGCCCTTCAGATTCTCGAATCATTTTTCTCACATAAAGACCAGAGTCAGGAGAGTGCCAGAAAACCGTTCTTGGCTCAAAATCACCCGAAATAAAAACGCCGGCACCTTCTGAAATCGTGTTTTTTTCATTATCAGTTAAAGAAGTGGCTCGAACCAAGTAAGCATTAGTCCCTGTGTAATCTCCTTTTCGCTGCCGCTCTAAATTCCAAATTGTCTCATCGTGACTAATGTAATCAGCAATAAATTTCTTCACCTGAGGCGAAGCTTGGCCGATGGTAAAAACCAGGTTAGGGCCACCGCCAACAATCACTGCGTCATTTCGGTCGACTGCCTGAACGTATCCCACTAAATCTGCAAATTCGCCAGTGTAGTTCCATTCTTGCAGCAGCTTTCCATTTGGGGAGTAAGCGCGCAGAATAGTTGCCCATTTGCCTTCTCTACCTTCAACAGGAATTTTTCCAGTTGTGGAACACCACCAAACACTTCCATTGTCATTAACTGTAAGTGAGTGATTGGGAAAAGATGCACTCAAGCTTTGGCTTTTGCTTAGTGCCACTCTTCTCAAATGCCCTTTGGCAGAGTAATGATAGACGACCCATCCACTGTCTTCCAGTAAATAGACACCTCCAGTTTTATCAACAGAAACAGCCGTTACATCCTGTCTTTGTTGTTCATGGGTGGAAGCTGGCTTCTCGGAGAAACTCATTTCAAATTTTCCTATGAGAACAACTTGTTCTATTGGCTGTTGGCCAGCCGAAACAATCGCTATTGAAATGGCGATTGTTAAAGCTAAACGTAGCTTTCGGCTGCCCTTGAAGGCGAAGTTAATTTTCATCTAAATCAACTGATGAACGGCTATGTGCGTCAAAATAATCTGTATCGGATCCTGTGTTATTCATGCTGTTTTCAAGTGGCTCATGGTGCACGATGGTTCCTGGATAAGCTTTGCTGTTACTATTTATACGCCATTCATACGGAGGTTTAGGTTTTGAATTGTCACCTCCGTCCCTAATAGCTGCATGCCCTGTCGACCAAGGTTTAGGAACGAGAGGACTATTTTCATCATCTCTAGCTTTTTTGTTACTTCTAAAAAATATGATAGCTCCCTTTCCTTGATCATCAAATGGCAGGTAATCATGTTGCTCATTCGTTCCAGACGGTATCGCAATACCGTCCGCTCTAAGCAATCCTAAACTTTCGTAAACCAAAGCAGTAAACCCACCACATAACGTGCTTTTTGCACCAGCAGCTTCTCTTTCAATATAGTCCGAATCAACCCAGCTTTTTGCCAGTTCCACAATTTGGTCGCGCTTGTCAATTTTAAAATCAGCTCTCTGTTGCTCAAACGAACGAGGCTGCGGGAATTGAACAGAGATCTGCCATTTGCCACGCAATTTTGTAATGTCCCATCCGCTGGGAGTCGCGTTCGTCTCGGTTGGAGAGTAGGCCCAATATTCCCAAAGCAACGTTTTGATGTTCGGGTCAGAGGCCTGTGGGTTGGGTTTGAGTTGTCCTTGCACTAAAGGCGCATCCGAAACTCCACCACGTTTGCGCAGAAAATTAATGGTTTGTGGTGGCATAACAACTACGGGTGGTTTTCCCTGAGTGCGAGATTGTTTGATAATGGCATTGAGCGTCACATAGAAACGCATGGCGCCGCGCGTGCCCACTTTATTGCCCGCAGAACCGTCCGAAAGTCCATTTCCCACATATGTGTAAACGTAAAATTTGTTCATTTTTAGCGGGATGATGTTCACCCTGACTTTAGGACTGTTTGCCACGACGGTGGAATCTACTGCTGCGAATTGGATCGTGCCCGATTGAGTGCCCACTGTATAAGTGGCTTCGACTACACCGTTAGCATCAGTCGTGGTCGTATTTGATGCAATGGAGCCATAACCCTCGGTGCTGCCCGACAAAGGATTGGCCGTATAAAAGGATTGCCCGTCGCTGTTAGTAATGCTGTTGATGCGCCATGCAATTTGATGTCCCGTCACAGCTTCGTTTTTATATTTCAGCGTCAATTTAACGCTTGCCGTCGATTCTCCATCAGCCGCCAATTCGTCCGGGTTGATTTCCCACACTTCTTCAGCGTCTTGCATTGAAATCTGCGATGTCTCCGCTTCAGAAGTCGCAACTCGCGCTTTGACCGTTGCTGTTGAGCTGATTTTTCGGCTCGAAGTGAGCGTCGTAGTGGCTTCACCTTGTGCGTTAGTCGTGGATGAATCCGCTGTGAGCGTCGCGGGATATTCTTCGTGGGAATTTTCGACCGAAAAGCTCACCGAAAGGCCGGAAACGGGCGCATTTGCACTGTCTTTGACAACCGCTTTGACCGAAGTTTGATGAGCAGAATCGGCCACACCGCCCGCGCAAATTTCTGTTTCCGTTGCGGAAACGCTCACGCTCAAATCCACGATTTCGCCACCACCGCTGTAGGCCCACAGTGAAAGGCCATCCACGTCATCGTCGTTCACATGAATGGTGTTGGTGTATTCCACTCGAAGATGATAAATGCGACCAGCAATGAACGTTTTTGAAAGAGCGTGGAAAGACGCATTCAAATCGTCCAACGCCTGATTTTGCCCTTTTCGGCTCAAAACTTGTTCGCCATCAATCCAGACGCTGGCGCCATCGTCGCTCAGCAATGCGAGCCTACTGTTATTGTCTCGAGGTTTGAAAAAGCCTTCGTAAGTCAAAGTCTCGACGGAATTGCTTTTGTAAAACGGCGCGCTGGTGCTTTGGGCAGCAGCGGCATTGCGCACGAGTTCCAGGCTGGCATCTTCTCGGTCAGAGAAAATGTCGCCTACCGAAAGCGGCACTGAGGTTTGGCCGAACGCTTGACCACCGATGCAGAAAATGAAAGCGAGGCACAAAGCCAAGCTGCGGAAACGGCGAAAGAAATTTGAAAAAGTCAATGAGTTCATGGCGATGAAGGAGAAGTAGCGTTTGCAGCTAAACGTTTTTCTATGCGGTCTTGAAGGCGTTTGAAACCTTTCATATCAGGGGATTGAATCGCGCGCAGAAGCGCCAAAGCGCGCTCTAAATCGGCGCGACTGGCCTCGCTGGATTTGGCTAACAGCGAAGCCAATGTGCCGCGCGTCCAATCGAGTGTGTTGAGATCAATTTGCAAATCTGTGGATTTCGACGGCGGGCGCTCGCCAATTTCGAGCAGCCACTCCAACACCCGTTGTTGCACATCGAATTCTTCGGCGCGCTCGAAAGCACCAACCGCCGCTTCGATGAGGCGCTGCCGACTGGGGTCGCGCCAGCGCTGTATGTGGGCCAACGAAATGTAAGGCAAAATGAAGCCCTGGTAGATGCGCGCCAGAAGCCAACGATCAGAGCGCAAATGGGCAGCAGCAAAACTGGCGCTTTCTCCCGCCACCAACAAACCTTGCCCGCGCTCCGAAGTTGTTTTTTGCTGGAAAAGCGCTTGCGCTACCAAAAGTTGTTCGCCCAAAAACTGGTATTGCGCTTCCTTTGTGGTCAAAGTTCGGCTTTGCCGCTCGCTGAGCCAACCTCGCAAACCCTGGCTTGGATGTTCGGGCAAAAGCACAGGAACGCCACTTTCTTTGGCAATATGAGCTAAAACAGCTTCACGGGCATTTTGCGGTGATTGGGCAGCAGACAGCTTGGATGGTGCAACTGGCGCACTCCAACTGGGAGAAGCACACACGAGAAGAAACAAGGCGCCCACGAAAAAATAGGACACTCTTTGCTTGTGAGCGATTCGCCTTCTCATAGAAGGACAGCGTAGCCCAAACGCCCTCTTTTGTCAAATAAAAATCTCAGAAAGGCAGAATTTCTTCAAAAAATGCTTGGTCAAACTCTCGAACAAATTCTCCCGCAACTTGGCGGGCGCGAAGTGCGCATCGTGGAAACCGCGCCGCCGTTTGTGCCGCGCGGCTATGTGCCGATTTGGGGGCAAAAGCGCGTGGTGCGTTTGCGCGAACTGCCAGACGGCGCGCTCGAAATTGTGGTAGCGCGTGAACTTTTGCGCGAAGAGAAAAACCGCAGCGACTAAACTTCAAGCCCAAAAAATCGGAATGTTTCTTCGCAACGTGAAAAACGCAGTCGCTCCTTCGCCCACCGCCAACGGTTCCGACTCTTCGCCCACCGGCAACGGTCACGCCAACGGCCACGAGGCACCACTCGACCTCAAACACTTGCCGCAACATATCGCCATCATTATGGATGGCAACCGACGCTGGGCCAAAGATCAGGGCTGGCTCGCCATTCGTGGCCACACCGTCGGCGCCGACACGACGCAAAATATCATTCAGGAGTGCGTGGATTTGAAAATCCGCGCGCTCACGCTTTACACCTTTTCGACCGAAAACTGGAAACGCTCGCACGCCGAAGTCACCGGTTTGATGCGCCTGATTTCCAAGCAGCTCAAAGACCAACTGCCGCGAATGCAGCGCAACAACGTGCAAATTCGCCACATCGGACGGCGCGACGGACTTCCCGATTTTTTGCTGCGCCAACTCGATGAATGCGTGAACTCGACCGCCAAAAACAGCGGTTTGGTGTTGAATTTAGCTTTGAATTATGGCGGGCGCGCCGAAATCGCCGACGCGTTTAAAAATCTGCTGCAAAAAGTGCAAAACGGCCTGATGCGCGCCGAAGAAATCACCGAAGAAGCCATTTCGCGCGCGCTTTACACCGGCGATTTGCCCGAACCCGACCTCATGATTCGCACCGGCGGCGAAATGCGCATCTCGAACTTTTTGCCCTGGCAAATCGCCTACGCCGAACTGTGGATTACACCGACACTCTGGCCCGAATTCGCGCCGCGCGAACTGCGCCGAGCCATCGCCGATTTCCAGTTCCGCGACCGCCGCGTGGGAAGCTGAATCGGAATTTTGATTTGGCGCCCCACGAAAATGAATCCCGAATTGAACGCATTTCACCCGTATTTTTGCGAGTTTTGCGGCGAGGAAAACGAGGTTTTCGTGGACGCTTCGGGCGCGCAAACGCAGAAATTCACCGAAGATTGCGCGGTGTGTTGCCGCCCAAATCTCCTCACGATTCGCATCGAACGCGACGGCTTCGTCTCGATAAGCGTCGAGCGCGAATACGACGCGTGAAGAGTTCGCGGTGCGGCGTCAATCAATCAGGCTAATCGAGCTGAGGCCCGAAAGCGTGGTGCCGCTTCCCGTCGGCAAACCCGAATCCGAGGCGATGGTCGGCGGCAAAAATCGCATCCGAATCGCCCATCCCGACTCGGCGTTGTTGCCGCCACCGTTATCGGTTTTGTTTTTTCCGTTTCCGTTGCTCTTACCGTTTCCGTTCCCCGAACTGCCGTTGCTTCCACTGCTGATTTGCACGTAATCTTCGAGATAAACCGGCACGAAGCCTTGCACCTGCGTGTTGTAAGTGCCGTTATTGGAATCGCTGGTGCTGGGCGTCACGATGATGAAAACCACGCGCGGATTATTGCGGGGCGAAGCGCCGCTCAGGATGTCGTTGTAACGAATGCCCGCGTCGCCGCTATCGTTCCAGGGAGCTTTTTTTGACTCCTCGAAAATAGCGTCTAAACCATCGGTGAGTTTTTTGGTTTCCGACGAGTTCGACGCGTTGAGCGTTGTTTCCCAATCGAGAAGATTGACGGTTTCTTTGTCGGTGCCTTTCAACTGATTTTGCATTTGCGCCCCGCTTTTCGAGTTTTGAGAGCGCAAATCGAACAGCACCAAATCGTCGAGGCCGAAAGTGGTTTTGTTCTGACGAATCAGTTGAATATCGTGCGCGTTGACGCGGTCTTGATGATAGGCGTTGTAGGTTTCCCACGTAATGCCGATGGGCACCGCGCGAAATTCGCCCTGCGTCGTCAAACCGCTGATGGGTTTCACCTGCGCCGTTGCGGAGCGTGTGACGTTGCCGCTGAGGACTTTCACGGCTGGCCCGAAGAAAAACTTGCGATTCACCGTCGATTGAACGCGCACCGTTGTGTCGTTGTTGCCAAACGTCACGTTGGCGGCGGTCACGGACACTTTGCCGTTTTGCCAGGCGACGAGCACGGCTTCTGCCGTCGCGTTGTAACGGTCGGTGGCGCTGTTGCCGGTGCGTTTGAGCTTCGCGGCGCCCGCCAGAGCCGCCGCGTCGCAGGCGCGTTGCACGCGGTTGGCGTCCATCACCAACAGGCCATAATCTACGGACAGCGCAGCGAACCCCATCAGGCCCAGCATGCCGCCAGCAACCATGAGCAGCGAACTGCCGCGACGCCGACGGCGCGAAAAAGAAGAGTGAAAAAGCATTGATTTCATAAGGAATCCAAGGTTTTACGTCTGCGCTTAGTCTTCGCGTCGCATCGTGGCGTCCACGCGCAGCGTGTAGTTGCGCAGCATCGGGAAAAATCCGGTCAACGTTTTGTGAGGCGTGGCGATGGCCACTTTGATCAGGCTGCCGACGGGCGCCGTATTTTGCGTGCCGCTATCCGAGACGGCAGTGGGAAAAATCGCGCCGTTATCGGTCGAGAAAGTCACGGTGATTTGGTTGTCCGCGACGCGCACCTGCGAACTGGCGTTTTTGATTCGCGTTTTCGCCGCCACAACGGTGCGCCCCAGCGACAACGTGCGCACGCCTTCGCGGGCGGCGTTGGCCAGCATCAACTGATTGCGCGCCAAAATTGCGAACTCCATGATGCCCATCAGCAACGCGATGAGCAGCGGCGCCACGAGCGCAAATTCCACGAGAGAAGCCCCGCGCCGACGCGAGGAAAACGCGCGCTCACCTCTTTTTTTTGAGGTTCGCGGGCAAAATCCGAAATGCCTGACAACGGGCCAATTATCAACTCGCATGACAAATCAAAAAAACAGGCAATTCACGCTCAAAATCGGTTTTCACTAATAGTGACAACGTCTCGGCGCGAATTGTTAAGCCGCCACATATCAAGAAATTGGCCTTGTTTTTCGGGATTATTGTCAATGAGCGTGAAACTGCCTTTGACGAGACTCTGTGAATAACTTAAGCCAAAGCGCAGCAGCCAACGGCCCTTGAGCGCGAGCAACGGGCTAAAAGATTCTCCCCGCCATTGATTTTCATTACCACTCTAAAAAGGCTTCAGAGTTTTTCACCGTGTTTTGACGCGCCACAAAACGCGGCGCGACGGTTTGTGAACCGCGATTTCTTCGACTTCGAGCGGTTCGCGCAGAAACGGTTTGAGTCGCTCCATCGCTTCGGGCAAATCGAAAAGCCACACGATTTTTTCGCGTTTCAGATAAGCGCCGAAATCGCGGTTTTTCCAGAATGGCACGACATCGTTGTTCATCAGGCCATCGAGATTCACCACGCGAAATCCGCCGAAATAGGCGGTGACTCCGGCGTTCCACACGCCGAGTTTGGCGCCACGCGGCACACGGGTTTCGAGCCAGGAGTTGGCCTCGAAAGCGGCGCTTTGCCAGCGATAAGGCGCGGGAACATCGCGCAGAAACGACACGTTGAGCGAAATCGCCCACACCAAAACGCCCGCGCCAATCCACGATTTGCGCTCGCGCAACGCGCCGTTTCGCGCGGCCACGCGTGCGGCCATTCCCCAGAAAATCGTCAGCAGCGCCACGCCCGGCGTGCTCCAATACCACGTGCGCGCGTCGGCGAAAAACAGCGCGTAAATCACGCCCGTGAGCGCCCAGAACGCGCCCAGCCACACGCAAAGCTCGCCGAAATCGCGCCCCAAATTCGCTTTTTTGAAACCGAAACACAGCGCCAGAAAAAACGGCAGCGCCAGAACGAAAAACGTCGCGGGCAACCCCGCGAACAGCGTGGCGAACGGCCCGACCCACCACAACAGAAAAAAGGCGACTTCCGAGAGCACGCGCTCGACGCCATCGGCGGGCACTTCGGCGC
>ERZ1066118.1735-NODE-1735-length-12402-cov-18.717583_pt1 | contig 12402 bp, 10 predicted proteins | sample MGYA00382765_ERZ1066118 | MGnify/ENA primary metagenome ERZ1066118 (study PRJEB33369, sample SAMEA5778348) | biofilm metagenome | biome: Industrial cooling water; feature: Water cooling tower basin; material: Biofilm | place: United Arab Emirates | collected...
AGCTCGCCCGGCAATTGGGCTGCTTCGGTTTCGATGCCGTAGCCAGCATCGATCCCCCCGCTCTCGTCCCGCGCGTAGGTGAGCGCGCGTATCTGCGCCAGCAGCGCCTCGATTGGGCCGGCGGGCATCCCCTCGGCCAGCCGGCCGAGCCAGCCGTCCGATGGCAGCGCCTGAGCGGCGGCGAGGGCGGCCTCGATCGCCGTGCCGCCCGCCTCGTCATAGCTCGCGATGTCCGCCAGCCGCGCTGCGAGGCCGCGACGACGGCCGCGGCTCGCGCGTTCCGGCCCGACCAGCCAGCGGCGCAGCTCGATCGTCTCCAGCCCGGTGAGGGCGGCGGCGAAGGTCGAATCCGCGGCATCGAAGACGTGGTGCCCCTCGTCGAACACAATCCGCGTCGGCCGCTGGGCGTGGTCCCGCCCGCGCGCGGCGTTGATCATCACTAGCGCGTGGTTCGCGATCACCAGATCGGCCTGGGCGCTGGCGCGGGCGGCGCGCTCGATGAAGCACTTCCGGTAATGCGGGCAGGCGGCGTAAACGCACTCTCCGCGCTGGTCGGTCAACGCCGCGATGCCGCGCTTGCGGAACAAAGTGCCCAGCCATCCGGGCAAATCGCCCCCAATCATGTCGCCATCGCGGCTGTAAGCGGCCCAGCGCGCCACAAGGTGCGCCAGGATCGCGGCGCGGCCGGCAAATCCGCCTTGCAGCGCATCCTCCAGATTGAGCAGGCACAGGTAGTTCTCGCGCCCCTTGCGGACCACCACCGGCGGGCTGCCATCGGTGCGCGTGGCGGGCCAGGCGCGGCTGCTCTCTTGCCGAAGCTGCCGCTGGAGATTCTTGGTATAGGTAGAGACCCATACCGTCCCTCCTGACCGCTCGGCCCAGAGCGAGGCCGGGGCGAGATAGCCCAACGTCTTGCCGATGCCGGTGCCCGCCTGGGCCAGCAGGACATGCGGGCGCTTGTCCCGGCTGCGCGGGGCAAAGATACTGCCGGAATGACGAGCGAAATGGCGCTGCCCCTCGCGCCGTTCGGCCCCTTCGCCCGTCAGGCGTTCGAGCCGGCCTTCGATCTCCAGTTCGTCGAGCAGCACTTGCGCGGGCTGCGGCCGCTCGGGCGTCTCCTCCCACTCGGGCAAGCGGGAAAACAGCCACTTCTCCGCTTGTGCTGGTTTCGGGATATGCGCGGTCAACAGCTGCGCCCACGGCCAGCGTAGCCGGACCAGCGATTGCAGGCTGGACCAGGCCTCGGTGCGCTCAGTCCAGCTATCGCTCGCGCATGTGGCAAGCAGCGTGGCCGCCGCCTCCTGCAACAGTTGCGGCACGTCGCTGTCATTCGCTGGCTCCGCCAAGCCCAGCGCGTGTGCCAATCCCTTCGGGGTGGGCACGCAGAACCGTGCCGGGTGCACGAAGGCAAACAACTCGAGCAGATCGAGGCCCGAGAGGTCGGGATAACCCATCCGATTGGCGAGCAGCGGGGCGTTGAGCAGCAACAGCGGGGTATCCGCGGCGGCCATCACCGCCTCGCCCTTGGAAAGCGCCCTGGTGAGGCCGGCACCATCGCGCAGCCAGATGCCGGAATGGCTGGCATGGAGGGCAGGGACGGTCACGGGGGGCATCGCGAGCGCCATAGAACACACAGCGAACGGCGGACAAGGATCATTGGCCGGCCAGAACCTATTCTCCGGTCATCAGAAACCTAAGGTAGATGTCGGCACTGCACTGATCCGCCCGTCGGAGGGCAGCAAACTTTCGAGGAGCGCGATGCGCTGCTTAAGGAGCTGGTTGCAGCCAAGCCGGACCGGGCAAATCCCTTCACTTCTGTTCGCGCCCGTGCGCGCCGAGCCAAGCTCATCATGCAATCGCTCGGCGAAGACTTCAGCAACCGCAAGCCGCGCATCGATCTCAGCCAATACACCAATCGCTGGCCCGCGTTGCGAGGTTGGCACCCTGCGACTTCCTGACCCCTCCCTTCCTCCCGAGGAAGTCGTAAGGCAGGCCTGGGGCGCCTTCCAACACCGGAGGCGCCCCTTCTCTTGCGTAAAACCCCTGTCATCGCCCTGCCGCAGCCGCTAGCAGCGGCGCGCGATGACCGATGACGAGTTAATTGAAGCTGCCCGCTGCTCGAAGGCGTGGCCTTTCCAGGAAGCGCAGAAGCTGCTGCGCCGCTATCCCGACGGTGCCAAGCCTGACGGTTCGCCTGTCCTGTTCGAGACAGGCTACGGGCCCTCAGGCTTGCCGCACATCGGGACCTTTCAGGAGGTGCTGCGCACAACCTTCGTGCGCCGCGCGTTCGAAGCTCTGATCGGCGCCCGGCCGGAAGACGGCAGAACGCGGCTGGTGGCCTTTTCCGACGACATGGATGGGCTCCGCAAGGTCCCGGACAACGTGCCCAACCGAGCATTGCTGGAAGACAATTTGGGCAAACCACTAAGCCGGATTCCTGATCCCTTCGGGGCTGGTTACGACAGCTTTGCTGCGCACAATAACGCTCGGCTTCGCGAGTTTCTCGATCGGTTCGGCTTCGATTACGAGTTCGTTTCGGCCAGCTCGCGCTATAGCTTGGGCGCCTTCGATGGCGCGCTGCGCCAGGTTCTCCGAAAGAACCAGGCGATCCTCGACATCATGCTGCCGACGCTGCGCGAGGAGCGCCGTCGGACCTATTCGCCGATCCTCCCGATTTCGCCAACAAGTGGCCGTGTTCTCCAAGTTCCAGTCGAAGTGCTCGATGCGGAGACCGGCATGATCCGCTTCACCGACGAGAGCGGCACCATGGTCGAGCAACCCGCACTCGGGGGCTCAGCTAAGCTGCAATGGAAGGTCGATTGGGCCATGCGCTGGTATGCGCTGGGCGTCGATTACGAGATGTATGGCAAGGACTTGACCGACAGCGGCGTCCAGTCAGGCAAGATCGTCGAGGTGCTTGGCGGCCGTAAGCCGGAAGGGCTGATCTATGAGCTGTTCCTCGATGAGAAGGGTGAGAAGATCTCTAAATCCAAGGGGAATGGCCTGACCATCGAGGAGTGGTTGACCTATGGCCCGCCCGAAAGCCTCGGTTTCTACATCTTCCCCAATCCCAAGAGTGCTAAATCGCTGCATGCCGGGGTGATCCCCCGCGCAGTGGACGACTATTGGCAGTTCCGCGCGCAACTTACCGAACAATCGCTCGAGAAGCAGCTTGGCAATCCCGTCTGGCATCTCCTGCGCGCCAATGGCGACGGGATCGGGGCAGGAGACAGCCTGCCCGTCACCTACAGCCTGCTGCTTAATCTGATCGGCGTGCTAGGCGCAGAGGCGAATGCGGAGCAAGTATGGTCTTATCTCGCCAACTATGTGCCAGGAGCTAGGCCGCAGGCTCACCCTGATCTGGCGCGGCTAGTGGAGACGGCGCTCGCCTATAACCGCGATTTCGTTGCACCTACGCTGGTGAAGCGCGCGCCCAATGCTGCAGAGGCCGCCGCCTTGCGGGAGCTCGACAGCCATTTGGCGCAGGCGGACACCGGAACTTCGGCAGACGCGCTGCAAACCCTGGTTTATGAGATCGGCAAGCGTGAAGAGTTCGGCTTCGACAACCTGCGCGATTGGTTCAAGGCACTTTATCAGACGCTGCTGGGAAGCGACCAGGGGCCGCGGATGGGCAGTTTCATTGCGCTCTACGGCATCCCCGAAACTCGCCGACTAATCGCCGCGGCACTGGCGCGAGCTTGAGCCTTAGCTGAAGGGGCGGACGCGGTACCACCGGGTTAGCACGTATTTCACGCCCTTGATGACGGGCGTGCCGGCGTGGATCGTATCGACGTTCGGAGTGCCATCGAGCTTGGCATTGTTCCACAGCAGAAGCACGCCGGGCTTGGGCTCGATCGAGGCGCCGATATTGGTGAAATGCGTGTGGCCGCCTTCTTCGACCTCGTTGAGAAAGGCCATCGCGGTCCAGCTCCGCTGGCCGCCACGTTTGCGTTCCGTCGGCCAATAGGGTTGGTCGGGATAGAACCAATCGCAATGCGGCTTGAATTCCTGACCTGGCAGATAACGCTGGCCCTGTATCGTCTCGCCGCATCGGGGAGCGATCCCGAGCAGGTCATCGATCCTGCGCGATACACTCATCACGAAGGGGTCCCAAGGGTCGAAGTTGCCTGAATAGGACGTTCGAAACTTGGCCACATAGGCGGTGTCGTGGAGCTGGCTGGGGCGCGCGACGGTATCGATCATGGTGATCAGGCGCTGGCATTCAGCCGGGCTGAAGAAGTCGCCAACGGCGAAGATTTCCGCCTTGTCGGTCGGCACCAGGTAGACATCGGGATCGGCGGCGAGGCGCTGACGGACCGAGGCGCCGATGCGCTTCAGGGCGTCCTGATCAGGGAAGGTTGGAGAGTTTGCAGGCATTGTGATCAGCTAATCAGCCCGCTGCACGCCCGCAAGCCGCGCTTGCCTCCGCATCGTGCCGCGCTAGGCTGCACCCCGCGCAAGGGAGGGCGCCATCATGGGACCGACCACGACTGCCAAATCTCGCTACTCCGCGGTATCGATGCTGTTCCATTGGACGATCGCCATCGCGGTGATCGTCAACTGGCGCATCGCAGAGGCAGCGGAGCATGCGGAAGGTCCGGCCAAGGGCGCGATCTTCGCCGATCACAAGGCGCTCGGCATCACCATCCTGGCCCTGACCCTCGGCCGGATCGCCTGGCGCTTGAGTCATCCCATGCCGGCGCTGCCTGCCAATTACGCGGCGTGGGAAACCGTCCTCGCCCGGGGGACGCATGTCCTTTTCTACATCCTCCTGATCGGCCTTCCGCTCGGTGGCTGGATCGCCAATTCGCTGACTGGGCGCGATATCGATTTCTTTGGGCTGTTCACGATCCCCCCGCTCCCTGTGGGCGAAAACAAGGAACTCGGCGGCGCGATCTTCGATGCCCATGCCGCTGCCGGCACCTTCATGCTGGCCTTGATCGCGCTGCACGTGCTAGGCGCGCTCAAGCACACCTTCATCGATCGCGACGGCGGAATATTCCGCATGCTTCCCTTCGGCAGGGTTGGACGCCCGGGCGAATGAGGCGCATCCCCGCCGACCCTAAGGCCGGCGGGGCAGGCAGTTACCAGAAGAAGTCGTGGATTACGTCCACGACCTGGCCGCTGTAGATATCGACCAATAGTGCATCGTCATAATAGCGAACCCAACGATAGGGGCCGTAAGCGGGCGGCAGGCGATAGTGCCAGGGATCGTTGATCCAATAGCGGTTCGAATAGAACGGGCTGCCAAGGCGAAAGCCGATCCCGATCCGGCTGTAGCGGTAGCCATGAAAGGGAGCGTAGTAGCGGCCCGGGCGGAAGATCGCGCGATTGGCTGCGCGGTAGCGATACCAGTCGTAGCGATGATCGTTGCGCCAGCCCCGATTGTCCCAGCGGCGGTGATCGCGCTGACCCCAACGGCCATCGTCAGAGCGGTCTCCGGCCCGGTAGCCGCGATTGTATGCCTGCCGCACATCCCGACGGTCGTCGCGCCAATCCTCGCGCCGGCCCTGGCGATAGCCCTGGCGCCATGCGTCACGGTCGCTGCGCTGGTCCGCGTCCTGTCCGGCGCGCCAGCCGCGGCGGAAGTCCTGCCGGCTTTCGCGAGCATCCTCGCGCCGTTCGGCGCGCTCGTCCCGCCGATCGCGGCGAGCATAGGCGCCGTAGCTGCCATCCCGGTTCGCGCCATAGTCGCTGCGGCGCTCCCCCCGCGATTGAGCAGCCTGATCCACGACGGGAGAACGCGTCTGAACGGCCGGCTCTCCTCGGGGTTCGCGGCGCCAATTGCGGAAATCACCGTTGCGGAACTCCCCGCGCCGAGGAGGCGCCGCTTGTTCGGCGCGCTCGGTTCGCTGGCTCCACCCACCGCGCCCGCTGTCGTCCTGAGCGTGAGCAGGCAGTGATGTCGTTAGCAGTGCGGCGAGAAGGACGCCAACGGCGCTAGCCTTTAGAAGATGCGATTTGAACATGGAGCTTTCTCCGATCCCTCAGAAGCCGCTCCACCAACGGCCGTTGTCGATGAGCGGAGCTTATGGCCCGGCGAATGACCGGCAAATGAACCAGGCCGAGCGGAGCTATGGACCGCCGACCGGCACGTTTTAAAAAACTCCATTTTCCGTTTTGCCCATCCAATCCAACGAGTTGCGGGCCTGGCCCCGTAATCTTTCAGATTGCGGCGTGGACCCGCAAACATTGATGAGGCTTGTCCGGGAACGCGCGCCAGACGAATCGACGGGGATTGCATGGGGGGATTATGCAGCAGCGCCTATGCTGTAGGAAAATGGTTTCCCGCCGCGACGGCGCGGCGAGAAACCGTGCGCAACCTCATGCCGCCAGCGGCACCAGCGTGCGAACCTGGTCATGCGCAACCGCGATGGCCGTCGCGCGATGCTCGTCGCTGACCTTCAAACCCTCTGCGACCACGAAGGTAAGATCGGTCACCCCGATGAAGGCGAACACATCCGCAAGATAGCGCTCGGCATGCTCCACGCTGCGCTGCCCACTCTCTTCCCCGTAAAGACCGCCGCGCGCCACCGCGACGATTACGCGCTTGGCACCCATCAGCCCTTCGACCGCGCCGGTCGCGGTGTATCGAAACGTCTCACCTGCTACGAGGATGCGGTCGATCCAGGCCTTGAGCTGGCTGGGTACGGTGAAATTGTACATCGGAGCGCCGATCACCACCGTATCCGCAGCCTTGAACTCTGCCAGAGCGGCCTTTGAATCCGCCTCGGCAAAGGCGGGTAGGGTCAGGTGGGGGAGCGGCGCGGCAGCAAGGTCGCGATAGCTTACCTGGGCTGCCGGGTCGCCCGCCTCCAGTTCGCGCACTATCGCAGCGGTGAGCTCGCGGCTGGCCGAAGCCTCGCCGGTGATGGCGGAATCGATATGGAGAATGGTCATGCGTAACTCCGGTCACAAATGTTGACCAGAGCCACTTAAGTGACCAAATAGGCCCCGCAAGAACGCAAACATTCATGACCAGGCCAAACGGATATGACCGAGAACCCGCATCCCCACAGCAATCCCGACTGCCGCGCGGTCAGCGAGCTGTTGAGCCGTGTCGGCGACAAATGGACGGTGCTGATCGTGAAGGCACTCGAGGCGAAGCCGCACCGGTTCAATGAGCTGAAGCGCGAAATCGGCGGCATCAGCCAGCAGATGCTGACCCGGACGCTCAAGACCCTCGAACGGGACGGCATGGTGGCCCGCACCGTCCACGCGACCGTGCCGCCGCAGGTGGAATATACGCTCACTCCGTTAGGGCACTCGCTCGCGGTACCTGTGATGGCGCTGGCGGACTGGACCTTCGCGCACCTGCCGGAGATTCACGCGAACCGTGCGGCTTACGATGGGGCGGCACTCAAGGCGGCCTAGGAACAATCGGGCAGCTTGTCCCACACGGGGACAAGGCGGCGGTCGGCAGAATTGAGCTGCCTGCCGCTGCATGGTAAAACACGCCCGTGCCGGCCGCTGAGTCGAAACATCGGCACCATCAGCGCAGGGTCACCAAAAAGTATCACTCTAGGGTTCGCAGCGAACTGTCCAAGGGTCGTTCCTGGGGAGATGCGTTATGACGCGTAGATGTGCTTTTCTTTGTAGTGCGAGCCTGCTGCTGACACCGGTTGCCGGTCATGCCGCGCAAATCGGTGTGGGCGCTTTCACCAGTCCCACGACTGTCGGTTTTGGCAATCCCGGAGCGCCTGGAAGCTTCAACGTGGTTGCCGAAGGCTTGGTCATAGCGCCGGTCAGCTTTACGACTGGCAACGCGTCCGGGCTACGCTGGTGGGGCAGCGGGACGAGCTTCAATGATTGCATCGGCGGATGCGTGACCAGCAACTCGTTCTCCCTCGGAACCTTGAGAGCGACCCTGACATCGCCCTTTGAAATGGTTGGTCTCTACGTCGGGCAAGCTGCTGCGTTCAATCTAGCGGTATCGTTCTACGATACTGCAGACGTCCTGCTGGGTACCGTGAACGTCGCCGGTGCCAGCGACGGGGTGGCATTTGCCGGCTGGCAGCACACAAGCGCGATTGGCCGCATCGACATTGTGAACGCGAGTGACAATGGCTTCGTTATCGCAGCACAATCGGGACTTTTTCAGACCGCGGCGATACCCGAGCCGTCGACCTGGGCTATGCTGATCATGGGCTTTGGTGCAGTCGGCGCGACACTGCGTCGGCGCAGGCGGGCCGTGAAGCTAGGCTACTGCTAATCATCGACTGGGGCGGCGTGAATTAGCTTCGCCCCAGTTTTTCTCGCGCAGGGGAAAGGTCGAGCCCCGCTGCCGACCGGCCGGCAAGCTCGGCGGCCTCTGCCAGCGGCATCGGCCGGCCAAGCAGATAGCCCTGGATGTTCTCGACGCCCGCCCCGCGCAGCATGTCGAGTTCGGCATCGGTCTCCACGCCCTCGGCAATGAGATGGCTGTCGGTGGCATGGGCGAAGGAAGCCAGCGCCACGGCGAGCGAGCGCTTGGCTGGGTCGCGATGGATGTTCTGGATGAGTGTGCGATCGAGCTTGATCAGATCGGGCTTGAGCGAGAGGATTTGCTGCAAGCCGCTGTAGCCGGCGCCGGCGTCGTCCACTGCCAGCCGCAGGCTGCGCGCTCGCAAAGGGGCGAGCGCCGCATTGATCGTCGCTACATCGGCAATGGCGTCATGCTCGGTGATCTCGAGCACCAGGCGTTCGAGCGGCATCTTATCCAGTAGCTGGACGAGGCGCGGATCGCCGACCGTGGCGGGCGAGGCATTCAGAGCGAGATAGAGCGGCGCGGGAAGGGACGGGAGGCCGGCAAGGGCGGTTTCGATCGCGGCCAGTTCGAGGTCGGGGCCGAGGCCGACGCTCCCCGCTTCGGCGAACCACTGATCCGGACTACGGACGGGTTCGGCGGTGAAGCGGGCCAGCGCCTCAAACCCGATCGGGCGGCCATCGAGGAGGTTCCAGATCGGCTGGTAGACGCAGCTTCGCGCGCCGTCGATGGCAGCCTGGATGCGCGCGACAGCCTCCGCGCGAACGCTGCTTCGCTCGCGCTCTTCGGCGATCTCGAAGGCCGCCAGTTCGGCGAAGGTTCGCATCATGGCGAGATCGCGCGAGTTCAGGCTTGGGTCGGAGGCCGGGCCGAGGCAGCAGAACATGCCATAAACCTCGCCATCGGGCATGCGCAGCGGCACGCTGACATGCGCACCGATGGGCACCGCGGCGGTGATCGGCAGGCTCATGGCGACGGGCTCAGCCGCAGTGTCGGGGATCAACTCGGGCAGTCGGCCGGCGAGGATGTGGCGGCAATAAACATCGTCGAGCGACTTGCGGTCGCCCGGCTTGGCCAGATGCTCGAGCCCGGGAGCATCGACCACGCGGAAGACGCTGTCATTGCCCTCGAACTCGGAGATATAGGCGACTTGCAATCCCAGATGCGTGCGCACCGCGGCAAGGGCGCGCTGGAGGAACTGCGCCGAACCTTGCGTGTGCGAGGCATCGGACAGCAGGGCAGCCAGATCGGTGCTTTGTGTTACCTCTTGTCCAGCCATTGCCGCAATCTCCCGCGTAAGTGGATGACGCTAAACGGGAAGGGTAAATGATTTGCGTCTTGCGCGGTGCATTGAGCCAGCGCGAAATGCACCATCGTCGCGGATACCTCGGTCCTTGGGGACACAACGCGCGATCATCGAGCGGCCCGCCAGCGCCGTCAGCCCATAGTCGCGCCCCCTGGCGCAGGCAGAGCCATGGTAATGCGTGTCCCAATCGCGGCAGCGTCCACTTCGAGCGAGGCGTGGAGCTGCCGCGCCAGGCTCGCCACCATGCGCGTCCCGAGGCCCGAGGAGCTGCTGTCGAAGCTGTAATCCGCCGGCAGCCCTTTTCCCTTGTCTGTCACTGACAGGACCAGGTTCCCGTCGGTTGGGCCAAAGGATACATCGATTGGGCCGCCGCGATCGCCATAGGCATATTTGATCGCATTCGTCACCAATTCGGTCAATACGAGCCCGATCGGGATTGCCGCGTCTGCCTCCAGGTCCATTCGCGCGACGTTGCAGGTGATTGGATGGTCCTTGTTGAGCTCGCTCAGTTGTAACGTCAACAGCCTCAGCAGTTCATCGATGGCGATGATGCCAATCCCGTCGCCTTTCCACAAAAGATCATGGGCGCGGGCGATGGTCATGATTCGCGCCTGCACATCTTCAATTATGCCGATGATCTTGTCGTTCGTTTCCCCACGAAGCTGCAGCGCGAGCATCGCGTTGACTAGCGAAAGGCTGTTCTTGACACGGTGGCTCGCCTCGCGCGTAAGCAGCTCCTGGTGGGCGATGAGCTGGTTGAGCCGGTCTTCCGCGCGTTGCCGTTCGATCGCAACGCCCAGCAGGTTAGCGAAACCGCGCATGAAGGCGAGATCGGCTTTCTCGAACGCGCCGTCGTGCCTGCTGTCGACCTCGAGCACGCCGAAACGTTCGTCGCTCACTTCGATGACGACGTTGATGGCTCGCTTGATCCCATGCTCGGCCATGAAGTGCGGAGTGCGAAAACGCTCGTCCTGTCCGAGATGGTTGGAGATTACCGAATCTCCGGTCAGAAAGGCATAGCCCGCGGGCGACGACATGTCGGCGCCAACCTCCAGGCCGACAATTCCCGGTCTCCAACCGACCCCGGCGGTAAGGCATAAGCGCTCAGGGCCAGTGCGGTGCGTAAGAACTTTCGCGAATTGGGTGCGCATGCCTCTTGCGCTCATTTCGCTTGCACGTTGCAGCAGCTCATCCAGGTTGCGCGAGCGCAGCGCCGCGGCGCCGAACTCGGCCAAGATCGACTGCTGGTCGAGCCGGTAGCGCAACTCGTCGTTGCCGCCAAGCTGGCCGTCTTGACCATCGTGCGGACTTTCGATGAGGCTCATCTTGTCAGCTTCTTATACGCCAACCGCGTCGGCCGATCCGCTGCATCGCCGAGCCTGCGCCGCTTGTCTTCCTCGTATGCCTCGAAGTTGCCCTCGAACCATTCCACGTGGCTGTCGCCTTCGAAAGCCAGGATGTGGGTGGCCAATCGGTCCAGGAAGAAGCGGTCGTGGCTGATGACCACGGCGCAGCCGGCAAAGTTTTCGATGGCGTCTTCAAGCGCGGCCAGGGTTTCGACGTCGAGATCGTTGGTCGGCTCGTCGAGCAGCAGGACATTGCCGCCGGCCTTGAGCATCTTGGCCATGTGGACGCGGTTGCGCTCGCCGCCCGATAGCTTGCCGACGTTCTTCTGTTGGTCGGGGCCCTTGAAGTTGAACGCGCCCACGTAAGCGCGCGTGCTCATGTCCTGGCCGTTGACCTTCATGTAATCGAGCCCGTCCGAAATCTCTTCCCAGACGTTTTTCTTGGCATCGAGGTGGTCGCGGCTCTGGTCCACAAAGCCGAGGCGCACTGTCGAGCCGATGTCGATCGAGCCACTATCCGGCGTCTCCTTGCCGGTGATTATCTTGAACAGCGTGGACTTGCCCGCGCCGTTGGGCCCGATCACGCCCACGATGCCGCCGGGGGGGAGGGTGAAGGAGAGGTCTTCGAACAGTAGCTTGTCGCCATAGGCTTTCGAGATGTTCTTTACCTCGATGACCTTGCCGCCGAGGCGCTCGGGCACCTGGATGACGATCTGCGCCTTGCCGACCTGGCGGCTGTCCTGGCTGTTCTGCAGCTCCTCGAACTTCCGGATACGCGCCTTGCTCTTGGTCTGGCGCGCGGCGGGCGTCTGCCTGATCCATTCGAGCTCGCGCTGAAGCGCCTTCTGCTTGCCGGATTCTTCGCGGCTTTCCTGCTCGAGCCGCTTGGCCTTCTTCTCAAGGTAGGTCGAGTAATTGCCCTCGTAGGGGTAGTAGCTGCCGCGATCGAGCTCGAGGATCCAGCCCACCACATTGTCGAGGAAATAGCGGTCGTGGGTGATCATCAGCACCGCGCCGGCATAGTCCTTGAGGTGGTTTTCGAGCCACTGGACGCTCTCGGCGTCGAGGTGGTTGGTGGGCTCGTCGAGCAGCAGGATGCCGGGCTTCTGGATGAGGAGGCGGGTGAGGGCGACGCGGCGCTTTTCGCCGCCCGAGAGGTCGGTGACGGGCCAATCGCCGGGCGGGCAGCGCAGTGCCTCCATCGCGACCTCGAGCTGATTGTCTAGCGTCCAGCCGTCGACCGCGTCGATCTTATCCTGGAGCTCGCCCATTTCGGCGCCGAGCGCATCGAAATCGGCGTCGGGCTCGCACATCAGCGCGCTCACCTCGTTGAAGCGCGCCACGAGGTCAGCGGTCTCCTTCGCGCCCTCGCGTACGTTTTCGAGCACGGTCTTGGTCGGGTCGAGCTCGGGCTCCTGCTCCAGATAGCCGACGGTAATGTTCTCGCCCGGCCAGGCCTCGCCGGTGAAGTCCTTGTCGATCCCGGCCATGATCTTGATGAGCGT
>ERZ1066118.1742-NODE-1742-length-12346-cov-9.907819_pt1 | contig 12346 bp, 5 predicted proteins | sample MGYA00382765_ERZ1066118 | MGnify/ENA primary metagenome ERZ1066118 (study PRJEB33369, sample SAMEA5778348) | biofilm metagenome | biome: Industrial cooling water; feature: Water cooling tower basin; material: Biofilm | place: United Arab Emirates | collected...
CGGCTGTCGCCGCTGCGCTGGAACGCGCGCCCCCGGCCGGGGGCGCTGGAACGAAGCGCCCTGCGGCACCCGCGACGCGCCCACGGCGCGTCGGCCGCTCTTGCGCAACAGCAGTGGTCAGCCGAGAGCGCCCTACGTTCCAGCGAGCCGCCGCGGAGCGGCCGGCGAGCGCGTTCCAGCGCAGGCGCGTACAGCGCCGAAGCGCGTTCCAGCGCAGGCGCGTACAGCGCCGAAGCGCGTTCCAGCGAGCGCGCGCGGCAAGCGAACGGGGGGGACGCCAGCGGCGTCCCCCCCCGTTCGCGCAGACCGCGCGCGCGAGCGCGTTCCTGTCCTCACGCGCTGCTACCGTCCCAGGCGCGCCAACGCATAGGCCACCGCCAGGTCCGTGGTGCTCCAGAGCTGGACGTCGCCGCCCGAGCCGTAGCGCGTCGGCGCGGGGCGGCCGTCGACCACGGTGTAGCTCCACAGCTCGCTGTGGAAGCCCGAGGCCTCGACCTCGGCGGCGACGCGGGTGATCGCCTCGCGCAGGGTGCGCACGTAGGCGGCGCGGGGCGGGTCGCCGGTGGTGTCGCCGGCGGCGCGCAGGCGCTCGGCGGCGCCGAGGAGGAAGAGGTTCACCTCGCGCCCCCAGACGACGCGCGGGCCGTGGTACGGGTCGCGCTCGAACGCCGGCCACACCGCCGGCGGCGCGTAGGCGTCGTTGGCCACCACCGGGCCGACGCCCGGGACGAGCAGCCCCACCGGATACGGCGTGGCGAACGGGCGCACGTCGCGCAGCACCCGCTCGCGCGCCGCCGCGTCGTCGACGGCGGGGGTGCCCGGCGCAGGCTCGCGGTCGCCGAGGAAGAGGCGCGTCGACGGGTCGGTGTTGACGACGCCGATCGGGCGGCCGGCGGCGTCGAGCGCGAGGTCGAGGAACGCGAGCGAGTCGTCGGCGGCCGGCGCGGCGGCCAGGCGCGCCGTCCAGAGGGTGCGCTCCGCCTCGGGCATCGCCGCCAGCCGCGCGGCGAGGCGGGTGCGCACCTCGGCGGGGGCGAGCCGCACGACGAAGTGGCGCTCGGCGTCGCGCCAGGTGGCCGCGGCGCGCGCCAGCGCCGCCGGGTCGCGCGCCCAGCGCCCGAGCGGCGCGTCGGGGGCGAGCGACGCGGCGAGCGCCGGGTAGCGGCGGGCGAGGGCGTCGGCGTCCATCCCCGCGGTGCGGACCGCCCCGAGGATCTGCGCCATCGCGTCGAGGGCGTGCGGCACCCAGATGGCGTTGACGTCCATCGCGTAGCGCCCGTTCGCGTAGCCGGCGCCGCTGTCGCGCCAGCTGCGCGACGACCAGCGCGTCGTGTCGCCGGGGAGGTCGGTGCGGCGGGCGAAGCCGATCAGGTTGGTGGTCGTCGCGTCGGCCGCGTACGGGGCGGCCAGCTCGGCGACGAGAGCGAGGGCGCGCAGCAGGCGCACCGCGCGGGGGCCGCCGCCGTCGCTCGAGTCGGCGAGGAAGGCGTGCAGGCGCGCTCCCGACACCGCCGGATCCCCCATCCACCGGGCGACGAGCACCGGGAGCTGGAACTCGTCGTCGACCATGTGATAGTTCTCGCGCGGCCGCCGCTGCGCGGCGAGCACCGCGCGGGCGCGGGCGAGCCGCGCCTCGGCGTCGGCCGGCCGGCCGGCGAGCGCCGAGTCGACGAGCGCCGCGTACTCGGCGGCGGCCTCGCGCGTCGCCTGGCCGCCGAGCGCCTCCTCGTGGCTCACCTCGCCGGTGCCCGGGGCGAGCTTGCGCAGGGCGGCGGCGATGGCGAACTCCGACATCTCGGGGCGCCAGATCTCGCGCATCATCAGCGCGGGCACCAGCATGTCGCGCCCGAAGTACGTCGCGTAGGTGGGGAGCCCCGCCATCAGCTTCTCGCGCGAGGCGAGGAGCTCGACGCCGCGCACCTGGCGCTCGAGCCGCCGCGCCCGCACGCGCGCCGCCGCCGGCGCGCCGGCCGCCTCGCCGGCCAGGCGCGCCGAGTCGAGGAAGGCGAGGAAGTCGGCGGTGAAGATCTCGTCGCGCGCCAGCGGGGTGAGCGCCGCCGCGGTGGTCGAGAGCCGCACGGTGAACGGCACCGTGCTCCCGGTGCGCGCCCGCAGGGTGACGGCCGTGCCCTGGCGCTCGAGGGTCACGCGCGCCGGGTCGGCGCTGATCTCGAGGAGGAGCGTGTCGCGCCCGTCGAGCGAGGGCTGGCGCACGCGGGCGACCCACGCCCCCTTGCCGACGCCGGCGCCGAGGGTGGGGCGGAGCCGGGCGCGCAGCGCCGCGACGTCGGCGGCGCCGAGGAGCGCCAGGTGGCGCCGGCGCTCGGCCGGGGCGAGGCGGGCCAGGGCGGCGACGAGGCGCTCGGCCTCGGGCACCGCGAAGGCGGCGGTGTCGAGCGTGCCGCGGTGGCGCCCCTCGTACTGGAAGTCGCGCTCGACGCGCATCGAGCCGAGGAGGAAGTGCCCGAGGCGCAGCGTCGGGGCGTCGGCGGCGAGCGTGTAGGTGAGCGTGCGCGCCCGCCCCACCCGTCCGACGCGCGCCTCGGCGCCGTCCCAGCGCAGCGCCGCCGGGCGGCCGTCGGCGGTGCGGGCGCTCACCCCGACGCTCGCGTTCTCGGCGTCGGCCAGCACGTGGACGATGCGCCCCTCGCGCCCGTCGAGGTAGATCTGGACCGTGTTCCCGGCGGCGTCGCGGAACAGGCGCGTCTGGTAGCCCTGGTAGGCGGCGCCGTCGTCGAGCCCCGGCTCGGGGAAGGCGAGCGTCGGGGCGACGGCTCGCTCGCGCGGGTCGCGCCGCGCGCGCGCCTCGGGCGCGCCGGGTCCCGCGGGGGAGGGGGCGGTGGCGGTCAGCTGGGCGAGCAGCGCGAGGGCGAGGGCGGGCATCGGTGGGCGGCAGGGGGGCGGGCGGGGCGTCGGCGGCACGTCCGGCGGCGCGCCCGATACCCGGACGGTGTCGACCGATACCCGACCTTGACAATCCCGAGCCGCGAGAGGATATCTGGCCGGGCTCGCCGACGCCAGGCGAGGTGGGAGGGCGTGCGCCGCGCTCGCGCGCCGGCGAGGTCGCCGGACCGGGGTCGCCGGCGCGGCGACCGCGCGATCCGGTGACGCGGCCGCCGGTGACGCGGCCGCCGGTGACGCGGCCGCCGGTGGCGGGGTCCCACGATCGCTGGCCAGTGCGGGGGTCGGGGCGGGGTGCGGGATGGGAGCTTCACTGGAGCGTGCCATGAAGCGCAGTGCGCGCCATGCGGCGGCCGGGCCGTCGTGCGGTCGACGTCGTGCGCCGGTCGACTGCCCGCGAGCGGGCAGGGGCGATCGGGGCGCGCCGCGCGCGCGTCCGGACCGGCCGCGTCCCTGTGGCGTCCACGCCGCATCCCCGCCGCGCGCCGTGCGCACCCCACCGTCGGCTTCGTGCCGGGGCGTCGGCCCGCCGCCGCCCCCTTCCCCCCTCTCCCTCCCTCTCTCCGCTCCACCTCTCCCGGCGATCGCCGGGCGCGCCCGCGTGCCCGCTCGCCCCGTGTCTGGCAGTTCATGCCGCGTGCGCGTCGCGCGCCGGCCATGGTATCACTCCGCAGCCTTCAGGAGGGCTGACGTATGGCGGTAGTCGTTCGGTGTCTGTCTGCGACGCTCGTGGGGGGCCTGGTCTGGGCCTCGCACGCGGGCGCGCAGGCCACGACCGGGACCATCACCGGTCGCGTGGTCGATTCCACGAGCCAGCAACCGCTGGCGAACGTGACGGTCTCGGTGCCCGGCACGCAGCGCGGGGCGCTCACCGGCGCCGACGGACGGTTCGTGCTCGCCGCGGTGCCCGCGGGCACGCAGCGAGTGCGGGCGGCGCGCATCGGGTTCGGCTCGCGGGAGGAGACGGTGACCGTCACGGGTGGGGCGACGGTCACCGTCACTTTTTCGCTCAACGCGGTCGCCACGCAGCTCACCGACGTCGTCGTCGTCGGCTACGGCACGCAGCGCCGCGAGGCGATCACCGGCGCGGTGGCCACGGTCAGCGCCGACACCGCCAACGTCGGCGTCGTCACCAACGCGAACCAGCTGCTGACGGCCCGCGTGGCGGGCGTCAACATCACGAGCAACAACGGCGAGCCGGGCGGCGGCGTGCAGATCCGCGTGCGCGGCGGCACCTCGCTCTCGGCCAGCAACGAGCCGCTCTACGTCGTCGACGGCGTGCCGCTCTCCAACGAGAACGCGGTGGCCACCGGGCTCGCGATCGGCGGCAGCGCGGCGCTCTCGCGCAACCCGCTCAACTCGATCAACCCGAACGACATCGCCTCGATCACCGTCCTCAAGGACGCCTCAGCGACGGCGATCTACGGCAGCCGCGGCGCCAACGGCGTCGTCCTCATCGAGACGAAGCGCGGCCAGTCGGGCTCCTCGAGCATCGAATACGACGGCTTCGTCGGCACCGCGACCGCGGCCAACCGCCTCGACATCCTCGACGGCGCCGAGTACCGCCGCTTCGTCGAGTCGCAGATCACCGCCGGCAACCTCCCGGGCACCGCGCGCAACGGGCTCGGGCAGGCGAACACGAACTGGTGGGACGAGGTGACGCAGCGCGGGCCGCAGCAGAACCACAACCTGTCGTTCTCCGGCGGCAACCAGAGCACGCAGTACCGCGCCTCGCTCAACTACTTCGACCAGCAGGGCGTCGTCATCGCCAACGGGCTGACGCGCTACCAGGGGCGCGTCAACGCCAGCAACCAGGCGTTCGCGGGCAAGCTGCAGACGGGGCTCAACCTCACGGCCGCGCGCGTCAACAACAAGTTCGCGCCGTTCGACAACACGGCGGGCTTCGACGGCGGCATCTTCACCAACGTCGCGGTGTTCAACCCGACGCAGCCGGTGAACGACCCGGCGACCGGGTCGTTCTACGAGATCGGCGCCGGGGCCCAGTCGGTGCGCAACCCGGTGGCGCTGGCGCGGCAGATCGTCGACGTCGCCCCCGAGAACCGCATCCTCGGCAACGTCAACGCCTCGTACGCGCTGCTGCCGTCGCTGACGGCGCGCACGACCGTCGGCGTCGACTACCAGAACTCGGTGCGCCAGTCGTACTTCCCGCTCGTCAGCCCGGTGGGCGCCTCGACGGGCGGGCGGGCGCGCCAGGCGGAGCGGACGCTCTCGAACGTCAACTTCCAGGGGCTGCTGACCTTCGCCCCCGACCTGGGCGACAACAACGACTTCGAGGTGCTCGGCGGCTACGAGTACACCGAGTTCGAAACGCGCGGCTTCGAGGCCGAGGCGCGCGGCTTCCGCACCGACGCCTTCAGCTTCAACAACCTCGGCGCCGGCTCGGTCGAGGGCGCCCCGGCGCCGACGGCGTACATCCAGGAGAGCCGGCTGGTCTCCTTCTTCTCGCGCGCCAACTACAGCTTCGGCAACCGGTACTTCCTCACCGGCGTGCTCCGCTACGACGGCTCCTCGCGCCTGGCGCCGGGGAACCAGTGGTCGATCTTCCCGGCCGTCTCGGCGTCGTGGCGCCTGAGCGAGGAGGCGTTCCTGCGCGACGGGCCGTTCACCAACCTGACGCTGCGCGCCGGGTGGGGGCGCCAGGGGAACCAGGCGGTGCGCCCGTACGGCACGCAGCTGCTGCTGCGCACCAACAACAACGCCCGCTATCCGTTCGGCGGCGAGGTCATCACCGGCTTCGCGGCCGACCAGGTGGCCAACCCGAACCTCAAGTGGGAGACGGCCGAGCAGGTCAACATCGGCCTCGACTACGGCTTCGCCGACTCGCGCTTCACCGGCTCGTTCGAGCTCTACCAGAAGAACACGCGCGACCTGCTGCTCGACGCGCCGGTGGCGCAGCCGGCGGTGGTCGCGACGCGCCTGGAGAACATCGGCAGCCTGCGCAACCGCGGGCTCGAGGCGACCTTCGACGCGCAGATCCTGCGCGGCGAGCAGGGGCGCGCGGCGCTCTCCTCGGGGCTCGTCCTGACGGTCGAGCGCAACCAGGTCACCGAGCTCGGGCTCGGGCGCGAGTTCCTCATCACCGCCTCGGTGAGCGGGCAGGGGCAGTCGGGGCGCTTCGCCCAGCGGCTCATCCCCGGCCAGCCGATCGGCACCTTCTGGGGGCCGCAGTTCGTCGGCTTCGACGCGCAGGGGCGCCAGCAGTTCGCCTGCAGCCGCCAGGCGGCCGACTGCCAGGGCGGGCGCACGACCGCGCCGAGCGGCGACGACGAGCGGATCATCGGCAACGCGAACCCGGACTTCTCGCTCGGCTTCCGCAGCAACGCCACGTGGCGCCGCTTCGACGTGAGCTGGCTGTGGCGCGCCGACGTCGGCCAGGAGGTGTTCAACAACACCTCGCTCGTCTTCTCGACGACCTCGAACGCCGCCCAGGGGCGCAACTTCCTCTCCTCGGCGCTCGCGCAGCAGGACGCCTTCGGGCAGCCGGCGATCTACTCGTCGCGCTGGATCGAGGACGGCTCGTTCGTCCGGCTCCAGAACCTGACGCTCGGCTACACGTTCAACCTGCCGGCCCTGCGCGGCGGCGGCTCGCGCGACGTGCGCGTGTACCTGTCGGGCGACAACCTGCTCCTGTTCACCGACTACTCGGGGCTCGATCCCGAGGTGTTCGTCCGCGCCGGCGACGGCCTGACCGGCGTCGCCTCGCGCGGCGTCGACTACCTGGCGTATCCGCGCGCCCGCACGTTCATCGTCGGCACCCGGCTGCAGTTCTGAGCCGTCCGCCCGAGCGGCGCCCCCGCGAATGCCGCGGGGCGCCGCCTGGGCGTGCGACGCGGCCCCTCCTCATTCCGTACCCGACAGGCATCCGACGCATATGCCGACCTTTCCCAAGCCCACGCGCCGCCTCGGCGCCCTGCTCCTCGCCGGGGCGCTCGGCGCCGTGCCGGGGTGCACCGACCTCACCGAGACGCCCCGCGACGCGCTGACGCCGGCCAACGCCTTCCGGACCGACGCCGAGATCCTCGCCGGCGCCGCCTCGGTCTACGCGCAGCTGCGCTCGACGCAGTGGGCGTACTACAACCTCAGCGAGATCACCAGCGGCACGCAGATCGTGCCGACGCGCGGCAGCGACTGGTTCGACAACGGCCGCTGGCTCGAGATCTACCGCCAGAGCTGGAACGCCAACTCGGGCTCGGCGCTCGAGGACATGAACGGCCTGTGGAACGACATGTTCTCGGGCGTCGCCAAGGCGAACCTGATGATCTCCGTCGTCGAGGCGAGCACGAGCCCGACGAAGGAGCAGAACCTCGCCGAGCTGCGCACCCTGCGCGCCTGGTTCTACTACGTGCTGATGGACATGTTCGGCGGGCTGCCGATCGTGACCACCACCGAGGTGCAGCCGACCGCCCGCGCCTCGCGCGACTCGACGTTCCGCTTCATCGAGCGCGAGCTGCTCGCCGCGCGCGCCGCGCTCCCCGAGCGCCCGGCGCAGTACGGGCGCGTCGGCCGCCACGTGGCCAACGCGATCCTGGCGAACATGTACATCAACGCCCCGGTCTTCCAGGGGACGGTGACCGCCGCCGGGCTGCAGCGCGCCCAACCGCGCTACAACGACGCGATCGCCGCCGCCGACCTGGTGATCAACTCGGGCGTCTACTCGCTCGCCTCGAGCTACAACGCGAACTTCTCGACGACCAACGAGAGCTCGCCCGAGAACATCTTCGTCATCGCCAACGTCTCCAACCCGCCGGGGCTGGGGAACAGCTTCTCCCAGCGTCCGCTGCACTACAACCAGCACGGCGTCGGCGGCGGCCCGTGGAACGGCTTCGCCGCGGTGGCGGAGACCTACCGCGCCTACGACCCCCAGGACGCGCGCCGCGCCGTCTGGCTCGTCGGCCCGCAGGTCAACTTCCAGTCGGGGCAGCCGGCCAACGACCGCCAGGGGAACCGGCTGATCTACACCGAGACGATCGGCGACGCGACGCGCGCCGCCGAGAACGAGGGGCCGCGCCTCAACAAGTTCCCCCCGCTCCTCTCGGCGCCCAACGGCGACTCGCACCCGAACGACTTCCCGTACTTCCGCCTGGCCGAGATGTTCATGATCAAGGCCGAGGCGCTCAACGAGCTCGGGCGCACCTCCGAGGCGATCCCCCTCCTCAACCGCCTGCGCGAGCGCGCCTTCGACCCGGACCGCCCGCTCTCGACGGGGCTGAGCCAGGCGCAGGCGCGCGAGGCGATCCTCGCCGAGCGGCTCTTCGAGTTCGCCGGCGAGGCCAAGCGCCGGCAGGACCTCATCCGCCTGGGCGGCTTCACCGCGGCGCGCAGCTTCAAGCCGGTGACGGAGCCCTACAAGGTGCTCATGCCGATCCCGGCGACGCAGATCCAGAACAACCCGCTGCTCACCCAGAACCCCGGGTACTGAGCGGGAGCCCTCCGTCCGGGAGCGGGCCACCCCCGCTCCCGGTCTCGCACGGCCTGCTCCCGCCTCGGGGGCAGGCCGTGCTACACTTCGTGGGGTACGCAGGGGCACAGCGCCCTCGCGCCGCCGCCCGCCGAAGCTCGCACCGCGCCGCACGCCCCACCGCGGGGCGCCTCGCACCTCCGGCGGGTTCTCCCCCTCCAGCCGTGCCCCTCCCGGTCCGCCCGGAGGTCCGCGCGCGCCCCCGCCCGCAGCACCCGGTCGCACCCTCCCGCCGCAGTGAGTCGCCGCATGTCCCAGGTGCCCGCCCCCGGGCGGCCCCACCCCCTCCCCGCCCCCGTCGGCCGGGTGCCCGCCCCGGCGCCGGTCCCGCCGCTCGCCGCGCTGTTCGCCGCGCTGTTCGCCGCGCCGTTCGCCGCGCCGCTCGCCGCGCTGTTCGCGGTGGCCCTGGGCGCGTGCTCGGGGGCGCGGGGCTCGGGAGAGGGGGAGGCGCCGCCCCGCCTGGCCGAGGCGCCGGCGGCCGACGGCAAGCTGTTCACGCGGCTGCCGTCGGCGTACACCGGGGTGCGCTTCGCCAACCGGCTGACCAGCACGCGCGCGCTCAACGTCTTCACCTACCGCAACTTCTACAACGGCGGCGGGGTGGCGCTCGGCGACCTCACCGGCGACGGCCTCCCCGAGATCGTGCTCACGTCCAACCAGGGCGGGGTGCGGCTCTACCTGAACGAGGGGGCGTTCCGCTTTCGCGACGTCACCCGCGAGGCCGGGCTCGCCCACCGCGAGGGGAGCTGGACGACCGGGGCGACGCTGGCCGACGTGACCGGCGACGGGCGGCTCGACCTGTACGTGAGCCACGCCGGCGACGGCCCCCCGGAGCGGCGCGCCAACGCCCTCTGGGTGCACCAGGGGACCGGCGCCGACGGCGTGCCGCGCTTCGTCGACGAGGCCCCGGGGCGCGGGGCGGCCGACCGGGGGTGGTCGACGCACGCCGCCTTCCTCGACCACGACCGGGACGGGGACCTGGACCTGTACGTGATGAACAACTCGCCGCGCCCGGTCTCGAGCTTCGGGATCCGGAACGTGCGCCACGTGCGCGACGCCCACGGCGGCGACCGGCTCTACCGCAACGACGGCGGGCGCTTCGTCGACGTGAGCGCGGCGGCGGGGATCCACGGCAGCGAGGTCGCCTTCGGGCTCGGGCTCGCCGTGGGCGACGTCAACCGCGACGGGTGGCCCGACCTCTACGTCGCCAACGACTTCTTCGAGCGCGACTACCTGTACGTCAACCGCGGCGACGGGACGTTCGCCGAGGCGCTCGACCGGCAGATGCCGGTGGTCAGCTACTTCTCGATGGGGATGGACCTAGCCGACGTCGACAACGACGGCTGGCCCGACGTCTACACCACCGACATGCTGCCGGACGACGAGTACCGGCTGCGGACGACGACCACCTTCGAGGGGTGGGACGTCTACCAGAACAAGGTGCGCAACGGCTATCACCACCAGCTGATGCGCAACATGCTGCAGCGCAACAACGGCGACCCGGCCGCCGGCCCCGGCGGGGCGCCGACGTTCAGCGAGGTCGCCCAGCTCGCCGGCGTCGCCGCGACCGACTGGAGCTGGGGGGCGCTCCTGGCCGACCTCGACCTCGACGGGCGCAAGGACATCTTCGTCACCAACGGGATCGCCCGCGACGTGACGTCGCAGGACTACGTCGCCTTCCTCGCCGACCAGGAGACGATGAAGGCGGCGACGCGCGGGCGCGAGGTCGACTACCTGAAGCTGGTCGGGGCGATGACCTCGACGCGGCTCTCCAACCGCGCCTTCCGCAACGACGGGCCGCTGCGCTTCAGCGAGCAGGCCCGCGCGTGGGGGCTGGACGCGCCGAGCTTCTCGAGCGGCGCCGCCTACGGCGACCTGGACGGCGACGGCGCCCCCGACCTCGTGGTCAACAACGTCGACGACGAGGCGTTCGTCTATCGCAACAACGCCCGTGCCCTGCACCCCGAGCGCCACTTCCTCCAGCTCCGCCTCGAGGGGGTCGACGCCAACCGCGGGGCGCTCGGCGCCCGCGCGACGCTCGTCGTCGGCGGCGAGACGCTGATGCAGGAGCACGCCCCGGCGCGCGGCTTCCAGTCGAGCGTCGACCCGGTGCTGACCTTCGGGCTCGGCGGGCGCGCCGTCGTCGACACGCTCCGCGTCGAGTGGCCCGACGGGCGCACGAGCGTGCAGACCGCGGTGGCCGCCGACCGGCGGCTGACGCTCCGCCAGGCCGACGCCCCGGCCGCGCCCGCCCCGCGGCCGCCCGCGGGCGCACCCGCGGGCGCGCCAGCGCCCCCGCCGCGACCGACGCTCCTGGCCGACGCGACGGCCGCGCTCGGGCTCGAGGTGCGGCACCAGGAGAACGACTTCGTCGACTTCGACCGCGAGCGGCTGCTCCCGCACCTGCTCTCCACCGAGGGGCCGACGCTCGCCGTGGGCGACGTGACCGGCGACGGGCTGGACGACGTCTACCTGGGCGGGGCGAAGGAGCAGCCCGGGCAGCTGCTCGTGCAGCGGCGCGGCGGCGGCTTCGCCGCGGCCGATCCGGCGACGGTGGCGACGTTCGCCGCCGACGCGATCAGCGAGGACGCCGGGGCGACGTTCGCCGACGTCGACGGCGACGGCGACCAGGACCTGTACGTGGTGAGCGGGGGGACCGAGTACTCCGAGCTCGCCCCGGCGCTGCAGGACCGGCTGTACCTGAACGACGGGCGCGGGCGCTTCACGCGCGCCCCGGCCGACCGCCTCCCGGCCGAGTACGCGAGCGGCTCGCGCGTCGCCGCCGCCGACTACGACGGCGACGGCGACGTGGACCTGTTCGTCGGCGGGCGCGCGGTGCCGTGGCGCTACGGGGTGACGCCGCGCAGCCTGCTGCTGCGCAACGACGGGCGCGGGCGCTTCACCGACGCCACCGACCGCCTCGCGCCCGGGCTCGGCGAGGTCGGGATGGTGACCGACGCCGTGTGGCAGGACGTCGACGGCGACCGGCGGGCGGACCTCGTGGTCGTCGGCGAGTGGATGCCGATCACCGTCTACCGGAACGCCGGCGGCGGGCGGCTCGCGCCGCTGGCGGTCCCGGGGCTGGCCGGGAGCGAGGGGTGGTGGAACCGCATCGTCGCCGCCGACGTCACCGGCGACGGGCGCGTCGACTTCGTCGTCGGCAACCTCGGGCTCAACGGCGGGCGGCTGCACGCGAGCGCGACGGCGCCGGCGACGCTGCACGTCAAGGACTTCGACGGCAACGGCTACGTCGACCCGGTGCTCGTGACGGTGCACGCCGGGAAGCGCTGGCCGCTGGCGCTGCGCGACGAGCTGCTGCGCGCGGTGCCGCCGCTCAAGGCGCGGGCGCTCAAGTACGAGCAGTTCGCCCGGCTGAGCTTCGACGAGCTCTTCCCCGCCGAGCAGCGGGCCGGCGAGACGGTGCGCACGGCGCGCACCTTCGCCACCTCGCTCGTGCGCAACGACGGCGGGGGGCGCTTCACCGTCGTGCCGCTCCCCGCCGAGGCGCAGCTCGCCCCGGTCCACGCGATCCTCCCCCACGACGTCGACGCCGACGGGCGCACCGACCTGCTGCTGGCCGGCAACTTCGACGGCTTCAAGCCCGAGATCGGGCGCATGGCGGCGAGCCGCGGCGTGGTGCTGCGCGGCGACGGCGCCGGCGGCTTCACCCCGCTCCCGGCGACGGCGAGCGGCTTCGTCGTCCCCGGGCAGACGCGCGACCTCGCGCGCGTGCGCACCGGCGCCGGCGCGCTGCTCCTGGTCGCCCGCAACGACGACCGCCTGCTGGCGTTCCGCGCCGGCGCCCGCCCCACCCCCGCGCGCCCCGCGCCGCGGGCCACCCTCGCCGTCCGCCGGGACTGAGCCCCATGCGCCTCCCGCCCCTCCGTCCGACCCCCCCTGCCCCGACGGGCGCCCCGCGCCGGGCGCGCCCGGTCGCGCGCGCCGTCGCCGCGCTCGCGCTGGGGG
>ERZ1066118.1744-NODE-1744-length-12324-cov-9.474529_pt1 | contig 12324 bp, 9 predicted proteins | sample MGYA00382765_ERZ1066118 | MGnify/ENA primary metagenome ERZ1066118 (study PRJEB33369, sample SAMEA5778348) | biofilm metagenome | biome: Industrial cooling water; feature: Water cooling tower basin; material: Biofilm | place: United Arab Emirates | collected...
AGATCTTCTTCATCACCGAGAAGATCGTCCCCACCGGCACGTTCACGTCGATGTTCGACGAGCCGTCGAGCGGGTCGAAGGTCAGCACGTACTTCCCGCACTTGAAGCCGTCGGGGATCTGGATGAGATCCGGCTCCTCCTCCGACGCCATCGCGCAGAGGTGGCCGCCGTGGTCCATCGCCTTGACGATGATGTCGTTGGCGATCACGTCGAGCTTCTGCTGCGCCTCGCCCTGGACGTTCTCGCTCCCCTGCGCGCCGAGGATGTCGGCGAGGCCGGCGGAGCGCACCTTGTTGGCGATCATCTTCGCCGCGAGCGCCACGTCGTAGAGGATGCCGGAGAGCTCGCCCGTGGCCTCCGGGAACTGGCGCTCCTGCTCGATGATGAAGCGCTCGATGGTGACGACGGAGGTGGCGGTGTGCTTGACCACTGGGGCGCTCCTCGGCAGGGTAGGCAGCGGGTGGGTCGGGGGAGCTGCGCGGGCGGCGATCGGGGCGAACGCGGTCACGGGTCCGAGTCCGCCGCGCCCCCGTCACTAGGGGCACCGCCCGCGCCGACCCCGCGAGAGCGGTGCCCGGCCGACGCGAGCGCGACCGCCCCGGGACCCGCCGCGCGCCCAGCGGGGGGGCGTTCGGCGAGCACCCGGGCGGCGAAGGCGTCGGCCTCGAGCTCGAAACGATTGCAGCGGTAGCCGCGGCGCAGCGACTCCCAGCAGTACGCCAGGGGAAAGCCGCGCCCGCCGGCAAACTGGCGGACGTGCGCGAGTTCGTGCAAGAGTAGCGCCGGAGCGAGCCCGGCCGCATCCGCGAGGAACACCGTCCGCCACAGGGTGATCCCCGACACGGTGGACCGCCCGAGGCACCACCCCCCGACGCGCAGCGGGAGCCCGCCACGCCGCCAGCGCACCTCGGCGAGCTCGGGATAGCGCGCCAGCAGGTCGGGCGGCAGCGCGTACGCTCGCCCGACGAGCGGACGCCCGACCGCGCGCGCCGCCGCGGCCGCGACGCCTCGGACCGCGCGGACGGCGGCGCGCACGACCGGGTGCGTGAGCGGACGCGTCAGCATCCGCCGCCCGCCACCCCGCTCACCGGCTCGTCGGCTGGGCCGCGACGGCCCGCGCCGCCCGGCCGTTCGCCCACTGTCCAGCGCTCGCCTCCGGCCTCGACGCGGATGCGACGTCCGTCGGTGCGCACCACCAGCGTGCCGTGCCGGTCGGTCCGCAGCACCTCGGCGCCGGCGCGACGCAGGCGGTGGAGCACCGCGGCGCTCGGATGTCCGTAGCTGTTCCCCGCCCCGACGCTCACGAGCGCGAGACGCGGAGCCACCACCCGCACGAACTCGGGGGTGCTGCTCGTCCGGCTGCCGTGATGGCCCACCTTGAGCACGTCGGCGCGGAGGGCGGCGGCGAGCGCGGGGTCCCGGCCGGCCCGGTCGAGGAGCCAGCGTTCCTCGGGGGCTTCGGCATCGCCGACGAGCAGGAAGCGCACCCGACCAAACTGGACGCTCAGCACCACGCTCGCCAGGTTCGGGTCGTCGAGCGCGGCGGTCCACGCGGAGTCGGGGGCGAGGACGCGGAGCGCCACGCCGTCGAGCGTCAGCGAGTCGCCGGGGCGGACGCGGCGCCATGGCACGCGCCGCCGCCGCGCCTCGCGCAGCGCGTCGGCGTACACCTCGCTGCCGAGGACGAAGGCGGCGTCCCAGATCACCCCGGCGCCGAGCCGGCGGAGCACCGACGCGGCGCCCCCGACGTGGTCGGCGTGCGGATGCGACAGCACGAGCGCCGCCAGCTCCCCCCCACGCCGACGCACGTAGGGCACGACGACGCGGTGCCCGGCGTCGCCGCCCCGCCAGGCGCGGCCGGCGTCAACCAGCACCCACCGGCCGCGCGGGGTCCGCAGCGCGACGGCATCGCCCTGCCCCACGTCGAGGACGTGCAGCTCCGCCATGCCCCCGGTCGCGAGGGGGAGCGCCGGGCTCCAGGCCAGGAGCGCGGTGCACGCGGTCGCCGCGAGCAGCCCCGCCGCCGGGCGCCGCGACGAGGCCGCGACGATGAGGGCGAGCGCGGCGAGGGCGGCCAGCGCCATCTCGACGAGCGTCGGCGAGCTCTCGACCACCGCGCCCGGCACGCTCGCCGCTGCCGCGGCGACGCGGTCGAACAGCGCCAGGAGCGGGCGCGTCGCGTCGGCGACGAAGGCGCCGGCGTCGCCGAGCGGCGCGAGGACGACGCCGAGGAAGAGCATCGGCTGCAGCAGCGTCAGCAGGGGGCCCGCGGCGACGTTGGCGAGCGGGCCGACCGCGCTCACCTGCCCGAAGTGCCAGGCCACCAGCGGCGCGGTGACGAGCGTCGCCAGCGTGCCGACGACGAGCTCGCGCGCGACCGCGTCGACGAGGTGGCGGTGGCGCAACCCGCCGCGCGCCCGGGCGTCGCGACGCGCCGCGACAGCAGCGCGGAGCCGCCGCGCCAGCGCGCGGCCGGCGACCAGCGCGCCCATCCCCGCGACGCTCAGCTGGTACCCGAGGTCGAGCACCACGCTCGGCTCCACCAGCGGGGTGGCGGCGCCGAGGGCGAACACCGCCCACGGCGACGTGGGTCGCTGCAGCGCCCGCGCGAGCGCCTCGACCGCGAGCATCGCGCCGGCGCGCACGGCCGGCGCCGGCGCGCCGATGAACAGCACGTACGCGCCGACCGCGGCGACAGCACCGGCGGATGCGAGGGGGCGCGGCAGCCGGGCGGCGCGCAGGAGGAGCTCGAGCGCGCCGGCGACGATGGCGACGTGCAGCCCCGAGACGGAGAGCGCGTGCACCAGCCCCGCGTCGGCGTACCGGGCCCGCACGGCCGGATCGATCCCGGCGGCATCGGCGACCACCAGCGCCCGCACGAGCGGCGCGTCCGCGCCCCAGGCGCGATCGATCCACCGCCCCACGCGCGCCCGCCAGGCGATCAGCCCGTCTCGGGCGTGGAGCGGGACGAGCACTCCCTCGCGGATCCGCAGCCCGCGCTCCGTCGGGTGCACCTCGCCGCGCACCAGCACGTGCGCGCCGGCCTCGGCGCGCCCGGCGCGCACGGCGAGCGAGGCGTGCAGGGCGCAGCCGGCGCCGAGGACGCGAGCGCGGGTGAACCCCCCGGGCCTCACCGCCTGCTCGACGACCACGCGATGCACGGTGACGCGTTCGGCGCGGCGGCGGCACGCGTCCTCCTCGCGCATCGAACCGAGCGCCAGCAGCGCTCCGGCAGCCGCGGTGAGCGCCAGCCCGGCGAGCCGGGCGTCCCGTCGCACCAGCGCCACCGCGGCGGCGGTCGCGCACGCGCCGAGCGTCGCGGTCGCGGCGCCGGCGAACGCGGCGAGGAGCGCGCCGACGAGGGCGAGGAAGGCGGCGGTGACGAGCGGCACCCCCGACGATGAAACGCGGTGCCCCGGCGCCACGTATCGAAAGCACGCCGTCCGGATCGGAATCGCGGCGCCCCCACCGCGCGACCGGCCACCGACCCGCACCCGCCGCCCGTGCCCTGCCTCGTCGCCCTGCTCGCGCTCGCCACGCCGCGGCTCGCCATCGTGCTGCTCTGGCTGCTCAGCAGCTGGTTCCAGGGGGTCTTCTCGACCGCGCTCTGGCCGCTGCTCGGCTTCTTCCTCGCCCCGACGACGCTGATCTGGTATTCGGTCGTCCAGCGCTGGTTCGACGGCGAGTGGACGCTCTGGCCGGTCGCCGGGCTCGTCGCGGCGCTCCTGGCCGATGGGGTGCCCGCCCGGCTCGGGCTCGGCAAACGCAAGTGACCGACACGCGCGGGCCGCTCCGCGTGGAGGCGGCGGGCGCCACCGCAGAACGTAGGCCCGAGCACCCGCACGACCACCGGGGCGTGACCGGCGGGACGGCCGCGTTCGTCGGGTGAGCGGCGGGGCCTGCCCGGCCGATCAGCCGCCGGCGGCGGCCAGCGGAAGGGTGCGGCCGCCACGCGACGGAGCGGCGACCGCGGGGGCCGGGAGCGGGGCGAGGACGGGGAGCGTCACCGGCGCCGACGCTGCCGCCGCCGCCGCCGGCGCCGCGGCCGCGTCGGCGCGCCCGGGCGGCACCGGGGGCGCCTCGCCGAGCACGGCCCCCGTGAAGGTGGACCCGGTCGTGCCGGTCAGCTCCACGAGGTAGTAGCCGCCGACGCGCACTCGGTCGGCTGGGACCATGACCGTCTTGAAGTCGCGGGTGCGCGCCTGCAGCAGCTCCCCGCGCCGCGCCGCCTTCTCGACGAGGACCTCGTGCCGCGTCCCGAGCAGCCGCAGGTTGCGCTCGCGGGCGCCGCGCCGCACGACCGCGATCAGCCGCTCGAGCCGCTCGCTCGCCACCTCGTCCGGGACGAACGTCGCCGGGTCCATGCGCGTCGCCGGCGTGCCCTCGCGCGGCGAGAACTTGAACGTGTACGCGTCCTCGTAGCCGATCTCCTCGACCAGCGAGAGCGTCTCGGCGAAGTCCGTTTCGGTCTCGCCGGGGAAGCCGACGATGATGTCGGTGGTGAGGTTGAGCGTCGGGACCGCCGCGCGCAGGCGCCGGACGCAGGCCACGTAGTCCTCCCGCGAGTAGCGGCGGAGCATCCGCCGGAGCACGCGCGTCGAGCCGCTCTGCATCGGGAGGTGCACGTGCTCGCACACCTGCGGCACCCCCGCCATCGCCGCGATCACCCGATCCGAGAAGTCGTTGGGGTGCGGGCTGGTGAAGCGGATGCGGCGAATCCCCGCCACGGCGCCGACGGCGTGCAGCAGGTCGGCGAAGTCGTGGGCGCCGTCGTGGTACGAGTTGACCGTCTGTCCGAGGAGGACGACCTCGCTCATCCCGCCCGCCACCACCTGCTCCGCCTCGCGCACCACGTCGGGCAATCGCCGGCTCCGCTCCGCGCCGCGCGTGTACGGCACGATGCAGTACGTGCAGCGGTAGTCGCATCCGCGCTGCACCGGGATCCACGCCTTGACGTCGGCGAAGCGCCGCGGCGCGAAATCCTCGTAGTGCTCCTCGAGATCGAAGCTGGTCGCCGTCGTCCGCTCCCCCTGGCGCGCGCCGTCGAGCAGCTGCGGGAGCGCCCGGTAGCCGTCCGGGCCGACGACGAGCGAGACGTGGCGCGCCTTCGCGAGCAGCGTCGGCCCGAGCCGCTGCGCCATGCACCCGGCCACGCCCAGCACCGTGCCCGGCTTCATGTGGCGCTTCAGTTCGCCCAGCCGGCCGACGACGCGCTGCTCCGCGTGATCGCGGATGGCGCACGTGTTGACGATGATCACGTCGGCGCCGTCGGGGCCGTCCACCGGATCGTACCCGTGCTCGGCCAGCCGCCCGTACATGAGCTCGGAGTCGCTCACGTTCATCTGGCAGCCGTAGGTCTCGATGTAGACGGTCGGACGGGTCATCGCGCGGCACGGGCGGGGAGGGCGGCCGCGCGGCTCGCGGCGGCCGAACCGTGGAAGGTAGCGTCCAAACGGTTGCCCGGGCAGTCCTTACGACGGCGCACGGGGCTGCGGGGGGAGCGCGCGGGGAGCCTGCCCGGGGGCGCTCACCCCACCGGCTGCGTCGGAGTCAGGGGGAGGAGGAGGTGGAACTGACTGCCGCGCCCTTCGGCGCTCTGCACCCAGATGCGCCCGCCGTGCGCCTCCGCCACCAGCTTGCAGAAGGCCAGCCCGAGCCCCGAGCCGCGCACGCGCGGCGCGTGCTGCAGCTTGACCGTCTCGAACTTGCGGAAGATCAGCTCGTGGTACTCGGGCGGGATCCCCGGTCCGTTGTCGGCGACGGTGAGGAGGATCCCGTCGGGGTCGCGGCGCGCGGTGAGCCGCACCGTCACCGGCCCGGCGGCGTGCGTGAGGGCGTTCTGCAGCAGGTTGTTCAGCACCCGCCGGAGCAGCGCCCGATCGGCGACGAAGGCGGGTGCGTCGGGCGCGACCTCGACGCTCGCCGTGGCGCCCGCGGCGTCGAGCCGCAGCTGCCAGTCGCGCAGCACGTCGTGCAGCAGCGCCTGCGGGGCGACCGGGCGGGTGTCGAGCGTGACGGCCGCCTCCTCGACGCGGGCGACCTCCAGCAGGTCGTCGATCAGCGTCAGCAGCTCCTCGGCCTTGCGCTGCGCGTCGTCGAGCACGTCGCGCTGCCCCTCGCTCACCGGGCCGAAGTCGCCGTCGACCACCATCTCGAGCGCCGCGAGCACCGAGCTGAGGGGAGACTTGAGGTCGTGCACGATCATCTTCATCAGGTCGTCGCGGACCTTCTCCGACTCGCGCAGCTTGCGGACCGAGTCCTCGAGCGCGTCGGTGGCGCGCTTGAGGCGGAGCAGGCTGCGCACGCGCGCGCCGAGCACCAGCCGGTTGTGCGGCTTCGTGAGGAAGTCGTCGCCCCCCGCGTCGATCGCCTTGACGCGGTCGGCGGTGTCGTTGAGGGCGGTGATGAAGATGACCGGGATGCGGGCCGTCCGCGGGTCGCGCTTGATGCGGCGGCACACCTCGAAGCCGGTGCCCCGGTCCGGCCCTCCCAGCTCCCCGGCCGGCATCGAGACGTCGAGGATGCACAGGTCGGGGCGATGCGTCGCGCACGCCCGCAGCGTCGACGGCCCGTCGCTCGCCGCCACCGTCCGATACCCCAGGGCGTGCAGCTGATCGGCCAGCAGCTCGACGTTGGCCGCGACGTCGTCGGCAATGAGGATGAGCGGGGCGTCGTCTCCCGCCGACGCCGCCCCTCCCGCCCCGGATTCGCCGGCGCGCTCGCTCATCCGCGGCAGCCGCCGGTCACGGGCGGACGGTGAAGCCCACGCTCAGCGTCCACGCGCTCTCGCGGGCGTCGCGCGCCGCGCTCGCGGCGTCGCCGCCGCGCGGCGTGCGGGCGGCGCGCTGGACGGCCAGGTCGGCGAGGGCGCGTCCGCCGACGAACGGGATCCCGAGCCCGCCGGTCAGGGCGCGCTCCCGCACCCCCGAGCCCTGCACGCCGAAGGGGAGGTCGCGGTCGCGCCCGCCGAGGCGCAGGAGGATGACGTTGTCCCCGACGCGCGGCCCGACCGCCTCGACCCCGACCATCAGCTCGTCGGTGTCGCGCACGTCGAACGGCGTGCGCCCCGGGCGGGGGTCGGCCAGGCCGCGCATGTTGGTCCACGCCGTGCGCGCCCACGAGGCGGCGAACGTCGCGCCTGTCACGCGATCGATCCGCACTCCCAGCCCGTAGCGGTCCGGCGCATCGCCCCGCGTGAGCGTCGAGTCGTCGCGCTGCGTGCGCAACGCCCCGCCCCGCCGCGCCGAGCCGGCGAAACTGACCCCGCGCAGCGGCGTCACCTCGATCCCCGCCGACAGGGCGAGCCCGCTGTAGTCGAGCGTCGAGGAGTCGGAGACGCCGCCGAAGCGCGTCGTGTCGCCGAAGCTCCGCGCCGAGAGGAGGCGATTCCCCCCGGTCAGCGCGTGCGCCGCGATCCCGACGCGCAGCCATCGCGTGGCTACGGCGCCGACGGCGAGCCGCACGTCGGCGATCGAGCCGCGCGACTCGACGCGCTCGGTGGCGTTCACCGTCTCGTCGCCGATCGCCGTGGTGGTCTGCCGCTCGGTGGTGAAGCTGCGGTCCAGATACGTCGACGCGGCGATCGACACACCGTAGCGCTGCCGCACCGGGATCCCGACGCCGATGAGCGGGAAGCGCGCGATCGTGGCGCGCTGCGCGACGCTGCCGAGCGTGACGCGCCGCCACTCGGGGTCGTACTGCACGCCGAGGACGACCCGGCCGATGCCGCCGAGCGCCGCTGGGTTGAGCGGGGAGCTGGCGTCGAACTCGGCTAGTCCCCCGCCGGTCCCCAGCACGCGCGTGCTGAGCTGCCCGGTGGGATAGCCGAAGCCCTGCATGCCGAGACTCCCCTGGGCGTGCAGCGGCGCGGCCGCGGCGGCGGCGATAACGGCGGCGGCGGCGCGGGTGGCGGCGCCGCGCCGCGCCGGGCGCAGGGCGCGCGCCGAGCGAAGGAAGGTGCGCATCGCCGTCACGGCAGCCCGAAGTTGGAGGCGGGGATGTAGCTCAGACGCAGGCGCGGCCGCAGCCCGGGCGGCGCCTCCACCGAGAAGAAGCGGACCTCGCCCCCCTGCACCCCCTCGAGGGCGGCGCGAAGGACCACGGCGCGCTGCGTCCCCACCGGGAAGGCGCGCCACGCCCGCACGAGCGAGACGAGCGAGAGGGTCCGGCGTCCGCTGTCGCCGGGCGCCAGACGCAGCGAGTCGAGCGCGAGCAGTCCGGTGGCGACCAGGTCGGCGGCGCGACGCACGTCGGTGACGCGCTCGGTGGCGACCACCGGCGCCGGCCGGACGAGCACCGAGTCGCGCGCGTCGACGCCGCGGGCCGGGCGCTGCACCAGCTCGAGGACGGCGCGGACGATCGTCGTCGAGTCGGCGAGGGCGGCGGGGACGACGAAGCGCAGGAACGTGCGCCGCGCGGGCAGCCCGCCGACGACCAGCGCGCCTCCGTCGGCTGCGCGCGCGGTGAAGGCGACGAGCTGGAAGTCCTGCAGCCCGGCGGCGATCGCCGGCTCGGAGGGGGTGCTCGACCGCGGCAGGACGACGAGCGGCCGGTACAGCGTGTCGCTGGCCGGATCGAAGCTGAGCCGCGCCCCGAGGTCGCCCACACCACCCTGGGCGCTGAGCAGGCGCAGCGACGCCGCCGCATCGCTGCGCACCCGCAGCCCGACGCGCAGCCGACGGGTGCCGCCCGCCCGCTCGGCGACGACGGCGTTGGGCAGCGGCAGGCGCAGCGAGTCGCCGAGCTGCCCCGGCTGCACCGTGACGGCCGCGAGCCGCCGCTCGGGGCGGAAGAGGGCGACGAGCGCCGCGTTCACCGTGTCCGCCGCGGCCGCGGTGTCGACGTCGTACGCCTCGATCGTCAGCGGCCGCGTGAAGCGCGTTCCGGCCGTGTCGAAGCGCAGGCGGAGGTAGCTGCTGTCGACGCGCGTGATCGGGAGCGAGTCCCCTCCCGTCGGGGGGAAGTAGCGGGCGGGGAGCGCGTCGAAGCGCACGACGGCGCGCGCATCCAGCGAGTCGGCGCCGCCGCGCACGGCGAGCAGGAGCGCGCGCGAGACGCCGTTGCCGGGGTACCCGGCGAGCGTCGTATCGAACGCCACGGCCGCCTCGAGCACGGTGTCGCGCACCGGGGTGTTCTCGGTGGGGCAGAGCGCCGGGCAGGTAGCGCCTCCCTCGAGCTGCTCGGTGCACGCGGCGGCCGCGGCGAGTGTCGCGACGGCGCCGAGCAGGGTGAGTCGCGCGCGCGCCGCACGCCGCGGCGCGCGGCGCCCGGGTGCGGCGGGGTGAGGCGAGAATCCGGATTGCGGCGTCACGAACGGAGAGCGAGAAGTCGGCGGAGCGCGGTGCCGCCCCGATGGGAGGCGCCGCTCACGCGCGCGGGCGGGGATGCGACGGGGAGCGGCGGAGCGTCGCCGGGGCGACTGCTCACCGCGCGCCGAGCGAGGACGGGACGAAGGGGAACGGCAGCAGCTCGGCCATGGTCCAGCGGGCCACGCGTCCGTCGCGGCCGGCGCTCACCACCGGGAGCCCGGGCGCGAACTCGACGAGCACCTGGCGGCACTGCCCGCACGGCGGCGTCGGCTCGTCGGCCTCGGTGGCGAGCACCAGGAGGGCGAACTCGCGGTGCCCGGCGGCCACCGCGCTCAGCACCGCACCCCGCTCGGCGCAGATCGACGCCGGATACGACGCGTTCTCGACGTTGCACCCCGCCACCACCGCGCCGTCGGCCGTCAGCAGCGCGGCGCCCACGCGGAAGCGCGAGTAGGGCGCGTACGCGCGCTGCATCGCCGCGCGCGCCGCCGCGTGCAGCTCGCCGAGCCGCGGATGCGCGTCGTCGACGGCGGGGAAGGCGCCAGCGTCCGATCGGGAAGGTGTCATCGCGCGCTCGCCGGGTGCGCCGCATCCACCGCACGCTCCCCGGCCAGCAGCTCGGCGAGGAAGCTCCGCCCGGCGCCGCGGAAGCGAACCCCGAGCCACGCCGCGACGGTCGCCCCGAGATCGGCGAAGGTGTCGCGGTCGCCCAACGCCGCGGCGGACACGGGCGCGCCGCGGGCGAGCAGCGGGACGTACTCGCGCGCGTGGTCGGTGGACGGGGTGGTCGGGTCGTTCCCGTGGTCGGCGGTGATGAACAGCAGGTCGTCCTCGCGCAGCAGCGCCTCGAAGGTCGGGATCGCCGCGTCGAGCTCGCGGAGCGCGGCGGCGAACCCGGGCGCGTCGTTCCGGTGGCCGTAGCCCGTGTCGAAGTCTACCAGGTTGGCGAACAGCAACCCACCGGGCGCCGTCGCCAGCCACTCCGCCACCCGGGCGATCCCCTCCGCGTTCCCGGCGGTGTGGCGCGCGCGGATCGCCCGCCCGGCGAACAGGTCGTCGACCTTCCCCACCCCGTCGCGCGGCACCCCGGCGGCGGCGAGCGCGTCGAGGAGGGTCTCCCCCGGCGGGGCGATCGCGTAGTCGCGACGGTTGCCGGTGCGCTCGTACCGCCCGGCGCTCCCGACGAACGGGCGGGCGATGACGCGCGACACGTCGTGCGGCGCGACGAGCAGCGCCCGCGCGCACTCGCACGCGCGCCACAGCTCCTCGGGAGGGATCACCGCCTCGTGCGCGGCGATCTGGAAGACCGAGTCGGCCGAGGTGTAGAGGATCCACGCGCCGGTGCGCTCGTGCTCCGGCCCGTACGCGTCGACGATCGCCGTGCCGCTCCCGACGACGTTGCCGATCACGGGACGCCCGGTGCGGCGGGCGAACTCGGCGACGAGCCCGGCGGGGAAGCCGTGCGGATAGGTGGGAAACGGACGATCGAGCACGACCCCGGCGATCTCCCAGTGCCCCGTCGTGCTGTCCTTCCCGGCGGAGCGGGGGCACATCCGCCCCCACGCCGCGGCCGGGCGTTCGACGGCGCGCACGCCCGCCAGCGGCGCGATGCGCCCGAGCCCCAGCCGCTCGAGGTGCGGGAGCGCGAGCCCGCCCACCGCCGCGGCCACGTGCGCCAGCGTGTCGCTGCCGACGTCGCCGTACGCCGCCGCGTCGGGTGCCTCGCCCGCGCCGACGCCGTCGAGCACGAGGATCACGGCGCGGCGGCTCACCACTCCCTCCGCACCGCCCGCGCGCGCCACTGGTCCCACGGGAGAGCGATCATGTGCGGAGGTGGAGGTGCGGGACGCGCAGCCGGAGCCCGGCGAGCAGCTCGTACGGCGAGAGCGCACCGCGTGCCGCCACGTCGGCCACGGTGAGCACGCGCCCGCCATCGCGCCCGAGCAGCGTGACGACGTCGCCGACGGCGCACGGCACGCCGGTGACGTCGAGCATCGTCATGTCCATGGTGACGACGCCGGCCACGGGCACCTCGCGCCCGTGGAGCAGGGCGACGCCCGCCGCCGATAGCGCCCGACGGTAGCCGTCCGCGTACCCCGCGGCCACCGTGGCGATCCGTCGCTCGCCCCGCGCCCGCCAGCTCCCCCCGTAGCTCACCGTCTCTCCGGCGTGCACGGTGCGCACGTCGACGACGCGGGCGCACAGCCGCACCACCGGCTCGGCGGCGAGCGCCCCACCCGAGTCCACGCCGTAGACGAACACTCCGGGGCGGACGACGTCCCACCGCGAGCGGCCGCCGTGCTCCACTCCCGGGCCGTTCTCCGCGTGCAGCACGGGCGGGCGCGCCGGCAGCCGCGCGACCGCGGCGGCGAACCGCGCCTCCTGCTCGCGCCGGGACGCCCCATCGGTGTCGGCCGAGTGGAAGTGCGTGTAGGCGCCCTCCGGCGGATGCGCGGCGGCCGCCACGGCGACGCCGTCGATCGCATCCCAGCGCACCCCGGCCCGACTCATCCCCGTGTCGATCGCCAGCTGCCACGCCGCGCCCCCGAGGGCGCCCCACGTGGCGACGTCCTCGCTCCGGTGCAGCGACGGCGTCAGCCCGCCGCGGTGCGCGAGGGGAAGCTCGCCGGGGAGGAGCGGGGTGAAGACGACGACGCGTCGCCCGATCCCCGCGGCGCGGAGCGCCAGCCCCTCGGCGACGGTGGCGACCCCGAACCCCCACGGATCGAGCGCGTCGAGCGCGCGGGCCACGGCCACGGCGCCGAGCCCGTAGCCGTCCGCCTTGACCATCGGGAGGATCGGCACGCCGGCGTGCGCGCGGACGAGCGCGGCGTTGCGCACGAGCGCGGCGAGATCCACCTCGACCCAGGCGCGCTGGCGATCGGCGTCGAGCTCGGGCGCACCAGCCCGCGGGTCGGCCGCTGCGGAACGCCCCTCGCCGACGCACGTCGCGGCGCTCGCGGCTGGCGGCGCGCGGCGCGGCGCGAGCGGCGCGGCGAGAGGGCTAGATTCGGGG
>ERZ1066118.1745-NODE-1745-length-12323-cov-4.693349_pt1 | contig 12323 bp, 10 predicted proteins | sample MGYA00382765_ERZ1066118 | MGnify/ENA primary metagenome ERZ1066118 (study PRJEB33369, sample SAMEA5778348) | biofilm metagenome | biome: Industrial cooling water; feature: Water cooling tower basin; material: Biofilm | place: United Arab Emirates | collected...
ATCATTGCGCGGGAGAGCCGCAAATGATGACGCTCGCGCCATCGCCGGCAGCGGAGTACTACGCGGCCAATTATTACACCGCCGATCAGGCGGTCGATACGAGCGCATGGTTTGGCCGGGCAGCCGAAGCGCTCGGGCTGTCGGGTAAGGTCGATCAGCAGGTTTTCGCGGATGTGCTCGACGGCAAACTGCCGAACGGATCGGTCATTGCCGGAAAAGACGGCGTCCACAGGCCCGGCGTCGACCTTACCTTCTCTGCCTCAAAATCCGTCTCCTTGCTGGCCATGCTCGGCGGCGACACACGCCTGATCGAGGCGCTCAAAGAATCTGTCGCAGCCACGCTGATCTGGGCCGAAAAGAACGTCATCGAAGCGCGTGTGTGGGATCCGGAACTGGGGCGGCAGATCCCTGAGAAAACCGGAAATCTCCTGGCCGCCACCTTCCTGCATGATGTGAACAGGAACGGTGAGCCGCAATTGCACATTCATGCCGTCACCGCCAATGCGACCCTGGCGAGCGACGGCAAGTGGCACGCGGTTCGCAACGACCAGCTCTACCGCTCGCAGCGTTTGCTCAGCGCCATTCACAATGCCGATCTTCGCGAGCGGGTCGAGGCGCTGGGTTATGAAACGGTTCCAGCCAAACGGGATATCGACGGCGCGTTTGAGATCCGAGGTGTGAGCCGGGAAGCGGTCGAAGCCTTCTCGTCCCGCCGCGCCGAAATCCTTGCCGCACTCGCCAAAGAGGATCGCGGGAGTGCACGCGAGCGGGAACTGGCGGCTCTGTCGACGCGGCGCGGCAAGGATCCGGAGCCCGATGCCGTGCGGCAAGGCGCGGCGTGGAAGGAGACCGCCCGCGCCATCGGCTTCGATCCTGCGCGCCTGATCGAGAGTGCCATGCACCGTGCGGCAGGAGAGCAGACCGTCTGGTCGCGGGTGATGGAAGGCGTGCGCGGGATCGGCGCGCGCGGCATGGCCATCGCAAGCGCTATGGGTCTGACCCCGAAGGATGAGGACCCGCTGGTTCCGGAACGACTCGGGCGGCTCGAACCCAAGGCTTTCGCGGCGGCGCAGGCGGTCGCTTCCGCGGCGCGCGAGCTTGGCGAGCGGGAGGAAGCGTTTTCCCGCAACGACCTCATCCGCACCGCGCTCCAGCATCAGGGGCCGATCACGGTCGCCGGCGTCGAGGCACGGATCGACCTGTTGCAGGGCCGCGGCCTCCTGATCGGCAGCGGCGCGTCAGATCACAGCCGCATGGTTACGACCGCGCAGGCGCTGGCCCTCGAGGAGAAAGTCATCGCGCTGGCGCAGGCGGGCATGGACGGCGTTCAGCCCATTGCGGACAAGGATGGCATCGTCGCCCGTCTGCAGGAGCAGGCCCGGGCCATAGGCCTTCGCCGCCTCAATGCCGGGCAGGAGCAGGCTGGCGTTGCGATCCTCACCTCCAAAGACCGCGTGCATCTGGTTCAGGGCGGCGCGGGTGTGGGGAAGTCGGCGGCGCTGGCTCCGGTTGCGGCCATTGCGCGTGAGGAGGGGCGGCAGGTTGTGGCGCTGTCCCACGTGGGCCGGATCGCGCGGGAGTTTGGGGAGAAGACGGCCAGTCCGGCATCGACCGTCGATGCGTTTCTGGCACGGTATGGGCGTGTCATCGATGGCAGTGCCAGCGCGGATAAGGTGGCAGCGGCAAGGGCAGAGCTGTCCGGTGCACTGGTGATGGTGGATGAAGCCAGTCAGATCGGCACCGACCGGCTCGCGCGCATGATCACGCTCGCCAACCAGATGGGCGTGGGCAAGCTGGTGCTCGCCGGCGACATCAAGCAGTTGCCCGCGATCGAAGCGGGCAAACCGTTCGCGCAATTGCAGCAGCAGAATCTCAGGCAAAGCCAGATCACCGAGAACTTACGCGCGCAGACCCCGCAGATGCAGGCCATCAATCGCGCGCTTGAGAAAGGCGATATCAGCGAAGCCTTTGCCGCGCTCGCCCCTGAGACCATCGAGACCGAACGCGGGATTGTCGCCGAAGTCGCGGCCTACGTATGGGCTGAACTGCCCAAGGAGCAGCGCGATGAAACGGTCCTGCTCGCCGCAGGTCGCGCGATGCGTGCCGCAGGCAATGCCGCCGCGCAGGCTTCGCTGCTCGCTCGCGGACAGATTGGCGCGAAGGGCATCAAACTCGAGGTGCTCGACCGGGTCACCATCACCCGTGAGGGGGCACGGCAGCTCAAGGGTTATCACGAGGGGCGCGTGGTCGCCTTCCAGACCAATCTGACCAGGCAGGGCTTTGCCCGCGGCGAACGCGGCACGGTTATCGACATCAAGGATGGCAAGGTCGAATTGGCCATGCCCGATGGCGAGATCCGGCGTTTCGATCCCGACCGCCTGCCGCGCAACCTCAAGCACGACGCGGTCACTATCTTCGAGCGCAAGCAGATTGCCTTGCACGAGGGCGACCGCCTCCGCTGGACTGCCAAGGATGAGGCGCGCGGGCTGCTCAACAATGACATCGCCCATGTCGAGCGGATCAAGGGCAACACGATCACGGTCCAGACGGGCGACGGCCAGCTCCACGATCTGAAGCGCGACGATCCAATGCGCGAGCGGCTCGACCTTGCCTATGCGGTGAACGCCCATATCGCCCAGGGCATCACCGCGAAAAATGGCATCGTGATGATGAGCGAGCGGGAACGGATGCTCAACAGCGCCGCGACCTTCGTGGTCGCCGTGACCCGGATCGCCGAACATGCGGTGCTCGTGACCGACAACGTAAGCCGCGTCGCGCAGCAGGTCGAAAGCCGGACAGGCGAAAAGACCAGCGCATCGGAAACTGCACGCGGCGACGGCAAGGACCCTCTGGCTGGAAATCGCGACGCGACTTTGCGCGGTCTACAAGAAACGCACGAGTGGGTGCGCAATCTGGTCGAGGCACGGGCAGAGCGCGAAAATCTCCCCGAGCGCCAGATCGAGCGGAGCCGCTGACGATGAGCGCAAGTCCGCACCTTCACACTTCCACCATCGCACAGCCACACATGCCCACATGTGAACATGAGGACCACCGCACATGACCACGCCCTCACATCCCCACACCCATACATCAGCGCGGACGGTCGCGATCATCAGTCAAAAGGGCGGTGCCGGAAAGACCACGCTGGCGATCCATCTCGCTGCCGCGGCCACCCGTGCCGGGCGCATCAGCCTGCTGATCGACACCGACCCGCAGGCCAGCGCCTCGCAATGGGCCGAATGGCGGCAGGGCGCGCCGCCCGAGGTGATCGACAGCGCCCCGCCGCGTATCCCGGCAAAGATCGCGGCGGCTGCCCAGCAGGGGGCCGAGCTCATCGTGATCGATACGCCGCCACATGCCGATCTTGCCGCCAGCAAGGCAGCCGATTGCGCCGATCTGGTGCTGATCCCGTGCCGCCCGAGCGCATTCGACCTCGCCGCGATGCGCACGACAATCCGACTGGTCGAGCTGCTGGCGCGCCCCGCCTTCGTCGTGTTCACCGCCGGGCCGCCCCAGGCACCGCACATCTATGCGGACGCTCGCGAGCTTGTGGCAGGCTTTGGCGGCCAGACCTGCCCCATCATCCTGCCGGACCGCGCTGCCTATCGTCACGCGGTTGCAGCCGGTCAGACCGTGTTCGAGCTCGATCCCGGCGGCAAGGCAGCGAACGAAATCGAACAGCTGCACATGTGGGCATGTGAACAGCTCCACATGTCCACCTTCGCACATGAGAGGAAATCCGCATGAACCGCTTCGCCAACCTTGCCGACCGTACGCCCAAGGATGAGGCAGAGGCTACCGCGCCCGCCTCGTTATCACCCGTCGTCCAGGTCCCGACCCCGCCGAGCCGCGTCGGCCGCAAGGCGATCTCAGGCTACTTCGCGCCTGAGCTGTCGCTTGCCCTGCACACCTGTGCGCGGCGTCATGGCCTCAGCCTTCAGGACCTGATGGCCGAAGCCTTCGACGACGTCCTGCGCAAGTATGGCGAGAGCCCCATTGGCCGCTAGTCGATCCCTTCGCCGGGAGGGGAGGAATGGTGTAAGGTTATGAGGTGGTGAGGGAATGTGGGAAGGTGCCCCTGTGAACATATGAGAATGTGAACGTGTGAACAGGTGGCGAAGAGACCGATTAAACAGATCAACGAAAGGATGAGGCGATGAGGTTCTGGAACTGGCTGACCGATTTCCTGCTGGGACCGATCGAGCCTGCGGAGCCTCACCGGGATGAGGGGATCTCGATCAATCCCGCCACCGGTCTTCCCATGACGACACCCGGCATCGGCGGTGTCGATGTTGGCGGCAATCCCTTCGGGCACGACCTGCATCGCTGGGACGACCATCCTATCGATCACGGCCATCATCATGACACACGCTCGGTCGGTGGCGGCTTCGATCAGTGGTCCAATACCGGTACCAGCGGGTTCGACCCCTCGCGCGGCTACTGATTTGCCGCCACGCCGCCACCCTCCACGCGCCGATTAGTCGGTTCATCGCACCAGCGGAACAATTATCAGAACAAGGAGATCGCCATGACTGACAGCAAATCCAGTTCAGCCCCGCAGCTCGGCGCCTTGCCGACCCCGGGCCTGATTACCCGAGCCAGGTTCTTTGCCAGTCGCCATCCGATTGCGGTCGCTGTGCCGCTTGCCATCGTCATTGCGTTTGGGGTTGCAACGCTCGCCGCATTCGCCCTGGAGGTCTCGCCCGAACGCAGAGAGGTGTTCATTCCCGGTGTCGTTGCGATCAGCCTCACCGCCATCGGTGCGGCAATCTTCCCCCTCGTCGCCGGCATGAATAGAACGGCCAGCAGCCGCGACATCGCCGCAGCCCAAGTCGCCGCAACCGAGCGGGAACGGCCTCATCTGATCGCTGAGATCGAGAAGCGTCTCTCAAACCGCTACTGGCGCGCGCCTATGACCGTATTCCAGCTTGTCATGATGTTCCGCGAGGTAAGGCAGGCCTATGGTGAGCGCGCCTACCGCAAGCATTACCGGGAACAAGCCGCGCGCGCCGAGCAGGACAAGTATGTCGCGCAGCTGGCGGCGGAGGGGTGATCCCTGACGGTGGCTGGCAAAGCCAACTGGCAGCTTTTAGGATGGTGCATCAACCTCGCTCATGACCGGGTCTAGGTGGGAAGGCGAACGGCTGCTGTGGATGTCGGCAGGCCTGAAGCCGACAGCCTGCTACTCTCATAGCCGTTAATCAATCGCCGGTGGCGCCTTCAAAAGAACCGATTGCCTGACCGGGAAACTGAAGCCGAGTCGTTCTATTAGCCGCTCGATCATTGAGAGATACCATGTCGGCGCGAGCGGGGAGATCAACACCTGCTCAATCATCGTGGCCAACTCACAGTCGACAGATATCCCAGGTGTGATGGGGCTTGGGTTTTGGACGATGTTATCGAAACGCATTGTCTGCTCGTTCAAATCGAAGTTCGACAGTGGATCATGGTAGTGCCCCGTCTGCCAGTGAACCAAACGCACTTCCTGTTCGTAGGCGAAGGCCGACCGCTTCCTGACCAAAGTGTCAAATGCGTTTGGCGTGCCAATCTCGAAGGCCATTGGATCGACATACCTTACAGCGCCAAGATAGATTTTCTCGCTAGCTTGTGCGAGGGCAGCGTGGAGCCGACCGCCAGTGGACACTATGGCGACCCCGCCGGCCAGTGAGCCGTATATTTTCCACATCGCTGCCGACTCATTATCTGCTGCGTGCCAGCAATTCACAAAGAAATTTCGGCGCCCCGAAAGCGTCATGTGGCAGCGTTGTTCTTCGCCCATAAACCAGCCCACAAAGAGCTGCTCATCGGTTTCATCGAACCCGTTACGCCGCATTTCGATTATCTGCTTACGGAGAATTTCGGGAACGTCGGCAAGGGTTCGCCACAGTCTGTGGGGAAATTGTATGGCTCCCTGAAGCCCTTCGTGCGGGTCGTCGACTGCCAAAATCTCTGCGTTAGTTAACCAGAGTCGACGTGAAATAAGAAGTTCGGTGAACTTGGGAAAATCAACGTAACGCCACAGCCGCTGGCTTACGGTAGGGCAGTCAAAACTCGGATGGGATTCTATTGCCAAGTCGGCTCCCCCGCTGAAATTTGAAAGTCGAGCATAAGACTTTTGGAGACATAGCAGCGCCAACGGTTAGTCAGCAATCGATCCAAACTCAGTTGGTCTCAGGCCAACCCATTGATGTAGCTGGAAGGCTTCAATATGCTGATGCAAGGCGACGACCGCCCGCTTCGGGGTCGATACCCAAATGGCAGGTTTTTTGCGCCAAAGCAGCCAGGTGCGCCCGCTTTAAGCGGCAATGGTTCTGCGCCTCCGCGCGTGAAAGCATCCAATCGGCCGGGAAGGACATCGGGAGGCTCAGCCTCTGACGTCACCGGGCACTTCTCCGTCGACTTTGAAGGATTTTAGAGGTGCGATCATCTGTCAAAACACGCCACATCCGCAATGATCAGGTTCGCGGCGCAATCATGAGCAGGGCCCGCCAGACACTGACTACAACCGTCAGGCGGCCCCGGCAATATCGGTCCGGGGCGGAGCACCGAACAGGCGGCGATATTCGCGACTGAACTGGGAGGGGCTGTCATAGCCCACGGCAAATCCGGCGGAACAGGCATTGATGCCTCTGGCAGTCATCAGGTGCCGCGCCTCTTGCAAGCGCAATTGCTTCTGAAACTGCAGCGGCGTAAATCCCGTTATCCGCTTGAAGTGCTGATGTAGAGAAGACGCACTCATATGCGCTGCTGCCGCAACCTCGGCGATGCGGAGCTTCTCATGGGCATGAGTGCGGATCCAGGCGATAGCACGAGCAATGCGTCCAAGGTGGCTGTCAGCCGAGGCAGCGTGGCGCAGCATTGCGCTCTGAGGCCCGTGGAGCAGATGATAGAGGATTTCCCGCTGCACCAGCGGCGCGATCACAGCTATGGAAGCGGGCCGATCCAGCAGGCGAAGAAGGCGAAAGGCCGCCTCCATAAGATCAGTGCCGATTGGATGCACAGCCACCGCCGGGGGATCGCCCGGCGGCAAGGGGGCACATTCAGCCGCAATGAGATCGGTGAGCATCGTCTGGTCGATATCGATCTTGCAACAAAGATAAGGACGATCCGGCGTTGCCGAGATGACCCGGCCAACCAGCGGCAGATCAACCGATGCAACAAGGCTGTGGGCGTGATCATATTCCAGCAGGCGCGCGCCGAGCGAAACCGTCTTGGCGCCCTGCACGATCAGGCAAAGCGAGGGCTCGTAAACCGTGGGCATGGGCAAACCCGGCGTGTCGGCACGGATCAGCGACAGGCCGGGCACAAGAGTTTCAAAGATACCCGGTTGCGGCGCATGACGAGCAACCATCTGAGCCAATTCAAAAACGTCTGCCATTCGATCCCTTTCACCGCCGCTGCCGCCAAGCGCAAGCACAGCCGGCGTGATTTGGAGGATTATGCAAGAATTGCGGATCATCTTCCTAACGCCCGCTGTCCCAATCCTGTCATGTGGCTCCACCCCCAAAAAGGAAAAGAGCCATGACGAGCAGAGAAAACACGACGATTCTGATCACCGGCGCATCAAGCGGGATTGGCGAGGCCACGGCGCGTGAACTTGCCAGAATGAACGCCAACCTGTTCCTTGGCGCGCGGCGGACCGATCGCCTCTGTGCACTTGCCGAGGAGCTTGGCGACCGGACCAGTTGGCACGAGCTTGACGTGACCGATTCAGCGAGCTTTGATGCCTTTGTCGATGCTGCGGCAGAACGCTTCGGGCAGATCGACGTGCTGGTGAACAATGCCGGTGTCATGCCGCTCGCGCCTTTGGCGGCGTGCAAGCGCGACGAATGGAAGCGAATGATCGACGTCAACATCCACGGCGTGCTGAACGGCATTGCAGCGGCTTTGCCGCGCTTCATTGAGCAAGGCAGCGGCCATGTGATCAATGTCGCCTCGATCGCGGCACACATGGTTGTCCCATCAGCGGCGGTCTATTGTGGCACCAAGCACGCCGTCAGGGCTATTACAGAGGGCCTGCGGTTGGAGCACGAGGACATCCGTGCAACTCTCATCTCACCGGGCGTCGTCGACACCGAACTTGGCCACGATATCAGCGACCCGGCGCTGGCTGCCGGTCTGATCGAATGGCGCAAGAAATCTCTCACTCCCGATGCCGTCGCCCGCGCGATACGGTTTGCGCTGGAACAGCCCGCCGGCGTCGACATCAATGAGGTTATCGTTCGCCCTGTTGCGGCCAATATGTAAACGCAAATGCGGTCGCAGCGGATCCCCAGCCTGTGCCCAATCAGAAGCGGCAGCCCGTCGGCCCGCCCTGTTGCGGCATGATACTTTATCACATATGGCGGACGACAGTGCATGTCCGCGCTGCTAGGATTACCCCCATGATGGCAGAACCTGCCTCCTGCCCACTCCCCGCCGTAGACCACTTTGCCGATCCCGACTTTGTCGCCCGTTACCTTGAAGGCCCCCGGCGGTTCGTTCCGGGGCATCAGGATATGCTGCGGATGTCGGCGATGCTGCTGGGCGAGGATGCACCCGCAGATGCCGAGGTGCTGGTTGTTGGCGCGGGCGGCGGGATCGAGCTGCGGCACTTTGCCGAGGCTCATGTAGGCTGGCGCTTCACCGGGGTCGATCCTTCTGCGCAAATGCTGTCGGTCGCGCGCCAGACGCTCGGAGCGCTGACCGCGCGGTGCGATCTGATCGAAGGCACGATCGAGGCTGCGCCGTCCGGCCCGTTCGACGCCGCTTCCTGCCTGCTGACGCTCCACATGATCCCCGATAACGGCTCCAAGCTTGCCACGCTCAGCGCCATCCGCGCCCGCCTGCGTCCGGGGGCGCGGTTCGTGATCGTCGATCATTGCCTCGACCGGGCCGACCCGCAGTTCGCAGGCAGGCTGGATCGCTATGCCCGCTTTGCCATTGCATCAGGAGCGCCGCCCGAGGATGTTGCACGGGCTTGCGAAGGGCTCCGCACCGTCATTCCCATGATCAGCCGGGAACGCGAAGTCGCCTTGCTGCAACAGGCCGGGTTTAGCGCGATCGAGCTGTTCTACGCTGGCTTCCTATGGACCGGGTGGACAGCACAGGCATAGCGAGGCTTATCCAACAAGAGCGCCCACATGGCGCAAAACCAGCCTCGCAACCGCCGCACCGCTGCAGGGTCAGAAAGACAATCCGGTGCGCAAAAACAGGGTTCTCCCGTTGAAGCCATAGGGCGCAATCGCATTATACGGCTGCGTCCCAGCATTGTCTGACCCATTGGTACCTGCTGCGACGCTGGCTACCGTGGACGCGATGTTTTCATCAGGATAGACATTGAACAGGTTCTGCGCGCCCACGCTAAGCCGAAGTGCGGGGGTTACCTGCCAACCGACCTCGACATCGGTTATCACATCTGCGCCAAAGGTTTGGACAATATCGGCATTGCCAGCGCTCCCCACCGGCACAAGCCGCACATCATAGCCGGGGATCAAGGCGTTGATCTGCGCCGGCGTGCGGTTGGTCAGGGCCACCGTCGAAACCTCGCCATACCGGGTGCTGGTCACCGAGAAGGTGAAGGGGCCGCGCGCGTAGTTGAGATCGAGCACGATCTTGTCGCGCGGGAGGCTGTCCGAAAAGCGCAGCTGCTGCGTTAGATCGAACAGCGGCGTGGTGATGCTGAGCGCTGCGAGCGGGGCGGGGGTCCCCGCGATCCGGTCGAACCGGGTTGTGTTGTAGTTGCCCGCTAGGGTGCCTGAAAAAATCCCACCGTCGCCGAATTGGTGCCGGTAGTTGATCACCAGATCTACCCCTTCGGTCGTAGTGTCGACTGCGTTGGTTATATAGGAAATTGCACCAAATCCCGCCTGCCCGTTGGCGGAAAGAAAATTGGTGATGCGCGCGTCCTGAAAGGTGGAAGAGATGGCGATGCGATCCTTGACCGCGATGCGATAGGCATCGAGCGTGGCAGTCAGGCCACGACCTGCGAATGTGAGGCCAGCTGACACGTTGCGCGACGTTTCGGCCTTCAGGTCGGTCGCCCCGGCTAGACGGCCTGCTGGGCTGTCTACGGCGGCAACCCGGACGATCGCCTGCTGCCCGTTGATGATCAGCGTATTCGATGCGTTATAGCCGGACTGCGCCAACGCCGGTGCGCGAAAGGCGGTGTTGAACGATGCGCGCGCTGCAAGGCCGCCGAACAGCTCCAACCGCCCGGCCAGTTTGTAAGTGGTGGTGTCGCCAAAGTCCGAATAGTGTTCGTGGCGAACGGCGCCCTGAAACAGCAGGCGCCCGAAGAATTCCTTCTGGATTTCCCCATAGACCGCAACACTGCTGCGGCTGAGTGAGGCGCGGTCATCAGGGCCCGCCGTGGGCCCGGGCTGTGCGCCGATAGGCGAAGGGCTGCCCGCTGCGGGGCCATCTTGGATCGGCACGCCACCGCTGCGAAATCCGTCGATGTCACCGGAAAACAAGCGATAGGTTTCCTCACGGTATTCCGCGCCGAATGCAATCTGGACCGGTGCGCCATCGCCCACTTCGATCTCGCGGGTCAGATCAACGTTGTTCGTCCATTGATAGAAATCCGAACCCAAGCGATAGAACCGCGTCGGCGACGCTGCGCCGAGCGAGACGTTGACGCTGTTCTCGTAGGCAAGGTCCTGCGTGTTGACCCCGTAGACGCTCGACAGATCCCAACCGAACCCGGCCAGGTCATCGCCGCGCACTCCGACTGCTGCCGAGAAGTTTTCAATCCGCGTGTCGAGCTGCGGGCGGTAGCCATCGGGATAGAGCGCGCGCAGCGTTTCGTTCTGACCGGCGCGGCGGAAGAAATACTCTATATCGCCGTCAAGCCGGTTATAGCCACCGAAGGCATAAACCTCGACATTGTCAGAGGCAGGCGCGGCAAAGTTCACGAACAATTGCCGGTTGGTGCTCGGCTGATCGCCAAAGCGAAACACCCGGCGGTCAATCGTCGCCTCGCGCGGATCAAGCGTTCCGTTCGCTGGCGTCAGGCCGGTGCCCGATCCGAAGTTGCCCGATATCGCAACGGGCCTGCCCAACGCATTGGTGCCGAAATACTGCTGCCGGGTGTCCGGACGCGACCGGTCGGTGCCGTTGCGATCTTGGATCGACGCTGTCACCCGCAGCACACCGTCATCACCGATAGCAAACCCCGAAGAAACACTGGCTTCCCAGAATTCGCCATCACCTGCTGTGGTCGTGCCGGCTGTTGCCTGCGCGCGGGTGCCGACCGAACGATCGAGTATCAGATTGATGACGCCTGAGATGGCATCGGACCCATATTGCGCAGACGCCCCGTCGCGCAGCACCTCCGCTTGTGAGAGAGCGAATGAAGGGATCGCATTGAAATCGACAGCCACGTCGCCGCGGCCGATACCATTGCTTGAGTTGAGGTCGGACGAGGTGTGGCGGCGCTTGCCATTGACCAGAACAAGCACCTGACCGGGCCCAAGCCCGCGCAGTGATGGCGGCACCAGATAGTCGCCGACCCCCGACCCCAGCGGTCGGGGAGAGTTAAAGCTCGGCACTTCGACCTTGAGCATCTGGATCAGGTCAATGCGGCCGTTCTGCTGCAGTTGTTCGCGATCGACGGAGTCGACGGGTACCGGCGATCCCGTTGCAGTGCGACCACCAAAGCGGTCGCCCGTCACGATGATCGCTTCCCCTTCAGCGTCTGATTGTTCATCGGGAGTTTGGGCGAATGCCGATCCTGAACCGGCCAAAAGCGCAGCGGTCGCAACGGTGTGGAGAAGTTTCACCCAATCTTCCTATCTTCATGTTATGGTATCTTGTATCATCAATGTGGGGAAAGCGTCCCAAGGTCAACGAGGAACAGAATATTGCCGACGAGACGAGACATCATGGGCGTGGGCGTTGCGATGACAGCGGCGAGCGCGATGCCGGCGCTAGCCAAGACTGGCGGTGGCGGGCTGGCCGATCGCTACGAGATTGATCGCAGCATCACCACTCTCGATGCGGCTTACTACGGCGCGATGACCCGGACTATCGCTGCCCGTTACCGCGCAAACAGCGACTGGGTAAACCGCCATAATGCCCTGTTTCTGCGCAGCGCCATCCCCGGTCCGGCCCGCGATGAACGCTTGCAGCCCGCCACGAATGCGGTGGCCGGGCTGATCGGTGCACGGCCCGATGAGGTCGCCCTGTGTGCCGGGGGAACCGAGGCGCTATATGCGCTGATCGCGAACTTCGTGCCGCTCAATGCGGGCGACGCCGCGATCATGGCCGACATCGATTACGACGAGATGCAGCACCTCGACAAGCGCGCCCGAAGCCAGGAAGGGCTCGGCCTGCGATCTGAG
>ERZ1066118.1746-NODE-1746-length-12315-cov-12.313622_pt1 | contig 12315 bp, 11 predicted proteins | sample MGYA00382765_ERZ1066118 | MGnify/ENA primary metagenome ERZ1066118 (study PRJEB33369, sample SAMEA5778348) | biofilm metagenome | biome: Industrial cooling water; feature: Water cooling tower basin; material: Biofilm | place: United Arab Emirates | collected...
TGGCCGCTCTGGGAAGTGTTCGTCCGAACCAAGGGCGGGCTTGCGCATCGCCACTTCGGGAGCGTCCATGCGCCGGATGCCGAGATGGCCCTTCGCCACGCCCGCGACACCTACACCCGCCGTCAGGAGGGAGTCAGCCTGTGGGTGGTGAAGTCCACCGACATCGTCGCCAGCGACCCGGCGCAAGCGGGCGAGCTGTTCGACCCGGCCGCGGACAAGGTGTACCGGCACCCGACCTTCTACGACATCCCGGACGAGGTGAAGCATATATGAGGAACGCAATCCTCCCCGTCCCGGGGAGGGGGACCAGCGAAGCTGTTGGAGGGGGCTCTCCACGAGTGCGGCGCTGGTGGCGATCCCCCTCCACCACGTCGCTTCGCGTCGCGGTTCCCCTCCCCGTGCCGGGGAGGATCTGATGCCCTCGCTCCCGCCGATCCGCCCCGAGGACGAAGTGCTTGCGACAAGCACCCGCCCTTCCGGCGCTTTCGACGCGCCCTCGGAAGCGCATGATCCGGTCCGCGGCGGCTATCTCCTCCGCCTCGGCGACGATGCCCTGATCCTCGGTCAGCGGCTCGGCGAGTGGTGCGGGCATGCGCCGTCGGTGGAAGTCGACCTGTCGCTGTCGAACCTTGCGCTCGACCTCATCGGGCAAGCGACCCTCTTCCTTGGCGCGGCCGGCGACGCGGACGAACTTGCCTTCAAGCGCGACGTGCTCGACTTTCGCAATTGCCTGCTGGTGGAGCAGCCCAATGGCGACTTCGCCCGCACCATGGTCCGGCAGCTGCTGTTCTCGACCTGGCAGAACATGCTGTACCAGCGGTTGACGGACAGCACGGACCAGGCGGTTCGCGAGGTGGCGGCCAAAGGCGTCAAGGAAGTCGCTTATCACCGCGAACTCGCCGCCGAGTGGGTGGTTCGGCTCGGCGACGGCACGGACGAAAGCCGCCAGCGCACCCTCGACGGCCTCGACTGGTGCTGGCGCTTCGTGCCTGAGCTGTTCGAGGTGGATGAGGAACTCGAAGCCGCAATCGGTTGCGGGATCGCGGCAGACCCGCGCAGCTTTGAGGCCGAGTATCGCGCCTCCATCGCTGCCGTCCTCACCGACGCGACGCTGCCGGTGCCACCCGAACAGCGCCCCATTCTTGGCGGCCGCCGCGGGCACCATAGCGAGCACCTGGGCCACCTGCTGGCGATCATGCAATATCTGCCCCGCACCTATCCGGATGCGACGTGGTGAATCCGTCCGCGACCTCGTTCGCCCTGAGCGAAGTCGAAGGGCTCTGCGCCAGCGTGCTTCGACTTCGCTCAGCACGAACGACTTCAGAGTCTGGCGCATGAGCGAGAAGCATTTCCATTCGCTCGAAGTCGCCGAGATCATTGAGGAAACGGCGGAGGCGCGCTCCGTCCGCTTTCATGTTCCGCCCGAGCTTGCCGCGACCTTCCGCTACCGCGCGGGCCAGCACCTGACGCTCCGCACCTTCATCGGCGGCGAGGAGGTGCGGCGCAACTACTCGCTCTGCACCGCGCCACACGAGGGGGCGCTCAAGGTCACCGTCAAGCAGATCGCCGGCGGAGCGTTCAGCAACTGGGTGGCGCGGGAGCTCAAGTCCGGTGACCGGCTCGACGTCATGCCGCCGCATGGAAGCTTCACCATCGATTTCGAGCGCGGGCAGGCCCGCCGCTACGTCGCCTTCGCCGGGGGCTCGGGCATCACTCCAATCATGAGCCTTGCGCGTACCGCGCTGGCGGAGGAACCGGAAAGCCGCTTCACCCTCTTTTACGGCAATCGCGATGCGTCGAGCATCATCTTCCTGGAGGCGCTGGCCGAGCTCAAGGACCGCTATCTCGGCCGGTTCGAACTGTTTCACCTCCTGTCCGACGAGGAGGGGGACGTCGAGCTTCTGAACGGCATGCTCGACCGCGCCACCTGCGACCGGCTGCTGGAGGCCTTCGTGCCGGAACCGGCCGACATCGATGCCTTCTTTATCTGCGGACCCGGGCCGATGATGGACTCGGCCGAGGCTGCACTCCTCGATCGCGGGGTCGCGCCGGAGCGCATCCACATCGAGCGTTTCACGGCGGGCCGCCCGTCCGCCGCGCTGGCGGCCGAAATGGCACAACTGCAGCAGGCGGCGTCGGGGCTGCAGATGAGCGTCACCATCGACGGTCGCACCCGCAGGGTTGCCTTCGACGGCTCCAATATCCTCGATTCGGCGCGCAGCTCCGGACTTGCGGCGCCTTTCGCCTGCAAGGCCGGGGTTTGCGCGACCTGCCGCGCACGCGTCACGGCGGGCGAGGTGTCGATGGGGGCCAGGTACGGCCTCACCGACGAGGAGATTGCCGCCGGCTATGTGCTGACCTGCCAGTCCGTGCCCAAGGGCGAGGGCGTGGCGGTGGATTATGATGCGTGATCGTTCCCCGGCGAAAGCCGGGGCCCAGTCGCTTGTTCGTGAGGGCTGGGCCCCGGCTTTCGCCGGGGAACAAGTCGCGCTAATCCGGTTGTCATGCTGACTGCACCCGAGCGCCGCGGCTTTGCCGACCTGCCCCCCATCGTCAGCGACTCGCTGCTGGCGCTGATCGCCATGGTCAATGCCGATCCGAGGATTGACAAGATCGACGTCGGGGTCGGCGTGTGGCGCGATGGGGAGGGTCGCACCCCCGTGCTGCGCTCGGTCAAGGAAGCAGAGCGCCGGCTGCACGAGGCGCAGCAAAGCAAGTCCTATTTGGGCGGGCCCGGCGACAAGCGCTTCGCCGAGCTGCTGCGCCCGGTCGTCCTGGGTGAGCATGCCGGCGACAAGCGCATCGTCGGACTGCAGACGCCGGGCGGCTGCGGCGCCATCTTCCTGGCCTTGAAGCTCGTCGCTGCGGCCAATCCCCAGGCGCGGGTCTTCATGGGCACCCCGACCTGGCCCAACCACCCGCCGATGACGCGCGGGGCGGGTCTCGAGATCGCCGAGTACCGCCACTACGATCCCGCCGGCCGCAGCATCGATTTCGCGGCGCTGACGAAGGCCCTACGAAGCGCCCGGCCGGGCGATGTCGCCTTGCTCCACGCCTGCTGCCACAACCCGACCGGCGCTGACCTGTCCGAAGATCAATGGCGAGAGGTCGCCGACATTGTCGCCGAAGGCGGGCTGATCCCGCTGATCGACTTTGCTTACCAGGGCTTTGGCCGCGGGCTGGAGGAGGATGCGTTCGGGGTGCGGGTCATGCTTGACGCCTGCGACGAAGTGCTGGTGACGCAAAGCTGCGACAAGAATTTCGGCGTTTACCGCGACCGGGTCGGCTGCCTGTTCGTCAAGGGGCGCGACCCGGACCTCGCCGCGCATGCCATGAAGCACCTCCTCCAGATCAGCCGCGAGGCCTGGTCGATGCCGCCCGATCATGGTGCGGCCGTGGTCCGGATGGTTCTGGAAGACGAAGGCCTCGCCGCCGACTGGCAGGCCGAGCTCGACGCGATGCGGGGCCGCATCCGCATGGTGCGCGAGCGGCTTGCCGGCGCCGACCCCCGCCTCGCTTATATTGCCGAGCAGCAAGGCATGTTCTCCATGCTTCCGCTGTCGGTCGAGCAGGTAAAAGGCCTTCGCGAGAGCCACGGCATCTACATGGCCGACAGCGGGCGGGCGAACCTGGTCGGCATCGCGGACAAGGACCTGGACCGCTTCTGCGAGGCGGTGGTCGGAGCCATGAATGGCTGAAGCGTCCTTGTGCGCGCCGCCGACCAGCCGTTCCGGCGCGAATCCTCAGCTTTCCAGTGACACCGACTGGCGCGAGGTGGCGCGCTTGGTTCTCACCAGCCGGGAGATGGACCGGCTGGAGGAAGAGGAACTCGTCCCCGCCCGCCAAGTCCTGTACCAGTTCAGCGCCCGCGGGCATGACCTGGCGCAGGTGCTGCTTGGCCTGAAGCTCCGGGACGGGGACGCTGCCTGCGGCTATTACCGGAGCCGGCCCCTGCTGCTTGCACTCGGCGTGCCGCTGGCCGACGCCCTGGGCTCCGGCATGGGCCGCGCGGGCGGTTATTCGGGCGGACGCGATATCGGGGTGGTGTTCAACTATCCCAACCCGGGCGGCGCTCACGCCCTTCCGATGAGCGGCGGGGTGGGAGCGCAATATACGCCCGCGGCCGGCTGGGCGCAGGCGATCCGCTACAAGGCCGAGGTGCTGCGCGAGCAGGATCGCGGCAACATCGCCCTTGTGCTCGGCGGCGATGCCAGCTGCGCGACCGGCGGCTTCTGGTCGGCGCTGACCATCGCCACCACGCAGAAGCTGCCCTTGCTCTTCTATGTCGAGGACAATGGCTACGGCATCTCCGTGCCGTCGACCTACCAGACCCCGGGGCAGGACCTCGCGGCCAACCTTGCGGCGTTCAAGGATCTTGCGATCTTCAACGGCGATGGGACCGAGCCGGTCGAGGCCTCGCGCCTGATCGACGCGGCCGTGGCGCATGTGCGCAGCGGGCGGGGGCCGGCGCTGCTGCGGCTGACCGTGCCGCGGCTGGAAGGGCATAGCTACCAGGACACGCAGACCTACAAGAGCGAGCAGGTAATCGCTGCCGAATGGGCCCGCGATCCGCTGCCCAAGCTCAAGGCGCATGTCGCGGCGCGGCAGATCGGCGACGAAGCCTGGGCTGCCTTGAGCCAGGAGGTCGCCTGGGAGGTCGCCCGCGCCCGCGAGGAGGCGGAAGCGCGCCCGGTGTTGCCGGTCGAAAAGGTCGCCGACGACGTCTTCTTCTCCGGCACCCATGCCGCTGTCGGCGGCCGCGCTGGGCTGGGCCTTGATGGCACATACGAGGAGCCCCGGCCCGAGGGCCAGCGGATCAACATGGTGACCGCCATCCGCCGGGTGCTGGAGCAGGAGCTCGAAGCCAATCCGAAGATGTGCGTCTTCGGCGAGGACGTGGGTCCCAAAGGCGGCGTCCATGCCGTGACGCTCGGCCTTCAGGAGCGCTTTGGCCACGAGCGGGTGTTCGACACCAGCCTCAACGAGGAGGGCATCGTTGGCCGCGCCGTCGGCATGGCGATCGCCGGCCTGCTGCCGGTGCCGGAGATCCAGTTCCGCAAATATGCCGAGCCCGCGACCGAGCAGATCAACGATTGCGGGACCATGCGCTGGCGCACCGCCAACCGCTTCGCCGCGCCGATGGTGCTGCGCGTGCCCGGCGGCTTCTTCAAGTGCGGCGATCCCTGGCACAGCCAGACCAACGAAGTGCAGTTCGTCCACAATCCCGGATGGAAGGTAGCGGTGCCGAGCAATGCCGAGGATGCGGTCGGGCTGCTCCGCATGGCGCTGCGCGGCCACGATCCCGTCCTCTTCTTCGAGCATCGGGCCATGCTCGACGACAGCTGGGCGCGGCGGCCGTGGCCGGGCGATGCCTACGTCCTGCCGTTCGGCCGGGGCAGGAAGACCCGGCAAGGCGACAGGATCACCATCGTCACCTGGGGCGCCATGGTCCCGCGCTGCGAAGCGGCGGCGGAGGGCTTGAGCGCCGACGTCATCGATCTGCGCACGCTGATGCCGTGGGACCGCGATATGGTACTGGAGAGCGTGCGTCGCACTCGCCGCTGCCTGATCGTCCACGAGGATCTGCGCACCGGCGGCTTCGGGGCCGAGATCGCAGCGGTGGTCGCGGACGAGGCCTTCCTCGACCTCGACGCTCCGGTAGCCCGAGTAACCATGCCCGACATTCCCTCGCCGCATCACCCCTCCCTGCTGGAGGCAGCGGTGCCGAGCGTCGCGCGGATCCGGGCCGAGATCGACCGGCTGGTGGGCTTCTGACATGAACCGCATGGCCGTCGTCACCCTCGTCATGACCCTTATCCTCTGCGCCGGCGGGCTGATCTTCGGCGTCCGGCCGATCGAGGTGCTGGGCGTGTTCCTGTTCGGCCTCGTCCTGACCGCGGTGAACAGCATCAAGCGCAAGGGACCGACCGAATGATCGAGGTCCGCGTCCCGCACGAGCAGGAAGGCACCAAGGCGGTGGTCCGCGCCTGGCTGAAGAAGCCGGGCGAGGCGGTGGCAGAGAACGATCCGCTGGTCGAGCTCGAGACCGACAAGGTCACCCAGGAAGTGCCGGCGCCTGCTGCGGGGTTGCTGGCGGAGATCCTGCTCGACACCGATGCGGAGGCGGTGCCGGGAGCGTTGCTTGGGCGGATCAGTTTGGAGCAGCAGGATATCGTTCGTCCTGAGCGGAGCGCGGAGCGCAAAGTCGAAGGACCTTCGCACGAGCGTGCTTCGACTTCGCTCAGCACGAACGAGAGCGAGGATGCGGCGGAGACAAGATTGTCTCCCTCCGTCCGTCGCGCTCTGCTCCAGCACGATATCGACCCAGCCCGTATCCGGGGCACCGGCCGCAATGGGCGGATCACCCGCGAGGATGTCGACAAGGCGGTCGAGGCCGCAACCGTCTCTCACGTCGACGGCGGGCCCAAGCCTATCGCCCAGCCGCGCGTCGCCGAGGCGAACTGGACCGACATCCCGCACGACCGGATGCGCCGGACTATTGCCGAGAACATGGTCCGGGCGGTCAGCGAGGCGCCCCATGTCACGGCTCTGTTCGAAGCCGACTTCAGCGCCATCACCGCGCACAAGAAGGCGCTTGCGGCCCGCGGCACCAGGCTCAGCTATACCGCTTACCTGCTCAAGGCGGCGGCGGAGGCGATGGCGGTTGCGCCGGCGATCAACGGCCGCTGGGCCGAGGACCGCATCCAGGTTTCACCAACCGTCGACATCGGTGTCGGCACCGCGCTCGGCGATAAGGGGCTGGTCGTGCCCGTGGTGCGCGACTGCGCGAGCCTTTCGCTCGAGGAGATCGGCGCCCGGCTGGACACGCTCACGACCAAGGCCCGCGAAGGGCGGCTGGAGCGCTCGGACGTTGCGGGCGGCAGCTTCACCATTTCCAACCACGGCGTCTCGGGCTCGCTCCTCGCTTCCCCCATCATCCTCCACCAGGGCCAGGCCGCCATCCTCGGGGTTGGCAAGCTCCAGAAACGCGTGGTCGTGCTCGAGCAGAAGGGGAGCGACGTCATTGCGATCCGGCCGATGGCCTATGTCACGCTGACCATCGACCACCGGGTGGTGGACGGTCATCAGACCAACGCCTGGCTCAGCCGGTTCGTCGACATCATCGAGAACTGGCCCGCTCCAGAGGCGTAACAACCGGAACGGCCCTTCCTCCTGCCCGTTACCGGGCATGCGACAGGAGGAAGATTTGGCCAACCACACCGATGTCACCGAGGAAGTCGAGGAAGCGGTCGTTCGCCAGAACGAGGAAGCCGTCGACGACGCCCGCCAGCACCGCCCGACGTCCCCCGCCAGCCGCAGGGTCGCCGATGTCGAGGAGGACGATCGCGTCCGGATCCACGATGTCGAGGAGCTCCATGCGGACGAGGAGCCCAGCCGCGCCCGCCGAAGCAGCGCACATGGCAACAATGGCAATGGCAATGGCAAGCTGATCGGTCTTGGGCTGACGCTCGCAACCGCCGGCGCCGCCGCTTTTTTCTTCGCGAAGGCGCGTCAGGCGGACGAACTACCGGACGGACCCTTGCTCAGCGACGCGCCCGATCATGTGCTGCGCGGCAAGGCGCTGAAGCGGGCGCGCAACCAGGAAGAGGGCAGGGCGCTGGTCGGCCGGACGGTCACCATCGGCAAGCCCGCGCAGGAGCTCTACGCTTTCTGGCGCAAGTTCGAGCGTTTTCCCGAGTTCATGGACAATGTCCGCGAGATCCGCCGCCTGGACGAGACCCGCTCCGAATGGCTGATCGAAGCGCCGATGGGCGCGACGGTCAGCGTCAAGACTCGCATCGTCGAGGACGTGCCGGGCAAGACCATCGCCTGGGTCAGCGAGCCTGACAGCCAGATCGAGCATGAAGGCCGTGTCGAGTTCGCGCCCGCGCCTCCGGGCCGCGGCACCTATGTCCGCCTGCTGCTGCGCTACACGCCGCCAGCGGGCGAGGTTGGCCGCCTGCTCGCCAAGGTCCTGCAGCGCGAGCCCAACGTCCAGGCCCGCCGCGACCTTCGCCGCTTCAAGCAGCTGATGGAAACGGGCGAGGTCCCCGTCAACGCTTCCCCCTCGGGCCGCAAGAGCGAGAGCCCGACCGAACGCCGGATCTAGGAGAAACACCCCATGAAGGCCCTCACCTGGCATGGCCGCCACGACGTTCGGGTGGAATCGATCCCCGATCCCGAGATCGTCAATCCGCGCGACGCCATTCTCAAGATCACCTCCACCGCCATCTGCGGCTCGGACCTGCACCTATACGACGGCTACATTCCGGGCCTGAGGGCCGGCGACGTGCTTGGCCACGAGTTCATGGGCGAAGTGGTGGAGGTCGGCGCCAAGTCGACCCTCAAAAAGGGCCAGCGCGTGGTGGTGCCCTTCACCATCAGCTGCGGCGACTGCTTCTTCTGCAAGAAGACGCAGTTCAGCTGCTGCGACAATGCCAATCCTGCCGAGACCAGCGACGCGTCCGAGACGCTGATGGGTCACGCCATGGGCGCCGCCTTTGGCTATGCCCACCTCACCGGCGGCTATGCCGGCGGCCAGGCGGAATATGTGCGGGTGCCGTTCAGCGACGTCGGGCCGATCGTCATTCCCGAAGGGATCGACGACGATCAGGTGCTGTTCCTGTCCGACATCCTGCCCACCGGCTGGCAGGCGGCCGAGCAAGCGGACATCGAGGAGGGCGACACCGTGGCCGTCTGGGGCTGCGGCCCGGTCGGCCTGTTCGCCATCCAGAGCGCCTTCAAGCTCGGCGCGCACCGGGTCATCGCCATCGACCATTACCCGCGCCGCCTTCAGCTCGCCAAGCAGATGGGCGCCGACATCCTCGATTATCGCGAAGTCGACGTTCTCGAGGCGCTGAAGGAGCTGACCGGCGGAATCGGCCCTGACGCGGTAATCGACTGCGTCGGCATGGAGAGCCACGGTCTCGCCATCGACAATATCGCGGACACGGTGAAGCAGCAGCTGATGCTCACCACCGAACGGCCCCATGCGCTTCGCCAGGCGATCATCGCTTGCCGCAAGGGCGGCAAGGTTTCCATCCCCGGCGTCTATGGCGGCTTTGCCGACAAGTTCCCGCTCGGGCAGATGATGGAAAAGGGCCTGACGGTGAAGAGCGGCCAGACCCATGTCCAGCGCTACACCAAGAAGCTGCTCGACCTCATCCAGAAGGGCGAGCTCGACACCACCTTCATGACCTCGCACCGCGAGCCTCTGGGTCGCGCGGCCGAGCTCTACCAGAAGTGGCACGACGAGCAGGACACCTACACCAAGATCCTCCTCAAGCCCGGCATGGATAGCAAGCCGCAGGTGGATCTCGTCGCCGCGCGGCAGGTCGAGCCGGCCTGATCGGGGAGGAACGGATGAGCAAGCTTGCCGTCATCACCGGTGCCTCGAGCGGCATCGGTCTGGAGATCGCGCGCCTGGCATCGGCCGAGGGCTACGACCTGATCGTCGCCTCCGACACGCCGATGGTGGATGCGGGCGCAGGGCTGGACGGGGAGGTCGACTCGATCGAGGCCGACCTTGCCACCGACCAGGGCGTAAAGCAGCTGCTGGCGCAGATCGGCGACCGCAACGTCGACGTGCTGGTCGCCAATGCGGGGCACGGCCTGGGCCACGGCTTCCTTGAGCAGTCGCCGACCGAGTGGCGGCACGTGATCGACACCAACATCACCGGCACCTTGCTGCTGATCCAGCCGATCGCGAAGAAGATGGTGCAACGTGGCGAGGGCAGGATCCTCATCACCGGCTCCATCGCCGGGCACGTCCCGGCCGCGTTCCAGGCGGTCTACCACGCCTCCAAGGCCTTTATCGACAGCTTCGCTGCCGCCTTCCGCAACGAGCTCAAGGACACGGGCGTCACCGTCACCTGCCTCAAGCCCGGAGCGACGGAGACCGAATTCTTTGCTCGCGCCGACATGGAGGACACCAAGGTCGGCCAGTCGAAGAAGGCTCCGGCCGCAGACGTTGCGAAGACCGGCTGGGAGGCGATGAAGAAGGGCGAGGCCGAGGTGGTTCACGGCCTCATGAACAAGGTCCAGGTCCTTGCCGCCGGCATCCTCCCCGAGAAGGTCACAGCGGAACAGGGCCGCAAGATGAACGAGCCCGGCGGAGGCGAGTAGGGCGCGCACGAAATCGTGGCGCCCGCGCCGGAGGGGACATCGGGGGGTAGGACGAACACGCCTGAGGTCCCTGCCTTCGCACCAACCAGGTGCTCCGACTGCCCATCCGTTTCCGCAGCGCAACGGAACGCCTGCTTGTTCACCGGGTTAACCGCCCATGAATTCCGCACAGCTCATGACCGACAAGGTCTTCGTCCGCCGCACCCTGATCGTGGTTGCCATCCTTGCGCTGTTCGCGCTGGCCTGGCTGCTTCGCGAGGTGCTGCTGATGGTGTTCGGCGCTGTGGTCGTGGCCACGCTCTTCCGCGCGCTTGCCAGCCTTTACCAGAGGGCCAAGGTCCCGGAGGGCGCGGCGGTAGGTCTAAGCGTGCTGACGGTGGTCGTCATCGTCGGCGGCGCCATCTTCCTGTTCGGCGCGCAATTCCTGTCGCAGGCGCAGGACCTGTCTTCCGCCATTCCCCAGGCCTGGGCAACCATCCGCGAGCAGCTGACGTCGCTCGGCATCCCTGCCAGCGTGTTTCAGGCGGGCGGCGAGGGCATCAGCGGGCTTGCCGGCAATGTCGCCATGACCTTCGGCACCGGCCTTGCAGACGCCCTGCTGATCCTCGTCGGGGGCATCTTCCTGGCCGCCTCGCCAAAGCTTTACCGCATCGGAGCCGTGAAGCTGGTGCCGGAGGAGCGCCGCGGGCAACTCTGGTCCGCCTTCGAAGCCAGCGGCAACGCGCTGAGGCTCTGGCTCAAGGCACAGCTCCTCACCATGCTGCTGGTCGGCACCGTGACCGGGATCGGCCTGTGGCTGATCGGGGTTCCCTCATGGTTTGCTCTGGCGCTGCTCGCCGCCCTGCTTGAGTTCGTGCCTTATGTGGGGCCGATCGCCGCGGCGGTGCCGGCGATCCTCATTGCTGCCTCGGTCGACCCGCAGACGGCCCTGCTGACCATCGGCCTCTACATTCTCGTGCAGCAGCTCGAGGGCTATGTCTTCTCGCCGCTGATGCAGCAATGGGCGGTCGACCTGCCGGGCGCGCTGCTGCTCTTCTCGCTGCTCGCTTGCGGTACCCTGTTCGGCGCCATCGGCATCATCTTCGCCGCCCCGCTGACCGTGGTGCTCTACGTGCTGGTGAAGAAACTCTACGTGCGTGAAGCGCTCGACACGGCGACGCCCATTCCGGGCGAGGACAAGAAGGAGGAATAGCCCGCTTCGTCACTGCCGGGGGGTTGTGGTAAGGCGCTTGCCATGCGCCTTGCCCTTAAGACCGGCACTTATGCCGTGACCCATTTCATCGTCGCCATTGCCGTCGCTTATGCCCTGACCCGCGACTGGCGCATCGCGCTGGCGATCGGTCTCATCGAGCCCGCCGCGCAGACCGTCGCCTACTTCTTCCATGAGCGCATCTGGGAGCGTCTGTCGCCGGGCGCCGGCAAGGTCCCTCGCCACCTTCATCCGTGACCGAGGGGATCGACCGGGAGCTCGCCTCCGCTCTCAGGGGCGAGGCACAGCCTGCCCAGCTTGCTGCCGTGCAGGCCGACCCGGCCCTGGCGTTGCAGCGGGTCCACTATCACGGGCTCGCCGGATTGCTGACACAGTTGCAGGGCTGGCCGCCAGCCCTCGGGCAGGCGCTCCGGCAGGAAGCGCTTGCGCGGGCGATGTGGGAGCTCAGCCACCGGCGCTTGCTCGCCTCTTTGCTCCGGGCTTTCGCGGAACGTGGAATCCGTTCGCTCCTGCTCAAGGGGACGACGCTCGCTTACGGCGCCTACGGCGAGCCGGCGCATCGCACTCGCGGCGATACCGACCTGTGGGTGGCTCCCGCCGATCTTGCCGGAGCGCGCCGGATCCTGGCTGACGAAGGCTTTACCTCAAGCGGTGAAGCACTGGAGCCGGAGGCGATGCAGCTGGAGGAGGGCTGGACCTTGTCCGAGCCCGGGCGACACGCCCATGTTCTCGACCTCCACTGGAGCGCGGTCAACAGCCTTGCCCTGCGCTCCCTGTTCGACTTCGAAGACTGTTGGTCGCGGCGGAAGCCATTGCCCGCGCTCTCGCCCGAAGCCTGGAGCCTGTCCGACAGCGATGCGCTGCTTCACACGGCCGTTCATCGCCGGCTTCATGTGGTCAGCCCCTATGAGGTCGACGGCGTGCTCCACTATGGCGGCGACCGCCTGATCTGGGCTTTCGACATCCACCTCCTTGCCGCC
>ERZ1066118.1747-NODE-1747-length-12284-cov-6.955025_pt1 | contig 12284 bp, 12 predicted proteins | sample MGYA00382765_ERZ1066118 | MGnify/ENA primary metagenome ERZ1066118 (study PRJEB33369, sample SAMEA5778348) | biofilm metagenome | biome: Industrial cooling water; feature: Water cooling tower basin; material: Biofilm | place: United Arab Emirates | collected...
GTCCCGGTAGGCTGCGCGGCAGTGTAGTCGCCTCCGGGCCGCCGGGGTGCCGCGATGCGACAATGCCCAGCCCGAACCCCGCTCCGGCCGCCCATGCGAACCTTCGTCCTCCGTGCCCGCGCCGCGCCCACCGACAGCGCGAGGCTTCTGGCCGGCGTGGGAGGGGAGGCGCACTCCGAGATCCTGGCGCACGTGCTGATGAACGCGGTGTTCGTCGCGCAGTCGCACCGCGACGACGTGGTCGTGTACCTGGTGTTGGAAAGCACGCCGGACTACTCGCGCACGGTGCGCTTCGAGCCGCGCGCCATGCACGAGCTCGGGGGCTTCGACGAGCGCGCCCTGCTCGGCAAGGTCGCGAAGGCGCTCGACGCTTCGCGCGGCATGGGCAAGGAGGAGGTGCGTCCGGTCGAGTCGGGCGTGACGGTACAGACGATCAGCTTCGAGCGGCTGGTGCAGCAGCTCGGCGTCGACCACCAGCTGTTCGTCCTCGACCGCAAGGGCGCGCCGATCAGCACGCAGGCCTTCGGCGACAACCCGTGTTTCCTGCTCACCGACCACATCCCGATGCCGAAGAAGACCTTCGGCAGCCTCGAGCGCCTCGGCGCGACGAAGCTGTCGCTGGGTTCGCGGATGCTCTTCGCCTCGCAGTGCGTGGTGCTGATCCACCACGCGCTCGACCAGCGTTGAGCCCCAAACGAAGAACCCCGCGGCAAGCCGCGGGGTCCCGGGTGCAGCGTCGAGGCCGGGATCAGCCGCCGAAGCCGATCGTCAGCAGGACCTTGTCCTCGGCGAGGTCGGCGCCGAAATTCTCCTCGGCGTTGTCGTCGGTGCCGACGTAGCTGAGGCTGATCGTGGCCGGACCGAAGGCGCGGCTCACGCCGACGCTGTAGTCGAGGAAGTTCTCGATCGGGCCGGTGGCGGTGGTGTAGCCGAGGCCGGCGTTGAAGGTGTAGTGCTCGGCGAAGTCCCAGCTGCCGGCGAGGTTGTAGTAGAAGCTGTCCTCGCCCGCGTTGAAGTAGTCGTTGGTGTAGCCCAGCGTGAACGTGTAGTTCTCGGCGAAGCCGAGCTTGCCGACCAGTTCGTTGTAGGCGTAGTCGGTGCCGCTCGGCTCGTTGAGGTAGTTGTAGCGGATCAGCTGGACGTCGAGGCTGGTGCCCTCCGACAGGTCGCCGGCCCAGCCGACGAAGGTGTCGACCTCGGTGTCGGTGCTGCCGTCGCCGAAATCGACGTTCGAGGCCCAGGCGCCCACGTACAGGCCGCCGGAGAAGCCGTAGCCGGCGCCGAGCTGGAAGGCGGGCTGGTCGTCGTTCTGGTCGATGCCACGGTAGAGGTAGTCGGACGCCGCGGTGGCGTTCCAGTTGAAGCCTTCGGCGGCGGCGACGCCCGGAAGGGCGGCGAGGAGCAGCGCGGCAAGCAGGGTCTTGCGGGTCATGGGAGGCGATTCCTTCTCTGGGCTCGTCGAACGGGGCCGGGGCGGGGCCCGCGCGGTGAAGGTTCTGTTGCAGGCTAGCGTAAACGCTCCGCCATGAAGCCTTCACTTTCTAGAGCTTGGGCACGAATCCGTCCACCGGGGCCCGCGGCGGGGCCGCCGGCAGGTAGCGATCGAAGCAGGCGGCCACCACCCGGAGCAGCAGCCGGCCGCGGTCCGTGACCTGCACCCGGTGGTCGCGACAGGCCACCAGCCCATCGGCTTCCAGCGCCGCGAGGCGGGGCCGGGCCTCCTCGAGCACCGGCAGGGCTTCCGCGCCGGTGCGGCGGCTCAGGGCGTCGAAATCGACCTCGCCCTGGCACATCAGGTCCTGGATCAGCGTGGCTCGGAGCTGGTCGTCGTCGTCGAGCACGAGGCCGCGCCAGACGGGCAGGCGGCCGGCGTCGACGGCGGCCTCCCACAGGCCGAGTTCGCGCGGGTTCTGCGCGTAGGCGTCGGCGATGCGGGAAATGGCGCTGGCGCCGAAGCCGACGAGATCGGTGTCGGCGTGCGTGGTGTAGCCCATGAAGTTGCGGTGCAGGCCGCCCTTGCGCTGCGCGATGGCGAGCTCGTCGAAGGGCAGGGCGAAATGGTCCATGCCGATGTAGACGTAGCCGGCGGCGGTGAGGCGCTCGATGGCGAGGCCGAGCAGGGCGATCTTTTCGGCCGGGCTGGGCAGGTCGGCGGCGTCGATGCGCTTCTGCGGCCGGAACATCTGCGGCAGGTGCGCGTAGCTATAGACGGCCACCCGGTCGGGGCGCAGCGCCACGATCTTGTCGAGCGTGGCGCGGAAGCCGTCGAGCGTCTGCTTCGGCAGGCCGTAGATCAGGTCGACGTTGATCGAGCGCATGCCGGCGGCGCGTGCGGCCTCGAGCACGTCGCGCGTGGCCTCGAAGGGCTGCACGCGGTTCACCGCGGCCTGCACGTCGGGGTCGAAGTCCTGTATGCCGAAGCTGGCCCGGTTGAATCCGATGTCGCGCAGCATCGCCATCGCCGCCGGCGTGGTGCTGCGCGGGTCGATCTCGATCGACAGGTCGCTGTGCTGCTCGTCGGCGAAGTGGAAGGCGTAGCGCAGGTGGCCGACGAGGGCGGCCAAGGTCGTCTCGTCCAGGAAGTTCGGCGTGCCGCCGCCGAAGTGGAGCTGCACGACCTCGCGGTCGTCGTCGAACAGCGGCGCGATGCGGTCGATCTCGCGGCGAAGGCGCTCCGCATAGACGGGCCCGCGCGCGGTATCGCGGGTGACGATGCGCGTGCAGCCGCAGTAGAAGCAGGGGCTCAGGCAGAACGGCACGTGCACGTACAGCGACAGCGGCCGCGGGATCAGCGCATCGTTGCTGCGGGCGATGGCGGCGCGGAGCGCCGACTCGTCGAAGGCGGCGTCGAAGTGCGGGGCAGTCGGGTACGAGGTGTAGCGCGGCCCCGGCGTGTCGTGCCGGGCCAGCAGGTCGGGGTCGAAGCGGGGGCGGCCGGTGGTCATGCCCGCACGGTAGGGGCGGCCCGCCCCCCGGGCCTTGACCCCGATCAAGCCCCGGCCCGCCGGGCGGATCGTGCGGGTTGGCACGCTTTGACGGGGCAGCCATGGATCGTGTCCGTGCGCCGGCGCATGCTGGGCCCATGACAACACGCGGCCGGACGCATCGGTGGTGGCGAATGGCGGGCCTTGCGGCCCTGCTGTGCGCGATGGGCCTCCCGGCCCCGGTCGTCGCCGAGCAGCGCTTCGCCACGGCGGAATTCCTGCCCTACATCGACCGTTCGGCCCCGGAGGGGGGCTACTACCCGGCGCTGGTCGCGCGTGTCCTCGCGCACCACGGCGACCGGGCGGTCTTCGTCGATCGCCCCTGGGCCCGGGCCCACGAGGAGACGCGGGCCGGACGGTTCGACGGCAGCTTCCCCTACGTGCGCAGCCCGTCGCGCGAGCGCGAGTTCCTGTTCTCCGAGCCCTTGCTCGAGGTGCCGTCCCTGCTGTTCGTCCGTCGCGACACGGTGGCGACCGGTGGCGATGCCGAGCGCGCCCGCCGCATCGCCGCGGCGCGCCGCACCTGCTACCTGCGGGATTCCCTGCTGCCCACCCCGCTCGAGGCCCGCGCGGCGGCCGGCGCGCTCGAGGTGGTGCGCGTCGACGACATGGCGCAATGCTTCCGCATGCTCGAGGCCGGCCGGATCGACGTCGTCGCTGCCGGCGCCTACAACGGCCGAAGCACGCTCCGGCGGCTGCATGGGGCTGGCGGGCCCATCGTCGCCTTGGGGGGCGCCATCGACGTGTCCACCCTGCACCTGGTGTGGCCGCGGTCGGACCCGCGCGCGGCGGCGCGCCGAACCGCCTTCAATGCGTCGCTGGCCGAACTGCGCCGCTCAGGCGAGGTGGACCGCCTGCAGGCGTGGCTTCTGCCGCAGGCGGAGTGAGGCGGAGCGGCGGATAATCCGCGGCATGACGCCCCCCGACGAATTCCACCGGCACCACGCGCGCTGGCTGCAGCGCCGCCGCCGCCTGCGCCGGCTGCTGCGACCGCTGCCCCGGCGGGCCAACCTCGCGCGCTACCCGGTGCTGAAGTGGTTCGCCGAGCACGCCCGACGCGCGGCCTTCCTGTGGTCGTTCAAGCGCGCCAACGTGATGCCGTCGCTGTACGTCGGCTCGGTGCTGGCCTTCCTGCCGGTCTACGGCCTGCAGATCCTGATCGGCTTCGGGCTCGCGCTGGGCCTGCGCGGCAACCTCACGGTGATGGTCGCGCTGCAAATGATCACCAACCCGCTGACCATCGTGCCGGTGTATGGCGCCACCGCGTGGGTGGGCCTGGGCGCGATGGCGCTGGCCGGCGTCGGCGCCGGCTGGCCCGACGCCTTGCGCTACACCAACGCGCTGTTCGTGGGCGGGGTGATCGTCGGCCTCGCCTTCGCCCTGCTCGCCGACCTTACCTGGCGCCTGCTGGCGTGGGAGGCGCGGGCGTTCCGCCGGCGGCTCGACGCGCTGAATCGGCATCGAGCCGCAGCACCGGGTAGCGACTGAACTCGCTGTCGAAGTACGGGGTGCGCTCGTAGAAGAAGCGCAGGCGGCGGCCCGGGTCGGCCGCGAACGCGGCATCCTCGGCGAGCTTGGCCTCGAACGCCGCCTTCAGCGCCGGGTCCTTCGCCAGCATCTCGCGCGCCATCGCTTCCATCACGCGCGGCTCGGCGTACTCCTTGTCCTCGAAGATCGCGTCGAAGAACCCCCAGCGCAGGAAGCTGTCCGGCGAGGCGGGTTCCAGCAGCAGCGCCGCCAGGCGCGCCTTCGGCTGGTCCATCGGCACCAGCCAGCTGCCGGCCGGGATGGCCTGCGCGCCGGACTCCAACGTCTGTTCCAGCTCGACGATGGCCTGCCGGCCTTCGAAGGGGCGCGGGGCCCACGCCACCTTGCCGAACCGGTAGCGGCCGCCCACGACGGTGGTGGCCGCCTCGATGCGCGTCATGGCGATGCCGTGCATCCGCAAGCGATCGAGCACGGTCGTCCACTGCGGCGGCACCACATAGGCGGCCGGTGCCGGCGCCTCGGCGATGACGGTGACGGTGCGTTGCACCGGCACGCGGATCGTTTCCGGCTTCGACGGGTCGTAGCGCACCCAGGTGCCGCCCGACACCTCGCTGTCGGTGCGCGAGTCGGCATAGCCGAGGAAGTCGATCGTCTCGGTGGTGTCGGCGAGGCCGAAGGCCAGCGGTATGGCCTGGCCCTCGTCGAAGCGCGCGGCGTCGGCCTTCGCGTTCGCGGCCTGGAGGGCCTCGCCCTCCTTGCCCAGCATCCGCAGGATCTCGACCAGCAGGGCTTCGTTGACCGCCGCACGGGTGCGGAAGTCCTTGAGCATGTGGGTCTCGACCAGCAGGCCGGGGCGGTTCACCGCGGCGGCATAGCCCACCGAGAAGCGCGGTCCCGAGGCGCCTTCGACGAGGCCGGCACGCAGGTTGGTGCCGTCCTTCAGGCTCACGTAGAAGGCCACCGGCCAGCCCTGCGTGGCGAGGGCCGGTTTCACCACGCCATCGAAGGCGCGACGCTGCCAGTCGGCGAGCGGGGCCTCGATGTTCTGCGCCGTCTCGAAGGCCCAGGTCATCGCGTACTGGTAGTCGGCGCCGTTGGTGTTGTGCAGGTCGACCAGCAGGTCGGGGTTCCACGCGTGCCACAGCCGCATCCACGCCTGCATCTCCGGCGCGTCGAGCTTGGTGTAGTCGCGGTTGAGGTTGAGGTTCTGCGCGGTGGCGCGCCAGCCCATCGCCTCGGGGCCGTTCTGGTTGATGCGGTGGTAGGGGCCGAAGCGCTCGTGGCCATCGACGTTGAAGATCGGCACCAGCACCAGCACGGCGTGGTCGACGAGGTCGGCGTACTTGCCGCTGACCGTGAGATCACGCACCAGCGCCATCAGCACGTCCTTGCCCTCGTGCTCGCCGGGGTGGATCGCGGCCTGGATGAAGACCACGGGCTTGCCGGTCGCGTGTGCCGCCTGTGGCGTGGCCACGCCCTCCTTCGACACGATCACCGCGCGCATGGCGCGGCCCTGCGGCGTGGTACCGAACTCGAGCATCGCCACCTGCGGGCTCGCGGCATCGAGGCGCGCGAAGTAGGCCATCGTCTCCGCGTAGCGCGGCGTGCGCGTGTAGCCGCTGGTTTCGGCCGGCGTGGCCCAGTCGCTCGCCGCCACCGCGGACAGGGCGAAGGTCGGCAGGACCGCGCACAGGGCGAGGACGAGGGTGCGACGCAGGGCGCGCCGGCGGAGCGGGACGAGGGGCATGCGGATCTCCGGAAGCAGGACGACGATGCTAACGGAGTGGGCGCGCGGCCAGCGACGGTTCAGGCGAGGCGTGTCGCGGCGCGCGCTTTACGGGTTTCTTAGCCTGACGCTAACCCTTGCCTAACCTTGGCCTAAGGCTGGCTTAAGTCGGCGCGGCAACGATGCCTCCATGCCGATGACCGCCTTCCCCTTGCCCGCCCGCACCTACGCCGCGCTCGACGCGGCCTCCGATCCGGATTGGGTGCCGACCCTGCTCGGCCCCGACGACGACCGTCGGGTGGCCGAGGCCTTCGTCGCCCGCGTGTACCGCGAGCAGTTCGACGCCCACCTCGCGGAGTTCATGCCCTGGCTGCTGGTCTTCCACGACCGCCAAGGGCAGCTGCGCGCCGCCGTGGGCCTGCGCCCCGCGAAAGGAACGCCCTTGTTCGTCGAGCAGTACCTCGACCAGCCGGCCGAACAAGCCGTGGCCGCCGCGCTGGGCCGCTGCATCGACCGTGACGCGATGGTCGAAGTGGGGGGGCTCGCCGCTTCGCGTCCCGGCGATGCGCGGCGCCTGATCCTCTGCCTGACGCGCGGGTTGCATCGCGCCGGGATGCGCTGGGTGCTGTTCGCCGCGACGCGCCAACTCCGCAACGCCTTCGATCGGCTCGGGCTGGCCACGGTGGCCTTGGCACCGGCGCTGGCGTCGCGCTTGCGTCCCGGCGCGACCGACTGGGGGCGCTACTACGACACGTCGCCGACGCTGGTGTCCGGCGATATCGCCGCGGGCATGGCCTTCCTCGAGGCACGCGAGGCCGCGATGCCGCTGCGCGAGGTGGGCACGTGAGCGCGGTGCTGCAGGCGATCGCCGGGCGCGCACCGGGCGATGTGCTGCTGCAGGACGGTGAGCGGGCGTTGACCGCCGCGGCCCTGCGCGACGCCGTGTCGCGCTGCCGCGAGCAGCTGGAAGCGCTGCCCCCCGGCGCGGTGGCCAGCCGGCTCGACAATGGCGTGGCGGCGGCCGTGCTCGACCTCGCGCTGGCCGCCGCGGGCCGTCCGCACATCGCGCTGCCGCCCTTCTTCACCGAGGCGCAGGCCGTGCACGCGGCCCAGTCGGCCGCCGCGATGGCCACGCCGGCCGCGGCGGAAGCCCCCCAGGAACGCCTGCAGTGGCGGGTTCTCGACGGCACCGCGCGTGCGTTGCCCGCAGGCACGGCGATCGTCACCTACACCTCGGGGAGCACCGGGGCGCCGAAGGGCGTCTGCCTGGATCGTGCGCTGCCGGAGCGGGTCGCGACGTCGCTGGTGGAGGCCATGGCGACGCTCGGCGTCCGCCGCCATCTGTGCTTGCTGCCCTTGGGCGTGCTGCTCGAAGCCGTGGGCGGCCTGTATGCGCCGCTGCTGGCCGGCGGCGAGGTGCACGTGCCGTCGTTGGCCACGGTCGGCCATCGCGGCAGCGTCGGTCTCGACATCCATGCCTTGGTGGCCACGCTGCACCGGCACGCGCCGGAGTCGATCATCCTCGTGCCGCAGTTGCTGCAAGGGCTGGTGCAGGCTGCCGAGGCCGGTGCCGCGATGCCGCGCTCGCTGCGCATGATCGCCGTCGGCGGCGCCCGCGTGCCGCTCAGCCTGCTCGGCCGTGCCGCCGCCCTCGGCCTGCCGGTGTACGAAGGCTATGGCCTGAGCGAATGCGCCTCGGTTGTCGCCCTGAACCGTCCTGGATCGCAGCGCGCCGGCAGCGTCGGTCGCCCGTTGCCGCATGCCCGCCTGCGCGTCGATGGCGAGGGCGAGGTGTGGGTCGATGGCCCGGCCTTCCTCGGTTACGCCGGCGAGGCGCCGCGCGAGCCCGGCGCCTACGCCACCGGTGATCTCGGCGAATTCGACGTGGACGGCTACCTGCATCTGCGCGGCCGCCGCAAGGCCATGTACATCACCGCCTGGGGCCGCAACGTCAGTCCCGAGTGGCTGGAGAGCGAGCTCGTCCAGCACCCGCTGATCGCGCAGGCCTTCGTCTGGGGCGAAGGCCGCGTGCAGGGGGCCGCCGTGCTCGTACCGCGCCGCGCCGATGTCTCGCGAAGCGCGTTGGAGCGCGCGGTGGCCGAGGTCAATTCGGGCCTGCCCGACTACGCGCGCGTGGCCTCGGTGATCACGGCCGATGAACCCTTCAGCCTCGCCAACGGCCTGCTCACCGGCAACGGCCGCCCGCGCCGCGAGGCCCTGTTCCAGCGTTACGGCGATGCGCTCGCCGCCGCGCCGGACCCCCATGCCCGCACGCCCCTTTCCGTTTCCCGTCACGAGAGCGTCCATCCATGAAGACCTTCAGCCCGCTGCCCGACGTTGGCGGCTTCCACGCCCGCCTGATCGCGCAGACCGCCGAAGCGCGCGGCGCCTTCCAGGCCCTGCCGATCCTCGGCGAGGCCGTGCAGGGCCGTGTGTCCCGCGAGGACTACATCGCCTTCCTCGTGCAGGCCTATCACCACGTGCGCCACACGACCCCGCTGCTGATGGCCTGCGGCAGCCGCCTGCCGGCGCGCCTCGAATGGCTGCGCGAGGCCATCGCCGAATACATCGAGGAGGAAGTGGGGCACCAGGAGTGGATCCTCGACGACCTGCAGGCCCTCGGCGTGCCGCGCCAGGCGGTCCTCGACGCCGGCCCGTCGGCGGCCACGGAGCTGATGGTCGCCTACGCCTACGACACCATCCAGCGCGGTAATCCGGTGGGCTTCTTCGGCATGGTGCTGGTGCTCGAAGGCACCAGTGTCGCGCTGGCGACGCGCGCGGCCGACGTGATCGAAACCACCCTCGCCCTGCCGAAGAAGGCCTTCCGCTACCTGCGCTCGCACGGCAGCCTCGACGTCGAGCACACCGGCTTCTACGAAGGCTTGATGGACCGCCTGCACGAGCCGGCCGACCAGGCCGCCGTGGTGCATGCGGCGAAGATGTTCTACGGCCTGTATGGCGCCGTTTTCCAGAGCCTGCGCCATGCGCCGACGCTGGCGGTGGCCGCATGAGCCCGCTGGCCGGTCGCGGTGTCCTGCTCACCGGAGCCAGCGGTGGCATCGGCCAGTGCCTGGCGCTTCGCTTGGCCGAGGCGGGCGCCACGGTGTACGCCGTTGGCCGTCGCGCGGCGGCACTCGAGGCCGTGGCCGCGCAGGCGCGTCGCGGCAGCATCCGTCCCGTCGTCGCCGACCTCGCCACGGCGGAGGGCCTCGAGGCCGTGCGCCATGCGGTGTCCGTCGCGGCGCCCCCGCCGGTGTCCCTGCTCATTCTCGGGGCCGCGGATTCCCGCTTCGGCCTGTTCGAAGACAGCAGCGCCGCCGACGTGCAGGCGCAGGTGGCCACCAACCTCGTCGCACCGATGCTGCTGGTGCGCGCCCTGCTGCCAACGCTGCTGCGCCTGCCGGCGGCCGGCGTCGTTGGCATCGGCTCGACCTTCGGCAGCCTCGGCTACCCGGGGTTCGCCGCCTACAGCGCCAGCAAATTCGGGCTGCGCGGCTTCCTCGAAGCGCTGGCGCGCGAGCACGCCGACACCGCGCTGCGCGTGCAGTACCTTTCGCCGCGCGCCACGCGCACGGCCCTGAACGGCGCGGCCGTCGACGCGATGAACGCCGAGCTCGGCGTGGCCGTCGATGACGCCGATGCCGTGGCCCGCGCCCTGGTCGAGGCCATCGAAGCCGGCACGCGCCGTCGCCAGCTCGGTTGGCCGGAGCGCCTGTTCGCCCGGCTCAACGGCCTGTTCCCCGAACTCGTCGACCGCGCCCTCGCCAAGCAGCTTCCCATCGTGCGGCGCTTCGCCCGCACCCCGTCGTCCGCCGTTTCCGGCACCGCCCTGGAGTCCCGCCCATGATCGTCCGCCATCCGCTCACCACCGCCCTGCTGGCCGCCGCGCTGCCGTTCGCCGGCCTGTTCGCTGCCGGCACCGCCGTCGCTGCGGATTCGCCGCCACCGGCGAGTGTTGCCGCCCCGGAGGCCTCGACGGTCACGGGCCTTCAAGCCCGCTGGGCCGAGATCAAGTACGGCACCGCGGCCAACGCCCAGGCCGTGGCCTTCGAAGCGCTTGCGAAGGAGGCCGATGCGGCCGTCGCCGCGCACCCGCGCGATGCCGCCCTGCTGACCTGGCGCGGCATCATCGAGGCCTCGTGGGCCGGCGCGAAGGGCGGGCTCGGCGCGCTCTCGCTGGTGAAGAAGGCCAAGGCCGACTTCGAGGCCGCGCTGGCCATCGACGAGGGCGTGCTCGACGGTTCCGCGCACACCAGCCTCGGCAGCCTCTACTACCAGGTGCCCGGTTGGCCGGTGGGCTTCGGCGACGAGGATGCCGCGCGCGAGCACCTGCAGGCCGGCCTGCGGCTGAACCCCGCGGGCATCGACAGCAACTACTTCTGGGCCGATTTCCTTCGTGACCAGGGTGACGAGGCCGGCGCCATCGCCGCCTTCCGCAAGGCGCTTGCCGCGCCGGCGCGCCCGGGCCGTGAATCCGCGGACGCCGGTCGCCGCGCCGAGATCGAAGCGGCGCTGGCCGCGCTGGAGGGCTGACGCCTAGACTTCGGCCCATGCGCATCCTGCTGGTGGAAGACGACGCCTCGCTCGGCGAGGGCCTGCAAACGGCCCTCCGTCGGGCGGCCATCGCCGTCGATTGGGTCCAGGACGGCGTCGCCGCGCTGGCGGCGATCCGCGGTGGCGGCTTCGATGCGGTGGTGCTCGATCTCGGCCTGCCGCGGCTGGACGGCGTGCAGGTCATCCGCAGCGCGCGGGCGGATGGCCATGCGGTGCCGATCCTCGTGTTGACCGCGCGTGATCGCGTGGTTGACCGCATCGAGGCGCTCGACCTCGGTGCCGATGATTTCCTCGGCAAGCCCTTCGACCCGAACGAACTGCTGGCCCGCCTGCGGGCTCTTCATCGGCGCTCGCAGGGCCAAGCGCAGCCGACGCTTTCGCATGGCGCGTTGCGCCTCGACCCGGCCACGTTGAGCGTGCACTGGCAGGGGCGCGCCATTGACCTGCCGCGCCGCGAGTTCGCCCTGTTGCGGGCGCTGATGGAGCAGCCCGGCCGCATCCTCACCCGCGACGCGCTGCAGCAGGCCATCTATGGCTGGGACGAGGACGTGGCCAGCAACTCGCTCGAAGTGCATGTGCACCACCTGCGCAAACGCCTGGACGCCGACCTCATCCGGACCGTGCGCGGCGTGGGCTACACGCTGACGGTGCCGACGTGAGGTCGGCGCGCCGCCTGCTGCTCGCCGCGCTGGTCGTGGTGGTGTGCGGCGTGTCGGCGGTGGCGGCGTATTTCAGCTACCGCGAAGGCCGCACCGAGGCGGCCGAACTCTTCGACGCCAAGCTTGCGCATTCCGCCCGCGTGCTGGCGGCCCTCGTCGCGCCGCACGTGGAAGACCTGCCGCAAGCCGACGGCGCCGCCTCGCTGATCGAGGTCTGGCATGCCGACCTCGATGGTCGCGGCGACGCGCTCGTCAGTGCCGACGGGCACGCCTACGAGACCAAGCTGGCCTTCCAGGTGCGCGACGCCAGCGGGCGCCTGCTGTTGCGTTCCGACAGCGGGCCGGCGACGCCCTTGGCGGCGCTGCGGTCGGGCTTCGCCGATGCCGAGATCGAGGGCAGCACCTGGCGCGTTTTCACCCTGCAGAGCCGCGAAGGCCTGTGGGTGCAGGCCGGCGAGGAGGATGAGATCCGTGAGGAGCTGGCCGCCGGCATCGCGCGTGGCACGGTGCTGCCCCTGCTGTTCGGCCTGCCCGTGCTGGTGCTGCTGCTGTGGGTGGTGCTGGATTTCGCCGCCCGCGGCTTGGCGCGCATCGTCGATGGCATCGAACGTCGGGCCGGTCACGACCTGACGCCTTTGGATCCGGCCTCGGTGCCGCTGGAGCTGGGCGGCCTCGTGCGCGCGATCAACGGGCTTTTCCAGCGCATGCGCACGGCGCTCGAACGCGAGCGGCGCTTCACCGCGGACGCCGCCCACGAGTTGCGCACGCCGCTGGCGGCGCTGCGCGTGCACGTGGCGAACTGCCACGCCGAGGACGACCTCGTCGCGCGCGACCAGCTGGCGTTGCGCGTGGACCAGGCGCTCGAGCGCATGG
>ERZ1066118.1748-NODE-1748-length-12282-cov-5.970557_pt1 | contig 12282 bp, 2 predicted proteins | sample MGYA00382765_ERZ1066118 | MGnify/ENA primary metagenome ERZ1066118 (study PRJEB33369, sample SAMEA5778348) | biofilm metagenome | biome: Industrial cooling water; feature: Water cooling tower basin; material: Biofilm | place: United Arab Emirates | collected...
CGTAAAGCGCGGTAATGCGGAGATATTTTTAGACGCAACCGCAAGTTATCGTCCTGCCAATCAAGAGAGTTCAGTTGACGGAACGCTCACGCTCGTCACGCCGACGGGTCAAACGATTTTACCTGTTTCTGGGTCGCTCGAGAACTTAAACCTCAATGGCACAGTCGCTGCAAAAGAATTAGCGACACTCGCAGGGGTCGCTGCTCCGCTTGCTGGCGATATTTCATTAAATGGCAATGTGTCATTGACAGGCGAAACACGTTATGACGTTACAGGTGTGTGGCAAGCGAATGGTCAAACACTCAATGTTTCAGCGCAAGGCACAGGTGCAGATGTCAATGCGACAATTCAAAGCAGTACACTGACCGCAAGCTATACCGCGCAAGGTTTCGAGATAAATGCAACTGACTTTGACCCTGCACCATTCTTTGGCAGTGTCTCTGAAAACAGTGTTCCTGTCGTCGGAACGCTCACAGGAAGTTTGGGTCAGCAGCAAGGGCAGTGGCTTGGGGCTTTAGATGTTGCCGTGTCGTCGCCCATTGCCTTATCAGGAAGACTCGAGGGTCAAGGTGAAACACTCGCCGCTAATTTCAGCTACGAACAACAAGGACTTACCGCGAGTGCGACGGGTGCGGTATTGCCAACCTTGGCTTTGAATGTTAATGCTGCTTATCAAGATTTGGCAACGCTGCAAGGTTCTGTGAGTGGTTCGTTGTCACAACCGAGTTTAACAGGCATTCTCAATACGAGAGAATTTGCCAATGACGCGGTTGGGTTTGTCTTACCCGCACAATCGTTTGAAGTAACAGGCGGACTTGGTGAAACGCTCCTGACACTCACGAATGAAGGAACGAATATAAGCGTTGCAAACAGTTCTTTGGCGGGTCAACTCATTGTTCCCTTCACACTAAAAGAACGAGCACACACGCTGCAAGCTGATGTGTTAGGAGCCTTGACAAATCCGAGTGTTGTTGCAAGCGTTGCAGGTGCGCTTGTCAACGGGCAAATCAATATTGCAGAAAGACAAGCGCAGTCCCAACTGAGTGTTGACCCTTCGCCCTGGTTGACTGAACGTGGTTTAGGAATTATAGAGGTTCTTCCTGTCACCCTGAATGCTACTGCCAATCAGAGTCTCGAGTGGAACGCAGAAATTTTTACAACAGGAGTGGCTCGAGCTTTACCACTAGAGCTTTCTGCTTCGCTTACAGGTCGAGCTGCTACTTATAACGGCAATGGTGTATTAAGACTTAACGGCGAAAACGTTGAACTGGCGGTAACGGGTTCAGGTGCAACCGTGCAGGCCAGTGCAGACCTCCGTGATGGAGATTTGGCCGTACTACGCTCACTTGTTGGTGTGCCACTTAACGGCCTGCTAAATGGTCGAGCGAGAATTGACACCACGCAAGCACAGCCCTTCACCTTTGATGTCCGTGCGACGGGTGAAGCAAACGGAAAAACCTTTGAACTCAGCTCGAGCCTCCTACCTAATGCCCCGCTCTCCATTCGCGGCACGTATGGCACGATGATTGTTTCACTCACACCAGACGGTGCTGGAAAATTTGCGGTGAAGTATATTGACCCTAACGAAGCAAATCCTGCTGTTGTTGAAGGTATGTTGACGTTAGGTGAAACAATTTCTCTAGTTGCTTCAGGACAGATGGCGGGTGAATCTTTAACAGTTGATGCACAGTATTTGCCTTCGGTGCGTGAAGGAAATTGGAATGTGCAATTAGCTCAATCTTCACTTGTCGGTTCCGCACAGCCACAAGGTGAGGGTATTCGTTTGCAAACCAATGTTTCTCTGATACCTGATGCGGTTGTTCCGTTACCACTTTCTGCGAATATTGCCGTGTTGCTCGAGAACGGGACAGTGACGCTCGAGCGACTCGAGACAAACATGACTTTGGCAAATCGTGATGTCACACTTTTGGCATCAGGTGTCGCGTTTCCAGACACAGATGTTGCAGGACGTTTTGACATCACAGGGGTTGACAGAACGGGCTTTCACTTGGTGCGTAGAGAAGAGGCTTACGCCCTTAATATAAGTCAAGAAGCGTTTGCGGTAGATGCAACCTTTACGAATGCGTTTGAACCCTTAACAGTTGTCTCGAGGGGTGAAACGGAACTTGACATTGGCGTACCTCTCTCCTATCGCGGAAATGTGTCTTGGCAAGCAGGTTTAGGATTTTCAGGTGTGGGTAATCTGGCAACATCACTTTCAAATTTAGATGCAACGGTTGAGATAACAGGTTCAGGCCCTCTTAACCTTGCAGGGCAAGCCGCGTGGAATGACGCACAGCTTGCTACCTTTAACGTGACACTTCCTCCTAATCTTACGGGTGCATTGTCGGGGGCGGTAGCTATAGATGCGAACTCGAGCGTCTTTGGTTCTGCGTACACGGCAGCACCAACAAATCTTAAAAGTACGTTGGCACTGTCTGGAACGCTTCAACAACCTGCGTTGCAAGGTTCCCTCCAAGTCTCGGGTGGACTTGTTGCAAGTGGGCGGCTCGAGTACGGCGTGAGCACTACTGAGAGGGGAAGGCTCGAGTTAGTAGGCAGTGGCTTAAACATTTTGGGAACGTTGACCACTGAAGGATGGAATGTTGACGGGGCGGCGAATGACCTAGACATTGCTTCGTTGTTACCGCAACTTGACAATCCTAAGTTAAATGCGGTTGTTCGCGCCGAAGGGAAACCTGGTCAACCGCTTGGCGTGCAAGTGCAGAATTTAGACTTACGCTCAGCACGAAGCTCGCTCACGGGCACACTAAGTTACAACGGTGTCTGGCAAGGTGACGTGCAGACAGACGTGAACTTGCAAGACCTCAACGTTGGTGTGGAGGTCGAGGGTCGTCTCCTCGGTGACGTGATGGTGAACGACCAATCGCTGTCGGGTAATCTTCAAGCTGTCGGATTGAAACTCCAAAATAGTGGGGCAGAGCTTGGGGGTAGGATGATTGTTTCAGGACAACTCTCCGCACCTGCTGTCACAGCGAGCCTCAATGGTTTGGGTGACGCGAGTGGGGAAGTCTTGTTTAACCTCGAGCCAGGTCAAACCACGACGCTTAGCAGCAATTTACGTGTGGGTGAGTTCTCGAGCGATTTAGATATTTTGATACAAAGTAGTTTAGTGCAAGATAGCTTGATACAAGATGATTTGGTACAAGATAACACTTCACTTTTAGTACAAGGTGAAGGAACACTGGCATACGGAGATTACCAGCTTGTCTTTGCGAGAGAACCCCTGTCACCAACCTTTACGCTGTTGGGTCAAGAGAGACTGTTAGGCTGGCAGCTCACGACAAATCTTGCAGAAAAGCGTGTGTCTGTCTCAGGTGATTTGGCAGACGTGCTTAGTAACGCGACAGGATTGGTCCAGCTCTCAGCCTCGTGGCAAAATCTGCAAGGCGAGAATTGGCTCAGTGGTTTTATTGAGAATTTATCCTTTGTAGGCGTAAGTTTAGGAGATGTCGAAGCAAGTTCGACACAACCGAGTCTTCTTTCTTTGCAAGGTGAAAAAATAGATGCTGCGTTTAACACCTCTGACTCGAGTTGGACGGTAAACAAACTCGAGCCTACCTTCAATAGTTACAGGGTGTCACTTTCTGGTTCAGGGCGTGGTAGACAGGCTGCTTTGGCAGGAACGATCACGGGAGACTTAGCAGGAGAAAGTTTGAATCTTCCTGTAAGTTTAACTTATCAGGATAGTGAACTTATTCTGACGAGCCAAGGTGAAACGCTCGGTGGCGTAGTAGATATAAATGCTCGAGGCAACCTTCAAAATGGCTGGCAAGGAAATGTGAACCTCGAGAATCTAAACGTGCAAGGCTTTACAGGAAATTTCGACGGAACACTCACGGGTGCATTCGCTGAGCCAACCGTACAAGCGACGTTATCAGCAGTGCAGGGTGCAACGAGCTTGACGGGTTCTGTTAACGCAAGTGTGGCACAGGTGGCACTCGAGCAAGTCCTGACGACACCACAACTAGGGCAACCGTTGTACGTGTCGGGTACGGTTTTCCCTAATACTGACCTCACGGTTTCGACTTCTGAAAACAACCGCATTCACTTATCCTTGCAAAATAACGAACTCGTTTCTGAGGGCAGTCTCGTTTTGGATGCTAATGCGTTTCGCGTTGCCCTAGAAAGTATGCCAGGAGACGGCACGAGTGTGGCGGTCTCGAGCAAGAGTGCAGAAGGTCTGACACTTCGCACGTTGTTGCCACGCGCTCCACTCTCTGAAATTGCTGCGACGATTCGAGAACAGGGTGTAGGGTTTGAAGGGCAAGATAGAACGTCGGGTTGGCTCGTACTCAATATCCGTGACGGGTTGACGGCACAAGCAAACGATTTAACGTACCAAAGTGATTTAGGAAGCGTCATACTCTCAGGGCGTGTTTCGCAAGCGAACAACTGGGAGGGCAATTTGAATTTGCACTGGCAAGGAAGTGGGGGAGAGAGTGCCTTCGCGCCTTGGTTGTCCTCACTCCAAGACGTGACGTTGCAGGCAGATATTTCTGAAACGGTGATTGCTGGCAACGTGGTGAGTAATGCAGGCACACTTCAGCTTAACGTGAACAGAGAAACGCTCGAGTCCTCGCTCCTTGGCAATTTGCAACTTGGCAGTGGGCAACTTATCAGCAACTTACGCTATCAGCGTGACCTCGGACCCAGTGGTGATATAACAATTAACAACGTGCCCCTGCTCGAGGGTCTGGCGGTCTCGAGCCAACTTACGCTGAGTCCTGAAGCGGTCACGGGTTCAGGAAGTCTTAACGTAGGTGACGGGCAGATTACCTTTGAAGGCAATTACGGTCTAGGAACTTTTTCAACAGCGTTGTTCCCGCAAGGCAGTTCTGCCCAACGTGTGAATGTACGTCTGCAAAATATAGATGTTCAGTCTTTGCCCCTCATGGCAAACAGCGTTCCCAACTTACAAGCGGTGTTAGCAGGACGCATTCAACTGAGTGGCGGTCAAGTCGTCGGGCGTATCCTTGCTCCTGAATTGCAAGTAGAGGATAAACGCTTGCCACTCGACTTAGACTTTAACGGCTCTCTGAACAGCATAGACGTGCGTGGTACGCTCGGGCGCAGCCGCATTAGCTCGACAATTGACACGAACCACGCCGAAGGTCTTATCGTCTTTGACCAGTTTCCGCTCGAGTCAACGGTAGAGGCCGCCGTTGGTGAAACGGGTGTGTCAGGTCAGCTTATTGGTGCGGCACGGTTTAACCTACCTTGGGGAAACCTCAGAGACGCGACACTAGATTTCGCTAGCGAACAAATTCGCCTCACGCAAATTGGCGAGACGCAGCGAGAGAGTAGAGGGCAAGTTAATTTTCGCTACGAGCAAGGTGCACTTTTTGTTGACCAGGCTTTTTTTGAAGGCACGGGTCAGTGGGACGCGAGTGGCCAAATCTCGCCTGAAGTTTTAGACTTTAGACTGAGTGCGAGAGAAGCAGATTTCACGCCCATCTTGTCTTTGTTTCCGCAACTTGCGAGTCTCGGGCTAGGAGCTTCGGGGTCGCTCGAGGTTTCCGCGCAAGGAAGTTTTGCCGACCCGCAAGTGAACGTTATTAGTCCAGCCCTGAATGTGGCGGTGGGTGGCTCGAGCTATCAACTTCAAGGGGCGAGAGTAAACCTTTCAGGTACAGAATTCTCTACGCAGGCACAGCTTCAAGGTGTGGCACTGATTACAGGCAATTTGACGCTTGTTGGCAATGGTGAACTGCTCCTTGGTCCCATTAGACCCACGCTCACCTTACGGGCAACAGGCAACGCCTCCGTCCCAACTTTGGGAACTATCAATAGTTTAGACGCGGTAATTACAGCAGCACCCGAAACAGGCTGGCAACTCGACGCTGATGGACTTCTCGGCAATCCCTTTACGCTCACGGGGAGTCTGGCACCCCTAGACGTGCGCTTGCAGGGCACGAACTTAAATTTGCGGGCACCTAATAATTTCTTAGCCTCGAGTGATTCCACTGTAGACATACGTGTGCGTTACGAAGAGGGTATCTTCATTTCAGGAAACGTGGAGGCCTCGCAAGTCAACGTGGATTTGAACCGAGAGACGGCAGATGCCACGAGTGTAGCTTTAGAAACTCCAACCATGACTTCTACAGCCTCAACTGTAGCAACAACAGAAAACGCACCACGCAACCGTTTTTTAGAGCAAGTGCGTTTTGAAAACATCACGATTCGCGCCCCGCAACAAATCACTTTTCAAGAAAATTTTGGTCAAGCTGAACTCGGTATAGATGTCGTTCTGAGCGGTACGGTGGCGCAGCCCGAACTCGAGGGCACGGCGCAAAGTTTGCAAGGGAACTTCCGCTTTGCAGGGCGGGACTTTACCATCGAGCGTGCGATTGCCACCTTCCAAAGGTCACAAGGAGTCTACCCGACGGTGGATATTCGGGCCTACAGTACCTTCGAGAAAAATCAGGCCCTGCGCGGTTTGAATACGCCAGAGTCAACGACTAACCCGGACCTACCGACCCTTGAACTTGTCGAACCTTCAGGGCGTACCTTTCAAGTGTTCTTGAATCTTAAAGCAGAACTCGTTGCTCGGGAGGGGGGCGGTTTTGCAGCGAACATTACAGACCGCTCCTTTGACAGCAATGCGCGCCTCGAGCAGACAAGCTCAGAGACGACCGCAGGTGGTGTGCGTGAGTTGACCCAAGACGAGCTTTATTCACTTCTCACGCTTGGCAGATTGCAACTCGCCTCGACGATTACAGGACAAGGCAGTGTTGCAGAGTCAGTAGCTCAGGGTGCGGTTGATACGGCGATTGACCTCTTTATCGTCTCAGAATTACAGAGGCAAATTGGTGATGCCTTAGGCGTGGATTTGTTCGAGTTCCGCACGACTTCACTCAGTTCTATTTTTGATGGCAGTGAAGCGTTTGGTGTGTCGTTGCGAATTGGCGGCTATCTCCAAAACGACCTTTTCGCCAGTTACGAGATTCGCACCCTCGACTTAGAACCTGACATCGCTTTTGCCAACGAATTCGACTTGCGCTACGAGTTTGACAGGCTCGAGCTAGATTTGACAGGTCGCCTCAACGTGTTACGCTCTGAAAGTTTTACGACAGTTCCAGAACTTAGTATAGGGCTTGGCTACGCGGTTACGCCCTTGCTGCGGCTCGAGACCAACGCTGATATTTCGCAGGCGCGGCAGAGTGTGGGGTTTGGGGTGAGTTTGCGGTGGTAAAAAAAGCAGAAGGGAGAATGCAGGAGGTAGAAGCAAAAATCTCGTAGGGTGCGTTCTACGCACCAAAACAACGTTGGTCGCAGTAAATCCGCTTATTTCAAAATTTCTTTGATGTTAAAATTTTTTGTTCGCTAGTTTTTGTAGAAGAAACTTGAACGAGTGGCAACACCACGTTAAAGGTCGTTCCTTCACCCAGTTTAGAGCGCACCGTTATATCCCCACCGTGCGCCGTGCAGATTAGTTTGACAAGATAAAGCCCCAAGCCCGTGCCTACAATCCGCTTTTCTTTCGCTTGGTCGGTGCGCTGATATTTTTGAAATAGGGTTCTGCACTGCTCCTCAGTCATGCCGTAGCCTTCATCAGCAATCTCGAGCCTCACCCGAGCATCATCATTTTGCAACGTTGCCGTGATGCGCGTTTTTTCAGGAGAGTATTTAATTGCGTTTGTTAAAAGATTGACCATTAAACGACTTACTAAATCAGCGTCGAGATGTGCTTCTAAAAACGGCGGTGCTTTTACTGCAATGACGATACTTTTTTGCGCCGCTTGATAACTCACGGCTGCCACCGCGTAGCGCAATGATTCAGCGACATTGAGCGTTCTTAAAAAAAGTTCAAAACGTTCGTTCTCGAGCCTCACGACATCTAAAAAAACATCGGTCATGCGTTTCATCCTTTGCGATTCACTTTTGATAATGTCTAAAAATTCTTTTTGTTCGCCTGCGGCATCGTCCAGCATCAGCTCGGCGAAGCCCTGAATGCTCGTTAAAGGCGAGCGCAAATCGTGAACGACCATGCCGATCATCTCTTGGCGTTGGCGGTCAAGCTCTTCAATCTTGCTGAGGTCACTTACGACCCCTGCTACGCCTTTGATTTCGCCACCGCTATCCACCACGCGCAGGGTCAGCAGCACGGGTCGTTCGGTATTTCGTTCAGTAATCCCAAGCTCGAGTTCTTCGCCGCGCTCGACCATCGCCGCGTAATCTCTTTGAAAACGGTCCTGCTCGAGTTTCAAAGTGTGCGGAATGCCGACGAGCATATTTTTCTCGTCGCCAAAAAGCCTTCGTGCCGCAGCGTTTTTGTAAACGCTATAGCCGTAAGGACTCATGATGAACACGGCTTGTGGCAAACTTTCCACCAAGGCACCGAGCCAGCCGCGTTCCGTGACGATAAGGTCACTCACCATCGAGAGAGCCTCGAGCTTGTCCAAACTTGACCTCGCCCGCCAGGGAAACAGTGTGCCTGTAAACGAAGTCGTGCGCTCACGAAGTTTTTGATAGCGTGCAAGTTGATTAAAGGTTTGTACCGATGTCGTGAGTAGCGAAACGAGATGTGGAGGCGGTGGTGCAGGAAGCGTCAGGGCCACCGCACCCACGACTTTATTCTCGAGCGTAATGGGTTCAGCGATATGGTGTGGCAATGTGCCCTCTTGTAAGGTGCGTTTTTCTTCTATGGCTCGCTGGCTCAAGCGTTTAAGTTCAGTTGAAACTTCGCCCTGTTCGGTAGGGATTTGGTCGAGGAGCAGCCTTCCACCTTTTGCACCCAAGCCGATAATTAAGGACTCGAGCATGTCGGGTGCGTAGGTCGCGTAGCCTTTAGGAGCGAAGCCTTGCGAAAGCTGCGTAGGTGTTACTTTACCTTCATCGGTGAGGGTGGCACTGTCTAAAAGCTGAAGCAGACTCGCCGAAAGCTGTGTGTCGAGTTTGAGGAGGTGACGGTAGCTCGTTCGCAGGTAAGCGAGTGGTGGCAACAACGCAAGCCACAACGGAGGCATAAAAATGTCTCGTCTAAAAAGGATGAAACTCGCTGTAAAAATAATTCCTACTGCACCGAGTACATACCAAAGCCCACGCTTGCGCGTCGAAATAGTAGGTGCAAAAATACCAATGACGAGAAGCAGCACGAGATAGAGTCCTGTTGGGATGTTTGTCAAACGCCCGTGCAAGAGTGTGTAGACTTCGTTCGCATTGACTTCTACTCCAGACATTTCACCAAACGGAGTTAGGATTTGGTCTCGGTCTGTGCCTGCTAAGGTAATGCCGACTAAAACAATTTTGTCCTTCACGTCGCTATAAGAAAATTGGTTGCGGTAGACTTCTAAAAAAGACAGAGTTGGAAAACTGCGCTCACCGCCGCGATAATCAATAAGGTGTGTCGTGCCGAGCGGTCTTGTTGACGAAAGACCTGCGGCCTCGAGCGTCGCTAAAGCCAAGGACTGAAACACGCCTTCGGGAAAGGTGAAGACAGGCTTGAAGGTGCGAGAACTTTCTTCAAGTAAGATCACACCTTGCTTGGCATCTTCGAGCAGAACATTCGGTGCTAAGAACGGCGGTGTCGTTTCGTCATTATCTTCAATCCTCACGAGTGGCAACACCACGTTACTCGACGCAACCGCTTCGGCAAGTTCTACATCGGGGTCTCTGGTCGCTGTCTTGCCGATGCTCGAGCGTTCGGGAAAAAAAATATCGAGCGCAATAACTTTTGCTCCTGCTAGTTTAAGATTTTCTATAACTCTTGCATAAAAACCTCTGTCCAGTTCACCCACGCGAAATGGATAAGCCCTCATAAAATCCTCGTCGAGCCTGACGATGGCAATGTCATCTTTGGGGGCTTCGATACCGCGCAGGCGAAAAAACGCATCTAAGAAAAGCGTGTCGGCGGCTCTCGTCGCTCCTACGGCGTAAAGAACCATCAGGAGCAACGTGACCGCTAAGGTAATTAAACTGTAAGAAAGCCGCCGACGCACAGTGACCTAGCGTGAGAGCGTGAGCGTCTGTTCGCGGGTGTCACCCAGAGGGGTCGTGAGTTGCACGGTGATAGTGTTTTCGCCTTTACGTAGTGGAAAGGACAAACCGAAATAACCTGTGTCAGTTGTAAGACTCCTTCGCGTTGTCTCGCTGCTAACGGTGAGCGTGCTACCGGGGTTGACAAAGCCAGAAAATTTTGCAGCAGCATTAGCGATAATTTGGGGTTCGTTTAATTCAAAGAAAATGTCGTAACCTGTGCGAATAACAGGACGCAAAATAGTAGTGCGTTTGCCGCCCTCGAGCAACACCGCACTCACGCCCACGATATTCACGCCTGGCTGTAAGGACGTTTCAACATTAAAAGTTCCGTCATCTGCCGTGAACGTTTCTCGTTTATTGTTAAACAATGTCGTGACAATACTCCCTGCGTCCACCTCGCCACTAACAGTTAGTATGGCTTCGTTGGTCAACGAGGGAATCTCAGACCTGATGTTAGGAGCAGTAATAAGCAAGTCACGGACTAAGTTAAATTCGTCGAGGGCATCTATTTGTAGGGGCACGACACCCGTTTCTAACTCGAGCTGCTCGCCACCGTTCACTTCAAAGGTTTCAAAGCCTGTAATCCCCGCGACTTCACCTTCAAAGGTCTTGAGCAAAGCTGGCTCGTCGCCCTCTGGGGCATCCACACGGAACTTCGTGCCGCGCACACCCGCTACTAACCCAGGCGTTTCAATTTCAAAGGGAGCACCTTCTTCGACGACTGCCCAGACTTTGCCCTTGCGAAGTTCTACTACCGTGCGCCTCGAGCCGTCATCATAGCTCTCTATATTTTTTAAGACCATCTCCGAATCAGCTTGTAAGCGCAATAAAGTATTATCACTAAAACGAAACTCGAGCCAAGATTCTTCGCCTGTCCTGGCCGCGTCGCCTGCCTCGAGAACATCTCCGATTTGAGAAGCTGCCCAATCACCACCAGCTTTTTGAATTTCTACGCTTTCTAAAAAATTTTCAACAACCCCCGTGCCTTCCTCGAGTACCGTCAAATCCTTGTACCAAGGGTCGCGCTCGAAATACTGCGAGAAGCTAGGCTCACCCTCGAGTGGAATCACGAGTTGCTGCCCTAGCTCGAGTTTGAGAACACGCCCCCCAAACGTCAGATGCCCTTCACCCGCTAACAAAACGGCCCTCGCTCCTGCATTATTATCAACATCAAACCGCGCTTCACCGTTGACGCGCATGGGACCAGACATGTCAAAAGACACAGCTTTTCCTTTCGCGTAGGCTTTGCCGAGGACGAGTTGATAAGCTCTTAAACCTCTAGTTAATTCGCTGTCCGTGCTGAGGCGAATGATGTCCCCTGACTCGAGCGTGAGGGTAAGGTCGCCTTGAAACGTCCTGACGCTGCCCCTTGCTTCTAAGATTTCACCGCTACTGGCAGGTCGCCAAGGGTCATCTAGGGTTGCACGAATTTCAACCACACCGTTCAAGGTGCTAATCGTCTGCGCGTGTGTTAATCCTAAGAAAACGGCGAGGACGATGCTAAAAAAAAGAGGCTTGAACATCGTACTCAGTATAACGACAAGCTGAGAAGAAATAGCAAGAGTCTGGTTGTGAACTATCTCATAAGAGCAGGAGTCAGGAGTCAGGAGTCAGAATAAAGTTTCTATTGGCTACAGCTTTTTTATTCCAGAAACCTCGAGACAATCCCGTTAAGTTGCAAGAGACCTTTTTCGGTGCCGACCAAATGATTTTCTTTAACTTCCCAAAGCTCGTGCTTCATAAACCGTCTTATTACATCTTTATACCGAGTCAAAATGTCTATACCTGAGCGTTGCTCGAGCCTCTCCACGTCTACACCCGGTCTGGTACGAAGACCTGTCATGAGCACGTCTTGCACGTAGCGTTCAGGGGTGATTTCTATTGTTTCGGGGGCAGCGCCGTTTAGCCAGGATTTGATGGGGGGATTTGTATAGCGGAAAGGGTGATAGGTGGCGGGGGATGGGTGACGGGTTTGGTTTTCATTCCACACGCCTTCCTCTGCACTCCTCGCTTCTAAAAACCCTGCTGCTGACGGTCCCAAGGCAAGGAAACAATCCCCTCCCCAATACACCTGATTATGCTTCGACTCGTGTCCTCTTTTCGCGTGGCTCGAGACCTCGTATCTCTCTAAGCCATAAGAACTCAGAATCTCATTTGTTAAATCGTAGTCACTGGCTTCTTTATCTTCGTTGCGCTGCACCTTGCGAAGTGCAAAAGATGTAAACGGCTCTATTGTCAAAGAGTAAACGCTGATATGGGGCACACCTGTTTGCGCTAGGG
>ERZ1066118.1749-NODE-1749-length-12277-cov-7.708231_pt1 | contig 12277 bp, 10 predicted proteins | sample MGYA00382765_ERZ1066118 | MGnify/ENA primary metagenome ERZ1066118 (study PRJEB33369, sample SAMEA5778348) | biofilm metagenome | biome: Industrial cooling water; feature: Water cooling tower basin; material: Biofilm | place: United Arab Emirates | collected...
GGTGTGGATGAGAATACGGGTGCTGATCTTCGCATCGACAGGCTTCAGTACGTGAAGCGAGGGGTTGCAACGGGTCAGCTGCAGGGCGAGCACCAGTTCGGGCAGAACCACCGCTTCGACTGGTCGCTGAATGCCTCTACCGTCTCCCGCAGCGAGCCCGACCGTTCCGAGGTCGTATACCTGATCGAGCGCAATGCCTCAGGTCAGGAGCTCGCGCCGGCGTGGGCGCTCTCCGGCAGTGAGGTCGCGGTACGCACCTTTGCTGACCTTCAGGAGGACGCGCTCGAGGCTTCCGCCAACTACCGTCTCTCGATCGGTTCACCGAACCGTCCGTTCGACGTGATCGTCGGGGGTCTCGCGCGCAACACCAACCGTGATGCGGACAACCGGGCCTGGAGCGTCCAGAGTCTCGGAAGCAACCCGCTCTCACAGAATCGTACCCTCCGCGAGCAGGCGCCGGAGCAGATCTTCGGCGGCGAGTTCACCGATCCGGATGATTCTGTCTTTTTCATCGCCCCGATCGCTCAGGGGGGCTCCTACCAGGCCCAGGACCGTCTCTTCGCGGGCTACGGCATGGTCGAATGGATGCTGGGCGACCGACTTCAGGTCGTGACCGGCGCCCGCGTCGAGCACTCGCAGCTCGAGGTCGACGCAATCTCAACCAGCCGCCAGACATATTCGGCCAAGCCGACCTATACGGACGTTCTTCCGGGGCTGACGCTGAACCTCGGGATCGGGGAAAGCCAGAACCTGCGGTTCTCGGTTTCGCAGACCCTCGCCCGTCCGGAGTATCGTGAAGTCGCCCCGGTCCAGTTCCGTGAGGTAATCGGCGGCGAAAATACGCGCGGCAACGCCGACCTCCGCCGGACGTTGATCCAGAACTTCGACCTGCGCTGGGAGATTTACCCGGAAGCGGACGAGGCGCTCAGCATCGCCCTTTTCGCGAAGCGCTTCAAGGATCCGATCGAACGGATCTACCTCGCGACTTCCGGAACGGCGATCAACACCTTCGTGAACGCCGACGGTGCGAGCAACTACGGGGTCGAGCTGGAAGCGCGTAAGAACCTGCGCTTCCTGTCCGAGTCGCTGGAGGGGCTTTCGCTCTTCACCAACGCTACCGTGATGCGGAGTGAGATCCGGATCGGGAACGAGGGGCTTGCGAGCACCACCAATCCGAACCGCCCGATGCTCGGACAGGCGCCGTATGTGGTGAACGCGGGTGCCTCGTACGTGACGCGGGACCAGGCGACGAGCGCGACGCTGCTTTACAACGTAGTGGGCAAACGCATCGTCGCCGCGGCGAGCGCCCCACTTCCGGATGTCTACGAGATGGCGAAGCCGAGTCTCGACTTTTCGCTGCGCTTCCCCATCTGGAGTGGGATGAGCGGCAAGGTCGACGCGAAGAATCTTCTCGATTCGGCCTACGCGGTGGAGCAGGGGAGTGTCACGCGAGAGTATTACCGGACCGGGCGGTCCTTCTCTCTGGGCGTCACCGTTCGCCAGTAGCACCGTTACCAGAACGTAACTCAACGATTACCGAACCAGGTGGGCTGAGCATCGAGGTTTCATGCGTAAGTCGCGCTGCCTCGATGTTCAGCCACTTTCTGCAAAGGAATATGAAAGCACAAATCTGGAGACGCGCAGCTGCTGCGCTCGCATTGCCGTTCGCCCTCGTCGCGTGCGACAGCACGAATGACCCCGAGCTCCTGCCTCCGACGACAGTAACGGTGGCGGCCACCAGCCCCACCGCAGTGACTGTGACTTTCACGGAGATGGATGTCGCCGAGCGCTACATCATTCAGCGCGCACAGGGCGCCACCGGCGGAACTTTCAGCCAGATCGCTGAAGTAACGACGAACACCTATCAGGACACCGGCCTCCAGCCGAACACCGCGTACCGCTACCGCGTCGCGTCGGTCAGTGGCACCCAGCAGAGCCTGTTCGGCGGCGAGACGACGGTAACGACGCAGCTGCCCGGCACTGCTACCATCAACGCCAACATCACCAGCAACCGCACTCTGTACGCGGACACCACCTACACGATCAGCGGCTACATTCGGGTCAGCAACGGAGCGACGCTCACGGTGCAGCCTGGTACAAAGATCTTCGGCGACTACAACGTCATCGCCTCATCGCTCTTCATCGAGCGCGGAGCGAAGCTGGTCGCCGACGGTACAGCCGACAAGCCGATCGTCTTCACCTCGTCGCGTCCGGTCGGCCAGCGTCAGCCCGGTGATTGGGGCGGTATCGTGCTGCTCGGCAACGGCATCATCAACCGTGGGTCGCCCGTCATCCTCGAGGGCACGAACAACTTCCCTCAGCCGATCAACTATGCCGGCGGCACCAACAACGCCGACAATAGCGGCTCGCTGAAGTTCGTCCGGATCGAGTTCGCGGGTCATGAGGTCGCGACCAATGCCGAGCTCAACAGCCTCACGTTGGCTGCAGTCGGCAGCGGCACCACGATCGAGAACGTTCAGGTCCTCGCTGGCTCTGATGACTCGTTCGAGTGGTTCGGCGGTGCAGTCGACGCGAAGCGCCTGGTCTCCTACGAGGCCGGTGACGACCACTTCGACGCGTCAGAGGGTTATCAGGGTCGTGTTCAGTTCGCGATCGCGTTCCAGAGCCGTCAGCTCACCCCGCGGCCGAACTCCGGCAGCGTTGCGAGCGATCCCCAGGGTATCGAGAACGACGGGTGCGAGGGCGCAAACTGCCTCAACGGCCAGAACTCTGAGCCGCTTACCCTCCCGGTCTTCGCTAACGTTACGCTTATCGGCGCCGGTACGGCGTACACCACCAGCGGCGGCGACACGGGCATGATGATCCGCCGCGGCTCGGGCGGTTACTATGTGAACAGCATCGTTGCTCGCTACAACCGCGCTGCGATTTCGCTCCGCGACGTTTCGACGCAGACCCGCCTCAACAACGGCGACCTTCAGATCAGCAACATCGTGCTGGCCGAGAACGGGCAGGCCTTCCTCCCGCAGACCGGTACGACGGTGCAGTTCTCGGTTGACGCAACGGCGAACGGCTTCACCACCGCTACAGGCTCGGCTGCCAGCCTTTTCAACGCGCTGCCGACCGATCCAAATGCGGCGAGTCAGTTCGACTGGACGCCGGCACCTGGCTCAGCTGCTCGCACGGGCGGTCTGACCACCTTCACGGGCAAGCTCGCTACCCGCGCAGGCACCTTCGTTACGGGCACCGCCTACCGCGGCGCAGCCGATCCGGCTGGTCCGAAGTGGTGGGAGGGCTGGACGAACTACGCGGATAACTAGAACTTCAGCTTCAAATCGGAAAATCGGTGGCTGGTATCCCTGGATATCAGCCACCGATCTCATTACGGGATTTTTGCGAAACTGAACCGATGCGCCGTCTCTCTGCCCTTCTCCTCCTAAGTGGAATCGTTGCCTGCGCAGACGCCCCTGCAGAAGCACCTGAAGAGGCGTCTCCCGACTCGGTTGCCCCGACGACCATCGTGGACAGCATTCTCCCAATTGAGGAGGAGATCCGCCGCTTCAAGCAAGAGGTCGGCGAGACCGCCTCCGAGCTCGAGGGCGGCGCCACGTCGCGGGATGAGCTGGTGACCGAATTCGTAGAGGCTCTTTCTGCACGAGACACTGCAGCGCTCGCTCAGGCCGTGCTCAACCCGGCCGAGTTCATCGACCTCTACTTCCCCCATACGGTCTACACTCGACCGCCCTACCAGATGGATCCCGCAGCGATCTGGTTCCAGATGCAGAACAACAGCAGCCGCGGCCTCACGCGCGCCCTCAACCGCTATGGCGGCAGACCCCTGGAACTCGCCGGATACAGCTGCGCCGATCAGCCGGTGATCGAAGGGCCGAACCGTGTCTGGGAAGAGTGCGTCGTCCGCCTGGGTAGCGGATCATCAGCCGAGGCGATTCGGCTGTTCGGGTTGATCCTGGAGACGGATGGGCGGTTCAAATTCGTCACCTACGGGAACAACCTGTAAAGGATTCACCGCAAATGAGCGAAAAAGGGGGACGGGAGCTTGCTTCTCCCCGTCCCCCTTCTATTCATCTCGATACGTCTGCTCCTGCACTCGTTCGCGCCCTCATCTACAACCTTTGGGAGGTGTCAGGACGGTCCGCGGCCGTTCCCCCACTCAGCGCCATCCGCCCTGAATCGGTATCCGAACCCACGCACCGTCTCGATCCATTCCCCCTCATCGCCGAGCTTTGTCCTGAGTCGCTGGACGTGCATATCCACGGTTCGCGTTGCGATGTTCGCCGTCACATCCCAAACGGATTCGAGCAGCTTCCGGCGGCTCTGAACCCGGCCGCGCCGATCCATAAGCGTCTGCAGGAGCTTGAATTCGGTCGGGGTTAGATCGAGATCCCGGCCTTGGAGTGACACGCGCACGGCACCGGGGTCGAGCACGAACGGCCCCACCCGCGCGACCTTGCCTCGCTGCTGCTGGGGCGCCTGCGCAGACCTTCTCAGGACCGCGCCCACCCGCAGAATCAGCTCCTGAGGTGAGAACGGTTTGGACACGTAGTCGTCGGCACCGAGCTGGAGACCCTCGATCCGCTCCTGCTCCTCGCGGCGCGCGGTAAGCAGAATAACGGGGAGATTCTGCGTCTCCGGGCGACGACGTAGCTCCTTCAGGATGTCGAGCCCGGACACCCCGGGTAGCATGAGATCGAGCAGAACCAGATCAGGCAGCTGACTCTCCACCGCCCTCAGTGCCTCCGGTCCATCGGAAACAGTTCGCACGCGGTACGACTCCCGCGCCAGGTGGTAGGCTACCAGAGCCGAGATATCGGGTTCATCATCTACGACGAGAATCTGAGCACTCATTTTGTTGATGCGCCGCGTCTGGGAATCACGAGTGACGGCTCTGGTTTGAGAGCCGACTTCCTCACGCTATCCAGCCGAACCATCGCTTTCGGTATCCGAATCGTAACGATTCTGCTTCAGAGATCCTCTTGTCCGCTCCTACGCCTGCGGCACCCCCGCCCTCTCTGACCTGACAGCCGGTACCGATGGCTATATGGCGTTACCTGAGGTGCCGCGTTCCGTTACCTGGATGTTACAAAGTCTGACTATGGTTCTCACGTCCCTGTTAGCTGGATCGTTTCTGACCGAGAGGACGCCTTGAACGGACGGATTAGCTCGATTTTTGTTGGTGCGGCTGCCGCGCTTGCTCTCGTCGCTTGCGGTGGAGGTGGAGACGCCGCGGGAGGTGCCGGTGAGCTGAGCGGAAACATCATGATCGACGGCTCCAGCACCGTTTTCCCGATCACGGAAGCAGTAGCCGAAGAGTTCATGGCCGAGACCGGTGGTACCGTTCGGGTGACGGTCGCACTTTCCGGGACCGGCGGCGGCTTCCGCCGCTTCTGCGCGGGGGAGACCGACATCAGCAACGCTTCGCGGGTCATCGAAGAGGACGAGGCGGCTGAATGTGAGGCTGCGGGGATCACTTACCGCGAGATCCCCATCGCCAATGATGGGCTTGCTGTCGCGGTGAACCCCGCCAACACCTTCGTCGAATGCCTCACGGTCGAGGAGCTTCAGCGCATCTGGGCGCCGGGCAGTACGATCAACAACTGGGCGCAGGTCCGCGAGGGCTTTCCCGACCAGCCTCTCCGCCTCTATGGCCCCGGCACCAACTCGGGCACCTTCGACTACTTCTCCGAGGCGATCAACGGTGAAACCGGTGCCAGCCGTTCCGATTACACCGCGAGCGAGGACGACAACGTTCTCGTGCAGGGTGTCTCGGGCGACGCGAATGCGCTGGGCTACTTCGGCATCGCCTACTTCATGGAGAACCAGTCGCGCCTGAAGCTCGTCGGCGTCGACAACGGCTCCGGCTGTGTCACACCCAGCGAGGAGACGGTGCGTAGCGGTGAGTATGCGCCGCTTTCCAGGCCACTCCTGCTCTATGTGAAGCAGTCGTCCCTGGATCAGCCACATGTCCGGGCTTTCATGGAGTACTACCTCGACACAGCTGGCGTGCTGGCGACTGAAGTAGGGTACGTTCCGCTCCAGGACGCCGAGTATACGGCCTCCCGCGAAGCACTTGGCTCTGCGGCGACGGATGCAGGATAAGGATCGCGAGCACACCGAGAAGCTTTTCACATCGACCCGCCGGGCAGCCGGCGGGTCTCGTGACGTTGATGCTTCTGATCCAATCATCGGTGAGGAAGCGCTCGGAAGAGCCGGTGCCGAGCCGTCGGATGCTTTCGGATCGCCCGTAGGTCCGCTGACGGGCGTGGGCATGATCGCGACGGAGGCGGCGCTTCAACCGCCATCCCTCTCGTCACCCACTCGCAGAAGAGTTCAGGAATCGGTCATAGGAGCGGTCCTATTCCTGGCGACCGGCGTTTCTGTCCTAACTACTCTCGGTATCATCGGAGTGCTGCTCTACGAAGCGAGCAGTTTCTTCAGACATGTCGCACTCGGGGAGTTCCTCTTCGGTACCCGCTGGGCGCCGCTCCTCGTGCCGCAGTCGTTCGGAGTTCTTCCGCTACTGGCTGGTTCGTTTCTGGTCGCGGTGGGGGCTGCGATCGTGGCACTTCCAATCGGGCTGGCGAGTGCCATTTACCTGAGCGAGTACGCCCCGGCGCGCGTTCGAGGAATCCTGAAGCCGGTGCTGGAAGTGCTCGCCGGGGTGCCGACGGTCGTCTACGGCTTCTTCGCGCTGACGTTCATCACTCCGATCCTTCAGCGCTTCTGGCCGGACACACAGGTGTTCAACGCGATGAGCGCGAGCATCGTCGTGGGAATCATGATCATCCCCGTGGTCGCGTCCCTGTCCGAGGATGCGATGAACGCCGTTCCGCGCGCGCTGCGGGAGGGCGCATACGCATTGGGTGCGACGAAGCTCGAGGTGTCGCTGCGGACGGTGCTTCCTGCCGCCCTTTCCGGAGTGGTCGCTTCGTTCATCCTCGCCATGTCGCGGGCAATCGGTGAGACGATGATCGTGGCGATTGCGGCCGGTGCGACTCCGAACCTGACCGCGAATCCGATGGAAAGCGTCCAGACGATGACCGCGTACATCGTGCAGGTCAGCATGGGCGAGCTGTCGTTCGGCTCCGTGGAGTACCAGACGATCTTCGCCGTCGGACTTACGCTTTTTGTGATCACGCTGGTGATGAACGTCCTAAGCATCTTCATCCTGCGCCGCTTCCGGGAGGTTTACGAATGATCTCCCCACAGCAGCGCCGCGAACGCTTTTCGCCGCGGCAGAAGCAGCGAGGAAGAGCCGCGATGGCTCTTCAGGCACTTTTCCTGGCGGCTACGCTGGTCGGAGTTGTTTCGCTCGCGGTGCTCTTTGTTGACATATTGATTACAGGGGTGGGGCACATTTCCTGGGACTTCATCAACTCCTTCCCTTCGCGGTTTGCGGAACGCGCGGGGATCAAGTCCGGGCTATCGGGATCGCTCTGGCTCCTCGGCCTGACCGCGGCGTTCAGCTTTCCCCTGGGTATCGCGACCGCGATCTGGCTGGAGGAGTACGCTCCGCGGGGGTGGGCGATGAGGACGATCCAGGCGAACATCGCCAACCTCGCCGCCGTTCCGTCGATCGTCTACGGCATTCTCGGGCTCGCCGTCTTCGTGCGGTGGTTCAACCTGGGCCAGAGCGTCCTCGCCGGCGCGATGACGCTGACGCTGCTGATCCTGCCGGTGATCATCATCTCATCACAGGAAGCGATCCGCTCCGTCCCCTCCTCGATCCGTCTCGCCTCCTACGCACTCGGGGCGACGCGGTGGCAGACCGTCAGCAGGCAGGTGCTGCCGATGGCACTGCCTGGAATCATGACGGGTACTATCCTGGCACTTTCCCGAGCGATAGGTGAGACGGCTCCGCTCATCATTGTCGGAGCACTGGCTTACATGCCGTTCACCCCGTCCGGGCCGCTGGATGAGTTCACTGCGCTGCCGATCCAGATCTTCAACTGGGTCTCGCGACCGCAGCCGGAGTTCCACGTTCTCGCCGCAGCGGGCATTCTCGTGCTGATGGCGGTGCTGATGACGTTCAATCTGTTCGCCATCATGCTCCGCAACCGTTTCTCGAAGAGACTCTGATCTGATGGCTTTACGGACGATGCCCCCGACCACGGCTCCTGTGGTCGAGACGCGAGATCTTTACGTCTATTACGGAAAAAGCGCGGCGGTCAAGTCCGTCTCGATCACGATAGAAACGAACCGGGTTGTTGCCTTCATCGGACCTTCCGGGTGCGGAAAGAGTACCCTGTTGAGATGCATCAACCGGATGAACGACCTCGTTCCGGGTGCGCGCATAGAGGGAGAGGTGCTGTTCCAGGGGCTCAACCTGTATGGCCACGGCGTCGATCCCATTGAAGTAAGGCGCCGCATCGGGATGGTCTTCCAGAAGCCGAACCCCTTTCCGAAGTCCATCTTCGAGAACGTGGCCTTCGGCGCCCGCATCAACGGGTACAAGGGAGATCTCGGAGAGCTCGTGGAGAAGTCGCTTCGTCAGGCGGCGCTTTGGGATGAGGTGAAGGATCGCCTCAACGTCGGCGCGCTGTCCCTATCAGGCGGGCAGCAGCAGCGACTCTGCATCGCGAGAGCTCTGGCGATTGAGCCGGAGGTTCTGCTGATGGATGAACCGACGAGCGCCCTCGACCCGATTGCGACGCAGAAGATCGAGGAGCTGATCTACAATCTGAAGCAGGACTACACCATCGTCATCGTGACGCACAACATGCAGCAGGCCGCACGCGTATCAGATCAGACCGCATTCCTCTACATGGGCGATCTGGTTGAGTTCGGGCAGACCGATCAGATCTTCACGAATCCTCGTGAAGAGAGGACGGAGTCGTACATCACCGGGAGGTTCGGATGACGGTTGGTGCACGCCACTTCCACGCTGAGCTCGCTGATCTCAAGGCGCGGCTGCTCGACATGTCGACGCTCGCGGAGCAGCTCGTCCGCACCGGCGTCGAGGCGCTGCTCGAGCGCGACGAATCCAAGGCGGACGCGGTGATCCTGGGCGACCGGGAGCTCGACGCTCTCGAGGTGGAGGTCGACGACGCATGCATCCACCTGCTCGCGCTGCAGCAGCCGATGGCCGGCGACCTTCGCCTCATCACGATGGCGATGAAGATCTGCAACGATCTCGAGCGGGTTGGAGATCACGCTGTGAACATCGCGCATACGGTGAAGCACCTGGTTGGAGCGCCGCCCTTCGCGAAGCTGCCGGAGATCGAGGAGATGGCCAAGCTCGCAAGCGAGATGCTCTCGGACTCGCTCGATCATTTCGTCCGCGGCGACTCAGCGGGCGCTCGCGAGGTGTGCGATCGCGACGACCGTGTCGATGCCCTGCACAACTCGGTGTTCAGGATCCTCCTGACGCACATGATGGAAGATCCGCGGAACATCAGCTCCGCGATGAACCTCTTCCTCGTAAGTCGCAATCTCGAGCGCATCGCCGACCTTGCCACGAACATCGCCGAGGACGTGGTCTTCCTCGTGGAGGGCAAGATGATCAAGCATCACTACCGCGAGAGTCAGGCTGCCGCGGAGTGAATCGGCAGTGAACGGAAGTTGAGACGCTCCGGCTTTTTGAGCCGGAGCGTTTTTCTTGCGTTCTGACTCTCGTTCGGCCCTACGCGAGAGGATAGCGGCCAGGCCTCCGCCGCCGACATGCTCGAGGAGCTTCCTCGATGCAGATCCCCCGGGTGGTTGTGAAGTATGGGTCCTCGAAAGCCTCTTCTGCTCCTCCTGATCGTCTTCTTCCTCGGCGCCGCCGGCGTGTTGGTCGCCCAGTGGCGCACCGACACACCGCAGTCACGTGTCCGGCTTGGAGTCGTGCCCGAGGAGAGGTCCGGTTTCACCTTCTGCCGGCTCTACTACACGTCGACACGTAGGGAACAGGGTGGATACGGCTGGAGCACCGACTTCCCGCTTGGCGACGAGAACCTGATGTTCCGGCTCGCCGAGCTTACGAAGACAGGTATCACCCGCTTCAGCGACGGCGCCCCCGAGCATGCGCTGGTACGTGCAACCGACGACGCGCTCTTCGAATGCCCCTTCCTGTTCGCCTCCGACATCGGAACGGTGACCTTCAACTCGGAGGAGGTAGAAGGACTGAGGGAGTATTTCCTGAAGGGGGGCCAGCTCTGGGTGGATGACTTCTGGGGAGTGCGCGCCTTCGAGCAATTCTCGCAGCAGATACTGAGGGTTCTGCCGGAGTACTCGATTGCGCCCCTTCCACCGGAGCACCCGATCTTTTCGAGCTTCTACTATGTCGATGAGATCCCTCAAATCCCGAACATCCAGCACTGGCGCGGAACAGGCGGCCAAACCTCCGAGCGCGGGCGCGGGAGCCAGGAAGCGAAGCTGTACGCGATCCTCGACGAGCACGGCCGCACACTCGTTCTGATGACGCATAACACCGACATCGCCGACTCCTGGGAACGTGAGGGCGAGGACTTCCAGTTCTTCCACCTCTTCTCCCCTAAAGGCTATTCGGTTGGCGTCAACGTCGCCATCTGGTCTATGACGCACTGAAGCGATTCACCGCGAAGGCGCGAAGGACCGCGGAGAAGTGCGAAGGCAGTGACAGAAATGATTCCTGTCTTCTTCGCGTTACCTTCGCCTTCTTCGCGCCTTCGCGATGAATCTGTAACTGCTTGCCCGGAAGCCACTGCTGGCGGTACAATCCCCGCTCGATTCAGGTACCACCTACCCCGGGGCAGACTAGCTGATGCCGAATTTGGACAAACCCGCTGGGCCACCGGTGGATTCGTCTTCTCGGGAATCTCGGCCTTCAGTCCCCTCCATCCCGCTCCCTACGGTCGAGATCGAAGAGGTCGTTGACCTTCTTCTCAAGGACGTCACGGAGCCCCGGGTGTCTCCACTCCCCGCCGCACATTCCTTACGCGGTCGCTGCGTCCTCGTCACAGGCGGGGCGACTGGGATCGGGCGCGCGATCGCCATCGAGTTTGCGCGTCACGGGGCGCACGTTGCCTTCAACTACTTCGTCGATATTGCCGATGAAGGCGTTGTGTCGATGCGGGAGGAGGCTGAGCGTACGGTGCGGGAGATCACGCAGCTCGAGGTGCGCGTGTATGCCGAAGAGTGCGACGTACGCGATTCCAGCGCTGTCACCGAATTTGTCAGGCGGGCGGAAGAGTCGCTTGGAGCGATCCATCTCCTGGTCAACAACGCTGGGGTGACGCGCGACCGCGCGCTCTGGCGGCTGACGGATGAGCAGTGGGAGACCGTCCTCGAGACCAACCTGACCGGCGCGTTCCACATGATCCGCGCGGTCGCTCCACGTTTCCGGGCACAGGGTGGCGGGAAGATCGTGAATGTCTCATCGGTTCACGCACTTCACAGCGAGTTCGGCCTGGCCAACTACAGCGCGTCCAAGGCTGGTCTGCTCGCTCTGACTCGCTCTGCTGCGGTGGAGCTCGGGCCGAGCAACGTCAACGTGAACGCCGTTGCACCCGGCTACATTCGAACGACGCGCGTTACGGGCTCCGTTCCCGCCGAGATCCTGGACAAGGCGCGGGAGAAATCTGCGCTGGGCCGCCTTGGTGACCCCCAGGATGTCGCCAACGTCGTCGTCTTTCTCTGCTCGGACCTCGCTCAGCACATCACCGGCGCAGTGATCCCGGTGGATGGCGGGCACATGTTGTGATGTTGTTCAACTGTTTCTGGTCGCTTTACTCAACCACCTACTGTAAATCTGGATTATTGTGCATACGGTTACGCTGATACCTGGCGATGGCATCGGTCCATCGATTACTGAGGCGACGGTGAAGGTGGTCGAAGCGACCGGCGCTGCGATCGAGTGGGACCGGCAGATCGCCGGAATGACGGCTCTGGAGCAGGTCAACGCTCCGCTCCCTGATGCAACGATCGAGTCGATCCGCCGCAACCGCGTCGCACTGAAAGGGCCGCTCACCACTCCAGTCGGCGTCGGCTTCCGGTCGATCAACGTGGCGCTCCGCAAAGAATTCGACCTCTACGCCAACGTGCGGCCCGCGGTTACGATGCTCCCGGAGTATCGCTACCAGAACATCGATCTCGTGCTGATCCGCGAGAACACTGAAGGCCTCTACAGTGGCATCGAGCATTACGTCGGTATCGGGGCCGACCCGCGTGCGGCGGCAGAGTCGGTGATGATCGTCACCCGTTTCGGCGTTGAGCGGATCCTCCGCTACGCCTTCGAGTACGCCATCGCGAACAACCGCAAGAAGGTCACCCTTGCTCACAAGGCGAACATCCTGAAGTTCACCCAGGGCCTGTTCCTGGATGTCGCCCGAGAGATGGCGAA
>ERZ1066118.1750-NODE-1750-length-12271-cov-4.344384_pt1 | contig 12271 bp, 10 predicted proteins | sample MGYA00382765_ERZ1066118 | MGnify/ENA primary metagenome ERZ1066118 (study PRJEB33369, sample SAMEA5778348) | biofilm metagenome | biome: Industrial cooling water; feature: Water cooling tower basin; material: Biofilm | place: United Arab Emirates | collected...
TCTCCTTGCTCCGAGCATCGCCCAGCGCTACGCCCAGGTCTTCCCATCGCGTGCGAAGGCAGACGGCCAGGACGCGGCCCGGCGCATGGCCGACGCGGTTCAGAAGAAGGCGCAGGAGGTCGCGCGGTACGTGCTGCCCCTCGCGACTCCGGCCCACCTGTACCACACGATCAACGGGCTCACGCTGCTGCGGTACTACGTGCTGGTCAACCAGCTCGATGTCCCGGGCGAGGTGCGCTACATCGTCAACGCGATGGTGAGCGAAGTCCTGAAGGTCGATCCCTATTTCCTGGGAGCGCCGGGCTATCCGCTCGACCTGCAGGTACTCGCTGCGACCGACACATTGGAGTACGAGGCGCTCGCGGAGCTGCAAGGGACAGTTGGCGCGAGCCACGACGAGCGATTCTTCGAGCAGTTCGACGCCGCGATGGGTGGGTACGATTCACGCCTCATTGGCTACAACCCCGATGCCGAGCATCTGCTTGCCGAGGCGGTTCGCACTGTGCTTGGACGGACTGCCGACGACATGCCGGACGCCGCCGCGTTGTCCGCGGTGCTGGACCCCGCGGAGAATAACTACCTGGGTCATCCACTCTTCCTGGCGATGAACTCCAAGCTCATGCAGACGATGAACCATGTGCCGTTCACCTTCCAGAAGCGCATCAGTGGGGCAGAGGACGCCCAGAACCAGCGACATCGCGGGACGCAGTCGTCGGCGCCCGTGCTGACAGCCCACATGCGGCGCGACCCGGACGTGATCGTTCCGCCAGACCTGCGACACTCCGAAGAAGCGCTGGAGGAGTACCACGCAACGGTTCAGGCGCTGTGGGACGCCAAGAACCGGCTCCTCGATGACGGTGTCGCCCCTGAAAAGGCGCTCTACCTGCTGCCGAACTCCCACAACGTCCGGTTCTACGAGACAGGAACGCTGCTGACCTACTACTGGAAGTGGGTCAAGCGGCTGTGCTTCAACGCACAGCGGGAGATCTTCGACACCGCCCGTCAGGAGACGGAACAGGTACGAGCCGTATTGCCAACGATCGGTGACTACGTCAGCGCGCCCCCGTGCGTCGTGCGCTCGCGTGCCTCGAACAAGCCGTTCTGTCCCGAAGGGGAGCGGTTCTGCGGCGTGCCGGTGTGGCGAAACTACGACCCGAACACGATCGAGCTGCGCCGCATTCTCTAATGCCGCACATAGACGCATATTGACATAATAGTGGCACCGGTTACAAGCGTGTCCTCCCTGGGTCTTGTGGAGGGCACGCTTGTAATCGCAATTCGTCCCACTACGGCGACAGCCGCTCGATCTTCCACGCACCGTCTGATCGAGAGGTGTACTGCATCCGATCGTGCAACCGGCTCGGCTGGCCGTGCCAGAACTCGAACCGATCAGGAATCAGCCGGAATCCGCCCCAGTATGATGGGAGAGGGATATCGTCTCGACCCTCGTGCTCGCACTCCAGTTCCGCCACCCGCGCGTCGAGGACAGCCCGACTCTCGATGACGCTGCTCTGCCGCGAAGCCCAGGCACCGATGCGGCTCGCTCGGCCACGGCTGTTGAAGTAGGTGACCGATTCGTCGACCGACACCCGGCTGACGACTCCTTCAACGCGCACCTGCCGCGAGAGCTCCGCCCAGTAGAACAGTAACGCCGCGTACGGGTTGATCTCGAGATCACGACCCTTGCGGCTCTCGTAGTTCGTGAAGAAGACGAATCCGAGGTCATCCAGTCCCTTGAGCAGGACGATACGCGCCGATGGTCTACCGTCAGCGGTTGCCGTCGCGAGTGTCATCGCGTTCGTCTCAACGACGCTCGCTTCCATCGCTTCGGCGAACCAGCGCTCGAACTGCCGGAACGGATCGGGATCCAAATCGTCTTCCCGCAGCCCTTCGCGAACGTACTCCCGTCGGAGATCGGCGATCGCCAGTCGTCGCCTCGGCTCGTCCATCGATGTGTCAGCCATCGTTCTCCATCATCCGCTGATGCGCTGGGTGGCCCGGTTGCGGGTGACATCATACATGCGTCCGAAGCGACGGAAGAATCGGCCACTACACTCGCGCGTGACCGGGAGTCTGCACGACATCGACCTCTCCGTCCACGGACCAGGGAGCGAGCGATCGCATGCCCCGCAGCGGTGACGAGAGCAGCCAGAGGAAGGCCACAGTTCCGCCCAATGCGCCGACGACGAGTGCAGCACGCAACCCCAACCATTCGCCAAGCGCCCCGCCAGCAAGAAAGCCGAGCGGACCAAGTGTGCTCGTGGCGAAGGTGATCGTCGCGTTCATCCTCCCGTGGTACCGAGGATCGACGCTTGCCTGACGTACCGTCATGTCGTTGATGACGTAGACCGTCCCGCCAAGGCCAAGCAGGAACATCGCCAGCATCAGCACCCCAAGGGCGACAGCCGACGGACCACCCGCGAGCGCGGCGATCCCACCACCCACCCCTGACACGCCCGCACCACCAATACAGGCTGGCCCTATGCCGAACCGCCTACTCAGCCGGTTCGCCATCAGCGCGCCGAGGAACAGGCCAACACCCATCGAGCTGAAGACAACCCCCACCGCGGCCGCGCCCAGGTTCAGCGTCCGCGTCATGAACAGCACGAGCACCGCCAGGGTGACGCTATCGAAGAACGCCCAGGTGGCGGTGCAGCCAGTGATGGCGCGCAGCACCGGCTGAGCGAAGACGATGCTGATTCCGTCCCGAATCTCCCCAGCCATCGACTGTCCAGGGGTCGTCCGGTCGAACAACTCGCTCACCCGGATACGACTCACGAACATCGCTGAGATCAGATAGGACACGGCATCGAGCACCAGAGCCAGCGGAGCGCCGGCAGCCGCGATGAGCATACCTGCCGCGCCCGGTCCCGCCATATGTGCCGCGGACGATGTCGCCTCGAGCCGGCTGTTAGCGCCAAGCAGATCGTCACGATCGACGAGCGTGGGCAGGTACGATCGGTATGCGACATCGAAGAAGACCGAGAGCGAAGCCACAACGAACTCGATGACGTAGAGCATCTCCAGTCGCAACAGGTCGAGCATCCAGGCAACGGGAACCACACTGACCACCGCGGCGCGAGCGAGATCAGTTCCGATCAGCACTGGTCGGCGCGGCAGCCGGTCTACCCACACCCCCGCCATGAGCGAAAACAGCACCCTGCCAAGGCTCGCGGACGCGCCGAGCAACCCCATCTGTAGCGGCGAGGCGTCGAGCGTCAATGCTGCCAGCAACGGAATCGCGATCAGTGTCACCTGCGTCCCGCCCTTCGACATCGCCTGAGCGATCCAGAGGCGCTTGAAGTCGGGATTGAGGGTCATATCGCTAGCCATGCGCCCCACCGGTGGTCGGCTCGGCTCGGTGGGACATGAGGCTGTCGAGCACTCGTGCTGGCTCATCGACGTGTTGCGTCAGCACCCCGTTGCGAAGCTCCCAGACCTTGCCGTTGAATCGTTCGACGAACCAGCGATCGTGGGAAACGGCGAGAATTGGTCCTGGAAATCTCCGGAGCGCGTACTCGAACTTCTCGAGCACATCCAGACTGAGATGGTTGGTCGGCTCGTCGAGCAGCAGCACATTGGGCTGCCGGCTGATGAGTCGCGCCATCTGCAGCTTGCGTCGCTGACCGGAGGAGAGTTGCCCGACCCGCTTCGCCAGGTCGTCGACCGTGAACAGCCCGTAGCGAAACAGCTCGTCGATGTGGTCCTGCTCGTGCCCACTCAGCCCTTCGCGGAACGCATCCAGCACCGTCGCTCCCGGATCGAGCATCCGCGAGTCCTGATCGAGGAATCCGACCCGCGCGAGCCGGGCGATCTGGACCATCCCGGCGTCCTGCCGCGTGCGCCCGAGGATGATGTCGAGCAGCGTAGACTTGCCCGCGCCGTTCTCCCCGACGATGACGACCCGGTCGCCTGGCCCGAGGGTGAACGTGACATCTCGAAGTACAGTCACATTGCCAAACGCCTTTGAGACTCCGCTCGCTTCGATAACGCGCTCGCTTCGGAGGTCGTCGATCGACATCTCGGGACGAATACGGAGCTCCGACGGTGGTCGAGGAATCGGACCCGCCTCGATCCGCCGCAGGCGCTCCTCAGCAGCGCGAACGTTGCGCGAGATCGCTTCCTGAACACGGCCGCCCTTGAAGTCGTACGCCATCTTGGCGGGATCTCGTGACGCTCGATTGTGAGCCACCTGACGCCCTTCGACCTTGATTGCGCGGCGCAGCTCACGAATCTCCTCCTGCTGCGCCTCGTAGTCGGCGCGCCACTGCTGTTCCTCGCGCCTGCGTTGCTCGGCGTAGGCGTCGTAGTTGCCTACGTAGCTCTTTGCCCGCCGTGTGCGTTCGTCGATCTCGATGATCCGCGTTACGGCCCGGTTGAGAAAGTGGCGATCGTGGGAGATGGCGAGCATTGTGCCTCGATAGGCCGCGAGGTAAGTCTCCAGCCAACCGATCGTCGCGAAGTCCAGGTGATTGGTTGGCTCGTCCAGCAGCAGCAGGTCTGGTGATCGCAGTAGCAACGTGGCGAGCAGGACTCGCGACTTCTCACCACCAGAGAGGCTGCTGAACGCCCGGCTCCGCGGTAGATGCGCGATCCGTAGGCCTTCCCGCACCTCGTCGATGCGATGATCGAGCTCGTATCCGCCCCGGCGCTCGAAGCGCTCCTGGAGATCGCCGTACTCGGTCATGACCGCATCGAAGTCGGCCTGCGAATCGCTGATCGTCAACTCCAGCGTCCGTAAACGCTCTTCGATCGAGCGTAGCTCGCCGCCGGCCTCGTACATCAGGTCGTCGATCGTCGCTGATCCGGTGTCGGGCGGCTGCTGCGGCAGATAGCCCAGGACGAAGCCGTCGGGCAAGGAGACATTGCCTGAATCAGCGGACAGTTCCCCGGTCACGATTCGGAGGAGGGTGGACTTGCCAGTGCCGTTGGCACCGACGAGTCCGACGCGATCGCCGTGGTTGATGATGAAGGACACGTCGTTGAGGACGACGGATGGCCCAAAAGACTTCGCGATGTTCGCGACGTGAAGGTGCATGTTCATGTTGTTCACCAGTGACCCATTGAGGACGACGGGACGATACACCGCACCGGCGGGGAGCCGAGCGACGATCCGCGAGAGGGTTCTGGCTTACAACGTCAAAGGGGTGGCCTCCTGTCGAACGAGCGACGCGATCGCACCGCGACGCCGGGCAGAATAGCACGCGAGTCAGCCCAACGCAAGATCCACCGGCGCAACGAAGAGCCGAGCGATTCGCCAACTGCCGATGTCCGCCGTTGCCGATGTCCGGGACTGCCGCTATGATCGCCATCGGTTGGTGAGGGACGACCGGTACGTACTTGGGGAGGCACGCGCATGAGCAGCACGACACAGCAGCCGCAGCAATCTGACGCGGTCGGCAACGACATTCTCTTTGAGCGACGCGGCCGGATCGCCTGGCTCACCTTCAATCGGCCCGAAGCGCGCAACGCAATGACGTTTGCCATGTACGACGAGATCGTCCGCGTCTGTGACGAGATCGAGCAGGATCCCGACATCCGCGTACTCGTGCTCACAGGGGCGGGAGAGAAGGCCTTCGTCGCTGGCACCGACATCAGTCAGTTCAAGAGCTTCACCGAGCCGCAGCACGCACTCGACTACGAATCGCGGATCGAAGGGGTAATCTCCCGGCTCGAGCATGTCGCGCGCCCTACGATCGCGGCCATTCGCGGCTACGCGGTCGGTGGTGGCGCACAGATCGCGATCGCCTCTGACATCCGCATCTGCACACCAGACGCAAAGTTCGGCATCCCGATCGCCCGCACCCTCGGCAACACGATCTCGATGAATGGCTTCTCCCGCCTTGTCGACCTGATCGGTCCGGCACGCGCGAAGGCGATGATTTTTACCGCTGAGATGGTCGGTGCCGAGGAAGCGGCGGCGATTGGGCTCGCCAACGAGATCGTGGAGCACGAGCAACTTGAGTCGCGAGTGATGGACGTGGCTGAGAAGATCGCGGGCAACGCACCGGTCACGATTCAGGTGGCGAAAGAAGCAGTCCGCCGGGTCCAGCAGGCTCGCCGCCCACCGCGCGATACCGACCTCGTCGTCCAGGCGTACATGAGCGAAGACTTCAAGGAGGGGGTCAACGCCTTCCTCGAGAAGCGCAAGCCGGAATGGAAGGGGCGGTAGGCGTCGATGGCAGGGGAGACAACGAACGGCACGATGCCTCTCGCGGGAATCCGTGTGCTCGACCTGGGTCGTCACCTGGCCGGTCCAACCGCGGCGATGTGGCTGGGTGATCTCGGTGCTGATGTCATCAAGATCGAGAACCCGGACAAGGGCGAGGATGCCCGCGCATCAGGCCCGCCCTTCTACAACGGCGAGAGCGCCTTCTTCCTCGCGGCCAACCGCAACAAGCGTTCGCTGGCGATGGACGTCAAGACGCCAGAGGGACAGGAGATTTTCCATACCCTCGCTGCACAGTCCGATGTCGTCATCGAGAACTTCCGGCCCGGTGTCATGGAAGCGCTGAACATCGGCTACGACCGCGTTGCCGAACAGAATCCGGGCATTATCTATTGCTCGATCTCCGGCTTCGGTGCGGATGGGCCGTTCGCCGATCGCCCCGGCCTCGACCAGATCATCCAGGGATTCTCCGGACTTCAGAGCGTGACCGGCTTCGAAGGTGGGGAGCCGGTGCGTGTGGGCGTCCCCATCGCCGACCTTCTCACCGGTCTGTTCGGCGCCTACGGGGTGCTGGCGGCGCTCCAGTCGCGCAACGTCACCGGGAGGGGCCAGCGAGTGAATACCTCGCTATTGGAGAGCATGGTCGGGATGCTCGGCTTCCAGGCGACCCGCTACCTGAACGGTGGTGACGTCCCGCCCCCTGCCGGGAACCACCACCCGATCAACGCACCGTACGGCGTCTTCCGCACACAGGACGGCTACGTGACGATCGGAGCGACCGGTGACAAGCGCTGGCCGAAGCTCTGCCAGGTCGTCGGTGCGCCCGAGTGGCTGGAGGACGAGCGGTTCAAGACGAACGGCGGTCGCCATGCGAACCGCCTTGAGCTTGCAGAGATGATCTCGGAGAAGCTGCAGGCGAAGACCTCGGACGAGTGGGTTGAGATCCTCAACGACAACAGCATCCCCTGCGGCCCGATCTACCGCGTCGACCAGGCGCTGGAGCACCCACAGGTCCGGCACCGTGAGATGGTTGTGGAACTGGAGCACGCCACCGCCGGTGCCATCCGCCTGCTCGGCCTGCCGGTGAAGTTGTCGGAGACGCCAGGTGATGTCCGTCTCGCTCCCCCTGTCCTCGGCCAGCACACGGCCACGATTCTGCGCGACGCGGGTCTGGAGGACGACGCGATTGCGGCCCTGGCAGAGCGAGGTGTCATCCGCGTGACAGACGTGTAGGCAGTCCCGTGCATCTGGTCCACGATCGAGCTACGAATACTCTCCGCCTCCGGCTTGACCCAGACACAGGCACAGTGGGAGCAATGTCACAGCACGTTCCCGGGATCATCGACATCGCTGACGGCGGGCGTCTCGTTGGCCTCGAGCTGACTCCACCAGAAGGCATCAGCGCGACCGACTGGATGAGCCGATGGGTTGGTGATCCCGTTGCCAGGGAGTGGGTAACGATCGAGGACGACGGACGGGTCTACATCCAACTGACCACCGGCGACGAACGTCACGTCCGCTCGACGCCATTGACGCTCATTGCTGAACTCGAGTCCGGAAGCCGCCTCCGAGCCGTCGGCATCCCTCGTCGTGGCGACGGGTACGAAATCTCCTACCCGAGCGGCAATCAGTGATGGCAACCGAACCGGCCCGGCGGGCCGAGAGCCTGGGACGCCTGCTCCGTCGTGACGTGATGGATGCGTCTGGTCGTCACTCAGCAGGTGAACGCAGCACCGACAAGTGCAGGCTCTCCGTCTGATCGTCCACCGACCGCGTCATGGCCTGTCGCCGAACCTCATACAGGATGATGCCGGTGGCGACCGAGACGTTCAACGAGGTAGCGGTTCCAAGCATCGGGATGCGGGTCTGCAGATCGCACCGCTCGACCGTTCCAGCGGCGAGCCCTTCGCCTTCATTCCCAACAAGCACTGCCGCCGGGAGTCGAACCGCCGTGTCCCACAACGCGTGGTCGGCTTTCGCCGATGTCGCGATCGTCACGACCTCATTGGCCCTTGCCCAGTCGAACACGTCGTCGAGTGATGATGTTGAGTGGACAGGTAGACGAAACATCGTGCCGAGCGAAGCGCGAAGTGCTCCCGGATGACCCGCGTCAGTCCCGCCGTGAACGATCAGCGCGTGGCCACCGGCCGCATCGAGTGTTCGCGCGATCGTTCCGAGGTTGCCGGGGTCACGCACGTCGTCGGTCACAACGTAGAGCCCGCCGTCCCTGACGGCCAGATCGGCAAGTGGTTGCGGGAACCAGCGGACGATCGCGGCGATGCCGACCGGGTTGTCCCGAGAGGAGATGCGCTCGAACTCGACCGGTCGTAACGCGACAACCTCGACTCCTGAGCCACGAAGGTCATCGACGGTCGCCCAGGCCGTTTCACTGCGAAGGCGGGAGGGGTCGATCAGCACTGCCTCGATCTCGTGACCGCCTTCGAGCGCTGACAGGACTTGCCGTATGCCCTCGACATAACACACCTGTTCGCTCTCACGTACTCTGCGCTGGCCGAGCGAGCGAACACGCTCCAACCACCCACGGTTGGAGCGCGACGGGCGGGGGACTGGCATGTGAATCAGCTCTGGCCCAGCTCGCCCATGCGCAGGAAGACGCGGGCGTTCTGCTTGATGGCATGAGCGAAATCGGCGAGACGGACGTTCTCGTTCGGGGCGTGCGCGCCAGTGTCGGGGTAGCCGATGCCGACGTTGGCAACCGGAATCCCGAGATGCCGGACGAACGAATCCATCGGGCCGGAGCCACCGCTGGTCGGGGAGATGACCGCTGGTCGATCGTAGACATCCCAGCCGGTGTCCGCGACGAGCTTCACGAACGGATCGTCAGGGTCCACGCGGGCCGCGTCGTAGCCGCAATGCTGGATGAGCTCGATATCGCCGAAGCCCTGATCGGCGAGATGCTGCTTGAGCCTGGCAAGCAGGTCGGACGCTCGCTGATTCGGGACGAGCCGAAAGTCGACCTTGGCCATCGCCTCGGCCGGCAGGACCGTCTTCGAACCGGGTCCCTGGTACCCGCTGGAAAGACCGGAGATCGTGCAGGTCGGCTCGAAGAGCGCCCGTCGCTTGAGCTCAAGACCAGTGGCACCGAGCAGGAAGCCGCTGAGGCCATAGGTCGTGCGTAGCCGCTCCTCCTCGTCGGGAAGTGCCTCCAGCAGTTCCATGTCTCTTGCACTGGCCTCACGCACGTCGTCATACCAGCCGGGGATGAGAATGCGTTCGTTCTGGTCCTTGAAGGTTGACAACGCCCAGGTCAGCCGCCAGGCAGCGTTGGGGAACTGCGATCCGCCCAGGCCCGAGTGAGCGTCACGATTGGCGGTCTTTACTCGCAGCTCGACGTAGAGGTCGCCGCGCATACCAGCGAAGATCTGTGGGCGACCGTCGTAATCCACCCCGCCGAACTCCCAGAGGCAGCCGTCGGCTTTCAGCATCTCCGTGTTCTCGGCGATAAAGGCGTCGAGGCTGCCGGAGCCGATCTCCTCCTCGCCCTCGATCAGGAACTTCACCCCGCACGGCATCCCGCCAGTGACCGTTCGGAGCGCGTCGATCGCGGCGAGGCGGCAGATGATGTGGCCCTTGTCGTCACCGACGCCACGACCGAAGATTTTGCCGTCGCGGACCTCCGGATCGAACGGGTCGGAGTCCCACAGATCCAGCGGTTCGGCTGGCTGGACATCGTAGTGGTTGTAGCAGAGGATGGTCTTTGGCGATGTGCCTTCCGACTCGCCGTAGACGACCGGGAAGCGCGCGGTCGACATGACCTTCGCCTACACTCCCTACTTCTCCAGCAGACCCCGAGTCCCCTCAGCGGTCTCATCGATCGCCTGGTTCTGCGCCGCGACGCTCGGCAGGCGGCAGAGCAACTTCAGGTCCTCGATGTACGCATCCATCTGCTCGTCGATGTAGGCGTCGAGCTTCTGACCGATATCCTCACTCACAACACGCTCCCTCCCCAAGTCATCACCTGCCGACCCGTTCGTGATGCTAACATGGCGACCGGGAGTGGGAGCGGGATGTACGAGCAACTCTATCGAACGATCATCGGGAGGGTAGATGCCGAGCGGGCGCACCGCATGGCCATCCTCCTGCTGGCTGCTGCCCAGCGAACACCTGGCGGCTTGCGAGCGCTCGCGCGACTCGCTCCGGAACCGGACGATCGTCTGCGCCTGCGCGTCTGGAATCTTCCCTTCGCCAACCCTCTGGGTGTCGCCGCCGGGCTGGACAAGAACGGCGAGGCAGGGCTGGCGCTGATCGCCCTCGGCTTTGGCCACGTTGAGGTTGGCACCGTCACCCTTCGTCCGCAGCCTGGAAACCCACGCCCGCGACTCTGGCGTGCCTACGAACACGGGGCGGCGATCAACGCCATGGGGTTCCCGAGCGACGGCGCGGCAGCAGTACGAGCGCGGATGATCCGCTTGCGACCACGGGGCGTCATCGGCATCAACATCGGCAAGAACCGCGACACGTCGATCGAGCATGCCGCCAACGACTACGCCGGGCTCGTCGCAACGCTCTTCGAGATCGCCAACTACATCACCATCAACGTGTCGTCACCGAACACACCAGGCCTTCGATCACTCCAGATGGCCGACGAGTTGGAGCGCATCATCCTCGCGGTCAGGGACGCCAACGAACAGGCAGCCGAGCTCGCCCGGCGCAACCCGAAGCCGGTGCTGGTCAAGATCGCTCCCGATCTCAGCGACGATGAGGTCGAGTCCGTCGCCGAGGTGGCGATCGCTCACGGAGTCAGCGGCATCATCGCGACGAACACCACCACGCGTCGTGACGGTCTCCCGAAGCACTACCATGACCTTCCAGGTGGAATGAGTGGTCGACCGCTGAAGCAGCAGGCGAATCACATCGTCCGAGTGCTCTACCGGAGAACAGGCAACCAGGTGCCGATTATTGGTGTTGGTGGCATCTCAACCGGTGCCGACGCCATAGAACGCATCCGCTCCGGTGCAACGTTGATCCAGACGTACACTGGCTTCAGCTTCGGTGGCCCCAGCACTGCCACCCGCATCCTGCGTGACATGAGCGACGATGCCGACCGCAACGGCTGGAGGTCGATTCTGGAGATTGTTGGGACAGACGTAAAACCGGGTGGCCGCTGAGCCACCCGGTTCTCAATCAACGATCGCGAAGGTCTCGTCCTAATCGTCGCCAGCAGCGGTCGGCGGCATTGGTGTTTCCATTGTGCCGTAGACAAGCGGGTTGCCGGGCGGTGGCGGGACGGGCAGGTCGCCCAGCGGGCCCGGGTTTTCGAGGTATTCGAACTGACCCTTGCCGTCCGGAGTCTTCCCGGACGCCCAGCGACCCTGCTTACTCTCGGTGCCGCTCGAAAGGTTCCAGAACTGGTAGGAGTTCTCCTGGCGCTCGAGCTGCTGCGGGAAGTTGCTGGGGACAGGAGTCATCTCCAGCCCATCGCTCTGCAGCTCCTCGATCGCGGCGAGCCACTGGTTCTGGTGCATCGTATCGCGCGCGATGAGGAACGAGAGCATGTCGCGGACACCGGCGTCGTCGGTCATGTTGTAGAGCCGGCAGACCTGCAGCCGACCCTGCGACTCCGCTGTCACGTTGAATCGGAAGTCCGCCAGTAGATTGCCACTGGCGATCGTGTAGCGCGAGTTCCATGGATAGCCGACCGAGTCGGTCGGTGTAGCACCCAGTCCGGAGACGATGGCGTGCTGCGGGTTCATTCCGCCCATGACAGCCGCGACCATCGGGTCCCTGGCGGCGCTGACCTGCGCCTCGATCGGCGAAGCATCAAGCAGGCGCGCGATCATCGTCGCCAGCATTTCGCAGTGCCCGATTTCCTCGGTGGCGATATCGAGCAGCATGTCCTTGTACTTCTGCGGTCCCCGACAGTTCCACCCCTGAAAGAGGTAGGTCATGGTGACCGAGATTTCGCCCCACTGACCGCCAAGAACCTCCTGAAGTCGATTCGCGAAGATCGGGTCCGGTCGGTCGGGCTTGGCGTTGTACTGGAGACGCTTATCGTGAAAGAACATCAATTCCCTCTCTGCCGCATGTCGACGCGGTAGTCCGGCCCCTGCCGGAAACCCGCACAACGCATGCCCGCATGAG
>ERZ1066118.1753-NODE-1753-length-12244-cov-18.421035_pt1 | contig 12244 bp, 10 predicted proteins | sample MGYA00382765_ERZ1066118 | MGnify/ENA primary metagenome ERZ1066118 (study PRJEB33369, sample SAMEA5778348) | biofilm metagenome | biome: Industrial cooling water; feature: Water cooling tower basin; material: Biofilm | place: United Arab Emirates | collected...
CGCCCAGGCGCCGTCCACGGCGAGCGTGCCGGACGGCGCCGCGCCCGGCCGGCACGCGCCGACGGCGACGATCGCCGCCCCCGCGGCGGTCGCCGTGAGACACACCCGTAAACGTGGCACGCGTCAGTCCAGCAGCCGCCGGACGTCGGCGGCGAGGTCGGCCGGGCGGGTGCCGAGGGCGTGGAGCAGGCGGAGGCGCCCCTCGGCGTCGACCGCGAACGTCTGCGCCGGGTGAGCGACCGTGTACGCCGAGTCCGGCCCGCCCTCGCGGTGCGCGGCGAGCCGCCAGGCGGCGAGCGTCTCGTCGAGCGCCGCGCGCGACGGCGCGAGGCCGACGATCGTCGAGTCGAACTGCGCCACGTACCGCCGGACCACCGCCGCCGAGTCGCGCTCCGGGTCCACCGTCACGAAGACGAACCGCACGCGCTCGGCGTCGGCGCCTAACAACCGCCGCGCGCGCGCCCAGTCGGCGAGCGTCGTCGGACAGACGTCGGGGCAGTGCGTGTAGCCGAAGAACACGAGCGCCGCGCGCCCGCTGTCGCCCGTCGCGCGCGCGAGGTCGAACGGGCGGCCGGCGCTGGTGGGGAGCCGGAGCGCCGGCGCCGCGGCCGGCGGGTCGTACGCGACCCCGTGGAACGGGCGCAACGCCGCCGACGCGGCGTCGCACCCGGCGAGGGCACCGCACGCGGCCCACGCGGCCAGCGCGGCGAATCGGGGAGAGGTCGGTCGGGCACGCATCGTCCCGCAAGGTACCCGCGCCGGTGCGCCGGGCTCCACCGGCGTCAACCCACCGACCTCTCGTTGGCTGCGTGTCGCGCGGACGCGGGTTAGCTTGCGGGTTCGTACCGGGCCGAGAAGAAGCCGGGCCGGGCGTGGCCCGGTCGGCGCACCGCGGCGCGTGGCAGCGGAGGGACGCGGGGGCGGCGATGGTCTGGACGGGCGGAGCACTCGAAGCGGCGCTGACGCGCGGGCGGGCCGACGCGCCCCCCGCGCCGCCGCTCACGCCGCTGCAGGCGGAGAGCTGGCGCCTGCTCGCCGCCGAGTGGGCGGGCGACGCCGACGCGCAGACCGCGTGGCGCGCCGCCGAAGCGGCGCGCGAGGCGGCCCAGCCGCAGGTCGGGGCGCTCGCCGCGGCGGTGGCCGCGGGGGGCGTGCCGCTGGAGGCCTTCCGCGAGCGCTTCGACCGGGAAGCCCGGGGGGCGTGGGCCGCGTTTGGGCTCCGCGGGCCGGCCGGCGCCATGTTCCTCAACCGCCTCGCCAAGCACGCCCGGACGTCGGGGCGCGGGCCGGAGGCGGACGCCGCGGTGCGCGCCGTGCTCCCCGTTCCGCGCGTCGCGAGCGACGCGCGCGCACGGCTCCGCGCCTTCGCCGCCTACGTCTGCGACCGCGGCCCGGCCGCGCAGCCGACGCTGGCGGTGAGTTGGGCCGCGTCGTGGTGGGCGCTCCAGGCGCCGGACCGCTGGCCGGCGTACACGCCCGCGGTGCGGCGCGTGCTGGAGACCGAGGACGGCCTGTTCGTCCCGGGCGGCGAGCCGGCGGCCGACTACCTCGCGTTCGTCGGCCCGCTGCGCGAGGTCGCGGAGACGACGGGCCTAACGCTCCGGGCGGTCGACGCGCTCTGCCGCTGGCACGAGCGGCGTCTGGACAGCGACGGGCCAGCGGCTGCATCGCGGCCCCGGGCCGCGTCGCCCGGCGCTCGCCTGGGCCGCGTCCGCGAGCCCGACCCCGCGGGCTGCTTCGCCGCTGGGGACCGGTTCGCCGCTGGGGACCGGTCGCGCGCCCCGGAGCGCCCCGACTGGCTCCACGCCGCGTCGCCTCCCACGCGCCACCCTTGGCCCGCCCGCCGCGCCCCCCGCGAGTCGCGCCGCGCAACCCCCACGCCCGCGCACACCGAGGTGCAGTGGGTGCTCGCCCGCCTCGGCCACCAACTCGGCTGCCGCGTCTGGATCGCCGCCAACGACCACGCCCGGCGCTGGCGCGGCGACCGACTCGGCGACCTCTCCGTCGACGCCCTGCCGCCGCTCGCGCTCGACCCGGAGTCGCAGCGGCTGGTGGCGCTGGTGGACGTGGTGTGGCTCCGCGGGACCGCGCAGGTCGCGGCCGCATTCGAGGTGGAGCGCAGCACGAGCGTGCACTCCGGCCTTCTTCGCATGGCCGACCTTGCGGCGCTCGCGCCCAACCTGGCCGTGCCGCTCTACGTCGTCGCCCCGGCCGCGCGCCTCGACAAGGTCCGTCGCGAGCTGCGCCGCCCGGCGATGCGCGCCCTGGCGCTGGACCGCCGCTGCGGCTTTTTCTCGGCAGAGCAACTAATCGAGGCCGCGCCCGACCTCGCCCGTTGGGCGACGGGGCCGCGGGCGATCGACCGGCTGGCCGAGCGCGTCGGGGAGTGACGCCGTCGGGGAGTGACCCCGTCGTGCGGCGCGGTGCGATGCGGCCCCACGCCCAACACCCCCCGCCGCCCCCGCGTAGCACCGGCGCCGTCCCCGCCCTCCTCTTCGTGCCCATGCGCCCTCCCCTTCGCCTCGCCGTTGCCGCGGCCTCGTTGCTCGCCGCCCTCCCCCTCGGCGCGCAGACGCCGGCCCCCGCGCCGGCTCCGGCGCCGGCTCCTGCCGCCAACCCGTTCGCGCCGGTGCCCATCGCGCCGCACCCGCTGGCGGGGCCGATCAGCGCGCCCTACGTCCGCACCACGCCGCCCACCGACCGCGTCATCCAGCGCATCGTCGAGGAGGGCACGGCGCGCTCCGACGTCGCCCGCCTGGCGCAGGCGCTCAGCGATTCGGTCGGCCCGCGGCTCAGCGGATCGCCGGCCAACCTCGGCGCGAGCGACTGGGCCCTGGCCCAGTACCGCGCGTGGGGCGTGCCGGCCCGCCGCGAGCGCTACGGCACCTTCGCCGGGTGGCGCCGCGGCGTCACGCACCTCGACCTGCTCACGCCGCGCGTCCGCACGCTCGAGGCGACCACGCTCGCGTGGAGCCCCGGCACCGGCAACCGCTACCTCGACGGCGAGGTGGTCGCGCTCCCCGACTCGACCGTCGCCGGCGGCTTCGACGCGTGGGCGGCAGGCCATGCGCGCGGACGGTTCGTGCTCGTGAGCGCGCCGCAGCGCTCGTGCCGATCGCCGCAGCAGTGGGAGGAGTTCGGGACCCCCGAGTCGCGCGAGCGCGAGCGGGCGGCGCAGGACAGCGTGCGCCAGGCGTGGGGCGCCCGCGTGCGGGCGGCGGGGCCGGCCAGCGTCGTCTCGGCCGGCGGCAGCGGCGGACCGGGCGGCCTGCAGGAGCGGCTGCGCGCGGCCGGCGCGTTAGGCGTGCTCACCAGCACCTTCAGCAACTACCCCGGCATCGACAAGATCTTCGGGTCGCCGCGGCAGGTGCTGCCCACGCTCGACGTGAGCTGCGAGGACTACGGTCTGCTCGCGCGCCTCGCCGAGCGCGGGAGCCGGCCGCGCGTGCGCCTCTTCGCCGACGGCGAGGCGCTCGGCGAGCAGCCCGTCTACAACACCGTCGCCGAGCTGCGCGGGCGCGAGAAGCCCGACGAGTACGTGGTGCTGTCGGCGCACTTCGACTCCTGGGACGGGGCGAGCGGCGCGACCGACAACGGCACCGGCACGGTGGTGATGATGGAGGCGATGCGCATCCTCAAGCAGGTGCTCCCGCGCCCGCGCCGCACCATCCTCGCCGGCCACTGGACGGGCGAGGAGCAGGGACTCAACGGCTCGCGCGCCTTCACCGAGGACCACCCCGAGGTGGTGCGCGGGCTGCAGGCGCTGTTCAACCAGGACAACGGCACCGGGCGCATCGTCAACATGAGCGCCGGCGGCCTCCGCGGCGCCGGCCCCGCGCTCCGCCGCTACCTGGGCGAGATCCCGGGGGAGATCACGCGCTTCATCCGCTTCGACGACGTGGGCGCGCCCGCCGCGGGCGGGAGCGACAACGCGAGCTTCGCCTGCTACGGCGCGCCGGCGTTCGGGCTGGGGTCGCTGTCGTGGGACTACGGGTTCACCACGTGGCACACCAACCGCGACACGTACGACAAGCTGGTGATGGACGACGTGCGGTCCAACGCGCTGCTGGTGGCGATGCTGGCCTACCAGGCCAGCGAGGACCCGCAGACGATGCCGCGCGACCGCGTCGACCCGCTGCCGGTGAGTCCGGCGACGGGGCGCCCGGGAACGTGGCCGAGTTGCACGAAGGCGTTGCGCAGCACGGAGGGGTACCGGCGGTAGGCGCCGGGCCCCGGGCCGCCGACGGGCTGGCGGGGTAGCGCGCGCCGGGCATGTCTCCCGCCCCCGTGCTCGCGGCGGGCGCCGGCTCGGCGCCCGCCCTCACCGCCCTCGTCCACCTCGTCGGCTTCGGGGCCGGGGTCGCGCTGTACGCCATGATCGGCGTGCTGGCGCTGCGCACGGCGCCGGCCGGATCGACAGGGCCGAGCCCCAGAGCCACCGGCGACGCGCTCCCCCTGGCCACGGCCGCGCTGGGCGTGTGCTGGAGCGCCGGCGCGCTCGTGCTGTACCCGCTGCGCGACCTCGGCCTGTTCCCGGACGGCCGGGGTCCGTGGTGGCTCGCGGCGGTGGGCGCGCTCGCCTTCGCCGCCCTCGGCGCCCTGCCGGCTGTGGCGGTGGCGGCGGCGGCGCAGCCGTTAGGCACCCGGGCGCGGCGCGGCTTCACGCGGGCCGCGGTCGCGCTGAGCGCCGGCGCCGCCGCGTGGCACGCGTGGGAGGCCGCCGCACGGGGGGCGGCTCCGGCCCGCCCCGCGCTCGTCGCGCTCACCGCGGGCTACGCGGCGCTCGTGGGCGTGCTCGCGGTCCGGCTCCGCGGCCAGCCGGCGGCCCGGGGGCCGCTCGTCGCCGCGGCGGTGGCGGCGTTCGCCGTGGCGGGGCTGCACCTGCGCCACCACGGGCCGCAGGAGTCCCCCGCCGCCCATCTGCTCGGCGACCACGCGAGCCTGCTGCTCGCCCTCGTGATCCTCGCGCAGGACTACCGATTCGCCTTCGCCGACCTGGTGTTCAAGCGGGCGTTAGGCGGACTGGCCGCGGTGGCGACCGCGGTGGGGGCGGCGGCGCTGGCCGCGCGGGCCGGCGTGCCGGACGCCGGTGAGCCGGTGCGTACCGCCGCGTTCGTGGGCGCGCTCGCCGCCGCCCTCACCCTCGCCCCGCGGGCGTGGCGCGGCGTGGACCGTGTGGTCGACCGCGTGCTGCTCCGGCGCGCGGACTACGGCGCCGTGCGCGGCGCGCTGGCCGCCGCCGTGGGCGCGGCGCCGACCCCCGACGCCGCGCTGGACGCCGCCGTCACGGGCCTCACGCCCGCGTTCGGGGCGGGCGCGCTGCGGTGGTCGACGCGCCCCGCGCCCGCGGCCGGGGTGCACGTGACCGCGCGCGGCCAGACCGCGGCCGTCCCCGTCCCCACCACCGACGCGCCGGGGTACACGCTGCACGTCGACCACCTCGGCGGCGGGCGGCGGCTGCTCTCCGACGACCTCGCGCTGCTGGAGTGGGCGGCGCTGCAGGCCGCGCGGCGTGTGGACGCACTGCGGGCCGCGCAGGAGCGGTTCGCGCGCGAGGCTCGGGAGCACGAGGCCGTGCGGCTGGCCGCCGAGGCCGAGCTGCGGGCGCTGCGCGCGCAGCTCAACCCGCACTTCCTCTTCAACGCGCTTACCACCGTGGGCTACCTCGTGCAGACCGCGCCCGACCGCGCGCTCGCCACGCTCTACGAGCTGACGGGGCTGCTGCGCGCCGTCCTCCGCTCGCCGGACGGGCAGTTGGTGTCGTTCGGCGAGGAACTCGCCATCGTCGAGGCGTACCTCGCCATCGAGGGCGCGCGGTTCGAGGAGCGGCTGCGCGTGACGGTGGACGCCGACGCCGCCGCGCGCGCGGTGCGCGTGCCGCCGCTACTGGTGCAGCCGCTGGTGGAGAACGCGGTCAAGCACGGCGTCGCGCCGCTGCGGCGCGGGGCGGCGGTGCGCGTGTGGGCGCGCGTGGAACCGGGCCCAGACGGCGGGCGGCTGCGCGTGCGCGTGAGCGACGACGGCGCCGGCGCCGACCCCGACGCGCTCCCCGCGCGGCGCGCCGCCGGGCTCGGCCTGTCGAGCGTCGAGCGGCGACTCACGCACACCTACGGGGCGCGCGCCGCGTTCGCCTTCGAGGCCCGGCCGGGCGCGGGGGCGACGGCGGAGCTGGTCCTCCCGGCCGACGCGGGTGCGGACGCCATGGCGGGGACGGCCGCGTGACCGTCCCGGTTCGCTCCGCCCCGCGCGAACCCGGGGCGACGTTGCGGGTGGTGGTGGCCGACGACGAGCGGCCGGCGCGGCACTTCCTGCTCGCCCTGCTGCGCGGCGCCCCCGACGTGGAGGTGGTGGGCGAGGCCGCCGACGGCGCCGAGGCGGCGGACGTGATCGCCCGCGTCCGCCCGGACCTCGCCCTCCTCGACCTGCACATGCCGGCGCTCGACGGCCTCGGCGTGGTCCGCGCGGTGGAGCGGGCCGTCGGGCGGGCGCAGATGCCGCTCGTCGCGTTCGTGACCGCGCACGACGCGTACGCGGTGCGCGCCTTCGAGCTACACGCGGTCGATTACCTGCTCAAGCCGGTCGACGCGACCCGGCTCCGCCGCACGCTCCAGCGCGCCCACGAGCGGCTGGACCGGGCCGACCTGCGCGCCTCGGCGGCCGCCGGCGTGCAGCTCGCCGCCGCGGACCTCGCCACGCCGGCCAGCACGGATGACGACGAGCGCGACGGAGACTCGGCGGCCGAGCCACTCGTGGCCGCGGGCCCTCCGCTCACGCGCATCCCGGTCCGGCACGGCGAGGACGTCGTGCTCGTCGCGGTCGCCGATCTGGTGTCGGTGGTGGCCGACGGCGAGGTGCTGCACCTGACCACCGCGAGCGGCGCGCGGCACGTGCTTCCGTATCGCCTCAAGGACCTGGAGCCGCGCCTCCCGGCTGGCGAGTTCGTCCGCCTGTCGCGCGGGGCGCTGGTGCGCATCGCCCGCATCGCGCGCGTGAGCCCGATGCCCGGAGGCACCTATCTCGTCACACTGGTCGGTGGGGCACAGCTTCCGGTGAGCCGGCTGCGGGCGCGTGTCATCCGCGACCAGCTCCTCCGGCTGTAACGAGAAGCGCCGCAAGCAGCTCAGTGCTTGCGGCGCTTCGGATTGCCCCTCCTGGGCTCGAACCAGGACTCTTCTGATCCAGAGTCAGACGTGTTGCCAGTTACACCAAGGGGCAGCAACGCGCCCGCGGACCTCCCGGACGCCGAGCGGTTATCCTAAGCGCGCCGTCTGACCGAAGCAACCCCTCGTCCCGCCCCTTGCCGCGCCTCCTCCCGACCGCCCGCCCCCACCGCTGGCTCCTGCCGGTGGCCGCACTCGCCGCGTGCGGCGGCGGGGTGCCCACCGGGCTCGGCCCGACCCCCGCCGTCGCCCGCGCCCGGAGCGACGAGTTCTTCGGCGGGCTGGCGGTGCGCTTCGAGCAGGTCACGCGGGCGCCGCGCTGGAACGCGGCGCGCGACAAGCTCAGCCGGCACGCGCTCTCCCCGTCGCGGCTGCTCAACGACACGAGCGTGTGGACGGGCGCCGCGGGCCCTGAGGCGCGGCTGTTGGAGCTGCAGGCCGGGCCGGCGGGCGGCCGCTACCACTTCGCCCCCCGCGGCGGCGCGCCCGCGCCAGACCAGCCGGGCGAGGCCCGCCACGTCATCCGCCTCGCGCGGGTGAGCGACGGCGTGTACCAGTGGAACACCCAGGTCGAGCAGGCCGTGGGGCGCGTGCGCGCCGGCGACGTGGCGGAGGTGATGACCGCCGCGCTCGGCCGCCTGGAGCGCCCCGCGCCCGACCTGCGCGCCGAGCTCCGCGGCACCCTGCCCCGCACCAGCGCCGCCCTCGGCCGGCTTCTCACCCTCGACAGCGTGGCCACCACGCCGGTGGGCGACGGGTCGACGCGCGTGGAGCTGCGGGCCGTGCTCCACCCCGGCCGGCTGCAGACCGGGATGCCGGCCTTCGCCGCGTTCGTCCGCAAGTACGTGTCGAGTTCGCGGCTGGCGCTCGCGGTCGAGGACGGGCGCGGCCCGGGCGCGGCCCGCTGGCTGGACGTGCAGGCCGCGCGCGACACGGTGCGCGTCCGCATGCGCCTGCGCGACGGACGCCTCCTCGCGCTCGACGGGCCGGCGCGCCCGCTGCCGGCGCGCGCCGAGTTGCGGAGCTCGGCCGTGACGCACTACCTGATGTTCGATGTCGGGGCGTCGGACCTGGTCGGCGAGCTCACGTCGGTGCGCGCGGCGCACGAGCGTGGCTGGCAGCTCCGCTGGCGCCGCGCGCCGCAATGGAAGATCCCGCTCGGCATGCGCCACCTGATCAACGGCTCGCTCAACCGCCCGTTCGCGGGCGACGGAATGCAGCTCGCCCTCACGCTCCGCGACAGCGACGCCGGTCAGACGCTCGTGGCCCGCCGCTTCGACGTGGCGGTGCAGGAGAGTGCCATCGTGCGCTGGCTCGGCGGGCTCGGCAACAAGGCCATGAGCGACCTCAGCGGCCGCGCGGAGGTCGAGCAGGACCGGTTCGTGGCCGAGGCGCTCCGGGCCATGGCCGCGGACGTGGCGGCCGCGCTGGCACGCGGCGGGGCCTGAGCGCTTCGCTCGGCAAAAATGGCCCGAACGCACGACGGGGCGGGTCGTCAGACCCGCCCCGCGGAAAGGGTTGTTCGTGCCTCGCTCGCCGTCATTGGAACTCTCCGTCCTACCGAGCGGCGGCGGGCGCGAACGTGGGGGCCGGGGTCCGGCCGCCCGATGTGCGATGGATACGTCGATGGAGCTGAGGGGGATCGAACCCCTGACCTCTGCAGTGCGATTGCAGCGCTCTCCCAGCTGAGCTACAGCCCCTGACTGACCACGGCAGCCCGGGCGCGGGGCGCTCGGAGCTGCCGTGGTCTCTGGAATGTAGCCGGATGACGGGGACCGTCAAGCCGGCGCCAGGCCGAACGCGGGCGCCCGCCGGGAACGGGCGCCCGCGGTCAGCCGTCGTCGCGGGTGACGTGGCGGGGCATCTCGCGGTCGCCGGTCTGCGCGGCCCGGGCGGCGCGGCTGGCGCGGCTCCGCGACTCGCCCCCCTCTCGACCGATGGTCGCCATGTGCGTCCGGTCGCGGCTGACGGTGATGCCGCCCTTCTGGCCGGCGGACCGCGCCTCGTCGGAGCTCCACTCGTGCGCGGTGCCCTTCTCGTGCGCCGCGCGGCCCCCCTTGCTCGCGATCTCGCGCTGGCGCGCCGGGTCCATCGAGGCAAAGCCGCGGCGGCTCCGGCCGGTGGCGGGGGTGGCGGCGGGGGTCATCTCCTGTTCGGCCATAACTCAGCTCTCCTTCGATGGTGCGGTGACGGTGCTGCGGTGACAGTGCTTCGGTGATGGTCGTTCCGTGCAGGGTGGTGCGGTCGGTGAATGGGGCGACACGACCGGCGCCCGCGGGTCAGCCCGCGGTGGTCTTGCCCCCCATCACCTGGATGACCTCGCCGGTCATGTAGCTCGAGTCGGCGTTGGAGGCGAGGAAGACGAACGCCGGAGCGATCTCCTCCGGCTGGCCGGCGCGGGCCATCGGCGTCTGCGTGCCGAACTCGGCGACGGCCTCGGCGTCCTTGCTCTGCGGATTGAGCGGCGTCCACACGGGCCCGGGGGCGACGCAGTTCACGCGGATGCGGCGCTCCACGAGGTTCTGCGCCAGCGCCTTGGTGAAGGCGTGGATGGCGCCCTTGGTGGCCGAGTAGTCGAGCAATGTCTTGCTCCCCAGGTCGCCCGTCTCGGAGCCCGTGTTGATGATCACGCCGCCCGGCTTGAGGTGCGCGAGCGCCGCCCGGGCGAAGCGAAAGTAGGCGTAGATGTTGGTCTGGAACGTCTTGTCCCACTCGGCGTCGTCGATCTCCTCGAGCGTCGCCTTGTCCTTCTGGTGCGCGGCGTTGTTGACGAGGATGTCGAGCCGCCCGAACTCGGCAGCCACCCGGTCGACGGCCTGCTGACAGAAGGCGGCGTCCTTGACGTCGCCCGCCAGGCTCAGGAAGCGCCGCCCCGCGCCCTCGACGTGCCCGCGCACCACCTCGGCGTCCGGCTGCTCCTCGGGGAGGTGGACGATGGCCACGTCTGCCCCTTCGCGCGCGAACAGGACGGCCACGGCCCGCCCGATGCCCGAGTCGCCGCCGGTGATGAGCGCGGCGCGCCCCTCCAGCTTGCCCGCCGCCCGGTAGGCCGGCGCCTCGTACTGCGGCCGCAGCGCGAGGTCGCGCTCCAGGCCCGGCTCGTCGAGGTGCTGGGCGGGCATCCGCTCCGGGTACTGCGCGACGCGGGCGTCCGCGCCAGTAGGCTCAGCAGGCATGACGGGATGTTAATTGGGGTACCAAGAAATGCAATGGCGGTCCGTGGCATATCCCGGGCCGGCCGGCCGGACGGCGCCGGGGTGGATCCTGGTACGAGATCTATGCCACACATCGCCCTCGCCCCCGGGGGCTTTAGCTTGCCGCGCCATGTCGCTCGCCCTCCGATTCCTCGGTACCGCCGCCAGCCGCCCGACCGTCGAGCGGAACACGGCCGGGGTGGCCGTCACGCGCGAGGGCGAGACGCTACTCGTCGACTGCGGCGAGGGGACGCAGCGGCAGATGATGCGCTACGGCGTCTCGTTCGCCCTCGGAGACATCTTCTTCACCCACATGCACACGGACCACGTGCTGGGTGTGGTGGGGCTCACACGGACTCTACAATTGCAGGACCGCGCGGAGCCACTGCGGCTGTGGGGGCCCCGCGGATCGGCCCGCGCCCTGCGCGCGGCCATCGGCATCGGCGGCGACCGGCTGGGTTACCCGCTCGAGGTCGCCGAGGTCGAGCCGGGCGTCCCGCTCGCCCGCGACGGGTACGCCATCGTCCCCTTCGCCGTGGAGCACCACGGCGCGCCCGCGCTCGGCTACGCCCTCGTCGAGGAGACGCGCCGCGGGCGGTTCGACCCCGAGCGGGCGCGCGCGCTCGGCGTCCCCGAGGGCCCGTTGTGGGGGAAGCTCCACCGCGGTCAGCCCGTAACGCTCGACGACGGGCGCGTGGTCGAGGCGTCGACCCTCGTGGGCCCCACGCGCCCCGGCCGCACCGTCGTCATCACCGGCGACACGCGCCCGTGCGCCGCCACCGTGGACGCCGCCCGCGGCGCGGACGTCCTCGTGCACGAGGCCACCTTCGCCGACGACGAGGCCGCGCGGGCGCGCGACACCGGGCACTCGACCGCCCGCGAGGCAGCCACGGTCGCGCGCGTCGCCGAGGTGCGGCGGCTGGTGCTCACGCACATCTCGGCGCGCTACTCGCACGACACGCGCACGCTGGAGGCGGAGGCGCGGAGCGTGTTCGCCGAGACGCGGGTGGCGCGCGACGGCCTGGAGGTGGAGGTGCCGTTCCGGGACGCGGAGACGGCCGACCCGGCGTGACGACGCCTACGCCGGCTCGAACCGCGGCGTCTGGGCGGCGATGGGGATGCTGCGACGGAACAGGTCGGCGAGCGCCGCGTCGTCCAGCCCGCGCAGCACCTGGGCGGGGATGAGCCGCGCGGTGACGTCCTCGGCTTCGGGGCCCGGGTTGGCCCACCAGGCGTACCGGTCGAGCGCGCTCCGGGTGCGGTCCGGGTGCTGGAAGACGACCATCACCTGGCTGGCGCCGGGCGCGCGCACCTCCACGGTCCAGTCGGCGCCGTCGGCCGTGCGGTAGGGGCGGCGGGCGTTCGCGCGGCGGCCGGGGCGCCCGACCCTCACGCCTCGCCCTCGGCGGCGGAGCGGGCGGTGACGTCTGCGCCGGCGCCGGGGATGGGCTGGCGACCGGCGAACCCGGCGTCCGGGCGGTGCCACCAGGCCACGCGCGGCTCGCCGAGTTGCCAGCAGAGGAACGCCGGCGCCCCGTCCACCTCGGCTGGGAAGTCGACGAGCCCGACGTCCATCCCCTTGCACTCGATGCCGAGGGCGGCGAGCTCGCCGAGCGCGGCCTCGACGTCGGCGGAGTGGCGGGCCGAGGCGCGGCGGAGCGCGGCCTGGTCGGCCGGGAGGTCGGCGGCGTCCTCGGGGCGGCGTACCTGGCGGCGGTCGGCGTCGAGCGCGGCGAGACAGCGGCGCCACTGGCCGTGCGCGTGGACGAGGTCGGCCACCACGCGGCCCACGTACGGCAGCGTGCGGTCGGCCTCGGCCACGGTGTAGCGGCGCGCCGAGTCGGGGAAGGCGGCGTGCGCGGCGGGCGGGCGGGGCGGCATGATCAGGGG
>ERZ1066118.1755-NODE-1755-length-12230-cov-18.327310_pt1 | contig 12230 bp, 8 predicted proteins | sample MGYA00382765_ERZ1066118 | MGnify/ENA primary metagenome ERZ1066118 (study PRJEB33369, sample SAMEA5778348) | biofilm metagenome | biome: Industrial cooling water; feature: Water cooling tower basin; material: Biofilm | place: United Arab Emirates | collected...
CGGGGAGGTCAACGACCGCGCGCTCCAGCGGGCCCGCCGCGCCGACGCCTAACGTGCCGTCGGCGGAGTCGCGCCGGAGCTCGGCGGGCAGCGCCGGCAGCGGCGCGAGTGCGACCGCCGGGCTCTCTCGCGGCGCCGGCGGTGCCACCGGGGGGGAGCCGCGGTTAGGCGCTGCGGGATCGACCGCCGCCGGCGCGGCATGGGCGTACGCCGCGCGCGCCCCTGGCCGCACCTGCCCCGCCAGGGCGCCGCGGTCCAGCGCCGCGTCGCGCGCCGCGATGGCCGCCTCCAGCACCACCTTGCTCACCGGCGCGGCCGTCTTCCCGCCGTAGTACACGCCCGACGGGTTGTCGAGCTTCACCACGATCACGAACTGCGGGGACTCCGCCGGGAAGATCCCCGCAAACACCGCGTTGTAGTGCCCGGCCGCGTACCCCTGCCCGCGCTCGATGCGCCGCACCGTGCCGCTTTTGCCGCCGACCGTGAAGCTCGCAAGATCCGCCGCCGCCGCGGTGCCGCTGTCCACGACGGTGCGCAACATCCCGCGCAGGTCGGCCGCGACGGCCTCCGGCATCACGCGCCGCACCACGCGGGGCCGGTGGCGGTAGCGCACCACGCCCTCCGCGTCGCGCACCTCGCGCACGAGCGCTGGCTCCAACAGCTCGCCCCCGTTGGCGATGGCGCCGTACGCCGCCGCGAGCTGGAGCGGCGTGGTCGCCATCTCGTAACCCATCGCGAGCGACGCCGGCGACTGGCGGGTCCACCGCGCCGGGGGGCGGAGCGTCCCGGCCGCCTCCGCCGGGTACGGCACCCCGGTGGGCGCGCCGAAGCCGAGGTCGCGGTAGAGCTCGTACTGCTCACGCGGCGTCAGGCGCTGCGCGAACTTGATGATGCCGATGTTGCTCGAATGCCGGATCACGTCGCGCAGTGAGAGTGCGGCGGCCGCGTGCACGTCGCGCACGGTGCGCCCCTGCACGGTCCACTGCCCGTGCTCCGTGTTGATTACTTCGTCGGCGCGCGCGCGCCCGCGGGCCAGGAGCGCGGCCGCCACGAACGGCTTGACCGTGCTCCCCGGCTCGAACGGCTCGGCGATCGCGGTGGCCGCCGTCGCGCGCGGGTCCGCGCGCTGCGAGGCCAGCGCGAGCACCTCGCCGGTGTGCGGCTCCGTGACGACGATGTCCCCGCCCGTGGCGCCCATCCGCGCCACCGCGTCGCCTAACGCGCGCTCGCAGATGTCCTGCAGCGCCTGATTGATGGTCAGCGCCACCGTGTGCCCCGGACGCGCCGGCACCGACCGGACCTCGGGCGACTCGATGCGCCCGCCGCGCGCGTCGCGCAGCAGTTGCGCCGAGCCGACCGTCCCCCGCAGCACCGTGTCGAGGGCGAGCTCCACGCCGTCGACGGGCCGCCCGTCCGCCCCCACGCGCCCGACGATCCGCCGCACGCCGGCCGACGCGCTCAGCACCCGCTGCATGACCGGCACGGGGTGCACGCCGCGCACCCGCGTCACCGTCGCGACGTCGCTCGGCAGCCACTCGCCCGGGAGCTCCACCCACTTCCGCGTACTGTCGACAGCCCGAGCCGCCATGGGGCCCGCCACCCCCGCCGCGACGAGCGCCCGCCGGAGCGCCGCGCGGTCGCGCACCTCGGGCGGGGCGACGCGGAGCCGCACCAGCTCGCGACTCTCCACGAGCACGCGCCCCGACGCATCGGTAACGTCGCCGCGCGGCGCCGGCAGCGAGGCGTCGGCGACCTGCTGGCGCACGGCCCCGGCCCGCCACCGGTCGGCCTGCACAAGCTGCACGTGCGCCGCCTTCCCCACGACGGCGACGACGAAGCAGACGAGGGCGCCGTGGACGATGGCGGGGCGGTCGAGGCGGGGAATGGGCACGGCGGCGGGCGGGCGGGCGGGCGCGGAGCGGGCGGCGGGCGGGCGGAGGCGGCGCGAGGGCGAGCGTTGGGCGGTACCGGCGGGCTACGGCGCGGCCGGCGCGGGGGAGGTCGCCCGCGCCAGCAGCACCACCTGGGTGTCGGCCGGCACGCGCATGCCCAACCGCTGCTCGGCCGCGCCGGCGATCGGCCCGCGCCCGGCTGCCGCCCGCACGGCACTCTCCAGCGCCGCCCGCTCGGCGACGAGCTGCGCCCGCTCGCTGGAGAGCGCGCGCAGCTCCCGCGCGCGGGCGATCCCCGCGCTACGCCGGTAGATGACGGCGGACCCGATGCCGACGAACGCCACCAGCGCCGCCGCCACCACCAGCCGGCCGCGCCCACGGCGTGGCCCGGGCGCCGCGCGGCCACGCCCGGCGTGCTTGGTCCCCCGGCGCGCGCTCACGCCGCTGCCCGCTCCCACACGCGCAGCTTGGCGCTCCGGGCGCGCGGGTTGCGCGCGACTTCCGCCGCACCCGCCACCTCGGCGCGGCGAGTCACGACGGCGCCGAACGCCTCGCGACCGCACGTGCACGCCGGCTGGCGCGGCGGACACGCGCACGACGTGCTCCAGTCGCGGAAGGCATGCTTCACCCGCCGGTCCTCGCCCGAGTGGTAGCTGAGCACGGCCATTCGGCCGCCCGGAGTGAGCCGGTCACGGAGCGCGGGGAGCGCGCGGTCGAGGCCCGACAGTTCGTCGTTGACGGCGATGCGGACGGCCTGAAACAGACGCGCGAAGTCGCCCGGGCCGGTCTTCGGGCCGAGCGCACCGCGGACCGCGTTCACGAGGTCGTCGGCCGTCGCGAACGGGCGCGTCTGCCGACGCCGGACGATCTCACGCGCCAGGCGTGCGGCGCGCGGCTCGTCGCCGTAGTCGCGGAGCGCGGCGGTGAGCGCGGGCTCGTCCCACCCGTTCAGCACGTCGGCCGCGTCCTCGCCGGACGCGCCCATGCGCATGTCGAGCGGCGCGCCGGGGCGGAAGGAGAAGCCGCGCGCGGCGGCGTCCACCTGGTGCGACGAGATCCCGAGGTCGAGCAGCACGGCGTCGGCGGTCACGGCGGGGAGGGCGAGGTCGACGTCGGCGTAGTTGGCCGCGACGGCCGCGAAGCGGCCGGCGTCGGCGAAGGGCTGGAGGCGCGCGCCCGCCGCGGCCAGCGCGTCGGGGTCGCGGTCGAACGCGTAGACGCGGAACCCCGCCTCCAGCAGGGCGAGCGTGTGCCCGCCCCCGCCGAGCGTCCCGTCGATCGCGACCGCGCCCGGCCGGCCGGCGAGCGGGGCCAGGTGCGCGAGCACCTCGGCGGCCATCACCGGGGCGTGGTACCCGCTGTCGTAGCGGGCCGTGTCCCGGGGGGCGTCGTCCAGCATCGGGGGGAGCAAGGTAGTGCGCGCCCGCGACCCGGTCGACCCCGAACAAAGTCCGGCGCGCGGCCGCCGAATGCGGCGCGGGGCGGGCGTCCCGAAGGTCGCCCGCCCCGCGCGTCGGCTCGCCTGCGCTCCGTCCTCAGGCCGGCGACGGCTCCGGGCCGCCGAGGAGCGGCGGCGCGCTCGGTCGCGGCTGCGCGACCGGCGCCGGCGCGGGCACCGACGGCTTGTTCACCACCACCGGGTCGCGGCGCGGCGGCAGCGGCTCGCCGCGGCGCAGCGCCTCGATGTCGTCGCGCGACAGCGTCTCGCGCTCCAGCAGCCCGTTGGCCACGGCGTGCAGCAGGTCGATGTGCTCGGTCAGCACCCGCGTCGCGTGCTGGTACGCCTCGTCGATCACGCGCTTGACCTCGGCGTCCACCAGCCGCGACGTCTCTTCGCTGACCTCGCGCCGGCTGCCCAGCTCGCGGCCGAGGAAGACCTCCTGCTCGTTGTCGCCCACGAGGATCGGGCCGATGCGGTCCGACAGCCCCCACTGGCCAACGTAGCGCCGCGCCATCCCCGTGGCCTGCTGGATGTCGCTCGCCGCGCCGGTCGTCACGCGGTCGCGCCCGAAGATGATCTCCTCGGCCACGCGCCCGCCGTACGCCATCGCCAGCCGCGCCTCGATCTGCTGGCGCGTCACGCTCACCCGGTCGTCCTCCGGCAGCGTGTAGGCGACGCCTAACGCGCGGCCGCGCGGCACGATGGTGACTTTGTGCAGCGGGTCGTTGCCCTTGACGAGGATCGCGGTCACGGCGTGCCCGGCCTCGTGGTAGGCCGTCAGGCGGCGCTCCTCCTCGCGCATCACCAACGACTTGCGCTCGGCGCCGAGCATGACCTTGTCCTTCGCCTCCTCGAGGTCGCTCATCCAGATGCGGTCGTGCCCGCGCCGCGCGGCCAGCAGCGCGCCCTCGTTGACGAGGTTGGCGAGGTCGGCGCCGCTCATGCCGGGCGTGCCGCGCGCGAGCGCCTGCACGGTGACGTCGTCGGCCACCGGCTTGTTCCGCATGTGGACGCGGAGGATGCCCTCGCGGCCGCGCAGGTCCGGCGCGTCGACCACTACCTGCCGGTCGAAGCGGCCCGGGCGCAGGAGCGCCGGGTCGAGCACGTCGGGGCGGTTGGTGGCGGCGATGAGGATCACGCCGTCGTTGCTCTCGAAGCCGTCCATCTCGACGAGCAGCTGGTTGAGCGTCTGCTCGCGCTCGTCGTGGCCGCCGCCGAGCCCCGCGCCGCGGTGGCGCCCCACGGCGTCGATTTCGTCGATGAAGATGATGCAGGGCGCGTGCGCCTTCCCCTGCTCGAACAGGTCGCGCACGCGGCTCGCGCCGACGCCGACGAACATCTCGACGAAGTCCGAGCCCGACATCGAGAAGAAGGGGCGCCCCGCCTCACCGGCGACGGCCTTGGCGAGCAGCGTCTTGCCCGTACCCGGCGGGCCGACGAGCAGCGCGCCCTTGGGCAGGCGGCCCCCGAGTTTGGTGAACTTCTGCGGGTCCTTCAGGAACTCGATGATCTCCTGCAGCTCGACCTTGGCCTCGTCGGCGCCGGCCACGTCGGCGAACGTCACCTTGGGCGTGTCGCCGGCGAGCAGCTTTGCCTTGCTCTTGCCGAAGCTGAACGCCTTGTTGCCGCCCGCCTGCATCTGCCGGAAGACGAAGAACCAGAAGCCGATCGCGAGCAGGATGGGCAGCCAGTAGACCATGAAGCTGCCAATCGACGCACGCGGCTCCTCGGCGGCCACGGTGACGCCCTTGGCCTCGAGCTGCTGGAGCTGCCCGTCGGTCATGCTGACCACGGGCAACTGCGTGGTGAAACGCGTGGCCGGGCGCGGGCCGCGGCCGGCGTTCACCTGCGCGTTGAACGTGCCGCTGACGTTGTTGCCGCCGCGCACGACGATCTCCTTCACATTCCCGCGCTCCACCTCCTGCCGGAAGCGCGAGTACGTGATCTCGGCGGCGTCGCCGCGCCCGGCGCCCGTGAACTGCACGAGCAGGACGGGGATGAGGATGACCACCAGCCAGAACGCGAGCGTCTTGGACGCGCGGCCCCAGTTGGCGGGCTTCTTCGGGGGGGTAGGTGCGGTGGGAGGCATGTCCCTCGACTGGTCCTGCGTGCGGACTGCGTGAGTCGTGCGCGAACGGTGAACCCGGACGGTGCCGGGCGGCTCCTAACTACTACCCCGGAGCCGCCCGGACGGCCCTATTCCAGACTGGCGACGTACGGGACGTGCCGGAAGTGCTCGGCGTGGTCCAGCCCGTACCCCACCAGGAACTCCTCGGGCGCGTCGAAGCCGACGAACCGGACCGGGCGATCGAGGTGCGTGGCGATGTGCTTGTGCAGGAGCGCGCAGATCTCGAGCGAGCGCGGCACCCGCGCTTCGAGCAGGGTCGTGAGTTTCTGGAGCGTGCGCCCCGAGTCGACGATGTCCTCCACGAGGAGAATGTGTTTACCCTCCAGCGTGGTTTCCGGATCGTAGAGCAGCCGCACCGTCCCGCTCGACACGGTCTCGTTCCCGTAGCTCGACGCCACGAGGAAGTCGACGTGCAGCGGCCGGGCGATCTCGCGCACGAGGTCGCTCAGGAAGATGAAGCTCCCCTTGAGCAGGCCGAGGACCAGCAGCTCGCCGTCGGGGTAGGCGGCGGTGATCTCGCGGCCGAGGGCGCGCACCCGCTCGGCGATCTGCGCCTCGGTGAACGCCACACGACGGAGCGTCCGCCCGTCGAGGCGCGGGTCGGGGCCGGCGGAGGCCGGAGCGTACGAATCAGCCGCTAGAGGGGACGCGCTCACAGGTCAGGTCGAGTCCGGGCTCTCCGGGCCGGGCCGGTGCCGCGGGGCTGCGGCGCACACCAGGGATCCAGACGACGACGCCGGCCGGCTCGGCCACGACGACCGGCCAGCCTGCCCGCTCCGCGGCCGGCACGCGCCGGTCGGCTAGGAAGCGCTTCACACGCCGTGCCGTCCCGTCGGGCCGGAACGGCATCCGGTCGCCGGGGCGCCACGCGCGCACAACGTAGCGCCCCGCGGCGGGCAGGCGCACGCGCCAACACTCGCCGGGCGCGGGGGGCGCGCCGGGGGCGGCGAGGGTCGCCGTCACCCGCCACGGCCCCGACCAGGCGGTCGTCCCGGGCCGAAGGGCTGCCGGAGGCTCGTCGGCCGCCCAGCCGAGCGGGGGGGAAGGTGGGCCCGGTCGCCGCCGCACCACCATCGCCCGTTCGGGGGACGCGGGGTCGCCGCGCTCCAGCGTCACGCGCGCACCACCAGCGAGTGGCAGCGCGCTCGTCGGCACGTCGCCCCTCGCCAAGGCGTCGACCGACCGGGCGGTCGCTGCGACCAGCCGCGTAACCGCGCGGCGGTCGAGGGTCACACCGACGCGGGCCGCGAGCGACGGCCAGAGCACCGCCCAGTCGGCCGGTGCGTACGGCGCCAAGCCCGCCAGGGGGACGACGAGCCGATCGTCGGCTCCACGCCAGGCGTCGACCACCGCTGCGGCCACCGCGTGCACCTCCGCGCGCCACCCGGCGGCCGCCTCGCCGATCGCCCGCAGCGCGTCGTCCACGCGGGGGTCGGCGCCGCGGAGCGCGGGGAGCAGGACGTGGCGGACCCGGTTCCGCAGTCGCCGGCGCGACGCGTTGTCCGGGTCGTCGACCCACACCAGGCAACACGCCGCGGCGTACGCCGCCACCTCGGCCCGCGACACACTGAGGAGAGGGCGCAAGATCCCACCCGTGTGCGCCCGCATCCCCGCGAGCCCGCGCGCACCGGCGCCACGCATCGCCCGCATCAGCACCGTCTCGACCTGATCGTCCGCCGTGTGCCCCGTGGCGACGACCGTCAGAGGCCGCCCGGACCTCGCGTCGCCCACCGCCCGTGCGACGTCACGCAGAAACTGCCAGCGCGCCCGACGCCACCCCGCCTCGCTGCGCTCGACGCCCTCCGGCGCGTGGCCGAGCCAACAGCGGACCCCGCGCCTCTGCGCGGCGGACGCAACGTGCGCGGTTGCGGCTTCCGCCGCGGGTCCGGTCCCGTGATCGAAGGTGGCGACGCCGGCCACGCGCTCGGGGGCGACCGCGAGCGCGGCGTCCATCAACACCATCGAATCCCGCCCGCCCGAGACCGCGAGGACGAGTGGCGCGTCCATGGCGTGGGACGGACCCGCCAGGAGGGCGCGCGCGACCGCGGCGCGCACGCGCGCGACCGCGGTGGCGCCGGGATCCGGGGCGCTCACGCGGGCGTTGACGTTGCTCCGGCCCACCGGCCCACACTATGCTTCGCGCCCATCGACCTGAACCGGGAGAACGCGTTGGAAACGAACAACTGGCTGGGCACCATCTGGGCGGCCCTCGGCATGACGGGCTACTACCTCGCCCTCGTGTGGATCAACACGCTGCTCGGCCTGTTCCTGACGCCGCTCTTCCTGATCCCGCTGACGTGGCTGCAGGACCGGCTGCGCGGCGGCGCGCAGCCCGCGCGCCGGTAGCGGCCGACGCGCCGAGCGCTCACGCGCTCGGCACCACCCGCGACGCCGCCGAGTCGCGGTAGACGGCCACCTCGCTCGGCGGCAGGAAGACGCTCCCGCCGAGCGGCACGCCGCGGCCCGCCAGGTCCGCGGCGTCGCCGTGGTAGGCGCTCTCACCGTGCTCGCTGAGGTCCACGCCGTCGATCTCGTCGCCGGTGCTCACCCGGAGCGCGGTGACCAGGCGGATCGCGCCGAGGATGCCGGCCGTGAACGCGCCGGCGAAGGCCATGGTCGCCACCACGGCGAGCGCCTGCACGCCGATCAGGCGGGGCCCGCCGCCCGCGAGGAGGCCGTCGGCGCCGGCCGCGTTCACCGCCTTGGTCGCGAACACGCCGGTGAGCAGCGCGCCGACGATCCCCGCCACGCCGTGACAGGCGAACACGTCGAGCGCGTCGTCGAGGCGGGTGCGGGCGCGCAGGTGCAGCGCGGCGAAGCTCGCGGGGGCGGCGAGCGCGCCTAACGCCAGCGCGCCGGCCGGCGTCACGAACCCCGCGGCCGGCGTGACGGCCACCAGCCCGACCACGGCGCCGGTGGCCGCGCCCACCGCGGACGGCCGGCCGCCGCGCAGCGCCTCCAGCCCGAGCCAAGCCAGCATCGCGGCGCTGGCCGCGACGTGCGTGGTCACGAGCGCGTTGGCCGCCACGCCGTCAGCCGCGAGCGCCGAGCCGGCGTTGAAGCCGAACCAGCCGAACCAGAGCAGCCCCGCCCCGAGAAGCGTGAACGGGACGTGGTGCGGAATCGGCGGCTGGCGCTCCAGCCCGCGCCGCCGGCCGACCATGAGCGCCGCCACCACCGCCGCGCTCCCCGCGCTGATGTGCACCACCGTCCCGCCGGCGAAGTCGAGCGCGCCTAACTGCCGGAGCCACCCGCCCGCGCCCCACACCCAGTGGGCGAGCGGGTCGTAGACCAGCGTCGTCCAGAGCAGCCCGAAGGCGAGGTAAGCGCCGAAGCGCATCCGCTCCACGACGGCGCCGGACACGATGGCGACGGTGATCCCGGCGAACATCGCCTGGTAGGCGGCGAAGAGCGCGTGCGGGATCGTCGCCGCGTACGTGGCGTTGGGCGCCGCGCCCACACCGCGCAGTAGCGCGTGCGTCAGCGGCCCCACCACCCCGCCCTCCCCCGCGAACGCGAGCGAGTACCCCAGCAGCACCCACTGCACCGTGACGGCGCCGAGCGCGACGAGCGACATTAGCATCGTGTTGAGGGCGCTCTTGCCGCGCACCAGCCCGCCGTAGAACAAGGCCAGCCCCGGCACCATCAGCATCACCAGCCCCGTGGCGACGAGCACCCACGCGGTGTTGCCCGCGTCGAGCCCCGTCATGCCTCGCCCTCCGCGCCGCCGACGACGCTCCACTCCTGCGTGCGGCGTTGGACCTCGTCTGCCGTCACCGGCGTCAGCGCCTCGATGTCGCGCTCGCCCGTCCGGATGCGGATCACCTGATCGAGCGGCTGCACGAAGATCTTGCCGTCGCCCACCTCGCCCGTGCGCGCGGCGGCCAGGATCGCCTGCACGCACGGCTCCACGAAGGGCTCCGAGCACGCCATCTCCAGCCGCACCTTGTCGTGGAACTCCAGCACCAGGGTCTCGGCGCGGTAACGTTGGATCACCTCGCGCTCGCCGCCGTGGCCGGCCACGCGCGACAGGGTGACGCCGGTGACGCCGGCGCGGAAGAGCGCGGCCTTGACCTCGGGCAGGCGCTCGGGGCGGATGATGGCGGTGATGAGCTTCACGGGGCTTGGGGGCGGGCGGCGCGGGGGTAACCTTCGCGCAACTCTCACCCGCCCCGTGCATGCGTCAAGTTGTGGCGAGCGCCGCCCGCGGTTCGCTCGCGGTCCTCACCGGTTCGCTCCTGTTCGCCGGTTCGGTGGCCGCGCAACGTCTCACCCGCCCCGAGCGCCGGTGGGTGACCATCGAAACACGGCACTTCCTCGTCCACGCCCCCGACGAGCTGGCCGGGTGGGCCCGCAGCGTGGCGTCGCGGCTGGACGCGGTGCGCGAGCGCGAGCGCGCCCTAATCGGCTTCGCCCCGCCCGGGCGCACCGACGTGGTGGTCGACGACCCGCAGAACGACGCCAACGGCTCCGCCTATCCGTTCCTGCGCGGCCCGGCGGTGTTCCTGTGGCCAGTCCCGCCGTCGCCCCGCACCGGGATCGGCAACTCGCGGGATTGGGGCGAGGAGTTGGCCGTCCACGAGTTCGCGCACGTCGCGCACCTCACGCGGCCGTCGCGCAACCCGATCCAGCGGCTCTGGCGCGACCTGCTGCCGGAGGGGATCGGGCCGGTGGCCACGCGCACGCCGCGGTGGGCCATCGAGGGCTACGCGACCTACGTCGAGGGCGCGCTCACCGGCTCCGGGCGCCCGCACGGCGCCTACCGCGCCGCGGTGCTGCGGACGTGGGCGCTGGAGGGTGCGCTGCCGAGCTACGGCGCGCTGAGCGGGAGCGGCGGCTATCTCGGCGGCAGCTTCGCCTACCTGATGGGCTCCGCCTACCTGGAATACCTCGGGGCGCGGGACGGCGACTCGAGCCTCACGGCCGTGTGGCGCCGCGTCTCGGCGCGCGTCAACCGGCCGTTCGATGCGGCGTTCGCCGGCGTGCACGGCGAGACGCCGGCCGCGCTGTACCAGCGGTTCGTGGCGCAAGTGACGGCCGACGCCTTCGCCCTGCGTGCGCGGCTCGACACGGCGGGGCGGGTGGAGGGGGCGCTCGTCCAGCGCCTCGCCTACACGACCGGGGACCCCGCGCTGTCGCCCGACGGTCGGCGGATGGTCGTGCAACTGGGAGGACGCCCGGGCGTGCCGTCGCAGGTGGTCGTGTGGCGCGTCGGGCCTGGGGCCCCGCGCGACACGGCCGCCGACTCGGCCGAGGCGCGTGCGCGCCGGCGGCTGCTACGGCGCGATCCGGAGGACGTGCCCGCCGTGCGTCGCTTCCCCCGCCCGCTGCGCCCAGACGCTGTCCTCCTCGCCGCGAATGGCCGAACGCACGCCGAGCCGCGGTTCTTCGCCGACGGGCGTCGCGTGTTGGTCAGCCGGGACGAGCGCACGCGCGAGGGGGTGTTCCGCCCCGACCTGTTTGTGTGGGACACGCGGTCGGGGCGACTCGCCCGGCTGACGCGCGAGGCCGGTGTGCGCGAAGCCGACCCGTCGCCGGACGGGCGGCAAGCGGCGGCCGTGCGGTGCGCGGCGGGTCGCTGCGACCTCGTCCTCGTCGACCTGCGCGGCGGCGCGGTGCGCGTGGTGGCGCCCGGCGCGTACGACGTGACCTGGACCCGCCCGCGCTGGTCGCCGGACGGGCGGCGGGTGGTCGCGGCCGTGCAGCGCGGCGGGCGCTGGCGGATCGCGCTGGTCGACGCCGAAACCGGCGCGGTCACCGAGGTATCGCCTGACGACGGGGCCGAGCGCTACGACGCGTCGTTCACGCCCGACGGCGGCGCGCTCGTGTACACGAGCGAGGCCGGCGGCGTGCCCAACGTGGTGCGGCGGGCGTTCGGCGGTCTGGCGGCGGGCGCCGAGGTCCCGCTGACGCGCGTGGCGTCTGCCGCGTTCACCCCGGTGGCGAGCGCCGCCGAGCGGGCCGTGTACTTCCTGCACCTCACGCCGCACGGGCTCGACCTGCGGCGGGTGGCGCCGGACAGCACGCCCGTCCGCGGCCCCACCGTTCCGCTCCTCGCGCCCGCCACGCTGCTCCCGCGCGACTCGGCGGCCGGGGTGCGCGCCGCCGTCGCCCAACGGCCGCCCGTGGTCGCGGACACGTTCGCGGTCGGGGCGCTGCGCGAACGCCCGTACGGCGTGGGCCCACGCCGGTTCTCGGTGGTGCCGATCGGGGTCACGTCGGCGGACGGCAGCGGGGGCGGGGCACAGCTCGCGGCGCTGGACCCCGCCGGCCGGCTGAGCGTGCTCGCGCAGGCGCTGGGCGCGCAGGAGCGCGTGTGGGCCGGAGCCTCGCTCCGCGCGACGTGGCGCGGGTTCCGGCTCCCCGTGACCGGCGAGCTGTTCGCCGCCGGGCAGACGTTGGGGGCGGAGGAGGGACCGCGGTCCGGCGTGCTGCTCGACCCCGCCGTTGCCGCCCGCGTTCGCTACCGCGGCGCGACGCTCGCCGTCGCGGGATCGGCCGGCTGGGGCCCGTCGTTAGGCGCCCTCGCCTCCGTCGTAGCCGACCCGAGCGCGTCGGCCGCGGCCGACTCCGGCAAACCGCGCCCGATCGTCGTCGGCCCCCGGGGCGCCGGGGCGGACCTGCGCGCGTCGGCGCGGCTTGGCGTCCACGCGGGGCGCTCCGCGGGCGCGCCGGGCGACCGCGGGCTCGCGTTCGCCGAGGCGTCGCTCGGCGCGTTCGCGGCACGCGGGCTGGCTTCGGCGGACGGGTCGCTCGCGCTGCGCGGCGC
>ERZ1066118.1763-NODE-1763-length-12213-cov-5.113177_pt1 | contig 12213 bp, 11 predicted proteins | sample MGYA00382765_ERZ1066118 | MGnify/ENA primary metagenome ERZ1066118 (study PRJEB33369, sample SAMEA5778348) | biofilm metagenome | biome: Industrial cooling water; feature: Water cooling tower basin; material: Biofilm | place: United Arab Emirates | collected...
CCGTGGAGCCGTCCGGCGCGGCCGCCACCGCGTTCTCGAGAAGGGCCGACAGCATGGTGGCCAAACCCCGGGCGTCCGCGCGCACGCTGGGCAGGCCCTCGATTTCCGGCGCGGCGATATGGACAAACCGGGCCTTCGCGGCAGTCCCGGCCTCGGTCAGGGCGTCGGCCAGGGCGGGGCCGAGCGGCTCGGGCTGCAGCCGCAGGTCGGCGGCGCCCCCTTCCAGCCGTGCGATCTCCAGGATCTGGTTCACGAGCCCCAGCAGCTGGTGACCGCTCGAGCGCACAATGTCCGCATATTCCCGGTACTGCGGTGCGCCCAGCGGGCCGTACAGCTCGTTCGAGAGAACCTCGGAAAAGCCGATAATGGCGTTCAGTGGGGTGCGGAGTTCGTGGCTGACCATCCGGATGAAGGCGCGCTTGGCCTCGTTCTCATGGGCGTGGCGGGCCGTCTCCTTCGCGGCGCGCTGGCGCGCGGCGCGGGTCGGCAAGGGCGCAGGCGCGGTCGTGACCGAGCTGGCCAGGGCGGCTTCGGGCGGCATTCTGCGAGCGTCCGACAGATTTCGGCCACCTTCCTGACACGCTTGCGCTTACCGAACCGTTGCGCTTCCACAGGTCGCCGTGCCGTTTCGGACCAGACCTCTCCGGCCTGTGACTTGCACCGCGCCTGAGTGATGATCGAGACGCCGACCCAGGGTCCGACGCCTCCGCCGGCCGGACGCTCGCTCCGGATCGCCGGGCTCGTGCTGCTGACCGGGCTAAGCGTAGGCATCAGCCTGATGACGGGCGGCATGGCCGGGCCGCTCGCCGCGCTGGTGCTGCTGCCCACCGCCGCGGCCCTCTGGACGGCCGAGCCGGCCGGCTCCGATGGCGCTGTGCTCAGTCTGGCCGCGCTCGGGGCGGTGGTGTTCGGCCGCTCCCTCGGCTGGGCGGGAGAGCCGCCGCCCGGGTGGCTGTCGCCCCTGCTGACCCTCGGCGCGCTGGGCGCCGTGCTCGCCCTGCTCGGACTGGGCCTTCCGCGCTTGCGCTCGAGCGACGTGCGTACCGGTGCAACCGACGCGGACCCAGTCCGCCGCGAGCTGGAGCGACTGCTGGCGGACGGCCCCGGCCTACTGCTCGCCCTGGAGGAGGACGGGCGCGTACGGGCGGCGTTCGGCGACGCCTCCCTAGCCGCTCAGCCTCACCGTCTGTTCGAGACCGGCCTGGACGCCTTGTCGCCGGCCGATTCGGCGTCGCTCTCGCAGGCCCTGGCCGAGGCTCTCCGCACCGGCCAGGCCGAGCGCGCCTATGGCCGGCCGCCTCGGCGTCTCCGGTTGCGTCGCAGCGGGTCCGGCGGCGTGATCGCCCGTGTCGACGACGCCTCCGCGGAAGCCGCGGTCGCCGCAGAGGTCGTCGCGGAACGAGACGCCGCGGTTTCGGCCAGCGCCGCCAAGTCTCGCTTCCTGGCCGACATGAGCCATGAGCTCCGGACACCGCTCAACGCGGTGATCGGCTTCAGCGACGTCATGCGCCAGCGCCTGTTCGGGCCCTTGGGGGAGCGGTACGGCGAGTACGCCGGCAACATCCACGCGGCGGGCCTGCACCTGCTGGACCTGATCAACGACCTGCTCGACGTCTCCAAGATCGAGGCGGACAAGTACCAGCTGCACCGGGAGACGCTGGATGCGCGCGACCCGGTCCAAGCCGCGCTTCGCCTGCTCCGGACGGCGGCTGACGAGGCGGGGATGGACCTCCGCGCCGACCTGCCTCAGGCTCTTACGACGGCCGAGCTCGACCGACGCGCCGTCCGGCAGATCACACTCAACCTGGTGTCCAACGCCTTGAAGTTCACGCCGCGGGGCGGCCGGGTCACGGTGACGCTGGCGTCCGACGGGGCAGACGTCGAGCTCGCGGTCGCCGACTCCGGCGTGGGCATCGCCCCCGAGGACCTGGAGCGTCTGGGGCGCCCCTACGAGCAGGCCGGCGACGCCGAGAGCCGGGCCAGGGGCACGGGTCTCGGCCTCTCGCTGGTGCGCGCCCTAGCGGCCCTCCATGGCGGCGCTTTCGTGCTCGAAAGCGTGCAGGGGGAGGGCACGGTCGCCACCGTGCGGCTGCCCGTCAGGCCCGCTACCGGGGCCTGAACGCCGCTTCCCTGCCGGCAGGGCAGGGCCTATGTGCGCCGCCCATGGCCGCCCCCGTCGTCGCTCTGAAGGCCGTCCGCCTGGCCGACGGTCCCCGTCCGCTGTTCGACGGCGTCGATCTGGGGCTCGAGCCGCGCGTGCGGGCATGCCTGGTCGGCCGCAACGGCGCCGGCAAGTCGACCCTGCTGCGGATGCTGGCGGGTCAGGTCGAGCCGGACGGGGGCGAGCGCGTGGTCTCGCCGGGAACCCGCATCGCTTATGTGCCCCAGGAGCCGACCATGTCCGGCGAGACCCTGTTGGCCCACGCCGCCGCGGGTGGCGCGCCTGAGCATCTGGCCAAAACCTGGCTCGGAGCCTTCGGCCTTGACCCGTCGCGTCAGGCCCGGGGCCTGTCGGGCGGCGAACTCCGTCGGGCGGCGCTGGCGCGGGCCTTCGCCGAAGAGCCGGACGTCCTCCTGCTCGACGAGCCCACCAACCACCTCGACATCCTCGCCATCGAGACGCTCGAGCGGGAGCTGGCCCGGTCACGCGCCGCCGTGCTGGTGGTCAGCCACGACCGCGCCTTCCTGCAGCGGATCACCGGCCGCTGTTTCTGGCTGGAGGGACGGCGGGTCAGGCGGCTGGACGCCGGCTTCGCCGCGTTCGACGACTGGGCGGAGGGGCTGGCGGCCGCCGATGCTGAGGAGACCCGGCGGCTGCAGAAAGCGCTGGCCCAGGACGAGTACTGGCTCCAGCGCGGCGTCACCGCGCGCCGCGCCCGCAACGAGGGCCGCCGTCGCCGCCTCATGTCGCTCCGGGCCGAGGTGGCCGAGCGCCGAGGCGACGCGCCCAAGGCGCTGACCATGGCGGTGGACGCGGGCGCCGCCTCAGGTCGGCTGGTCTGCGAGGCCAAGGGGCTGACGAAACGTTTCGGCGACCGGACGGTGTTGGCCGGCTTCTCCACCCGGATCCTGCGCGGCGACCGCCTCGCCATCGTAGGTCCGAACGGCGCGGGCAAGACCACGCTGATCAAGCTGCTGCTGGGCGAGCTGCAGCCGGACGCCGGGGCCGTCCGGCTCGGGACCAACCTGGATTCCGCCTACGTGGACCAGGCCCGCGCGCCGCTCTCGCCCGAGGTCACCCTGGCCAAGACGCTGAGCCCCGACGGAGATCAGATCCTGGTCCGCGGCCAGCCAAAACACGTGGCGGCCTATGCGAAGGAGTGGCTGTTCACCGAGGCCCAGCTCCGCCAGCCGGTCCGCACCCTCTCCGGCGGTGAACGGAACCGGCTCCTGCTCGCCCGCGCGCTCGCCAACCCGACCAACCTCCTGGTGCTAGACGAGCCCACCAACGACCTCGACATGGAGACGCTGGACAGGCTCGAGGACCTGCTCGCCGATTACGAGGGCACCCTGCTGCTGGTGAGCCATGACCGCGACTTCATCGACCGCCTCGCCACCAGCACCATCGCGCTGGACGGCCGGGGCGGGGCCGTCGAGACGCCAGGCGGCTGGACCGACTTCACCGCCCAGAACCCCGGCTTCTTCGCGCCGCCCTCGTCATCGGGCGAGCGGGTCTCGACGCCGGCCAGGCCCTCGCGCCCGCACGTCGCGGCCTCGCGCAAGCTGTCCTTCAAGGACGAGCATCGGTTGCGGACCTTGGAGGCCATGCTCGCCGAGCTGCCCGTGACGATCGCCGGGCTCGAGGGCCGTCTGGCGGACCCGGCCCTCTACGCCCGCGACCCCGCGGCCTTCCGCCGGTTCAGCACCGAACTGGACGCGGCGCGTGCGGCGCTGGCGGAGGCGGAGGACGAGTGGTTGGCGCTCGAGGCCAAGCGCGAGGCGCTCGTCGGCTGACGCCATGCGTGCGGCCACGCGGGTGGTTGACCGGTCGCTCTCTAAATAACGAAGGCGCGGCCCGTCGCTAGGCCGAGACGCTGGTGCGAAAGCACGTCCATCACTCCCGCTTTGGCGTGAAATCGCCAAGTCCAGCGGCGGCGAGGCGCTTGGCCTCTTCTTCGATCATGCGGTGGGCCTCGGCCTCGCTGATCTCGTACCCCCACTCGATCGGCTTGGGCCTCGATCCCTTGTAAGGCCGCCAGCCGCCCTCGCGATGGCTGTACACCTCGGTCGGGTGGGACCGACCGAACCCGCGAAACAGCGCGCCTTCGTTCTCGATGTAGACGCAACGGCTCGACATTCCGCGCTCCTCCACGAGCCGATCTAGTCCTTCGGCCCGCGCTTCTCAACCTTACCGAGAACGATCTGAACGTGCTCCGCGACGCCCTCGAACTGGCTCCGCAGGTGTGCGGGCTGCGCATCAAGGCCGCCCAGGCGCTCACCGCCGCCCGCAAGTTTCGGTAGGCTGCGGCGGTGTTGGCCCGGGTCGCGGAGAACCCCCACGGCGGGGAGCAGGCGGTGGTCGGCCGCAAGCTGCTGGCGACGCTCTGCTTGCTCGCCGCCGCCGAGAGTGCGTCAGGCGGGAAGCCGGCCGAAGCCGCCGCCGCCGGTTCGGGCCGCTGACGATCCTCAGCCCCCGCTGCGGCCGCCGCCGCCGCCGAAGCCGCCCCGGCTGATCACCGCGCTGCGGCTCTGCACCCGGGCGGGCGCCTGGGCGCGGGGCGGGCCGATCACGTCGCGGCTGACGTACGGCCGGCCACTGACGAAGTCGCGCCCTAGCCGACCGTAGCCGGGCACGAAGGCGTAGCCGTAACGGTCCCGGTAATAGGGACGGCCGCGGTATCGTCGCGAGTCGCCGATGTCGTCCAGAACCTGGCCGATGACGAAGCCGGTCAGCAGCGGCACGAAGAAGCTGTTCACCCCTGACCCGCGTGGGACGCAGTTGCCTTCGCCGAACTGCTCCTCACAGGTCGGCTGATCGTTGAACCGCGGCGCGTTGGCCTCGTTGTCGGTTTGAGCCGCCGCCCACGCCTGATCGCAGGCGTCGGGCGCGAAATCGCCCGCAGCCTTGCACTCGTCCAGGCTGGCGTAGGTCTGAGGTTGCGGCTCGGCCGCAGCGGTCGCCGCCGGCGGATCGATCCACTGCGGCGTGGCCGGCGCCTCGTCGCCGCAGGCGGCCAGCGACAGGCTCGTCCCCGCCATGAGGGAGGTGAGGGCGACGCTTCGGGAACGCTTCATGGCGGGCGCGCCTCAGTAGGTCATGCACGCGGCGTTGAGCACGCCGACGGCCAGCGAGATGCTGAGCAGGTAGAGCGCGGGCGCCATCTCGCCCCGCTCGATCCGCGCGGCCATGTCCCTGACCACCAGCATACGGACCACGGTGAAGGTGACGATCTGGATCACCCCGGCCAGCGTGGCCCAGGCCGCGAACTCGATCACATGGCTGGTGTTGGCCAGAGCGGAGGCGAGCGGCAGCACGTAGCCCAGCAGGGCGCCCCCGAGCACCACGGCGGCGGCGCTGTTGCCCTGCCGGATCAGCTCGCTTTCCTTGTAGGGCGTGACCAGCTGGTAGATCAGCTTGAACGCCACGGTGAACAGCCCCGCCAGCACGAAGGCCACCAGAAAGGCGAGTGCGCTCGCCCCGAAAACCTCAGCGTTGAACATCGTCGCCCCCCTTCGGACCGCTCAGGCCCTGAACTCGCCCAGCTCAAGCGGTATGCCGATCATCAGCTCGTGGCTGACCGCCTCCTGCTCGGGCTCCATCTCGATGGCCAGCAGAAGCTCGCGCCCTTCGCCCGGCAAGTCACGCGCGAACAGCATGCAGGTCTGGAAGATGCGGCGATCGGGCACGCCGTCCCGATCGTCGTGGAGATCCTCCCAAAAGGTCACCGGGTCCTGCTCGGGCGCGCCGTCCCCGAACCAGAGCCGGCGATAGGTCGGCAGGCCGTCTCCCGACCAGGTCTGGGCCGTCATCCGCTTGCGCCAGAGCTCCCGGTCAAGCGCGCCGCCGGGATAGTCGCTGGCCCAGGGCGTGAAGACGGTCACGTCCGTCACGTCTGCGCCCGCCCGGTCGTTGCTGACCGCCTGGAACATGACGTGGTCGTCCGTGTAGAACCGGTGGACGAACCCACCCTCGTTCAGGGCGATCAGGCCCTGGGCGGTGATCACCAGGGTGTCGTTGTCCAGCTTGAAGCGCGCCTCGTCGCCGAAACGCCGCCAGGCGAACGGGTCCAGCACCACGGTGCGCCCGAGCGTGACGTTGCGGATGGTCGGCAGGGCGTCGGCCAGAGCCGCCGGCTCATGCCGACCGAACAGACGCGAGAACATGCCGGCCTTCTACACGCCCCGGAACGGGGAGGGGAGGGCTGATCGTCCTCCCACCCATGCTCAGGCGGCGACCGCCTCCCGGGCCGGCGCCGGCTTCAGCCGGGCCGACTGCGTCGGCGCGGTCCCGTCCAGCAGAGCGGTCAGCCGGCCCCGGATCAGGCCCTCGGTCTCCGTCATGATGCGGTCCACCAGCTGCTTCACCGTCGGAATGTCGTAGGTGAGCCCCGCCACCATGCCGCAGCTCCAGGCGCCCGCGTCCATGTCGCCGTCCTTCATGATGCGCGGGTAGACGCCCGCCACCTCGGCGATGATGTCCTCGAACTTCATGCTGGAGCCGAGCGCGCGCTCCTTTTCCAGCAGCCGCTCAACAGCCGCGTTGTTCAGCACCCGCTCGGTGTTGCGCAACGGGCGCATGACCAGCCGGGTGTCCAGCTCGCTGGCCGCCACGATGGCCTGCTTGACCCGCTCGTGCACCGGCGCCTCCACCGTGGCGATGAAGCGGGTGCCCATGTTCATGCCGTCTGCGCCCATGGCCAGGGCCGCCACCAGCGAGCGGGCGTCCGCCATCCCGCCTGAGGCCACGAAGGGTATGTCAAGCTCGTCGGCTGCGCGGGGCAGCAGGATCATGTTGGGCACGTCGTCCTCGCCCGGGTGCCCGCCGCACTCGAAGCCGTCGACGCTGACCGCGTCGCAGCCGATGGACTGCGCCTTGAGCGAGTGCCGGACCGACGTGCACTTGTGGATCACCTTGATCCCCGCCTCCTTCAGAGGAGGCAGCCACTTGGCCGGATTGTTGCCGGCCGTCTCCACCACCTTGACCCCGCCCTCGATGATGGCCCGCACGTACCCTGGATAGTCAGGCGGAGTGACGGATGGCAGGAAGGTCAGGTTCACCCCGAAGACGCGGCCCGGCTCCGTCATCTCGCGGCAGCGGTCGATCTCGCGGGCCAGGTCGTCGGGCGTGCGCTGGGTGAGGCCGGTGATCAGCCCCAGGCCTCCGGCGTTGGCCACCGCGGCGGCCATTTCGGCGAAACCCACCCAGTGCATGCCGCCCTGGATGATGGGGTGCTCGATGCCGAACAGTTCGGTGATGCGGGTCTTCACGCCGTCCTCCCGGAGAGCCGTCTTGCAGCTTGACGGCGCATCATGGCGGGACGCGTGGCGGCTGGCCAGAGGGGCGCCCAACGCAGGCCGGGACGGCTCAGAGCACCGTGCGTCGGCCAAGCCGTCGAGCCAGCCGCTCCGGGTCGAACAGGTGGCGCAGCACCAGGATCAGCGTTGTTCCCGCCAGCACCCCGCCCGCCGCGAGGAACAGCACCACCCCCTGCATGACCCCCTCCCGTTCCGTCCTGGAACAGGCCCTGCAAGCCGCGTGCGCGGACGGGCGAGAGCGGGAGCGGCCGGGCGTCGCATGAACACCCGGCCGCTTGCACTCTGGCCGCCGCGACAGCGTCAGAAGATGAAGTCGCCCCCGTCGACGCCCCGGGCGCCCGAGAGGACGATCATGGCGTCGGGGTCGAGGTCGCCGTCGTTGTTGAAAAGCACGTGCGTGTCCTGCCCCACCTGGACCACCCGCACCTGTCCGGGCGCCGTGAACACCGGTCCGTCCACGAACGTGAAGCCCTGTCGGCCCGACAGTCCCACGTTGCCGTCCATGCGGCTGACGTTCAGCACGTCGACGCCGGCTTCGAAGTCGGTGATCCGGTCCGGCGCCAGAACGGGCGTGTCCGCCAGGCTCGCGAAGATGAACAGGTCAGCGCCCGCGCCGCCGGTGTAGGTGTCCTGGCCCGCACCGTCGTAAAAGGTGTCGTTCCCGTCCCCGCCGTCCAGCACGTCCCGGCCCGCCTGTCCCCAGAGCACGTCGGCTCCGCCGCCGCCGGAGATCACGTCGTCGCCCGCGCCGCCGTCGAGCTTGTTGCCGACGGCGTTGCCGGTGAGCCGGTCGTTCCCGGCGCCGGAGTAGGCGTGCTCGATGGTTACGCCGTTGGCTATGGTGAAGCCGCCGTGGATGCCTTTGACGTAGGAGTTGAAGCCGCCGCCGCCCTCCTCGTACTTCAGGGTGGCGGCCCGCAGGTCGATCACCGCGTCCCGAGCGCCGTCGTAGCGGATCGCGTCCCGACCGGCCGCGTCCCAGATGCTGCTGTAGAAGGTCCCGCGCGCGTTGACGTCCTTTAGCGTGTAGACGTCGTCGCCCCGGCCGGTGTCCTCGTTGACGCCGTACTTGTCCTGGATGACGGCGATGTCGAGCGGGGAGAGCGTGCCCACCCAGCCGTAGTCGGCGTTGTCGTCGGGCTTGCCCGTGCCGTCGGGGCGCAGGTCCCAGCCGTCGTTGTAGGACATGATGGTGTAGACGCCCTGGCTCAGGCCGAAGTCGCCGTAGCCGCCGCCGATCCCGCCCGTGCCGCCGCCGGCGCCCCGCATGATCGAGGACCGGCCGCCGTTGTCGTGGGGATGGGCCAGGCCGTGGGCGTGCCCCATCTCGTGCAGGATGGTGGTGAAGAAGAAGCCGCCCTGGGTCAGCCCGGCTTCGGTGTAGCGTTCGTCGCCGGCGTTGTACTCCATTTGCCCTTCGCTCTCCTCGCCAGGAGGCGAGGCGCGGCCGAGCAGGGAGGCGCCGGGGCCGGGCGTGCCGTTGTAGGTGATGATCTTGAAGTCCGCCTCGTTGCGGTTCTGCGTCTCGATGTAGATGACGTCGGCCACCCGCTCGTATTCGGCGAAGCTGGCGCGGTAGGCGTCGCGCTCGTACTGGGTGATTTCGCGCAGCTGGACGATGTCGGCGGTCACCCCCGGCGTGGTCGGATCCTCGCTGAGGAAGACGTCGCCCACCTTGGCGAAGTAGTAGGTGAAGACGTTCTTCCCCTCGAATCCGTAGCTGTTGGCGGCCCCCATGAAGGCGTTCCCGTTGTCGCGCGGGCCGTTGTCGCCGTCGGGGTTGCGGGAGGAGCGCGCCTTCTGCGTGCCCCAGTCCAGCGAGTGCAGCGGGCTGTCGATGTCGTAGTAGGGCCGGTAGGCGTTCGGGTCCGCCGCCGCCCGCTCCACGAAGATGTCGTAGTCGCCCACCCCGTCGCCGTCGGTCCCGTTGGCGGCCTCCTGGTCGTAGGCGCGGGCGTTGATGAAGTAGGTCCCGCTGGTCTCGGCGGTGAAGGTCAGGAGGGCGTCCAGGCCCTGGGGCGTGTTGGGCCCGCCGCCGTCGGCGTTGGTCAGCAGGTTCCCCGCCGAGTCGTAGAGCTCGATGTAGGCGTCGGCCAGGGGCACGCCGGAGGGGCCGCCCGCCTTGAGGAACATGCCCACGTTGTAGGTCTGGCCGGCCACCAGCTCCACCCGGTACCAGTCCTGGTCGCCCACCGTGTCGATGGTGGCGGTGCGAACCGGGCCGTCCACCGTCAGCACCTCGTCGGTGGAGGCGTCGGCGGGCGCGGCGTCCACCGTCAGCAGCAGGGGCGCGGTCACCGGCAGGCTGCTCTTCAGGTCGCCGCCCACGCCGTCGGGCGGCAGCATGCCGGTCTTGTAGCCGTAAGCGTTCGACCCCGCGAACGCGCCCCAGGCCCCGTTCGAAGCACAGGCGTAGCACATGTCTTGACGTTCCCCATCCCGCTCGCGCCCGCCCCGCCGACCATCGACGGTCATGGACGCAAGTACCTTCCAGCTCAGGTCGAACGGGGTTGCTCAAGAGCAGTTCCGAGTCACTACGTTCATCTTGAAAAGACCTTAGGTGGGGCAAGAACTGGACTCGATTGTGACAAGGTTATGGCGGGTGTGACTTTCGTCCACCATGTCGGATGGGAGTCCCCGGGCCGCCTTGACGTTGACCTTCGGTCAGCGCCTAAGCTTCGGCCATCCTGGAGGACGCACTCATGGCCGAAGCGCTGATCATCGACGCCTGCCGCACCCCGCGGGGCGTGGGCAAGGTGGGCAAGGGCGCGCTGGCCGACATCCATCCCCAGCAACTCGCCGCCACGGTGCTCAAGGCCGTGGCCGAGCGGAACGACCTCAACACCGCCGAGGTGGACGACATCATCTGGGGCACCAGCTCCCAGCGCGGGAAGCAGGGCGCCGACCTCGGCCGCATGGCGGCGCTGGACGCGGGCTATGACATCAAGGCCAGCGGCGTGACGCTGGACCGGTTCTGCGGCTCGGGCATCACCTCGGTGAATCTGGCCGCCGCCATGGTGATGAGCGGCATGGAGGACCTCGTCATCGCCGGCGGCACGGAGATGATGAGCTACACCGCCTCCACCGCCGACCCGAAGTCGCCGCCCTTTATGGACGCGGGCAACCTGCGCCTGCGCGCCCGTCACCCGCAATCCCACCAGGGGGTCTGCGCCGACGCCATCGCCACCCTGGAGGGGATCAGCCGCGAGGCCGCCGACGAGCTCGCCTATGTCAGCCAGCAGCGCGCCCGCGTGGCCATCGAGGAGAACCGCTTCGAGAAGAGCCTGGTGCCCGTCTACAAGGAGGACGGAACGTTGGCGCTGGACCGCGAGGAGTTCCCCCGGCCGCAAACGACGCTGGAAGGGCTCGCCTCCCTGAAGCCGTCCTTCGAGGCCATGGCCAACTTCCCGCTCGACGAGCAGGGCACGACCTTCGCCGGACTGATCAAGCAGGTCTACCCCGACCTCCAGATCACCCACATCCACCATGCGGGCAACTCCTCGGGCGTGGTGGACGGGGCGGCCGCCGTGCTGCTGGCCTCGCCGTCCTATGCCGAAAAGCACGGGCTGAAGCCGCGCGCCCGGGTGGTGGCCATGGCCAACGTGGGCGACAGCCCGACCCTCATGCTCAACGCGCCCGTGCCGGCGGCGCAGAAGGTGCTGGCCAAGGCCGGTCTCACCAAGGACGACATCGACCTGTGGGAGATCAACGAGGCCTTCGCGGTGGTGGCGGAGAAGTTCATCCGCGACCTCGACCTCGATCGCGAGAAGGTGAACGTGAACGGCGGGGCCATGGCGCTCGGCCACCCCATCGGCGCCACCGGCTCCATCCTGATCGGCACGGTCCTCGACGAGCTCGAGCGGCGCGACCTCAAGCGCGGGCTGGTCACCATGTGCGCGGCCGGCGGCATGGCCCCGGCCATCGTCATCGAGCGGGTGTGACGGCTGGCGGCCCCGAGAGGACTCGAACCTCCGACCTGCGGTTTAGGAAACCGTCGCTCTATCCGCCTGAGCTACGGGGCCCCGCCGCCCGCTCCATAGCAGCCCGAGCGCGGCCTGCGATAGCGGGCGCTGCGGCCCTGGCCGTCGTCGCTCTCGCAGGCTGCGGCGACGCCGTGCTCGACCGGCTGCCGCCCGCCGGCTCCGGTGTGGTGGCGGCGGTGGACGACGTCGGCCGGCTCCGTCTGGACGACGGCTCGGCGGTGCGGCTCGCGGGCTTGGGCGACATGGACCGCGCCGCCCTGGCTGAGATGGTGCAGAGTCGGCGGGTCGACCTGCTGCTGGCCGGAGAGGGCGCCGGCCGCCACGTGCGGCTGCAGCGGGGGCGCGCCTGGGTGCAGGGCCGCCTGCTGGAGCAAGGCGCCGCGAGGGTTCGTCCGGACACTGAGGAGCTCGCTCTGGCCGACGCCATGCTCAGTCGGGAGGCGCGGGCCCGTCAGGCCGCCCGGGGCGGTTGGGCCTCCCGTTGGCGGGTGCTCATCGCCGCCGAGGCCGAAGGCGCGCGCGGTTGGCTCATCGTGGAGGGACGGGTGCGGGCCGCGGCCCGCAGCCGGCGCGGCCAGCACCTCGACTTCGGGGTCGACTGGCGGCGGGACTTCTCCGTCGAGGTCCGGACCGACGACCTCGACGCCTTCGCCCGGGCCGGTGAGGAGCCGCTGGGCCTGCGGGGCCGCCTCGTGCGGGTTCGGGGCGAGGTGAAACCCAGTCCGTTCGACCCGGTCATGCGGCTGACCACCCC
>ERZ1066118.1765-NODE-1765-length-12204-cov-16.656268_pt1 | contig 12204 bp, 10 predicted proteins | sample MGYA00382765_ERZ1066118 | MGnify/ENA primary metagenome ERZ1066118 (study PRJEB33369, sample SAMEA5778348) | biofilm metagenome | biome: Industrial cooling water; feature: Water cooling tower basin; material: Biofilm | place: United Arab Emirates | collected...
GATCGGTCCGCTTGCATCGTCTGCGTCGTCATCGCAGGCTTAATCTGCGTCAGTTCCCGCAGATATGGGACTGGCCCGACGCGTTGCAGCACGGCAGGTGGCGCGGCGCACGGTCGGGGAGGCGGGCTCGCCTTCCGCGCCGTGCGAGCAATAGGGGAGGGGTCGTTTTCGTCGGCCGCGCTCCGCGCGCCGCCTCAGCTCCCCCTCCCCTCGCTCGCCCCATTCGCGGGGCCGCTGGCGCGGCTCCGCTCAAGGGGAAGGGCGAGAACGATCGAAGGCCGTGGCGCGAGGCGCTGCGGCGCGCGGGCCGGGGGCGAGCGCCCGACCGGTCGTTAGGGCCAGAGCGAGAAGGGGGGAGACGATGCCGCAGGTGCGTCGGCCGCACGCGCCCAAGGTCCGCTTCAGCGACGACGAGCTGGCCGCGTTGCGCGAGCGCGCGCGGGAGTGCGGGCGCCCCGTCGCGCGCTACGTGCGCGAGACCGCCCTCGGCTCGGTCCCGAAGCCGCGTCGTCACGGTGCGGAACAGGAACTCGTCCGGCACCTCGCCCGGATCGGCAACAACCTGAATCAGCTCGCGCGGGAGGCGAATGCCGCCGCGCGCTTCCCCGTCGAACAACGGATCGAGGCGCTCCTGGCGGAGCTGCACGCGATCATCGGGCGGATCGGATAGCCCCGCGCGGGCCGTCCGGTCGGGGGTCGAGGGAACCGGGATGATCGCGTCGGTCAGCAGCGGACGGCGGTTCGGAGGGCTCGCCACGTACCTCGCCACGGGGCGCTCGGGGCAGGAGCCGGAGCGCGTCGCGTGGTCGGAGGCGCGCAACCTCTCGACGAGCGACCCGATCCTCGCGGGCAAGATCATGCAGGCCGAGGCCGCGCAGGCCGCGCAGGTCGAGAAGCCCGTGTACCACATCGCCCTCGCCTTCGACCCGAACGACCCGGTGGAGCGCGACGTGATGCGCCGCGCCGCCGACCGGCTGCTCGCGGACCTCGGGCTGACCGAGCACCAGGCGGTCATCGTCGCGCACCGGGACCGGGCGCACCCGCACGTGCACATCATGGTGAATCGGGTGCATCCCGAGACCGGCGTCGCGTGGGATCGGTCCTTCGATTACCGCCGCATCGAGGCGTCGTTGCGCGCGCAGGAGCGGGAGCTCGGGGTGCGGGTCGTCCAGGGCAAGCACGCCGCCCTCCCCGCATGGGGGCGAGACGGGATCGGCCGTGCACCGGCGGACGGTGTGAAGGAGGGCCCGGCGGGGGACCGGACCAGGGGCGAGGAGGCGCAGCGCCGGCGCGGCGACGCGCCCTTCGTGGATCGGGTGCGGGCCGAGCTGCCCGGGCTCCAGGCGGCCCGGAGCTGGGCCGCGCTGCACGACGCGCTGGCGGAGCGGGGGCTACGGCTGGAGCGAAAGGGGCAGGGGCTCGTCATCGTCGGCCGCGAGGTCGCCGGCGTCGCCGCGGCGGACGGGCGCGAGTCCGCGCGCGAGGTGAAGGCGAGCCGCGTGCACCGCGACCTCTCGCTGCGGTCCCTCGAGCGTCGGTATGCGGCGGCCTACGAACCCGCGAGCGGCCCCACGCAAGCACCCGACGCGGCCCGCGAACGGACGGCGCGCACCCCGCGCGCCGCCCGGATCGACGCGCCCCTGTTCCGCCGTGCGGCGCGTGCGGCGGCCGTGGACGTGCGCGAGAGCCGGTCGTGGGGCGAGCTGGCCGAGCGCCTGGAGCGGCGCGGGCTGCGCCTCGATCGAACGGGCTACGGCCTCGCCGTGACCGACGGCGTGGCGCGCGTCCGCTTCTCCGACGTCGGGCCCGAGGCCCGCGCGCGGACCCTCGAGTCGCGCTTCGGACAGTCGTTCGGGGAGTGGTCGCGGGAGCGTCGCCGTGCGGACCTGGACCTACCGAGCCCCCGACGGGAGGGCCCGCACGCGTCCCGGTCCTCGGCGGTGGACGGGCCGGAGACGGCGGAGGCGCGACGCGCGGAGCGCCCGCTCGCGCCCAGCGCCCGGTACGTCGCCGCCCAGCTCGCGCGGTACGATCGCCTGCGCCGGGTCGATCGCCTGGTGCACCAGATCGGCGAGGACGTCTCCCGCGTGGCGGCCGCCCGTCAGGTCCTGAGCGGCCGTGAGGCGGCCGCCGTGCGCGCGGAGGCGGACCTGCGGGGCGCCCTGGGGCGCGTGTACCGGGACCCAGGGGCGGCGATGGCGGCGCTCCGGGCCACGGCGGAGCGGAGCGGCGTCGCCGAGGCGGCGGCCGTGCTGCGGCGGGCGCCCGAGCAGCTCGGGGCGCTTCGTGGGGCGCCCGAGGGTGAGGCGCGGGGCATCGCCGGACGGATCGCGCGGGCGATCGGCCGCGACACGGGTGATCCGGCGGCCGTCGCCGAAGCGCGGGCCGCCGCCGGGAACGTGGCGCGGGTGGCGGAGGCGTGGGGCGCCGCGGAGCGGCAGCGCCCCGCACCCGGGGAGCTGGCGGGGCTCGCCCGGTGGGAAGAGCGGCTGCGGACCCGCGAGCGGAACGTGCGCGCGCAGTACGGCACGCTGCCCACCGAGCCGGCCGTCGCGCGGGCGATCGCCCGCGCGCTGCCGCGCCTCGGGCGGGACGACATCGACCGCATGGGGGCGAGCCTCCGACCCTCACAGTCGGCGCTCCTCCGTACCTTCGCCCACACCTACGAGTCGGTGCGGGACGCCATGCGCGAGGCGCGCGCGACCCGAGCGCCGGGGCGGGGGGACGACGGGAAGCGCGGCGAGTACGACCTGCGCGAGCTGTCGGCGCGCGCCGTACGGGCGGCGTTGCGGGAGGTGCTGCCGGAGGAGATGCGGCAGATCCAGCGCGCCGTGCAGGCGGTCCACTCCCCGGTGGCCGCGCTCCGGCAGGCCGTCGGGCGGGCGGTGCAGCGGGAGCTGCTGGGGCGGGACGGGCCGGAGCGGTAGCCGAGGGAGGGATCGAGGGTGATGACGCGGGAGACAGTTCGCCGACGGAGGGCGGGATGTACCTGACGCTGCTGGAGTACGTGCTGGTGCGCCTCTTCTTCGGGGCGGCGCGCGTCGTGGTGCAGGGGATCGGGCTCGCCGCGCGCATGGTGCTCTGGTTCCTCGGCGCCCTGCTGCGGCTCGGCGGGCGTCCGATGCTACGAGAACTCGCGCGCGCCGTGGGACGCCTCCGCGGCTACCGGCAACTGGCGGTGCGCTCGCGAACCGGAACTGCGACGACGATCAGCAGCCGCTTTCCACGATGACGTATCTTGGGCGCGTGGTAGTCCACTTCATCGAACGCTATCGCCGCGCCGCGCGCGTCGCAGCGCGATCCACGCGTAGAACCCGAAGGCCTCGGCGAGGAGAGCGAGCGGGCCACCCACCTCCCACGCGAGCCCGTCCGGCACCACGCCCAGCACGGCTCCAGCGGCGATTCCTGCTGCGGCGATCCCGGCGGTGATCGGCACGCCGAGCGGAGTGCGCTCGAGGAATCGGCGTGCGAGTGGAGGCGGAGACCACGCGGGTGGGGCGCTTACGAGAGCCCCTCGGTGCGCTGCGGCGGGGCGCGGCTGGTCCGATCTCATGGGTATCCGGGCCGGTGTGAGCGTCAGGGCACAGGTCGAATCGTTGCCGGCAGCGCGTCGGGGCCCTCGTCCCCGGCGTTGACGAGGATCGGTGGAAGCCAGCGCACCTCGGCGGTGCGGGCGGTCGGGTCCTGGCGCGGGCCGCGCCAGTAGGTGTGGAAATGCGCGCGACGGAGGTGGGGCCGCGGTCGCGCGCGCGCCGCTTCCTCCGGCGTGCCCGCGCCGCCAGCCTCGGCCTCCTGGCGCGCTCGGCGGAGCGCGGCGCCGAGCCGAAAGGCGACGTCCCATGCCCGCACGGCGGTCGCGGGGAAGAGCCGCATCCCTCCCTTGACTTTGGTCGGTGTGGGGTTGGCCGGCTTGGACGCGCGCGCCGCGCTGGCGTCTGCACGATCGCTGGCGGCGTGGATCTCGGCGTTCGCCGTGCACAGGTAGAGCACGAGCGACACGAAGGGCCCGAGGAGGTCGGCCATCTCCGCGATCGTCTCGGCCGAGGCGCCGCCATCGCGCCGGAGCTCGCGTGCCCACACGGCGCTGAGCCCGCGCGCGTCGCCTTCGAGGGTGTGCACGTCCACCGGGTCCCGCACCGTCTTGAGGCTCTCTCCGAGCGAGGGACCGAGCGGCAGCGCGTACGGCAGGAGGTAGGAGCGCGCCGACGGCGTTCCGTCGCCCAGGCCGAGGTCGATGAGCAGGCGCAGGACGGCGGCCGGCGACTCGGCCCGAGCCGCATGCGCGGCCGCCGGCAGCGGCGTGAGGTGGGCGAACATCCCGTGCACGCGGAGCGCCGTTGGGTCCAGCGGGGGGCTGGGCCACGCACCCGCTGGACTGCCCGTCCCCCCTGGCGATCGATCCGCAGGTCTCCGCGGCGCCTGGATGTACACGCACCACTCGGGCAGCGCGAGGAGCGCCGTGGACGGCACGGGGTCGTCCACGGCGAGCGCCGTCGCCCAGAGCGCGTCGTAGACGTCGGGGTCGAAGCGGTAGATGCCCTTGCCCATGCGCCACGCCCCGAGAGCTGCGGTCACGGCGCCGTCGTAGGCATCGCGGCGCAGCCGCTCGGGCGCGCCTGCCGCAGTCACGGCGACCGCGCCGTCCGAGCGCCGCTGCCGGACGATGACCTTGCGCGCCATGAGGGCGCGCGCGCCCGCGACGCTGACGTAGTACCAGGCCGCAGGCTGAGCACGCTGCTCGTCGTGGCGCAGCGCCTCGAGCTCCTCCCACACGCCAGGTGTCTTCCGCCCATAGTGGCGAAGCCACGAGAGCGGGCGGGGCTCGGCTTGAGGGGCGACGATGCCGAGAACCCGGTTCGCGATCGGGATCGGCTCGATGCCGTCCCAGGCAGCCAAGTGGATGGAGGGCTCGGACATGCCAGTCACTGCCGAGGCCCCAGGAGCTTACGGGGCGTGTGTTGCTCGTGTGTAGTGAGTGTGTACGTCGGCGGCCACGGGCACGACTGCCCCGTACCGAATACGTTCCTCCATGCGTTGGCCGTGCCGTCGCACCTCTCGAGGCCGGAGCGTGCGCTCGGGGACCCGAAGGTGGGCACGATGGCCGACCTGGCGGACGTGCTGGGGTGGACGTCCTCGGGCTGCTGTCGCCGTCTCCATCCTTCGAGGGGCGCCGCGCCAGATTCCGCGCATGCGACCGCCCGCGCCTGACTGCCAACTTGGATCGAGCCCACGGCCGCTAACCGCAGAGGACATCGCGGCCTTCGTGCACGTGGCCGAGGATGCGGACGGCGCCCCGCTGCCCGACGAGCTGCGCGCGTTCCTCGCCGACGCCGTGGACGACGTGCTGCGCTTCGACGGCTGGCGGCTCATCGTGCTCGGGATCGCCGGGCCCTCGTACTACCCGCCCGCCCGGGTGCGCGCGGCCGTTGAGGACGCGCTGCGGGTCTGGCGGGTCATTCACCCTGGCCGAGCGTTGCCGAACCATCACGGTCGTCAGCCGGCCCGTGTAGCCGGGGCGATGCGGGCAGCTCCGGACCGATGGTAGGCGCCGCCGCTCTGGCTGCCGGAGGATGGGCAAGAGCAGGGGAGGGGAGGGTGGAGCAGGGGAGGGACGGCCTGGCCGACCCCAACACGCTGCCGGGTAGCCCGTGTGCTCCACGTCGCGATGTGCAGCCGTGCGCCCACATCGTCCCGGGCCCGAATCGCCATGCGGGTACAGCGACCGAGCCCGACACTCACGTAGACTTCAGAACGGCCGCGTTCGTCCATCGGTGGACGCCGGCCTGTCGTCTGTCCGCCCCCACGCCGCTCGTATGCGCCTGTCCTGGTCCGAGATCCGTGTCCGTGCCGCCGCGTTCGCCCAGGAGTGGGCGGGCGAGGGCTACGAGAAGGGGCAGACGCAGCTCTTCTACCGGGACTTCTTCGACGTCTTCGGCATCCCCGTCCGTCGCGTCGCCTCGTTCGAGGAGCGGGTCCGGACCCTCGGGGACAAGCGCGGGTTCATCGACTGCTTCTGGCCGGGCGTGCTGCTCGTCGAGCAGAAGAGCGCCGGGCGCGACCTCACGCCGGCGAAGGCCCAGGCGCTCGACTACTTCCCGGGGCTGAAGGACGCGCAGCTGCCGCGCTTCCTCCTGCTCTCCGACTTCCAGCACTTCGAGCTGTACGACCTGGAGGACGGGGGCGCCTGGGCGTTCGCGCTCCACGAGCTGCCGCAGCACGTCGAGCGGTTCGGGTTCATGATCGGGGTCGAGAAGCGCCCGTTCCGCGATCAGGACCCGGTGAATGTGGAGGTGGCCGAGAAGGTAGGGCACCTCCACGACGCGCTGGAGGCGGCAGGCTACCGAGGGCGCGATCTCGAGCAGTTCCTCGTGCGGCTGGTGTTCTGCCTGTTCGCCGACGACACCGGCATCTTCAACCCCAAGGGGATCTTCCACGACCTGCTCGTCGAGCGGACCGCCGAGAGCGGCGCGGACCTTGGGGGATGGCTCGCGCAGCTCTTCCAGACGCTGGACACGCCAGAAGCGGAGCGCCTCAAGAACGAGGACGGCGACCTGCTGGAGTTCCCCTACGTCAACGGGGCGCTGTTCAGCGACGCGCTGCGCATCCCGCGCTTCGACGCCGAGATGCGGCAACGCCTGATCGCCGCGAGCGAGTCCGACTGGACGGGCATCTCGCCGGCCATCTTCGGGTCGCTCTTCCAGTCGGTGATGGAGCCGACGGAGCGACGCGCCAAGGGCGCGCACTATACGACCGAGAAGAACATCATGAAGGTCATCGGGCCGCTCTTCCTCGATGACCTCCGGGCCGAGTTCGAGCGGCTGGCCGCGCGCAAGGACACGGGCCGGCGCGCCGCGCTCCAGGCGTTCCAGCGCCGGCTCGCGGAGCTGCGCTTCTTCGACCCGGCGTGCGGGGCGGGCAACTTCCTGGTCATCGCCTACCGGGAGCTGCGCCTCCTCGAGCTGGACGTGGTGCGCGAGCTGCGCCGCGGGCGGACGCCCGACCAGCTGGAGCTGGACGCCACCGAGCTCTCCCTCGTGGACGTCAACCAGTTCTTCGGAATCGAGTACGACCTCTTCGCGTGCCGCATCGCCGAGACGGCGCTCTGGATGATGGACCACCTGATGAACAACCGGCTGAGCCTCGAGTTCGGCCAGTCGTTCGTCCGCATCCCGCTCCGGCGCTCGCCTCGCATCGTGCACGGCAACGCGCTGGCGCTCGACTGGAACAGCGTCCTGCCGGCCGCGGAGTGCAGCTACGTCTTCGGCAACCCACCCTTCCGCGGCCACCAGTACCGCACCGCCGAGCAGCAGGCCGACATGCACCGCGTGTGGGGGCGAGACGGCCAGGTGAACCGCCTCGACTACGTGACGTGCTGGTTCAAGCAGGCCGTCGAGTACGCGCGGGGCAACGGCGCGCTGGAGATCGCGTTCGTCGCCACCAACTCGATCACGCAGGGCGAGCAGGTCGGCATCCTGTGGCCGGCCCTCTTCGCCGCCGGCGCGCACATCCGCTTCGCGCATCGCACCTTCCGCTGGAGCAGCGAGGCGCGCGGGACCGCGGCGGTCCACTGCGTCATCGTGGGCCTGACCTTCCGGCCGGACCGCCCCCGCCGGATCTACGACTACGACGACCCGCGTGGCGAGCCCCACGTCGCGGCCGTCGCGCGGATCAACGGCTACCTCTTCGACGGGCCGAACTACGCCCTGCCCGCGCGCACGCAGCCACCGGCGGGGCGGCTCAAGCTCTTCCAGGGGAGCAAGCCGGCAGACGGCGCGCGGCTCCGGACGCCCACTGGCTACGTCACGACGAGCAACCTCATTCTCAAGCGCGAGGATCGGGAAGCGCTGCTCGCCGCCGCGCCGGGGGCCGCGAAGTGGCTGCGCCCGTACGTGGGGACCGACGAACTGGTCTCGGGCGAATACCGCTGGTGCCTCTGGCTCAAGGACGCCGACCCGGCGGAGATCCGGCGCATGGCGGCGGTGCTGGAGCGCCTCGAACGCGTTCGGAAGGGTCGCGAGCAGAGCCCGACGAAGAGCGTGCGCGACTACGCGCGCTACCCGACCCTGTTCACGCAGGACCGGCAGCCGGACGTGGCCTACCTCGCCGTGCCCGAGGTGTCGTCGGAGACGCGCGAGTACATCCCGATGGTGATGCTGGAGCCCACGGTGATCGGCTCCAACAAGCTGCTGCTCATGCCCGGCGCGGACCTCTTCCACTTCGGCGTGCTCACCTCGGCGATGCACATGGCGTGGATGCGAGCGGTCGCTGGACGCTTGGAGAGCCGGTACAGCTACGCACCCTCTGTGTACAACTCGTTCCCGTGGCCGGACGCGAGCGGCGCGCAGCGCGGTGCCATCGAGGCGCTCGCCCAGGCCGTCCTGGATACGCGGGAGCGGTTCGCGGGCGCGACGCTCGAGGTGCTCTACGACCCGGATACCATGCCGCCGGCTCTGCGGAAGGCGCACGCGGCGCTGGATCGCGCCGTCGATCGACTCTACCGCCGGGCGCCCTTCCGGTTCGAGCGCGAGCGCGTCGAGTACCTGTTCGGCCTCTTCGAGGCGAGCGCCGTGCCGCTCGCGCCGACCGCGAAGCGTGCGCCCAAGCGGCGCGCCGCGCCGGCGCGCGGATCGTGATCTCCTGAACCCGACATGCGAGGGTAGACGCCGTGGGCAAGAAGCGGTTGAGCACCGCCGAGAAGAAGGCGCGGGCCGCCAAGCGGAAGGCGCGCGCGGAGCGGCGGCGCGGCACTGCCGCGCCGGTGAGGCGGCAGGCCGCGGACGCGGCGATCCTCGGCGCGATGCTGCGCGAGGAGGGGCTGGAGGAGATCACGCCGGCCCTGGTCGAGGAGCTGGTGTCGGAGCGTGGCTGGACGCGCGCGGCCGTCGATGAGGCGCTCGCGCTGGCGCGTGACGGGTTCCGCTACCATCGCGGGCGTAACTCGCTCTTCGGTCCTCCCGAGACGAGCCTCGATGCGCTCGATGGCGTGGGCGATCTCGGAGCGTTCGACGAGGACGACGTGTTCGTCGACGCGGACGGCGTCATCCACGATCCACTGCACACGGCGGCCGCGATAGCGCGACGACTCGGCGCGGTGCTGGAGCCGCCGGCTGCCGACGAGGTGCTCAGCTTCGCGGACGCGGTGGCCCACGTCCACGCCGCGCGGCGACCGAATGTCGCGGCGTACACCTTCCTGCCACGCCGACATCGGGACGCGGTGATCGGCGGCGAGGTGCACGTCGTCGCCTACGATACCGCGAGCGAGCAGGAGCCCGACGAGTACCCGCCCGTCTCGGTGGAGTACGTGGCGGGGGAGTTCGGCTCCGACATGGGGGAGGAGGACTCCTACGACCCCGCAGACGCGCCCTCGGAGGTGCAGCAGGCGCCATTCCGGCTGACGGATCGGTACGACGCCGGCTTCGTGCACTACGTGCCCGAGTACCTGCTGCAGCTCCTCGCGGGGCGCTCGAAAGAGGAGGCGGACCGGGTGCTCGACGGATAGGCCGGTAGGCCGCCCCCGCCGGAGCGCCGTTCGCCGCTACTCCTTTCGGGGGCGGAGCCGCAGCAGTACTGGGTCGTCGGGGTACCCGCGCACGGCAACATGTTCCTCGAGTAGATGGTCGAACCACTCGCTGATTTCGTGACCGAGATGCTCAAGGTGCTCCGCCAGCTCGTGCAGCGCGTCATAGGTAACGCTGGATGAGAATCGGAAGTGCTGCGGAAGCGGAAGCTCCCCCTGCGGGTTCAGCGGATAGCGGAACGTGTACGAGCCCGGGTCCACGGCCTCGACGCGGTCGACGGTGCCGGAGTGCGTGGACAGGATGGATGCCGTGCTGCACGCCTGCGCTGCTCCGCTGCGGGTGAGCAACGTGAGCAGCTCCGTCCAGAACGCCTTCAGTTCGTGACGACGGAGTAGGAGATCGTCGAAATGCGTGCTGTTCCCGTTCAGGCGTTCGATCGCCCGCGCGTACAACAGGGCGTACTTGAGGCCGAGCTCGATCGCGTGGCGGAGCAGGAAGATGGGTGGGCAGACCTCGAAGTCCGCGAATTGCCCGCGGCGTGCGCGAGGGCCCAGGTCCTCCCAGATCGTCTCCGCCGCGCGGCGGTAGCCGATGCTATAGGGCAGGAAGTCGAGCAGTCCGAACTCCTCCCAGTTGAGGACCGCGTCGGCTCCGTCATCGGCCGGCAGGAACGCACCACGATCGCTCATCGGAATCGCGCGTGGGGAAAGTGCAGCAGGTCCGCGGCGTCGCGCTTCGCGCGCTCGCCACGCCGGTCGTACTTCGCCGTGGTGACCACGCTCGCGTGGCGGAGGAGCTGCTGCACGGTAGAGATGTCGGCGCCGGCGTCCAACAGGTCGCCGGCGAAGGTGCGCCGGAAGTCGTGCGGCGAGAACGGCCGCACGCCCGCTTCGCGCGCGCGGGTGCGGAGCCGCAGGTACACCGCGTGCTCGCTCAGGCGCGCGGGCACTTCGGCCGCCAGGCCGCGTGGCGAGCGCCGGTAGACCACCTGGCCGCGCTGGGTGACGGGCAGCAGGAACGCGCCGGGCTCGGGCCCGCGGCGCATCGCCCAGGCGCGCAGCACGTCGCGCGCGGCGCCGCGTGCATAGGCGAGCGCGGTCTTGTTGCCTTTACCGCGCACGGTGAGCGTGCCGGTCTCGAGGTCCAGGTGCGCGACGTCCAGGCGCACAGCCTCGGCGCGGCGGAGGCCCGCGCCATAGAGGAGCGCGATGATGGCGGCGTCGCGCACGCCGGCCGGCGACGGGTCGGCCGCGCACGCGTCGATGAGCGCGCGCAGCTCGCCCGCGGCGAGCTCCCGCCCCGCGGGGAGCGAGCCACCACGCACGGCCCCCACGTCGGCGGCGCGGTGGTAGGTCTCGGCGTCCATGAGCCCGAGCCGCCACGCCGCCTTGAGCGTGCCCCGTACCGCGGCGAGCACCTTGTTGGCGGTGCCGGCCTTGTAGCGTTCGGCGAGCGCGGCGCGCACCGCGGCGGTGTGCTGGTAGCGGAGCTGCCCCCAAGGAAGGGTCAGGTGGTCGGCGCGGCCGCCCGTCAGGGTGGCGGCGACCACGTCCAGCGACTGGCGCATGGTGCGCCGGGTGCCCGGCGCGAGCGAGGCCAGATAGACGAGCGCCGGGTGGCGGTCGGCGTCGTGGTGCGAGGGCGGCGCGACGGCCGGCAGTCGTGCGTGCTCGGGAAGCAGCACGGGAAGCACCGCGCCGGCGTCCTGGTCGTTGGCGGTCGTCGTGCTCACGACGCCGCTCCCGAATCCTCAGCCGTCAGCTCGCGCAGCGGGACGTACACGCGGTTCTCTTCGGCGGCCCGCCGCATCTTGGCGTGGAGCGCGTCGGTCAGGGACATGCGGCCGGCGAGGATCAACAGCAGATCGTCGGCGTCCATGGCGATCAGCGCGGCGCGTCGGCCATGCGCCAACGCCTCAAGCCCAACGCGCGTGAAGCCGCCATAGCTTACGAACAGGCCGCGGGCCCACGTCGCCTTGCCCGTGACCTTACCGTGAAACGTGAGAAGCTCCGCCTGACCGATGCGGTCCTGCGTCCACTTGGCTTCCAGCAGGTACACGGCGTCGGCGAGCATGAAGCTGCCGTCGATCTGCTCGCCGACCAGCGAGAACGGCGCGCGCGGCGCGAGGTGGTACGCGAGGAACAGCGCGTTCAGGAAGCGCTCGAACGCGAGGCCCCGCGGGGTGGGCGCGAGGCTGTGCAGGGCCAGCAGATCGTCGGTCAGCTGCTGCCGCTCGGCCACGCATGGCTCGCGGACCGCGCGGGGCGATACGTCGTTGGGAAGCGCGCTCGGCGGCGCCGCCGTCGCCGCGCGCGGCAGCGCGTCGAGGAATGCGGCGTCGTGCAGCTCGGGGATCCGGAAGCCGAGCTGCGCGACGAGGGCGTTCACGCGCTCCATCTCGTCGCGGGTGAGCGGGGCCTTGGCACGGCGGTAGACCACCGCGCGCTGGACGACGGCGACCAGGAACGGGCAGAACCGCTGCCGCTCGTCGCGCAGCGTCGCCGTGAGGAGTTGGGTGAGCGCCGGCGTCTTGCTGCCGCCGCTCCAGGGGTGGCGCAGGTGCGCCGCGCGCGCGGCGCCCGGGAACGACAGATCCGGGTTGGCCCGGGGGTGCGGGGTACCCGGCAGAAAGTCGTAGAGCGCCGTGGCAAGGTCGGCCGCGAGCTGCGCCTCGAGGAGCGCGGAC
>ERZ1066118.1767-NODE-1767-length-12197-cov-32.012601_pt1 | contig 12197 bp, 11 predicted proteins | sample MGYA00382765_ERZ1066118 | MGnify/ENA primary metagenome ERZ1066118 (study PRJEB33369, sample SAMEA5778348) | biofilm metagenome | biome: Industrial cooling water; feature: Water cooling tower basin; material: Biofilm | place: United Arab Emirates | collected...
AGATGGCATCATAGATCTTGCATTCATCAACTTTGGACAGAAACCGGGTTTTTCTAAAAAACCCGGTTTCTAGCGCCGAGTCTTGGATGATAGATAGATTGATTGAGAGCGAAAAATTGAATTTCTGGCAGTCAATGAGCTTTTGGTCGAGCTAAACTAGAACAAACTTGGATTGCAGGATAGATCTTGCAGTCAGAAACTTTGGTCAGAAACCCGGTTTCTAGGGCTATGGTTTCTAGTTATCAAACTATTTTTTACCAGAGTGCAATTTTATATGCCACGTCGTCAGGTTCCGCTTGTAGCGGGTAATTACTACCACGTTTATAACCGAGGCCATAACCGTCAGAACATCTTTTTTGAACGCGAAAACTATTTGTATTTCTTGCGTCAGTTAAGGCATCATTTGATCGCTAATGGTACGGCAGTAATCGCTTATTGTTTGATGCCTAACCACTATCATTTATTAGTTGCTCTCGAAACAGACAATTTTTCTAATTTAATGCAGGCATTTAGCTTGTCTTATACTAAGGCTATTAACAAACGCTATCAAAGGGTGGGTTCTCTTTTTCAAGGGGCATTTCAGGCTATTCACGTAGATCGAGAAGAATACTTATTGTACTTAACTCGATATATCCATTTGAACCCGGTGAGGGCTAGGCTAGTTGAAAAAGCCGAAGATTGGGAGTTTTCTAGTTATCCGGAATATGCTCGTGTACGGGGTGGTACTTTACCTAAAATGGATGTGGTGCGATCGCAACTTTACTCCCCAGATCAATATAGTCTATTTATGCAAGCCGATTCGCCAAATGAAAAAATGTTGCTCAAGCATTTAACCTTTGATGAATAAACGCCAGAAACCGGGTTTTTTAGAAAAACCCGGTTTCTGACTCGGCGACGCCATCGATTTAACGATGGCATCATTTCAAAGTAAGTCAGCAATCTATTTTTCGTACAACCAAGCAGTAATACTGGGTTGCCAACTGACTAATTCTTCGTCTTTAAACCACAGGCTAACTTCGCGACGGGCGGTTTCAATCGCATCGGAACCGTGGATCAGGTTGCGACCAATACTAACTCCGAAATCACCGCGAATTGTACCCGGTTCAGACGTTAGGGGATTGGTAGCGCCGATGATTTTACGTGCCGATGCGACAACGCCGTCACCTTCCCACACCATCGCCACAACGGGGCCAGAAGTGATAAAGTCAACTAAACTGGGGAAAAATGGCCTTTCCCGGTGAACGTCGTAGTGCTGTTCGGCGAGTTCGCGGCTGACTTGCATAAGCTTTAAGCCAACGAGGGTAAAACCTTTGGTTTCAAACCGGCGGATAATCTCGCCGACGAGTTGGCGCTGGACGCCATCGGGTTTAACTGCTAGAAATGTCCGTTCCACTCTAAATACCTGCGCGTTACAATTCGGGTTCCAGCCTAGTATCGTAAAGCTTTTGGGGATACTTTGATCGAGAAGCTAGCTGGAAAGAAACCGGGTTTCTCTGAAAAATTGTGGGTTTGGCGAGTAGACATTGACGCAGAAACCGGGTTTCTAGGCAAAAGAAACCGGGTTTCTCTGAAAAATTGTGGGTTTGGCGAGTAGACATTGACGCAGAAACCGGGTTTCTAGGCATCGTCTCCTTGTTGGTGGAAAAATTCTCTCAAAAGTAGTGGAAAAACCGACGATGCAAGGGTTGTAGATGCGCTAAACTGACATGTCGGTAGTTGTTGCATGGGGGCATAGACATGGGGGCACAGCCGACGACCGATCAAAAGGGCGTTGAAGACCGAGTGAGAAATTCTGTTGATTCATTATCGTTGACAGAGGCTAAACCTTTGGCGCTTCTGTCTGCGGCGGCACGGGAAATAACCGAGAAATGGACGATGGAAGATAGCGAAGCATTGTACCGCATACAAGGCTGGGGCGAACCGTATTTTTCGATTAATGCGGCGGGTCACGTTACAGTGTCTCCTAAAGGGGAACGGGGCGGTTCGCTGGATTTATTTGAATTGGTGAGGGCGCTAAAACAGCGGAATTTGGGGCTACCGCTGCTGATCCGATTTTCCGATATTTTGGAAGACCGGATCGAAAGGTTGAATGCTTGCTTTGCCAAAGCGATCGCCAGATACAATTACCCTGGTGGCTACCGCGGCGTGTTCCCGGTAAAATGCAACCAGCAGCGCCATCTGGTGGAAGATTTGGTGCGGTTTGGCAAACCCCATCAGTTCGGCTTAGAAGCAGGTTCAAAACCGGAATTGCTGATTGCTTTAGCGCTGTTGGATACTCCCGGTGCTTTAATTGTCTGCAACGGCTACAAGGATCGCGAATACATTGAAACGGCAATGTTAGCCCAGCGATTGGGACAACTGCCGTTAATTGTCCTCGAACAAATCGAAGAAGTGCAGGTGGCAATTGAAGCATCGCGGCAGTTGGGCATTAAACCAATTTTAGGGGTGCGGGCGAAACTGAGTACGCAGGGAGTGGGACGCTGGGGGACTTCTACAGGCGATCGCGCAAAGTTCGGCCTCACTATACCAGAAATTATCCAAGCTGTCGAGCAATTGCGCGCGGCTAACCTGTTAGACTCGTTGCAGCTGTTGCACTTCCATATCGGTTCTCAAATTTCCTCGATTAGCGTCATCAAAGAAGCCATCCGGGAAGCCAGTCAAATTTACGTCGAATTGGCTTTACTGGGAGCCGATATGAAATATCTGGATGTGGGCGGCGGATTGGGCGTAGATTACGACGGTTCTCAAACCAACTTCTACGCCTCGAAAAATTACAACATGCAGAATTACGCCAACGACATCGTTGCCGAGTTAAAAGACGCTTGCGGCGAACGTAACGTCTCCGTACCGACGCTGATTAGCGAAAGCGGGCGGGCTGTGGCTTCCCACCAGTCGGTGCTGATTTTCGACGTTCTCAGCACCAGCGAAGTGCCTCACGAATCACCGGAACCTCCCCAAGAAGGGGAATCTCCAGTGATTCGCTATCTTTGGGAAACTTACCAATCGATTAATGCCGAAAATTTCCAAGAATTTTACCACGACGCGACGCAATTTAAAGAAGAGGCGATCAGTCGGTTTAATTTAGGAATTTTGCGCTTAACCGAACGCGCCAAAGCCGAGCGACTTTACTGGGCATGTTGCCACAAAATTCTCGAAATTACGCGGCAGCAAGATTACGTTCCGGACGAGTTGGAAGACCTAGAAAAAATTATGGCTTCCATCTACTACGTGAATATGTCTGTGTTCCAATCAGCGCCGGATTGTTGGGCGATTGACCAGCTGTTTCCGATTATGCCAATTCACCGCTTGGATGAAGAACCGACCCAGCGAGGAATTTTGGCAGATTTGACTTGCGATAGCGATGGCAAAATCGATCGATTTATTGACCTGCGGGACGTTAAATCGGTGTTAGAGTTGCATTCGTATAAGCCGGGAGAACCCTATTACTTGGGAATGTTCCTCAACGGTGCTTACCAAGAAATTATGGGCAACCTACATAACTTATTTGGCGATACGAATACCGTCCACATCAAACTGACGCCGAAAGGTTACCAGATAGAACATGTGGTCAAAGGGGATACGATGAACGAAGTCTTGGGTTACGTGCAGTACGACGCCGAAGACTTAGTAGAAAATATCCGCCGCCGCTGCGAGCAAGCACTGCTGGAGAATCAGATTACGATTCCAGAATCTCAGTTGTTGTTGCAAAATTACGAACGCAGTTTGAGTCGGTATACGTATTTGTCGAGTTAGGAAATGGGTAATTGGTAATAGGTAATTGGTAATTGGTTAATGGGATTTCAAATTTCAGATCGGTTCAATCTAAAATCTTAAATCAATTAGCCATTAGCCATTACCAATTACCAATTACCAATTACCCATTTCCGAGTAATTCGGCGATCGCGCGTTGTTCTTCGGGTTCTTCGGTGGGGAACTCCTGACGCCGGTCGGTAATTAACCAGTTTAAAGCGGCTGCTTCTACATCAATCGATGCACCCGTTTTATCGATGCAGTGGCGACCAAATACTAGCTTGTCTACTAAACGTACCCCTGGCCCCAAGCGAGAGTAATCAAAGATAATGCTGTTATCGATGGTGGCTCCTTTGCACACCCAGCAATTTGGCCCGATCATCGTTGGCCCAATAATTTTCACCCCATCTTCGATATGGGTCATGCCGCCGATGTATACTGGCCCTGTGATGTCGAGCTTGTCCCAGTTCGCTGCCACGTTTAGTCCGGCGTAGACGCCGGGACGCACTTCACGTCCTGGAATGGAAACGGTTTTGACTTTCCCCTTTAACACGTCGCGAATCGCTTGCCAGTAGTCGGGAACCTTACCGATATCCACCCATTGGAAGTCCATCGGCACGGCGTAAAAATCTGCGTTCATTTCTACCAGTTTGGGGAATAACTGGCTACCGATGTCGTATTCGACACCAGAGGGGATGTAATCCAACACTTCTGGCTCAAAAATGTAGATGCCGGTGTTAATGTTGGTGCTAAGGGCTTCTTCGACTTTGGGCTTTTCTTGGAAGGCTTTGATCCGACCTGTTTCATCGGTGACGACTACCCCGTAGCTAGAAACTTCTTCCTTGGGGACGGTTTTCATTACTACGGTAGCGATCGCTTTTTGTGATTTGTGCCACTTGACCGCAGCGGTTAAATCCAGGTCAATCAAGGCATCGCCGCACAGCACCACAAAAGTATCGTCAAAAAAGGGAGCAAAGTCCTGGATGCGACGCATCCCACCCGCCGAACCGATTGCTTCCCCCACCAACTTGCCTTCTTCATCGATCCGACCCTCAAAAGAATAGGCGATTTGGACGCCAAACTTCTGACCATCGCGGAAATAGTTCTCTATTTCATCTGCTAGATGGCTGACGTTGACCATGATTTGGTCAAAACCGTGTTGGCGCAGCAATTCGACCAAAAACTCCATCACTGGTTTTTGCAGGATGGGAATTAGAGGTTTGGGAATTGTGTGAGTGATTGGACGGACGCGGGTACCTTTCCCTGCCGCCAGAATCATGGCTTTCATCAATATTTGTCCTTCAACCCTTGGCTACTAAAGTTGGGGGATTTGATGGCAAATCAAATCTGTTGTTCAATTTTCTGTCAAGAGCGGGAATCATTGACAGAGGCGATCGCAATTTAGTTGTTCAATCAAACTGATAAGGCGCGAATTTTTAGATCTTGGTAGAACTCCTGTTGAACTAACTCTACTTTAGATTGCGCCGACAGCAAAAGCAGCGACCAGAAGACCCCCACCCGGTCGTGCAATTGTTCGGGGGTAGGAGTGGTGGTCAAATCGGCCTCTGCTGATGGTGGTAGATCGGCAGGATACTCTCCATTGCTGCGCGATCGCGACCATAACCCTAACAATTGATCGAGGGTCAGTCCATCCTGTTCCCCAGGCTGATTTAACCAATAAGCCGCCAAAAACCGATCGAGTTCAACTGCGATTTCGCTGAGATTTTCTTGGCTTGCCAATTCCAGCGCTGCCCGCATTTGAGCGCGTGCGGAGGCATTGGCGTGAGAATTGCTGCGGCGAATGCGCGGGGATTGCTTTTCCATTGCGGCAGCGACTAACCGCAATTGGTCAATTAACTCCTGCAACGTCACGGGACGTTTTGGGGGCGGTACGGCGGTGGGACGCCTGCGTAACTGGCGTTCCAGACGCAATGGCAATCGTCCGTCGCCGCCTTCTTCTAATTCCAGGTCTTCTGCTTCTGGTAATTCAGCAGGGGTTTCGGGTTCTTGGAGGCTTTCCAAGGTATTGGCTTTGAGCAATACCAGCACCGCTGCGTCTAAAAATGCCTGTCCGGATTGGGATAGATCTGTTTCTAACCAGCGAGTTTGCACCCCTTGGGCTAGTTCGTTTAAGCAGCGGTCGATGACTTCAATTACCTGGACATCCCAAGGGTCTATTTCCCCCCGCTGAGCTAAGTCTATTAAGAGGGCGATCGCTAAGTGCGGCCCATCGTTCCACGCAGCTTCTCGATTTGCGGTTGGTGCCATCGTCAAATTCAACTTTAAGCAGTTACTTTGGGCTGGGTATCTGTTGCTTCTGTCTCTTCCGTTGCCGATGATAGCGCCTGTTGTTGCTCTTGCAGTTCTGCTTTGTATTGTTCTAGGTCTTTTTCTAAAGCTTGAATCCGACTCTCCCGCAGGCGAATTTCTCTCGTTGTCTTGCGCGATTCCAAGAACCGCTGCAACCGACTCAAAATGCTAAATATCCAAGCTACAACTGCCCCTAACCCCATAGCGGCAATTAATTCAATGCATAAAGGTGCTTGTATGTCAACCCCTTTGACAAATTTAATCGTAGCCGGATCGGTATTTTCTAAGCTAAATAAAACTACAGCTACACAAAACAGGAAGATAATCAGAAAGTTAATCGCTCGCATTAAGCAACTCCTTAATCAAACAGAAATTGAAACCTCACAAAACAAGAGTGAGGTTAGAGAAGCGCTCCCTTACGCGCCCGGTGGTGGATCGATGGGCGGTGCGCGCCGTGCGGGGATTCGTGCCGGAGGCATATTGCTCATCAGCCTTATTTTAGCTTTCAAGCTTCCACCCGTCGGAACCGGAAGCCAAATTTATTCTGTTTTTAGCGCCAGTTGCTAGTCACATCCAAGCGCACTGGTAATAGGTAATGGGTAATCGGTAATCGGTAATTGCCAAGAGCAGATCCGCTATCAATCCAATTACCAGATAGTAGGTTGGGTTGAACGTAAGTGAAACCCAACCTACTTTGATGCGATCGTTGCTTTTCCTGATATGCTACCAATATTGCCTAGTTCAAAGACCACTCACTGCGCTCCATTTCGGCATAATAAGCGGGAGCTGCATATCTTTTGGCAGTTTCGATAAAAGCGGCGACATCTTGTTCCCTAGTATTAAAAGCTGTGACTAAACGGACAATAGTAGATCCTTCTCCTTCCCAACGATAAAATTGGAAACCATCGGCATACAATCCTTGAATTACTACTTCTGGCAAGTCGGCGAAAATTTCATTCGCTTGAACGGGATGGAGTAACTTTACTCCATGCACAGACATTAATCCCTTCGCTAATTTAGCAGCCATTATGTTAGCATGACTGGCATTTCGCAACCATAAATCATCTGTAATGTAGGCTTCTAGCTGGGCAGACAAGAAACGCATTTTTGAGAATAAATGCCCGCCCCGCTTGCGACGGAAGTGAAATAAGTCGGCTAAATAGCTATTAAAAAATATCACTGCTTCTGCTGCCATTGCGCCATTTTTAGTAGCGCCAAAAGATAGAATATCCACACCTGCACGCCAAGTAATATCAGCAGGAGTACAACCCAAACTGACAACGGCATTGGCAAAGCGCGCCCCATCCATATGTAAGGTTAAATAATGGTCGTGCGTTACTTCAGAAATGGCGCGAATTTCATCGATTGTATAAACAGTTCCTACCTCGGTGGTTTGGGTTAAACTAACAGCAGCAGGTTGGACGTGATGCACGACACCAGCACCGGCTTTTTTTAGTTTTATATCCAAGTCGGCGGCATTAATTTTGCCACTTGCTCCGGGAAGGGGAACTAATTTTGCTCCTCCTGTATAGAATTCGGGGGCGCCGCATTCATCGAGATTGATATGGGAGTCGGCGTGACAGTATATTGCACCATAAGAAGGGGTGATAACGGAGAGAGCGATCGCATTTGCCGCCGTGCCAGTGGCAACGGGAAAAACCGTTACCTCTTTCTCGAATAAATGGGAAAATTTAATTTGCAGTTCTGCCGTATATTCATCGTTGCCATAAGGCATTGCCGTTCCTTCATTGGCGGCAATTAATGCTGCTATAATTTCCGGTGAGATGCCTGTGACGTTATCGCTACAGAAGTTCATAACAATTGCAGATTTGAGATTTAAGATTGCAGATTTAAGTTGATTGCAGATTTGAGATTTAAGATTTTAGATTTAAGTTGATTGCGGATTTGAGATTTGACCATCTAAAATCTGCAATCTAACATCTAAAATCTCAAATTCCCCTGGATGACTCCCCATCGTCCGTTAGTTAACCATTGGGGATCTTCGCGGTTGAGGGTTTCTATCTGTTCTAATTTTAACCCAGATGCTAATTCTGCTTTGAGGGTGCGTAACGCTACCATTGGAGTGGGGAAGTAGGTTACGATATCTTCAAAGGGAGTGGTAAAAGGCCAGTGGCGATCGCCTAACAGTCGTCGATAGTTGGCATCCCCTTTGATCAAGATTAAATTCGACTCGGATAGCTGTTGGCGCAAAGCATCTGGCATTTCCCAAAAAGCGAGGGGAGATGTCCAGAATAGATCTTCGCATAGACGCAAGCGATCGCTCTCAATATACCATTGCCAACGCGAGGCTAGCATCTGCACTTGAGCGTCGCTATGCTGGGCTAAAAATTCTATTGTTTGGTGAATATCTTTTCTCATCGCATCGGATACAAAAGTCGGATGCGCTTTCAGGTGCAGGTGAATTTTTTTAGCCGCATTCGTGGCTAGAAGGAAATCTACCAGGCACAAATCGCCAAATAGTTCAAATCCGGCATTATCGACGATAAAATCGATGCGCTTGGCTTTAAAACGGGAAACTTTATCTGCGATCGCATCGGTATCATCTGCTAAAACATAAGCTTTTTCCCGCTCAATTTCTATATTAGAGCGATCGCCTAATTCCGCAGGCCATAAACTCAAATCGGCGCGATTGCCCCATAAAGAAATATACAGCAGCGTAATCAAATTACTCCTGTGCCTCTCTGGTGCCGAACACACCCATCTGTTGACGAGGTTGCTTAATGCGTGGATAGATTGACTTGAAGTTAAAAGTCCCAGGCGTTTTTGAGCTTCAAACGGATCGAAACCTTGCCATTCTCCGGGGATGAAATAATTTGTCGCTTCCAAAATCCGGCGGTAAAAATACGCCTCGGCAAAGTACCAGGGAATATCCAACCAGTTGTTTCCCAGGTAAGGTTTTAAATAACCATTCCAAGCGGCGATATCGGGCGCTGCGGTATCTTTTAGCAGCCGCACCTCTCCGGAGGGCAATTCCTGAATCAGAGTTTGCAGGTTGTTCGCAATAAATGGCGGAAATTTATTGTCATCGATTACCCTTTGGGCAATATCCGGTAACCGATTGGCGACGGTATTGTAGGCGAAAGAACCGATCTCAGATCCCATTATCTGAGGCGGGAGAGGAAGTCTAGGCAAGTGAGATTGAGGGAGATTATTTTCCTGTGCCATCATTCAATACCTCGCTCGGATGTCAAAATAGGGCTGTGAAGGTGATGAATCAATATTACCTATTTTGCTAATGGCTAATGGCTAATGGCTAATGGCTAACGGGAAAAGAAACCGGGTTTCTCTAAAAAATCATCGTTTTATAACCAGAGATCGCAGTAAGAAACCCGGTTTCTAGGTCGCCCTGTGTATTAGCAATTACCAATTAGCAATTAGCAATTAGCACTATTATATTCTGGCGCGAAGTGCCGGAGTTCTAAAGAGATTTTGAAATGCAGCTTGTCGCTCGGCAACTGGTTCTGGGGCGCGTTCCCAAAGACTTTCGTAATAAAAGAATGTCACACCTAAACCGCGTTCTTGAGCAGCTTGTACTTGAGCCTGAATTTGTTGCATGGAAACGGGACGATTTCGCAATCCTGCCATAATCCCAATTCCTGTTGGAATCCTTTGTTGGCTTTCTTGAATTTCTGGAAGGACAATCTTGGGAGTAAACGAGTTGAGGTCGTGACGATAAACTTGCACAATTAGTTCGTCTACGATATTCATTCGTACCCAGGTGAGCCAATCTTGCAGGTGCAACTTATAGGCAAAGTCGTAATAGTTGGGAGAAACTGAAAAAATTGCTTTAGGTTTTTGGGATTTTACCGCTTGGTTTAGTTGTAACATAAACGCGGTGATTTTATCGGCTCGCCATTGAATCCATGCTGGATCGTCGGGATTGGTTGGGGGATTGTTATTAGTTTCCCTGGCGTACAATGCAACCGTGTAGCGATCGTAGCCAAATTCGCGGGGCAAGCTCATGTGATCGTCAAATTGAATCCCATCCACATCGTATTTAGTGACGACTTCCAACACGAGATCGGTAATAAATTGCTGCACTTCGGGATGGAAAGGATTGAGCCAACTAACCTCGCCCGCCGCGCTAATTGATGTTTGGCTACCATCTTGCTTTTGCGTCAGCCAATCTGGATGATTTATTGCCAATTCCGAGGTTGGAGGTGCCATAAAACCAAACTCAAACCAAGGAATTACGAGTAAGTTTTGGCGATGAGATTGGACAATTAAGTCAGCTAAAATATCGTGTCCATCTGTACCTTTGTAAACAAAAGGTTGGATACCTTTCCTTTGTGCGACGGGACTGGGATACATCACATAGCCAGAATTCCACACTACAGGATACAGGGTGTTGAAATTCAGCCGTCGCAGTTGACTGGTAGCATCCTGGACTTTGGCACGATCTTTGAGAATGTCAAGATCGTTGCTGGTGATCCAAACACCGCGAATTTCCTGGCGGGGTATTTCCGGCGTGGGTAACTGGGCGCGCGCTGGCGTGAAGCTGTTCGCCAGCAATACCGTTATGAACGATATTAGAGCCAGGATAGGAAAAAGACGTTTAAGCGATACGCCTGACGGCACACTTCGTGAACGCTGCATCGAATAATGGTTTGATTCTACGCAAAATCCTTAACAGATTTTAATATAACCGCCGCCCATGCATTTTTCTATCCTCGTAGCGAGGTTGATTACCGCAATCCAGACAAGCTTCCATCAGTAAAATGAGCGGTTTACGACAATAAACGCATTTCCTTTCGCCACATTGGTCATCAGTATCCAAAGGTAACTCTCGACACTTCAAACAGCTCCAAAATTTATCTACGCTCATCACCGCAAAACTGCTGCATTTGGCGCAGTGTTTGACTTCCCACATGACATTTTTCATTTAACCACCAGCCGGAACGATGACGCAGCACGGGGTAGACTCAATAGAATACTTGCGACTTTTTTGCTCGGACACTAGAAGAGTGCTGCTTTCTTAGCATATCACGAATTGTAGCTCATCTATCGAAGGATATACTTTTTAGCTAAACAGCGAACCGAACTCGATCGGGACTGACGCAAATAATCTAAAGCCAAGTGTCACAGCAAGCGTATTATTTTTGAGGTTTAATGTGCCAGTTGCGTAAGCACTGTAAATGTAGGGTGCGAAAGCGTTGCGTAACGCACCGAAACCAGCGATCGGGGCTATCAGTTGAGTAGATGAGAGTTTGCTGAGAAATGCCTGAGAGTTATTTAGTCAAAATATCAGCTTGAGCTACAAAAACCATTATAAAAGCATCATTTTTCAACCGATTTAACAAGTAATAATCAACTTAAATATTGCAAATGGATAGGAGAGAGCAAATGCCTAAAGATATTGGGACAATTAAACACCCAGTATTCAAAAGCATTGAGGCGGCTGGTGTGGCATTTACAGCGATTACTATTATTTTGGGTGGGGCGATCGCTCTGACAAATCCCAAAGATAAATCCGCCTACAAATTCGGCGTTTATGCTTCGCTGATTGGGACTGGTGCTGATTTGTATTTCCAAACCTAAAACCCCGAAAGTTGTTCTCGACATTTAGGAAGTTTGAATTATGAAAATCCAGTATTTACTAACACTAAGCATCGCGGTTATGCTGATTGCTGGCTGTACCAAGCAAGAATCTGTCAATCCACCTCCTGCAACTTCTGTGACTCAACCTGCTGCAACTTCAGGTGTAAAGTCCGAGCTTGTCAAATCCGGCACTTTTGTTTCTGGGGAACATTCTACAGAAGGAAATGTTCGCATTCTGAACAAAGATGGCAAACGCTTTTTAGAGCTTGATCCGTCCTTTAAAACCTCAAATATGGGGCCAGATTTAGTGGTAATCTTGCATCGTTCTGATAATGTGCTTGGCTCTACTAAACCACCGTCTTATCCAATTAAAGCGTCAGATTATGTAATTCTTGCTCCCTTGCAAAAGTTTACTGGCGCTCAAACCTACCCCATCCCTGACAACATCAATCTAGCTGAATATAAATCTGCTGGGATCTGGTGTCGTAAGTTTAACGCCACCTTTGGTGTTGCTGCTTTTAAATAATTAACGCAAGTTGCTAGTTACAAATATGGTTGGTTTGATCCCCCCTAACCCC
>ERZ1066118.1769-NODE-1769-length-12192-cov-17.500700_pt1 | contig 12192 bp, 11 predicted proteins | sample MGYA00382765_ERZ1066118 | MGnify/ENA primary metagenome ERZ1066118 (study PRJEB33369, sample SAMEA5778348) | biofilm metagenome | biome: Industrial cooling water; feature: Water cooling tower basin; material: Biofilm | place: United Arab Emirates | collected...
CTCCTCCGCCGCGCGCGCCTCCGCCCGCCGCCGCGCCGCCTCCAGCGCCGCGATCAGCCCTTCGAGCCGCGCCTCGTCGCGCGCCACCTGCGCCAGCCGCCGCTCGGCGCCCCGCTGCGCCTGCACCACGGCCGCCAGCGCCGTCCCGCGCCGCTCGCCGAACGCGCGCAGCCGCGCCTCCTCGGCCGCCCGGTCGTCGCGGTTGCGCGCCAGCTCGCCCTGCAGGCGCACGAGGAGCGCGCGCTGGCCCGCGACCTCGTTCCGCAACCGCTCGACGCGCCGCACCAGCAACCGGTCGCGGCGCGCCAGCTCGTGCAGGTACTTGTAGCGCGCCACCAGGTCGGCGAACGAGGCCGCGCTCAGCAGCGCCTCCGCCTCGTACAGCGGCCCGCGCTTCCAGATGTCCACCAGCCGCCGCCGCAGCCCCACCTGCTGCCGCGCCAACTCCGCGCCGGCGGCGGTGAGCCGCCCCGACGCGTCGCGCTCCTCGCGCCCGATGGCCGCGAGCTGCCGGTCGAGTGCGGCCACCAGCCGCGCGGTGGCGTCGGCCTGCCGGTCGAGGTTGGCGACCTCCGCCCGGATCCCGCCGGCCGTCGCCCGCAGCGCCACGAGCTGCCGCTCCAGCGACGCCCGCTCGGCCCGCACCCGCACCAACTCGTCCCGCCCGCCGGCCAGGCGCGCGTCGGCGGGGGTGGGCGCGGGCGGGGCCGGGCGCGCGGCTGGCCGGCGCTGCCCGGGCGCGCCCGTCGGCGCCGCGATCGCCAGCGTCACGACAAGCCCGGTCGCCAGCGCCCGCCTCACCGCGCCCTCACCCCCACCCCCGCCGCCGCTCGCCGCCCACGAGCCGCAGGTGCCGCCCCACCGAGAGCGCGCTGCCCAGCAGCCCCATCGCCCCGCCTAACGCCACGCCGAGCGCGGCCGCCCACGGCGGGAGGAAGGCGACCTGCAGCACGTACCGGCTCACCAGGGCCTGCGCCAGCCAGAGCAGCCCCAGCGCGCCGAGCCCGCCGAGCAGCCCCGCCGCGAGCCCCTCCAGCAGGAACGGGAGCCGCACGAAGGCGTCGGTGGCGCCCACCAGCCGCATGAGGTGGATCTCGCGCGCGCGGGCCAGCACCGCCATCCGGATCGTCGCGCCCACGATGATGAACGCGGCCAGGGCGAACGCCGTGCCTAACGCCATCCCGGCCGCCGCCGCCATCGCGCGCACGGCCGTGAACTTCCGCACCCACTCGGCGCCGTAGCGCACGTCCTCCACGCCCGGCAGCAGGCGCGCGCGCGCCGCCACCCGCTCGGCGTCGTCCGCGTCCCGGCGCCCCGGGCGCAGCCGCACGTCCAGCGACGGCGGCAGCACCGCCGCGTCGAACACGTCGCGGAACTCGCCCAGCTCGCGGCGCGCGCGGGCCAGCGCCTCCGCCCCGCTCACCACCTGCACCGCGGCCACCTCGGGGTAGGTGCGCACCTGCACCGCGGCCGCCGTCACCGCGGGCGGCGGCACCGAGTCGCCGAAGAACGCGCGCACCTCCACCCGCTCCTCCACCCGCGCCAGCGCGTCGCGGATGTTGAGCGCCACCAGCCCGAACAGCCCGAGCGAGAAGAGCGAGAACGCGATCGTCGCCACGCCTAACGCCGCGAGCAGCGGCGCGCGGCGGAAGGCGAGCAGCGCCTCGCGGACGGCGTACCTCACGGGGTGGCCTTCACCGAGCCGCCCTCACGCCGCTGGCCCCGTGTCGCCCGCCACCCGCCCGCGCTCGAGCGTCACCACGCGGGCGCCGGCGCGGGCGATGAGGTCGGCCGAGTGCGTGGCCATCACCACCGCCGTGCCGCCGGCGTGCACCTCGCGCAGCAGCTCCAGCACCCCCGCGGCCGCGCGGTCGTCGAGGTTCCCGGTGGGCTCGTCGGCGAGCAGCAGCAGCGGGCGGTTGACGAGCGCGCGCGCCACCGCCACGCGCTGCTGCTCGCCGCCCGACAGCTCGTGGGGGTAGCGCGGCCCACGCCCGGCCAGCCCCACCCGCGCCAGCGCCTCGGCCGCGCGCTCGCGCACGCCCGCCCGCGGCGCCCCCGTGACTTCGAGCGCGAACGCGACGTTCTGCTCGGCGGTGCGGTCGGGGAGCAGGCGGAAGTCCTGGAACACCACGCCGAGCTGGCGGCGGAGCATCGACACCTGGCGCGGGCCGGCCGCGTCGGATCGCACGCCGGCCGTCTCCACCACGCCGCGCGTCGGGCGCTCGTCGAACATCGCCAGCTTGAGCACGGTGCTCTTGCCCGACCCGCTCGGCCCGGTGAGCAGCACGAACTCCCCGCGCCCCACGGCCAGCGACACGCCGTCGAGCGCCACGCCCGCGGCCGCGCCCCCGCGCGGGTACACCTTGGCGACGTCGGTCAGGCGCAGCACGGGTGCGGCGGTCGGCGTCGGGCGCCCGCGGTCAGTCCGCGAGCGCCTGCGCGAAGTCCGCGATCAGGTCGGCCGCGTCTTCCACGCCCACGCTCACCCGCAGGAACCCGTCGGGGATGCCGAGCGCGGCGCGCTCGGCGCTCGTCAGCCCCGCGTGCGACGTGAACCGCGGCTCGATGATCAGCGTGTCCACGCCGCCGAGCGACGTGGCGTGCGTGACCAGGTGCAGCCGGCGGAGGAAGCGGTCCGCGGCCTCCGCCCCGCCCGCCAGCTCCACCGCGAGCATCCCCCCGAACCCGTCGAGCAGCTCGGCGGCGAGGCGGTGGTCGGGGTGCGACGGGAGGCCCGGGTAGTGCACGCGCGCGACCGCCGGGTGCGCCTCCGCCCACCGCGCGACGGCCAGCGCGTTCGCGTTCTGGCGCTCCACGCGGATGCCTAACGTCTTCAGCCCGCGCTCCAGCAGCCAGCACGCGAAGGGGTCGGGCGCCTGGCCCCAGACCATCATCTTCTGCCGCACCTCTTCGACGAAGGCGGCCGTGCCCATCACCGCGCCGCCCAGCACGTCGTGGTGGCCGTTCAGGTACTTGGTCGCGCTCTGGATCACCACGTCGGCGCCGTGCTCCAGCGGGCGGAAGTTCACCGGGCTGGCGAACGTCGAGTCGACCACGAGCGCCACCCCCGCCTCGCGCGTGAGCCGGCTCAGCGGGCGCAGGTCGAGCACGCGCGTCGTCGGGTTGACAGGGCTCTCGACGAACAGCGCCCGCGTGTTGGGGCGGAGTGCCAGCCGCCAGCCGCGGGTGTAGCCGGGGTCGACGAACGTCGTCTCGACGCCGAGCTGGGCGAGCTCGCGCGTGAACAGCGCGTGCGTGCCGCCGTAGACCCACGCGCTGCTCACCAGGTGGTCGCCGGGGCGGAGCAGGGCGAGCATCGCGCAGGCCGTGGCGCCCATCCCGCTCGCCAGCACGAGCGCCGCCTCGGCGCCCTCCAGCAGCGCCAGCCGCTCCTGCACGGCGAGCGCGTTGGGCGTGTTGCCGTAGCGCGTGTAGCGCAGCCCCTCGGCCGTGCCGAACGGCTGCTCGTGGTTGACGCTCTGCACGAGCGGCCGCACCACGCTCGCCGCGCCGGCGTCCATCGCGCCGTGGGCGCCCACCGAGTCCGCGCCCTCCGCCGCCCCGCGCCCGAACGCCCGGGCGCCGTGCAGCGCGACGGTCGACCGCCCGGGCGCGCGCTCGGCGCCGTCGCCCGGCGGCCCGCCGTTCGGGAGCCCGGCGTGCGACGGCCCAGCCGATGCGGTCGCCGGCGCCGTCACGCGAGCCGCCCCCCGCCGGGCCCGATGCCGGGCCCCGGCGCGTCGAGGTCGGGCTTGATGACGTAGACGATCTCCGACGGGCTCACCCCGACGACGTCGCGCACGATCACGTCGCCGCGCCGCAGCCCATCGTCCACCACCAGCGTGGCGAGCTGCTGGCGCCGCGGCCCCTCCACCACCACCAGCTCGCCGTCGGTGAGCATGCGCGCGCCGGCCTCCTGGCCGTTCATCCGGATCTGCGGCCCGCGCTCGGCGTCCGCGGCCCGCGTGGCCACGAACTGCAACACCCGCAGCGGGCGCGCGCTCTGCGGGCGCCGGAACAGTGGGCTCACGACGGCACCCCCGGCGCGCCGGCGCCCGGCGCCCCGTCGTTAGGCCACTCGGCGTTAGGCACCTGGGCGTTAGGCACATCGGCGTTGGGCGGCAGGGTGACGGGTAGCCACCCCCCGGCCGCCGCGGGCATCGCGAGGCGGCGCGCCGCCAGCCGGTCGAGCGCGCCGGCGGCGGCGGCCTCGTCGCACGCCGCGGCCACGCTCAGCCGGCGCGCGTCGGCCGGCCCCACGTCGTGCAGCAGCGCCCACGCCCGCCGCTCGTCGTCCGACAGCTCGCCCACCAGCAGCACCTCGCCGTCCACCACGGCCACGATCGCGCGCCCGTGCCGCTCGCGGACGGCCTCCACCGCGTCCAGGTGGTGGTCGCCGATGCCGCGGAACACGAAGTAGCCGTCGCCCGCCGCCACCCGCGCCGCGCCCGCGTCGGGCACGAGCGCGGCCGGCCGCACGTACCGCAGCATCAGCTTGGCCACGATCTCGTCGGCGCAGCTGAAGTCGAGCAGCATCACCTGCGAGAAGTCGATGACCGTGACCGTGGGCCCGGCCGCCTCGGCGATCTGCTGCTCGATGGCGGTGCGCACGGCGGCGCCCGTGGGGCGCGTGACGAGGTTGGAGTACAAGGCGCACACGGTGCCGCGCAGCACCGAGCCGAGGTCGATGTGGTGGTGGACGCGTCCACCGGGGAAGGGGGCCATCGCCGCGCCGCTAGAGGTCGAGGCCCGGCTCGGGACGCCGCGCGCGGGCCGGCGCCGGGGCGGCGGTGCCCCGCGCCGCGCTCGGCACGGCCGCGGGGATCGTGATCTGCACCTGCGCCCCGGGGAAGTCGGCCAGCCCCTCCCGCAGGGCCACGTCGTCGTCCCACTCCGGCACCAGCGCGATGCGCGCCGTGCCGCTCCGCACGGCCAGCTTGCCGTTCCACTTGCTCACGTAGCGCCGGATCCCCGCGAGCCCCTGTCCGCGCCCCGGGTCGCGGAAGCGGCTCACCCCGCGGAGGACGGCCTCCTCGAGCGCCATGCCGTCGTCCCACCGGTCGGAGCGCGGGCGCGTGGTGTTGCTCTCCAGCGAGCGCCGGAAGCCGATGCCGGCGTCGCACACCGAGATCACCACCACGCGCCGGCCCAACCGCCGCGTCCAGGTGTAGGCCTGCACCGCCACCCACCCGCCGCCCTGCGCGTGCTCGACGATGTTCTGGCAGGCCTCGGAGAGCGTCATCGAGAAGCCGATGGTCGCGCGCGACTCCAGCCCGAGCCCGCCGTGGAGGATGGCCGCCGACCGCTCCTGGACGTGCGAGATGATCTCGTGCACGTCGCCGGCCTTGCTCACCGGGGTGATCGCGAGCAGCACCGCGCTCTCGCCGCCCTGCCGCGCGCGCGGCACCGGTCGCGTGAACTGGTAGAGCGACTCGGCCTCGCGAAAGAACCCCGTGCGCGCCCAGTAGGACGCCGTGTCGTCGGCCTCGGGCGGCGCGAACCCGGGGCGCTCCCCGCCGGCCGCCAGGCGCGCCTGCGCGAGGGCCAGCAGCCCCGTCAGCCCGTACGGCGACGCCCACCGCGCGTGCCGCGCGTCCACCAGGAGCTTCACGTCCGGCGGCACCGCGGCGAGCCCCGCGAGCACCTGCTCGAACGTGAAGTCGTCGACGGTGGGCGGGAGGGGGAGGACGCTCGTCACGGGGCGCGGGAGGGGGGCGCGAGGCGGGCCGGCCGGGCGGGCACCGGGGGCCGCGGGGCGCGGCCGCCGGCGTCAGGCCGCACCGATCTCGCCACGCAGGTAGCTCGCCAGCCCCGTCGCGCCGCGGTGCGCCACGTTGCGCGCGGCGGCCCGGTGCGCCGCCGCGATCGCATCTTCCAACCTATCACCCGCGAGCAGACGCGAGAAATGGGTCGCGCCCCACACGTCGCCACACCCCGTGGGGTCGCCCTCGTCGGCCGCCGGCCCGCCGCTGGGGGCGAGCGCCGCGGGCACGAGCGCCGTCCGCAGCGGCCCCGCCGCGCTCCCGCCCAGCCCCGCCACCACGTCCGCCCGCGCCTCGGCGCGCGCCGGCCCGCCCGCGAGCTCCACCTCGCCCGACGCCTCGTCGCGCAGCCCGTCGAATGCCGGCTGGGCGAAGTACACGGCGCCGCGCTTCCCCATCGTCACGTGCAGCGCGCGCACGCCGTTGGCCAGCGCCGTCGCGGCGAGCCCCATGGGGTCGGGCGCCATCATCGCCACCTCGTCCTCGTTCACCTGCACGAGGTCGAAGCACCGGCACCACGCCGGCACGTCGGCCAGCGGGCGCATGGTGCGGAGGCCGCCCGGCTGCACGGCGAGCGTGAGCGAGTGCAGGTCGCCGTACATCACGCCCTTGAAGTGCTGCCGCACGAGCTGCGCGGTCTCCAGGTCCAGCTCGAAGCCGGAGATGAAGTTCACGTACAGCGCGTCCAGCCCCTCCAGCAGCGGGGCCAGGCCGAGCCACGTCCACCCCGGCACGCCGCCCCGCAGCAGCTCGCTCCGCCGCTCGCTGGAGTAGTAGAACAGCTCGACGCGGTTGTTGGGGTAGGGCACCTCGACGAGCGGCGCGTCGGGCGCCACGCGGCGGAGCGTGCGGAGGTAGGCCCGCGCCCGCGCCGCGAGGTCGTCGCCCACCTTGATGACGGGCACCACCTCCCACCCCTCGGGCAGCGCGGCGTCGAGCGCGCCTAACGCGTACGCGATCCCGCCCCACTCCTCCACCGGCGCTGTGCGCACGTCGCGCCCGTGGATCACATCCCACACGAAGGTGCCGATGACGCCGAGCCGCTTCCGCCGCGGCGTCGCGGCCCCGTCAGGCGACACGCGCCCCGGGGTGCTCGTGGAGGGCGCGCTCGTGGAGGGCGTGCTCTTGGAGGAACATGCGCGCCGCGCCCACCACGCCGGCGGTCCCCGCCAGCGCGCCGGGGACGATCCGCGCCGCGTCCACCGCAGGCTTGAACGCGCGCCGCCGCACCTCCGCGCGCAGCGGCCCGAACAGCGCCTCGCCCGCCCGCGCCACCCCGCCGGCCAGCACCACCACGTCCGGGTTGTAGACGTTGAGCAGGTTGGCCACGCCGGCGCCGAGGAAGCGCGCCGTCTCGCGCACCACCTCGCGCGCCACGAGGTCGCCGCGGTCGTTGGCGTCGTACACGGTCTGCGCCGTGATCGCGTCGAGGTCGCCGTCGGTCATGTCGGTGAGTAGCGAGGTCTCGCCGGCCTCGATCGCCTCGCGGGCCCGCATCGCGATGTTGGGTCCCGACGCGTACGCCTCCAGGCAGCCATAGTTGCCGCACGCGCAGCGCCGCCCCTGCGTCTCGATCGTGGTGTGCCCGATCTCGCCGGCCACGTTGCTCGCCCCGTGGTAGAGCCGCCCGCCGAGGATCAACCCCCCGCCGATCCCCGTGCCGAGCGTGATCCCGACGACGTGCTCGGCGCCCCTCGCCGCCCCCGTCCACCACTCGCCGAGCGTGGCGCAGTTGGCGTCGTTGTCGAGCGCCGCGGGCAGGCCGACGCGGTCGGCGACGAGGTCGCGGAGCGGCAGGTCGCGCCAGCCCAGGTTGGGCGCCACCACCACCACCCGCCGCTCGCGGTCGAGCGGGCCCGGGGCGCCCACCCCCACCCCCACGAACGCGTCCCGCCCGACTCCCTCCTGCGCCGACGCCTCCGCGATCACGCCCTCGATCATTTCGACGATCCGGTCCACCACCGCCTCGGCGCCCTGCGCCGCGCGCGTGGGCCCGGAGCGCACCGCGATCTCGCGGCTGCCGTCCACCGGCAGCGCGCCGACGGAGATCTTGGTGCCGCCAACGTCCACGCCCACCACGTATCGGGTTCCCGAACCGGTTGTCATGCGGCCAAGTTACACGGCCCTCTCGCCCCGCCGCCCATGGATGCCGCGCCCCCTCCGTCCGACCGCCGTGCCTTCCTCCACACCGCCGCACGCACCGTCGGCGCCGCGGCCGTGGGCCTCGGCGCCGTGAGCGCGCCCGCCGCCGGGGCGCCCCCCGAGGCGAACCCGGCGCCCGCGCGGTTCAAGCACTCGGTCACGCGCTGGCCGTTCGGCCGCATGAGTGTGGACGAACTCTGCGCCGCCGCCGCGCGCCTCGGCCTCGACTCGGTGGAGCTGCTGGAGCCCGCGGAGTACGCGACCGCGAAACGCCACGGCCTCACCTGCGCCGTCGGCTACGCCCCCGCCGGTGACCCGTCGCGCCGCCTCACCCACGGCTGGAACCGCGCCGAGCACCACGCCTATCTCGTGCCGGGCTACGAGGAAGGAATCCGCCTCGCGGCCGCGGCGGGGGTGCCCAACGTCATCTGCTTCTCCGGCAACCGCGCCGGCCAGGGCGACGAGGAGGGGCTGGCCACGTGCGCGGCGGGCCTCAAGCGCATCATGCCGGCCGCCGAGCGCGCGGGGGTGACGGTCATCATGGAGCTGCTCAACAGCAAGGTCGACCACAGGGACTACCAGTGCGACCGCACGCCGTGGGGCGCCGCGCTGGTCGAGCGCGTGGGCTCGCCCCGGTTCCGGCTGCTCTACGACATCTACCACATGCAGATCATGGAGGGCGACGTGATCCGCACCATCCGCGACCACGCCGCCAGCATCGCGCACTACCACACGGCCGGCGTCCCCGGCCGCCACGAGATCGACACCACGCAGGAGCTCTACTACCCGGCCATCATGCGCGCAATCGCCGACACCGGCTTCACGGGCTACGTGGCCCAGGAGTTCATCCCCACGCGCGACCCGCTCACCGCGCTCGCGGAGGCCGTGCGCCTCTGCCGGGTCTGACCCCCGGGGCGACGCCGCGACTTCGTGGCCGGCGGGCTGGCGGGCGCCGCGGCCGGCGCCCTCGCCATGCCTAACGACGCCCGCGCGGACGCGCCCGCGCCGGGCGCCGCCGACCGCGCCCTCTACGAGCTGCGCACCTACGAGCTGCGCAACGACATTCAGCCCGCCCGCGCCGGCGCCTTCTTCGAACGGGAGTACGCGCCCGCGCTCCGCCGCGCGGGGGCCGCCCACGTCGCTGCCTTCACCCCCGACGTCGGGATGCCCACCGCGTCGGTGGTGTTGCTCGTCGAGTACGCGGGCGCCGCCGCCCACGCCGCGGCCGCCGACCGCCTCGCCGCCGACGCCGCGTTCCGCGCCGCGTCAGACACGTGGGAGCGCGGCCCCGGGCTGCCGTACGTGCGCTACGACGTGGCGCTCTACCGCGCCTTCGCCGGCCACCCGCGCCTGGAGGTGCCGCCCGGGGCCCCGGGCCGCCCCCCGCGCCTCTTCGAGCTGCGCACCTACGAGGCGCCGAACGACCTCGGGCTGCGCAACAAGGTCACCATGTTCAACGACGAGGAGATCCGGATCTTCCGCGACGTCGGCATGGCGCCCGTGTTCTTCGGCGAGGCCGTGGCCGGCACGCGCCTGCCGCACCTGGCCTACCTCGTCGGCTTCGACGACCTGGCGGCCCGCGCCGCCGCGTGGGCGCGCTTCGTCGCGAGCCTCGACTGGGCCCGCATCCGCGGCCGCCCCGGCTGGACCGACCCGGAGGCCGTGTCCACCATCCGCGCCGCGTTCCTGCGCCCCACGGGCTACTCGGACGTCCGCTGAGCGCGCTCGGCGACGGCCAGCGCGGCGGCCGCGATCGCCGCCGCCGGCTGGTCGCGCATGCACCGCCAGTGGCCTAACGGACACGCCGGCGGCCCGTGCCGGTCGCACGGCCGGCACGCGAGGTCCTCGACCCCCGCCGTGACGCTCCCCGGCGCCAGCGGCCCGAACCCGAACGCTGGCACCGTCGGCCCGAACACCGCCACCGTCGGCGTCCCCACCGCCGACCCCAGGTGCTGCGGCGACGAGTCGTTGGTCACGAGCACGCGCGCCCGCCGGATCACCTCCGCGCTCGCCAGCAGCGACAGCCGCCCCGTCGCGTCCACCGCCCACCCCGGCGGGCACGCCGCGACGATCGCCGCCGCCGCCTCGCGGTCCCCCGGCCCACCCACCACGACCACCGCCAGCCCGTCGCCCGCCAGCCGCGCCGCCAACTCGGCGTAGTACGGCCACCGCTTGGTCGCCCACACGCTCCCCGGCGCCACCGCCGCGAACGCGCGCCCGCCTAACGCCGCCAGCACCGCGTCCGCCGCCCCCCGCTCCGCGTCACCCGGGTACAGCCGCGGCCGCACCTGCTCGGCGTTAGGCACCGCCTCCGGCCGGGCCAGCGCCCACAGCCGCTCCGCGTGGTGGCGGTCCGCCCGGTAGCGCACCACCCGCGTGTACAGCGCCCGCGCCTGCCGCGACGTGTCGAACCCGACGCGCTCCGCCGCCCCCGCCACCACCGCCAGCGCCGCCGACCGCGGCGATCCCTGCGCGAGGTACGCGGCCCCGTACGGCCCGTGCCCCCGCAACGCCCGCCCCAACCGCCACACCCCGCCCACCCCACGCTCGGCGCCGCGCTTGTCGTACACGACCACCCGCCGCACCGCGGGGTGCCCCGCCAGCAGCGGCGCCGCGTCCGGCCGCACCACCACGTCCACCGGACCGCGCCCAGCCAGCTCCGCGAGCAGCGGCGTGGTCAGCACCACGTCGCCGAGGAAGGAGGTCTGGACGACGAGCGAGGCTGGCGGTTCGTTAGGCACGGTCGGATGCGGGGCGCCCCGGCCCGTCGCCGGGGCAAGTAGGTCCCTCGCTCCGCTCGGGACGACAGGGGGCGTCACCAGGGCCGGCGATCCTTCGCTGCGCTCAGGATGACAGCAGTGTGGGGACCCAGGACGGGCGAGCCCAACGTGGGGCGGGGGCGTCGGCGGGGGGCCGAAGGCGAGCATTCATCGACGAAGGCAAAGGCCCTCCCCGCGTACCAGGCCTGGCCTCGATGAATGCGAGCCGCAGCGCCCCCCCGCCGACGCCCCCGCCCGCGCACCACCCCCGCCCAACGCCCCACGCCACGTGTCCTACTCGACCTGCAACACCGCCAAAAACGCCTCCTGCGGGATCTCTACGGCCCCGACCTGCTTCATCCGCTTCTTCCCCTCCTTCTGCTTCTCCAGGAGCTTGCGCTTGCGCGAGATGTCCCCGCCGTAGCACTTGGCGAGCACGTCCTTCCGCAGCGGCTTCACGGTGGTGCGCGCGATGACCTTCTGCCCGATCGCCGCCTGGATGGCGACCTCGAAGAGCTGCCGCGGGATCAGGTCCTTGAGCTTGTCGGCGATCTTCCGCCCCCAGTCGTAGGCCTTGTCCTTGTGGATGATCACCGAGAACGCGTCGATCGGGTCCCCGTTGATCAGCATGTCCAGCCGCACCAGCTCGCTCTCGCGGTACCCCAGGATCTCGTAGTCGAGCGAGGCGTACCCGCGCGACACGGTCTTCATCTTGTCGAAGAAGTCCAGGATGATCTCGCCGAGCGGGAACTCCCAGTCGAACTCGACGCGCTCCTGGTCCAGGTACGTCATGTTCTTGTACACGCCGCGCCGCTCCGTGCCCAGCGTCATCAGCGGCCCGATGTAGTCCTTCGGGGCCATGATGCGCGCCTTCACGTACGGCTCCTCGACGCGCTCGATCACGCTCGCCGGCGGCATCAGCGACGGGTTCTCCACGAGCACCAGCTCGCCGTCGGTCCGGTGCACGCGGTACTCCACGCTCGGCACCGTCGTCACCAGGTCCAGGTCGAACTCGCGCTCCAGCCGCTCCTGCACGATCTCCATGTGCAGCAGCCCCAGGAACCCGCAGCGGAACCCGAAGCCTAACGCGGTCGACGTCTCGGGCTCGTACTGCAGGCTCGCGTCGTTGAGCTGCAACTTCTCCAGCGCGTCCCGCAGCACCTCGTACTGCGTCGTGTCGGTCGGGTAGATGCCGGCGAACACGAACGAGCGCACCTGCTGGTAGCCGGGCAGCGGCTCCGCGGCCTTGTTCTTCGCGTCGAACACCGTGTCGCCCGCGCGCGTCTCGCGCACCGAGCGCACGCTCGCCACCACGTAGCCCACCTCGCCCGGCCCCAGCTCGTCGGCCTGCACCTGGCGGAGCTGGTTGTAGCCCACCTCGGCCACCTCGTACACCGCGTCGTTCGCGCCAAAGGTGATCTGCATCTTCGGCTTGAGCACGCCGTCGACGACGCGCACGCTCGGGATCGCCCCGCGGTACTTGTCGTAGTACGAGTCGTAGATGAGCGCGCGGAGCGGCCCGTCCG
>ERZ1066118.1770-NODE-1770-length-12171-cov-5.871905_pt1 | contig 12171 bp, 6 predicted proteins | sample MGYA00382765_ERZ1066118 | MGnify/ENA primary metagenome ERZ1066118 (study PRJEB33369, sample SAMEA5778348) | biofilm metagenome | biome: Industrial cooling water; feature: Water cooling tower basin; material: Biofilm | place: United Arab Emirates | collected...
ATTACTGCCCGTGTGATCCAGCAGGCTGTTGTTGATGTCGGAGGCGGAAAGTACGACTTCACCGCCGGAATTGACCACAGTGCCCTTAATGTCACCTAGGCTGTTGATCGGATTACCAGTGATCTGGTCGAAGTACTCACCAGCCCGCATCTTGACGGCCTGAATGACCGGCTCGGTGCGACCCTTGACGTAGATGTCCTTGACCTCAGTTGCCAGATCCTCGATCTTACTACCGACGGAACGTGCAGTCTCCATCGCAACCGTGCCAACGTTCCTCGCAGCGGCACCCAGATTCAGATTGTCGAACTTGACACTGGCTTGATCCATCCAACCGCCCAGGGTAGTGGAGATGTTGCCTGTAATACCGCCCAGGCGATCACCAATACCGCCAGCAAAACCACCAAACTTCTCCGAAGCCTTAGACTTGGCCTGATCGAAGACCTTATCAAACTTCTTGGCAGCAGCGGCGGCTTCTTCAGCCTTACGCTTAGCGAAGACGCTCTCACTGGCCTCAGCGTCAGTCAGTAGTTCAGCAAACGCCTTGTCGTAGTTGTAGCGGTTGCTACTTAGACGCTTGTCGACCAACCCCATCTCTTCCAACAACTCACCGTAACCGGCTTCGTTGTAGACACCTGCCATCTGCTTCGCATCGGGGATGCGGTTACGCAGACTGAGGAACTGGGAAGTAACGTCGTTGTACTCGCGGTAGTTGATCTTACCGTCTTCGAGCTGGAAGCGATCCTGCAGAGAACCGACGATGTTGGAGTAACGTTCGATATCGAAGGGCATACCGCTAGCGGTGTCCCGGATGGCAAGCATCATCAACGACTTGCGATCTTCATCGCTAATCTGACGATCCTTGACCAGCGTATCAACGAACTCGTTCAAACCTTCGCGTGCGGCATAGACGCTACCGGGATCAAACATCTTGCGCTTGATGTCCGACTTGACCTTAGTCGACGTATCGAACTTACCACGGTCGTAATTGAACACCAGGCGATCAACAGGCTGTCCGCCGTTGTTAGCAACGGCTAGTTCCTGATGAATGCGCGACAAGTACCCGGGAATGACTTCAACGATTGAGCGGCGAGTCAGGTTGTCAAAGGTTGCGGGTTGGTCACCGCTTGCCAGACCGGAGGGTCCCATGCGGTTGTCGAGGAAATACCTCGGCATTGACTCTTTGAACAGTGATTCAAAGAAAGAACCAACGCTAAGACTTTCGTCAGGACTTTGAGCGTAACGATTGAGTCGCTCAGGGATACTCCTGAACGTATACTGCAACCGCTCTCCCAAGCCGCCGGGTTTGCTTCTGGCATCTAGACCCTTGCGAACCTTACCGGCCAACCATTCAGCAAAGAAGTTGGCTCCGGTACTACCGGCCATCTTCCCGTACTTCTTGTAATCGTCCTCGTCGTCCCCAAGACCCATGGCGCGCTGCTCAGCCATGGCTTGCTGAATGTCATCGGCGCTTTGAACGCCCATCGCAAACGTCGACGCAGCCTCTTTCAGATTACGGGCCAGGTTCTCACGAATCTTCTTGGTATAGTTACCCATGAAGTTCGCGACCTGCAACTGCATCCCGTTCAACAGACGATCGCGGAAGTTAGCGTGGGCTGCTTCCGAGAGCTTCAACTTAGCTTGGTCGGGAAGCGCGCTGTTGTGCAGCATCGCTTTTTCCCACTGCTCTTGCTGAACACCACGCTCCATCAAATGACGGAGGGTATCGCGTTGTACGAAGTACTGACGATACTGCAGTTCGAGCGACTTACGCTGGAACTGATTGGTGATCTGATCCTGGTAACCGACGAGGCGACCAATACCTGTCTGGATGCTCTCAAGAGTGCGGAGTTGCGAGAGACGCTGATGGTCCTCGACACGCTCACGAACCGTCTTACGAACTTCTTCTTTGGCCTGCGACTCTGCTTGGAATTCAAGCTGAGCGCGAGTCAGTTCACCCAGCGAAGCAGTGATCTGATCTTCGTCAAAATCGGCCTGAGTGCGGCGACGGTAAGACTCCTCTTTATGGTCTGCAAACTTCTGCAGACGCTCGGCCACAGTCTTCGGGAGATAGCTCCGAACCTTCGGCAAAGCCTTCTGAGTCGCACGGCGCATAGCCGGAATTGCCGGCTTGATCTCTTTGGCCGCGATATTGTATAGCTCACTAGCACCCGTGATAGCCTCATCGGTCGTGTTGATCGCAGTGGCATAACCACGCGGTAGGGCACTAAGTGCAAAGCGTTTGATCGTGGAGGAAGACGTCAACGTTTCCGCCGCGCCTTGCGCAAATGACGTACTGAGGCGCCGAATGGCGCTTCGGTCGTCCTTCACTTCTCTTGCTTTACCGCTGTCGAATTCAAAATCGAGGTCATCGACTTTGAAATCGTCCAGCTTGTTTTTGTCATTTGCCATTAACAGTCTCCAGGTCGGTTTGACCAGTTGGCTTCTCACATAGATTAAGGAGTCCCAATCCATGAAGACGTTGGATCTGCCCTTCAATGTCGACATCATGCGACTGGATGCGGCCAAACTTCAACTGATGCGTCCCGTAAAGAGTCTTGACTTCTTCGAGAACGTGAACGGGGACTTTCACGAAGACGGTCTTTTCTCGGTCGCTATCTTTGGTCGAGTCGGTGAAGAGATGCGCGATAAGCGTTTCTCGTACATCGACATCAAGACTGAAGTTTTCCACCCAGTCATCTACGCCAAACTCATCCAGGTCCGCGGTCTGTACCGCGGTATCCTGAGCGGTACCGCCTACGCCAAGTGGAACCCCGAGCTTCGCGACTTCGAAGCTTCTGACGAACTCAACGGCGAGACTGGGTACGCGTTCTTCCTACGACATTGGAAGGACATCAAGTTTGTTCGCAATCGCTCCGATGTCCGCGATATGCGTATCAAGCTTCTGGAGAAGTACCGTGACCGTTCCACTGTCGACAAGATCCTCGTCATGCCCGCAGGTCTGCGAGACCTTGACGTGGGTGACGATGGTCGACCGGTAGTGGACGACATCAATACGCTGTATCGCAAGATCCTTTCGATTTCGAAGACGATCGCGGATACCGACTATGCCCGTAGCTCGGCAGCGTACAATCTCCCGCGTCATCTTCTCCAGATGGCGTTCAACGAGATCTTCGACACCATCGAGAAGATGCTCACTGGTAAGAAAGGTTTCCTGCAGTACAAGTGGGGTTCGCGTCGTATCTTCAACGGTACGCGTAACGTCATCACTGCGATGGATACCTCGGTAGAGAAGTTGGGTGGTCCTAATGCCCAGCGCTACACCGACACCGTGGTGGGGCTCCATCAGCTCACTAAGGCTCTTCTACCTGTAACCATTCATCGCCTCAAGACTGGTTACCTCCAGCAGGTATTTGCACCCGGTAACGGCTACGCCAATTTGGTCGATCCCAAGACTCTCAAGAGTCAGCAGGTTCTTCTAAATACCGACACCTACGACCGTTGGACTACGGTGGAAGGATTGGAAAAGGTTGTTAGCTCTTATAGTGAGGTCAGTCTTCGTAACCGCCCCATCCTGCTCGACGGCCGCTACCTCGCTCTGATTTACGCTGGTCCTGAAAAGACCTTCCGTATCTTCAGCGACATCGACGAACTGCCGTCACATCTGTCGCGGGAGCACGTTCGCCCGATCAACATGGTCGAGCTTCTGTATCTCTCGGGTTACCGGGTTTGGAACAATTACGTGGCTTTTGTCACGCGTTATCCGATCTCCGGTACGGGCAGTTGCTTCCCCGCTACGATCTACGCCAAAACCACGATCGTCGGTGAAGTACGTCAAGAGTTGGACGAGAACTGGGAACCCATTCCGGACGCCATTGCGAACGAGTTCCCGACATACGAGCCTCTGGCTTATCTAGACAGTCACGTCATCCAATCCAGCCGTCTGGCTGGCCTTGGTGCCGATCAGTCTTACCTCCAGTAAGACTAGTCCTCATTCCCGGTAACGGGCATGTAGTTCTTCCCTTAATTGCTGGGAAGCCTTTAGAGCCACAGCGCGCGACAACGTAGCCGGTAACGGCAAGCGTGACCGCATTAAAAAGCCGCGTGGATTAGGTGATCAGCAGCGAAGCGCCCGAACCGACATTAGTCCTCGATGTTTGGTGGGTGAACGTTCAACGACTAAGGCCTAGGCAGCCTGTACCCACCAAGGGGTGGGGAAATAGGGAACTTCCGAATCTGCGTTCGGGCAAAACGCTGCGGAAGAAGATATAGTCTGGTCTGCAATGAAAGTTGCAGCTGTCGACTCTTTTACTCTCTCTGGGAGAGTCGGCGCACTCATTCATTATCCGGCTTGAGTGGAACATCACGTTCGACGGCGATACTGCTAGCTTCAATGCGGTTTACACCGACGAAGCCGTCAAGGAAGTTCAGGAATATCTTAACAGCAAAGCGGCATATGTGGACCCTCGTGGCGGTTTGAAAGCGAGTGCCAACGTTGCCACGGTTGCTCTGGTACTCCGGAACATGACTGGCTGAAGTCACGAGCGAAACAAGGGACGGTAGGCCAGCGCCTACCGTCCCATTCCTTCTGCAAGCTAAAGGTGCAGTATGTCAGACACCAATAACCGGGAATCGATGGGCCTTGAGTCCTTGGTTCCTTTCGCGCAATACTACCGACAGTTCGGTGTTCGCCGACCAGTACAGCTGGTTGCGCCTACACTCGTACCGTTGGAATTGCTCGATCTTCCCCGAGACAGCATTCTTCACTTCGTCAGTAATGACGAATCACTCTACGGTATCCCCGGTGACGAGTATATCCTGCGCAATGCTCAGGGTATCGTCATGGTCGATCACGTTACGGAACTCGCTGGTACGGAAGGTACGCCCCGCCCGACGCGTCTACCTCCGGGCCAGATGATCCGTGATTACCATCGCAAGTACCGAAAGACTCGCATGGTAACTAAGTTGGAACTGGCGCTCAAGAATCCCCGCCAGCTCCTCGTGGAAAACTACGCTCTGCTTCCGCACCTTTACCGGTACATGGCGAGCTACTTCCGCGGCTATAACAAGTGGCTGAACATTCAGACCACGATGTGGAAAAGAGTCGGTGAACTATCCAAGGTGACTGATCGTCGCCAATTCTTGATGTGCCGTCTCCCCAAGATCCTACCGACTCTCTCACAGCTCCGTCGTGCAGAAGCCGGTATGAGTCGTAACACTCTTGCGGCCTTCACTGAAAGTGAGTCCCTGTTCATCCTCGAACTTTGGAAATGGCTGGGTGAGAAGGCGACTCGCGACAAGTCTGTCCTGTCAAACGCTTCCGATGAAGCTCTATCCAAGGTCAACCTGATCTGGACGGAATCGGGTAAGTGGTTTGTGATGGATCTGGGCCTGATCAACGAGTGGCGTAAGACCGAGGAGAACAAGGGTATTGTCGAACCCGCCCAGTTGCAGAAGCGTTTCCTGCGGCTGCTAATGTTCCTCTACGAAGTCCGCACTCAGACTCAGCAAGCTGCAGAAGCCAGCCAAGACCCGCTGGCCGTTAAGTCGTCCCCACTACAGATCAAGGTTCCAGGCACTGACGAGACAGCTGCCAAAACGATTCGTCTTAAGGTCGACATGAACGTCGACAGTCTGCCCGATCATCCGGTGGAAGAAACCCCGGAGAATCTGGCAGCCATTGACGAGGCAATCACGAAGGACCTCGAAGCTCTCGAGAAGGTTACCTCCTCCAATGTGTCGGTGGCTGAAGACGAGCACCTACTAGGTCCCACGGATGACATCTCACCTGTCGCCACCTACGTTCCTGAAGAGCGTACCCTCGGTGGTAGCGTGATGTCTAAGGTGGACGTCTTGGCTGATCACGGGCTACTCTCCGGTGCAGAGTATCGTCGTTTCCAGACGATCGCGAATGCCTACGAGCGTTTGAAGGATCCTTACGGTCAAACCGGTTCACTGGCTGATTCCGTAGTGATCGATCCTGAAGTGATGAAGATCAGCGACAAGCCTCAGATTCCGGACATCGAGACGGTAGTCGATAAGTCGATGCTCAAGAGTTCGCTCTTCGAGTTTGACAGTAAGTATATCGACAAGGTTCTGAAGAAGGACATTCTGCGTTCTGTGCTGGCTTTCCAACACGCTGGTATCGCCATCACCGACTACACGGTCGAGGATAGCGAAGACGCTTTGAATGCCTACGAGACCCACACGGTTGAATTGTCACCAGTTCAGGGTAAGACCTCGACGGTTCGCTTCCGCGTCCCTAAGGTCAGTGATGACGGTACCTTCAAGGCCAACGGTGTCCGCTACCGCCTGCGTAAGCAGCGTGGCGATATGCCGATCCGGAAACTGAACAGCCGTAGTGTTGCGCTCACCAGCTACCACTCCAAGATGTTCGTCAATCGCAGCGAGAAGGTTGTCTACAACTATCCGCAATGGCTGACCAACCAGGTAGCTGCCGTGGGGATGAATCCCAACGACGATCGTGTCACTAACATGATGATGTCGGAGGTGTTCGACTCGACGGTTAAGGTTCCTCGTATCTACAGTACGATGGCGACCCGCTTCCGCTCGTTCACGTTGGGAGGGATTGACTTCTTCTTCGACTACCAGGCTCGCGGTAGCTTCCTCGAAAACCATGCGGTCTACGAGCGAGGAGATCTCGTTGTTGTAGGCATCAACCGCACTTCCAAGACGCCGGTGTTGGTGGACAATACCAACATGCTTTACGGTCTTGAGAACGGTGCGATGACTCCGATCGGTACGATTGAGTCAATGCTGGGTCTGGAGGGTAAGGGTCCGGTTGAAATGGCCGAAGTGAAGATCTTCAACAAGCTGATTCCGGTTGGCCTGCTGTTGTCTTACCACATGGGCTTCAGTCGTCTGTTGGAAGTACTGCGGGTCCGCTACCGTCGAGTACCGACTGGTGAGCGCTTGAACCTCAGCGATGACGAGTTCGCTATCCGCTTCGAAGATGAGTCGTTCATCTTCTCCCGCGATCAGCAGCTTGCGATGATGGTACTAGCTGGCTTCCAGATGTTCGAGGACAGCATCCGCAACTATCCGGCCCACCTGTTCGATAAGCGTGACATCTACTTCAACATCCTCGACCAGGAAAACATTGGTGTTCGTTACCTTCGGGAAATCGATCTACTGATGGATCTGTTTGTCGATCCGATCACTGAAGAGATCTTGCGTGACATGAAGGAACCGACGGATCTCGTTGGTCTACTGCTGCGTTCTTGCGAACTGCTGCTGACTGACTGGGCTCCGGAAGAGACCGACATGGAACACATGCGCGTCAAGGGTTACGAGCGAATTGCCGGTACGGTATACACTGAACTGGTCAAGGCTGTTCGCCTGCAGCGTGCTCGTGGCGCTATCGCCAACGCCAAGATCGAGCTACCACCCTACGCGGTATGGCAGTCGATTCAGCAGGACCCTGCTGTCAAGTTGGTCGAAGAGTCGAATCCAGTACACAACCTGAAAGAGAAGGAAGAAATCACCTACTCTGGTACTGGTGGTCGCTCTGGCCGCTCGATGGTTCGTCGCACACGTGTGTTCCACAAGAACGACATGGGTGTGATCTCGGAAGCCACTAAGGACTCGGCCGACGTTGCTATCACAACGTTCCTCACCGCCGACCCGAACTTGGTAAGTCTGCGTGGCGTAACTCGCCGTGCTGATGAAACCAATGGTCCGACCTCTTACCTGAGTACTTCGGCTCTTCTGGCTCCCGCGGCAGATCGCGATGATTAAAGAGTTGAATTCAGTCTAACATAACACTCCTATCGTATGGATACGTTTATAGGAGATCAAAGTGAAAACATTTTCTAATCTGTCTCGCTATAGAGTCGCAGCGGATGGATCTGTCTTGAACGTCGAAACACAGCAATGGTTGAGCGGTAGTATAAACCCCGATGGTTACGTTCACTATCGATTAACCGACGACGTCGGAAGAACGACGACTATCGGAAGACATCGACTTGTAGCTGAGTTTCACTATGGGCCGCCACCTACCCCAGACAGCATCGTCAATCACCTGAACGGTGTGAAAGGTGACGACAGGCCCGACAACCTCGAATGGACCACATATCGCGGAAACGCCGAACATGCGGGCGCTCTAGGTCTAACGGAAAAATGCCTACCTGTCTCCACGCGTGATGTTATCACTGGCGAGATCGTTCATTACCCTAGCGCTATAAGCGTCGCTAGGGCTTTGGGATTGTCCAAAGATGCGATCCTCTGGCGCCTGAGAGGTGGGGAAGAGCGTGTCTATCCAGAGGGGTTACAGTATCGCATTCGCGACAACAGTCGCGAATGGTCAGACGTACTGACAAGCCAATACGGGCGTAATAAAGCCGTACTGGTTTTAGATACTAGGAACGATCAGGTCGTCAGGTTCGAGAGTCAGCTTCAGGTGGCGACTTACCTAGGGTTGAGTTCAGCAACGATCAGTACAGCCGTCGGCGCGGGCGACCAAAGGCTACTCAAAGGTGTCTATTTGATTAAGCTCGAAAGCGATATGGCGCCATGGCGGTCGGTTGTTGATCCTTTAAAGGAGTCTGGTCGTACACGCCCGGTCGTAGTCATCGACATTGAGAATAAAGAAACTGTTTACCCTTCAGCTAAGGAATGTGCTGAAGCCGTGGGATTAAATCCCACCACTTTGAATGAAAGACTTAAGAGTGGCGGCGGTAAGGTTTTCAAAGACGGTTACCGCTACCGCTACTATCAACTCAATGGTCCGCCCACGCGGTAACGCATGGGTGAACTCTCTCTAATTGCTGGGACCCCCTTAGAGTCTACTTACCACTGCGAGGCGAAAGCCAAAGCCAAGGTTTAACAACAAGTAGAATTGGGCAATCAGCAGCGAAGCCCCGTCTAGCGCTGTCACGGGGAACGTTCATCGACTAAGGCCTTATCAGCCTGTACACTCAAGCGAGTGGAAATGGGAGACTTCCTGTTAGGAAGAAGATATAGTCAAGTCTTTAGGGAAACCTAAAGCTGTTCTCTCGAAAGAGAACGGGCGTAGATTTGCGATCTACGTCGAATACATACGCCAAAACGCGTGAACTTCATCAGCATCCAGCAGTCGTCAGGTACCTTTGCTCGCGGTTACCGTGCCACCCCGCTACGTACCGGGTACGAGCAAGTCATGGCGCACCGCACCGACGACCTGTTCGCCTATACGGCCAAAGCCAAGGGTAAGATCACCGAGGTCGGTAACAATGCGATCACGGTGACCTACGAAGATGGCTCGAGTAAGTCTATCCAGATCGGTCGACGTTTTGGTACTGCCGCTGGTCTTGTCTTCCCGCACTCCCTCAAGACGGATCTTAAGGTTGGAGAAACTGTCGATGTCGGTGACGTTGTTGCCTACAACGAACACTACTTCGAAACTGATCCCCTGAATCCCAAGCAAGCCTTGTGGAAGGGTGGCGTGTTGGTAAAGACTGCGATCATGGAGTGTGTCGATACGCTTGAAGACTCCTCGGCGATCTCTGAAGCAACCGCCAAGTTGCTAGAGACCGATGTGACTCAGGTTCGCGACATCATTGTCGACTTTGACCAGACCATTCACGGCCTGGTAAACGTCGGCGAGGACGTGGATATCGATTCCATCCTATGTACGATCGAGGACGCCGTTACGGCACAAAACAACCTGTTCGACGAAGAGTCCATCGCGACTCTGCGTCTGCTTTCTGCGAATACCCCTCGCGCTAAGTTCAAGGGTAAAGTGGAGAAAATCGAAGTCTTCTATAACGGAGACATTGATGATCTTTCCCCGTCCCTTCAGGAACTGGCTTCCGAGTCGGATCGCAATCGCAAGCGGTTGTCGCGTGATCTCAAGACGACGTACACCACCGGTAGAGTCGACGACAGTATGTCGATCGAAGGTACCAGCCTGGCGTTCGAGAAGGCGGTCATTCGGGTTTACATCACAGGGCCGGTAGCGGCTGGTGTGGGCGACAAGGGTGTCTTTGCCAACCAGATGAAGACAATCTTTGGCCGCGTGATGTCGGGTGTCAATCGGACTGAGTCCGGTGAAGACATCGGTGCGATCTTCGGTTACCAGAGTATCAGTGACCGTATCGTTCTGAGTCCCGAGATCATGGGAACCACCAACACTCTGCTGAAAATCATTAGCAAGCGCGTCGCTGACGTGTATCGAGGAAAGTAAGTCATGAACAATTCAAGTTCAAATGCGACCATGAAGGCCAACCTGGCGATCCTCGCCAACGCGGTCGAGCTGGGCGCGCAGGTGGTGGCGGAGGTTGCGGGTAATGCCGTAGCCAACTCCATCGACGGGAAGATGGTCACTCCGTCCTCCCTCCACAATGCGGTGGCTAGCCGAATCCGTTCGGCGCTGTCGCCCAAGACGCAGGGGGCGTGATATGCTCACCAAGAGTTCAATCTCGGCGGCTTATCCGCTCGCTACGCTTCTGACTCAGCAGGGTTCGATCCTCTTCCCGAGCATCGAGTCACCGCTGTCGCTGCTGACCCGCCGCACGATCGACGGCCTGGCCGTCTTCGAAGCCGAGGGTGAGGGTTTCGTTGCCCCGGCACTGGACCAGCAGATCGAGACCGCTACGTCGGTTGCTTCGAATATCGACGGCTCCTCGCCGCACGACGAAGTGATGGACGAGTCGATCAAGCTGCTGACCAAGTCGGTTAGCTTCGTCCTCAACCACACCCGCAATGTTGTCCTGCCGATGATCAAGCAGGCTGCTCTTGACACGCAGGCCTACATGGACGAGCGTGCTAATGGCGACCTGGCTCCGCTGGACATCGTTCCGTACTACTTCAAGCCCCTGTGGAACTCGCCGGTCTTCCAGGATCTCGTGAACCGCTATAGCGGTATCTCGACCCCGGTGGTCAAGTTCCGTGGTGGTGCGATCGAGTGCGACTGCGGTGAAGACTACGCTCAGCTTCTCCTGACGGGCGCTGGCTCGTTTGATGATGAGGTGCGTGAGTTTGCCCGTGACGTCGGTGCTGAACGCATCAAGGCTGTCTGGGATGCCATCTTCGGTGGCCAGGCTACTTCGTCGGATGCCGTTCTCGGCAGTCGTTACGATCGCTTCGATACCAACGCGATCGCTTTCCTGATGGCCCGTCGCATGACGATGGACGTTCCGGCTGGCGTTGACATGGGTCTGTCGGAGTGGAAGGACTACGTGGCTTCGATCGTCCAGGCTGCTGGTGTGGCGTGCATCAACGCCTACCGTACCCGCGACTTGGACATGGGTTCCAACCGCCTGATCATCTCGGCTCCGGTCGGTGACGAGCCGCGCGGTTCGGTGATCGTGGTTGGTGACGTGTACGATCGCTTCCTAAAGGATGGTGGTTCGCCGGAGATCATCTTTGGCGCGCTGTACTCCAACGAGCCGCGTACGTACTCGGCCCTGCTCTCGCAGGGTGAGTTCCACGCCAAGGTCTGGAAGCGCATCTACTCGCTGCATCGTACGAACCTCTCGTTCGAACGCTACCGTGCGATGATCGAAGGTCTTCGACTGGCTGTCTCCAAGGCCATCACCGAGATGGCTGAAGACGACCTGCCGGCTACGCGGGCTGAACTGCAGAACCGCCTGAACGAGCGTCTGACGCACGTCAAGCAGAAGGACATGGAAGACATCTACCATGTCGCCCGCAAGGCCATCTGCCGAGTGATCTTCCCGCACACTGATGCTGAGAAGATGCTGCTGGCGATCGATGCTGCTGCTGAAGCCAATCCGGATCTCGATCCGCGTGAGGCTGCTCTGATGGCCACTATCGAGTACGTCTCGCAGTGGCTGGCGTCGCTGATCCAGGTCGATAAGGTTGCCTGACGATGGATTGGTCTCGCTGGACTCGCAGCCCGGAGAAAGTCCGGGCTGCTCTCAAAGAGCAGCCTGATAACAGTGTCGTGACTTCAAAGCCGCTTAAGATCTACGTTCCTAAGCGGTTCATGGAGAAGCAGCTGGCTCAAGTCGCAGCGGAGATCTACATCGTCGGCATTTTCGCGATGGTGGTGGACGACACCTATTACGGTGTCTCCACCGTCAACGCAATGATGCGCATCAAACCCACTTCTATCGCAACTGTCAAGTTTGGCGACGAAAGCTACCTGGAGTTCCAATTCGATCCGGGTAGCGTTGTCATCGCCAACACTCTGTTGATCAAGAACGACGTTCTTGTTTACAAGATCTTCGACGAGATCGTTGCCAAGGGACA
>ERZ1066118.1772-NODE-1772-length-12169-cov-17.870811_pt1 | contig 12169 bp, 9 predicted proteins | sample MGYA00382765_ERZ1066118 | MGnify/ENA primary metagenome ERZ1066118 (study PRJEB33369, sample SAMEA5778348) | biofilm metagenome | biome: Industrial cooling water; feature: Water cooling tower basin; material: Biofilm | place: United Arab Emirates | collected...
CCCCGTCCGCCGTTAGGCCGCCCTCCGACCGCCGTTCCCAGGATCGCTCCAAAACCACCGCCCCACCCAGACCCCGTCCGCCGTCTCCCGTTCGCCCCACCCTGTTCGCCCCACCCCGTTCGTACCTTTCCCCACCCCGTGCTCCTCCTCAGCACCCCCCCGCTCGACGGCCCGTCCAACATGGCCTGGGACGCCGCCCTGTTGGCGCGCGCCCGCGCCACGGGCGAGGTGGTGCTGCGCGTCTACACCTGGGCCGAGCCCACGCTGTCGTTCGGCCGCAACCAGCGCGCGCTCGGCGTCTACCCCGCCGAGCGCCTCTCGGCCGCCGGGGTCGCCGTCGTCCGCCGGCCGACCGGCGGACGCGCCGTGCTGCACGCGCGCGAGGTGACCTACAGCGTGACAGCTCCCGACGGCGCCCTCGCCCCGCCCGGTGCCCCGGTCCGCGCCGCCTTCGCGCGCATCAACGCCATGCTGGTCGTCGCCCTCGGCGCGCTCGGCGTGAGCGCCCGCGTGGCCGCCCCGTCGGCCCGCGCCCCGCGCCCCGACGGGGCGCCGTGTTTCGAGACCCCGACGGGAGGTGAGTTGGTGGTCGCGGTGGGCGGAGCCGAGCGGAAGCTCGTGGGAAGCGCGCAGTGGCAGGAGGACGGCGCGCTCCTGCAGCACGGCTCGATCCTGGTCGACGACGACCAGTCGCGCGTCGCCGGGCTGTCCGCTCGCCAAACCGCGCCCGTCCCCGAGCCGGCCACGCTTCGCGCGCTGCTCGGCCGCGCCCCCGATCCGGCCGAGGTGGCGGCGGCCTTGTTCGCGGCCGCTCCCTGCCTCGCCGCCCCGAGCGACGAGCGGGCCGCGCCGAGCCCGCTCGACACCGCGTCGCGCGCCGCCCTGGCCGCGGACGCCGAGCGACGGCGCGCGGGCTTCGCCGACCCGGCGTGGACCTGGCGGCGGTAGCACGTCGGCGACGTCCCAGCCGGCGCGCCGCTGGCCGGCCTACCACTGACCCCCGGGGCCGATCACCTTTGCTCGCCGCGCAACCCCAGCCCCCTTCCGCCCCGCCCGACGCCGTGCGCCTTCGCCCCAGCTCGCGCCCGTTCCTCCGCGCCGCCGCGTTCGCCGGGGCGGCCGTGCTGGCCGCGTGCGGCGGCCCCGCGCGCACCGCGGGGGACGGCGAGGGCGACGTCGGCGGGACGGTGGTGATCGCGACGGCGGCCGAGCCGGCGACGCTCTTTCCACCCGTGGCCGCGACCACCACGCAGGGCGCCGCCGTCGTCGACCAGGTCTTCGACCGGCTGGTCGACCTCGGCGACTCGCTCAACACGGTGGGCAACCGCGGCTTCCGCGCGCGGCTCGCGCAGCGCTGGGAGTGGGCGCCGGACTCGCTCAGCGTCACCTTCCACCTCGCGCCCAACGCGCGCTGGCACGACGGCCGCCCGGTCACCGCGCGCGACGTCGCGTTCAGCTTCGCCGTCTCGGCCGACCCGGTGAGCGGCGGCCCGTTCAGCGCCTTCCTGGCCAACGTCGACTCGGTCTCCGCGCCTGACGCCAACACCGCGGTCGCCTGGTTCAAGCGCCGGCTGCCGACGCAGCTCTTCGACCTCACGTACTACCTGTACGTGATGCCCGAGCACCTGCTGCGGGCCGTTCCGCGCGACCGCCTGGCCGGCGCGCCCTTCGCGCGGCAGCCGGTGGGCTCGGGCCGCTTCCGCTTCGCGGCGTGGGAGAAGGGGCAGCGGCTGGAGCTGGCCGCCGACGCCGGCAACTACCGCGGGCGCCCGCTGCTCGACCGCGTGGTGTGGAGCGTGGCGCCGGACTTCGGGTCGGCCACCATCCGCTTCCTCGGCGGGGACGCCGACTTCTTCGAGACGCTCCGGCCCGAATACGTCGGGCGGGTCGCGCGCAACGCCTCGCTCCGGCTCCTCCCCTACCCGTCGCTGGACTACGGCTTCCTGCAGTTCAACCTGCGCGCGGCCGAAAACAACGCGGCCCCGCACCCGCTCTTCGCCGACCCCGCGCTGCGGCGCGCGCTGACGATGGGCGTCGACCGCGAGCGCGTGGTCCGCAACGCCTTCGACACGCTCGCCGCCGTGGCCGTGGGGCCGGTGCCGCGCGCGCTCTTCCCGGCGTGGCCGCGTCTCCGCCAGCTCCCCTACAACCCGCCGCTCGCCCGCGCCCTGCTCGACTCGCTCGGCTGGCGCGCCGGCCCCGACGGCGCCCGCGCGCGCGCCGGCGTGCCGCTCGCCTTCACCGTGCTCGTCCCCACGAGCAGCGCGGTCCGCCAGCGGATGGCGGTCCTGCTCCAGGGCCAGCTCGGCGCGTTAGGCGCCCGCGTCCGCGTCGAGCCGCTGGAGGTGGGCGCCTTCAACGAGCGCCTCCAGGCCCGCCGCTTCGACGCCGCCGTGGGCGGCTGGCACAGCGACCCGAGCCCGGCCGGCGTCCAGCAGACGTGGGGCGGCGCCGGGGCGCGCCCGGGGGGCTCCAACTTCGGCAGCTACGTCAGCGCCGCCTTCGACGCGCAGGTCGACAGCGCGTTAGGCACGACCGACGCCGCCCGCGCCGAGGCGCACTGGCTGCGCGCCTACCAGACGGCGGTGGACGACGCGCCGGCCGTCTGGCTGTTCGAGCCGCGCCTCATCGCCGGCGCCCACCGCCGCGTGCGCGTGCTCGGCCTCCGCGCCGACGGCTGGTGGGCGCGCCTCTCGGAGTGGTCCATCCCCGCCGGCGAGCGCATCGGCCGCGACCGCGTCGGGCTGCGGTAGGCCGACGGCGCGCGCCGCCCCCGTGCCGGGTCCCGTGCTGCGCCGCGCGCTCCGCCGCCTTGTCCGCGCGGCCGCCGTGGCGTGGGTCGCCGCCACCGCCAGCTTCGCGCTCCTGCACCTGGCCCCGGGCGACCCGGTGGCCGCCACCGCCGCCCACCCCGCGCTCGACGCCCGCCACCGCGCCGAGCTCCGCGCGCGCTTGGGTCTCGACCGCCCGGTGGCCGAACAGTACGCCCGCTGGCTCGGCGCGACCGCCCGCGGCGACCTGGGCTGGTCGGTCACGCACCAACGCCCCGTCGCCGAGGTGGTGGGCGAGGCGCTGCCGCGCACCGCGCTGCTCGTCGGGACCGCGCTGGCCCTGGCGTTCGCCGGGGGTGTAGCCGCGGGCGCGTTCGCCGGCTGGCGCCCGCGGCATCCGGCCGCGCGCTTCGTGGGCACCGTGGCCGTCGCGCTGCACGCGACGCCGGAGTTCCTGGTTGGCCTCGCGCTGCTCACCGTGTTCGCGCTGCGCCTCGGCGTCCTGCCCCCCGGCGGCCTGGCCGACCCGGTCGCGGACGCGCTCCCCGGCTGGGGCGCGCGGGCCCTGGACCGCGCCCGCCACCTCGCGCTCCCGGCAACCGCCCTCGCCCTCGCGTGGACCGCATCCATCCTCCGCCACCAGCGCGCCGCCGTGGCCGACGCCGCCGACGAGGACTTCGTGCGCACCGCGCGGGCGAAGGGCGTGCCCGAGTTCCAGGTCGCCAGCCGCCACGCGCTCCGCCCCGCCCTCGCGCCGACGCTCGCGCTGGTGGGTCTGGCGCTCCCGGCGCTCGTGGGCGGCGCGGTGGTCACCGAGAGCGTGTTCGGCTGGCCCGGCCTCGGCCTCGTGGCCGCGCAGGCCGTGGCGGCCCGGGACTACGCGCTGGTCACGGGCGTCGTGGTCGCCGGGAGCGCGGCGGTGGCGCTCGGCGCGTGGCTCGCCGACGTGCTGCACGCCTGGGCCGACCCGCGCACCGCCTAACGCCCGGCGCGCCGTCGGACCCCACGCCCGCCCCGTGCCCCCCCGCCCGCCCGCGGCCGTCCTCGCCGCCGCTGCCGCCCTCACGACGCTCGCCCTCGCCGCACTGCTCGCCCCCGCGCTGGCCCCGCACGACCCCGCCCGCCAGTTCGACCTGGTCGCGCTCCAGAACCGCCCGCCGAGCCTCGCCCACCCGCTCGGCACCGACTCCTACGCCCGCGACGTCCTGAGCCGGGCCCTCCACGCCGCCCGCGCCTCGCTCGGCACGGCGGCCCTCGGCACCGCCGTCGCGACCGGGATGGGCGCGCTGTGCGGCGGCGCCGCCGTCGTCCTCGGGCCCGCCGCGGACCGAGCCCTCGCCCGCCTCGTCGACGCGCTCCTCGGTGTGCCCCGCGTGCTGCTCCTGGTCGCCGTCGCCGCGCTCTGGGTCGACATCCCGCTCCCCGCGCTCGCCGCGGTTCTTGGCCTGACCACCTGGCCGAACACCGCGCGCCTCGTCCGCGCCCGCCTCGCCGCCCTGCGCGACGCCGAGTTCGTCCGCGCCGCGCGGGCGTTAGGCGCGTCCCCCGCCCGCGTGGCCGCACGCCACCTCGCCCCGCACGCCGCCGGCACGCTCGCGGCCTCGGCCGCGCTGCTGTTCGCCGAGCTGCTCAGCCTGGAGGCGGGCCTCAGCTTCCTCGGCCTCGGCATCCGCCCCCCCGACGCGAGCTGGGGCGGCATGGTGCAGGACGGCGCCGCGTACGCCGCCGTCGCCCCGTGGCCCGTCATGGTCCCAGCCGCGTGCATCGTCACGGCCGTCCTCAGCGTAACCGTGCTGGGCGACTATCTCGCCGACCGCGCGCGCTCCGGCCGGGAGTAGCCACCGCGCGACGAACACCGGCGCACCATGAATCCCCGCGTTCGCGGGAGTGCCGGTTCGCAGGCCAACCACCGCAGCCCGGGGCGCGGGGCCGGGCGGGGCCGAAGCGAGCGTCAGGGTCGGCCAGCAAGGAGATTCGGTCGCGCAGACAGCGCGACCGGCTCCGCCGCAGGCCGGCCCGGAGCGAGCGGAGCGCCCCGCCCGGCCCCGCGCCCCCCGCACCGAACCCGCTCCCGCGAACTCGCGCACGGCCGCCCTTTCGCCCGCGGTGCCCATCCCCGCCCGTCTGCCCCCCGCCGCGCCAGCCGCCTACACTACGGCCGTGCCCCCCGCCCTGTCCGTCCAGGACCTCCGCACCTACTTCCACACCGCCGCCGGCGTCGCCCGCTCGGTCGACGGCGTGAGCTTCGACGTCGACGCCGGCGAGACGCTCGGCGTGGTCGGCGAGAGCGGCTGCGGCAAGAGCGTCACCGCGCTCAGCATCCTGCGCCTCATCCGCCCGCCCGGCCGCATCGAGGCCGGCAGCCAGATCCTGTTCGAGGGCCAGGACCTGCTCGCGCTCCCCGAGCGCGAGCTGCGCCGCGTCCGCGGCAACCGCGTGGCGATGATCTTCCAGGAACCGATGACCGCGCTCAACCCGGTGTTCACCGTCGGCGACCAGATCGCCGAGGTGCCGCGGGTGCACGAGCGCGCGGGCCGGCGCCAGGCGTGGGACCGCGCGGTCGCCATGCTCGAGGCCGTGGGCATCCCCGACCCGGCGCGCCGCGCCCGCGAATACCCGCACCAGCTCTCGGGCGGGATGCGCCAGCGGGTGATGATCGCCATGGCGCTCGTGATGAACCCGGCCGTGGTCATCGCCGACGAGCCCACCACGGCGCTCGACGTGACCATCCAGGCGCAGGTGCTCGAGCTGCTCGCCGACATGCAGCGGCGCCTCGGCACCGCGCTCGTCCTCATCACGCACGACCTGGGCGTGGTGGCCGAGGTGGCCCGACGCGTCGTCGTGATGTACGCCGGCGAGGTGGTCGAGACCGCGACCGTCGCCGAGTTATTCTCGACCCCGCAGCACCCGTACACCGAGGGGTTGCTCGCCGCGATCCCCCGCCTCGGCGAGCGCCGCGAGACGCTGGCCACCATCCCGGGCAGCGTGCCCCCCGCCACCGCCTGGCCCGCCGGCTGCCGCTTCCGCGACCGATGCCCCTACGCCTGGGAGCGCTGCGCCGAGGAGCATCCGCCGCTGTACGAAATCGCGCCCGCCGGGGACGGCGCCGGGCGCCGCGCGCGCTGCCACCTCGCCGCCGAGCCGGCGCGGCGCGCGGGGCGCCACCTCCCGCTCGCGGCGGCGCGTTAGGCATGACTGACGGCACGGTAGACGGCATGGCGGCCCCGCTCCTCCGCGTCCGCGGGCTCGCCAAGCACTACCCCGTGCGCCGCGGCCTTTTCGGCCGCGCGGCCGGCAGCGTGCGCGCCGTCCACGACGTCAGCTTCGACCTCGCCGCGGGCGAGACGCTGGGCCTGGTGGGCGAGAGCGGCTGCGGCAAGACCACCACCGGCCGCGCCGTCCTCCGTCTGATCGAGCCCACGGCCGGCCAGGTCACCTTCGACGGGGCCGACGTGCGCGCGTTAGGCGCCCGCGACCTGCGGAAGCTGCGCCGGCACATGCAGCTCGTCTTCCAGGACCCGTTCTCCTCGCTCAACCCGCGCATGACCGTGGGCGCGACGGTCCGCGAGGGGCTCACGATCCACAGGCTGGCCGAGGGCGCCGCCGCCGACCGCCGGGTGCGCGAGCTGCTCGACGAGGTGGGCCTCCGCCCCGAGTACGCCGCGCGCTACCCGCACGAGTTCTCCGGCGGCCAGCGACAGCGCGTCGGTATCGCCCGCGCCCTCGCCGTCGAGCCCAAGCTCATCGTCTGCGACGAGCCCGTCTCGGCACTCGACGTGAGCGTGCAGGCACAGGTGGTCAACCTGCTCGTCGACCTGCAGAGGCGCCGCGGGCTGTCGTACCTGTTCATCGCCCACGACCTCAGCGTCGTCGAGCACATGGCCGACCGCGTCGCGGTGATGTACCTCGGCAAGATCGTCGAGCTGGCCACCAGCCGCGCGCTGTACGCCGAGCCGCTCATGCCGTACACGCAGGCGCTGCTGTCGGCCATCCCCGTGGCGCGGCCGGGCGCGCGCCGGCAGCGCATCGTCCTCCAGGGCGACGTCCCCTCCCCGGCCAACCCGCCCACGGGGTGCGTCTTCCACCCGCGCTGCTTCCACCCGGCCAAGGACGCCGCGTGCGCGCGGCTCGACCCGCCGCTGGAGGAGAAGGCGCCGGGCCACTGGGCCGCCTGCCTCAAGCAGGCGCCCACCGCCGTCGACTGGGCCGCCCAGCAGGCGGCCGGGGGGACGCGCCCCCCGGAGCGTTTCCTTCCCGTCCTCGGCACCGCGCCCGTCGCGACCGGCGCCGCTTCCTGACCCTTTCAGACGTCCGCATGACCCTCTCCGCCCCGCCGGTCGCCGCCGGCACCCTCGACCAGCCCCCGCCGCTGCACCAGCCCCCCGCGTCCGCGGACCGGGCGTTCTTCGGCCACCCGCGCGGGCTGGCCACGCTGTTCTCCACCGAGATGTGGGAGCGCTTCTCGTACTACGGGCTGCGCCCCCTGCTCGTGCTGTTCATGGCGGCCGCGCTCGCCGAGGGCGGCTTCGGCTTCGACCGCACCACGGCCAGCTCCATCGTCGGCATCTACGCGGCGTCGGTGTACCTGGCGTCGCTCCCCGGCGGGTGGATCGCCGACCGGCTGCTCGGGCTGCGGCGCGCCATCCTGTACGGGGCGGCGCTCATCACCGCGGGGCACCTGGCGATCGGGCTGTCGGGGTTCGTGGGGGGCAAGCTGCCGTTCTTCGCCGGGCTCGTGCTCATCGTGCTCGGGACCGGGCTGCTCAAGCCCAACATCTCGGCCATCGTCGGCGACCTGTACCCGGAGGGCGGCGCGCGCCGCGACGCCGGGTTCTCGATCTTCTACATGGGGATCAACATCGGCGCGACGTTCGGCCAGATCATCACCGGCATCCTCGGCGAGCGCGTGGGCTGGCACTGGGGCTTCGGCGCGGCGGGCGTGGGGATGCTCGTCGGTCTGCTCACGTTCCTGTGGTGGGCGCCCCGCACGCTCGGCGACATCGGCGTCGCCCGCTCGCTGCACCCGGACCCCGCCGTGCAGGCGCGCCAGGAGCGCACCGTGCGGCTCGCGGTGGGCGCGGGGCTCGCGGCGCTGTTCGCGGTGTTCGCGCTGGCCGCCGCCGGCGCCGTGACGCTCGACGCCAACCGCATCGCCGAGCAGATGACCAACGTCCTCGTGGCCGTCGGGTTCGGCTACCTGGGCTACGTGTACGCGTTCGGCGAGCTCACCGGGGACGAGCGCAAACGCGTGCTGGTGATCGGCGTGCTGTTCGTGTTCGCGGCCATCTTCTGGGCCGCGTTCGAGCAGGCGCCCACGTCGCTCAACCTGTTCGCCAAGGACTTCACGCGCCGCCAGGTGGGCGGGTTCGAGGTGCCGGCGACCTGGTTCCAGAGCGTGAACACCGCGCTCATCATCCTGCTCGCGCCGGTCACCGCCGCGCTCTGGCTCGCGCTCTCGCGCCGCGGCATCGAGCTGTCGAGCCCGGCCAAGTTCGCGCTCGGGCTGCTGGCGGCGGGCGCCGGCTTCGCGCTCATGATCCCCGCGGCCAACGCCGTGGTGGCGAGCAACGGCGCGCTGCGCGTGAGCGCGCTCTGGCTCGTCGGCAGCTACTTCCTGCAGACCGTGGGCGAGCTGTTCCTGAGCCCGGTTGGGCTGTCGTCGATGACCAAGCTGTCGCCCCGCAAGTACGTCGGGCAGATGATGGGCATCTGGTTCCTCGCCTCGTCGGTGGGCAACCTCGTGGCGGGGCGCGTCGGCGGCCATGTCGACCCCAACAAGCTCGACCAGATGCCGGCGCTGTTCACCTGGACGACGGTCGCGCTCATGGCGTCGGCGGTGGTGCTGGCGCTGCTGTCGATCCCGATCGCGCGCATGATGCGCCGCGTCGGCGACGTCGCGCCTAACGCGTAGCGCGCGGGGCCCCGCCCGCCCGCGCGGCGGGCCCTACGGCCAGTTGAAGATGCTCTCCGGGAGCGCCCGCTCCCGGCCGAGCTGCAGGTCGCGCGGCTCGCGCCAGAAGAGCCGCGTGAGGTCGCGGTTCTCGAAGAGCACCTGCACCGCCGGCGCGCCAGGCACGCGGGTGAACGGCCTGGCCACGTCCACCCGCCACAGCCGGCGCGACCCGGGCGGGAAGGCGCCGAGCGCTCCGAGCCCGGCGGCCGCCCGGACGGGCGTGGTCACGCCGTAGGGCGCGTCGCCCGCCCAGAGCTTGCCGGCGTCCACGAACGCGGCGAGCCCCGCCTCGCCCACGTTGCCCACGCGGCCGAGCACGTAGCGCGACTCCACGCGCGTGACCAGCCGGCCGCTGCCGCCCTCGCGCGCGCCGCCGTAGCCGCGCAGGCCGCCGTCGCGCTCGCCGAGGGCGAGCTGCATGGGCACGCGTGCCCGCCACGCGCCCGAGTACTGCGCGCTGGTGACGAACCGCCAGCGGTCGTTGGGCACCACGTACCAGGCCGCGCGCCCGCCGCTCACGAACCCCCGCCACGCGTCCAGCCGGTTGTCGTGCCGCGCCTCGCCGTGCAGCTCCGCGCCCACGAACGCCCGCTGCCCGCCGAAGCCGCCGTACGCGTCGGCCGACACGAAGTAGTCGTCGTCGCGGGTGCCTAACAACTGGACGCTGCGGCCGAGCAGCACGCCGGTCTGGAAGCCGCGCCGCACGTCCTGCACGCCGGTGAGGGCGTCGAAGCCGCTCACCCGCAGGAAGTTCACCGCGCGCACGCCCCACAGCGCGTTCACCCGCGCCACGCGCTGCGGCGCGTACCGCGCGTCGGGCGCGAAGCCGAGCGGGGTGCCGGCGTCGGGGACCGGCCCGCTGTCGGAGAGGACGCGCACGCCGGCCTCCGTGCGCGCCGCCTCGTACGACAGCGAGGCGCCGAAGAGGCTCAGCCGCCCCGGCACGCCCAGCCGCAGCAGCCCGCCGAAGTTGGCGTAGCTGCGCACGTAGGTGAGGGCGTTCCGGTCGGGGTCGGGGCGGAAGGGTTCGAGCGCCTCGCGCGCGTCGCCCCCCGCGGCGCGCCACGCGAAGCGCTGCAGGTCGGTGTAGAACGGGTGGCTGGCGTCGACGGCCCACTGGTGCCCCACGAACCGCCGCTCCGCCAGCGCGGCCAACTGGTAGGGGCGGCCGAAGAGCTGGTAGTCGGTCAGCCGGAGGGTGTACCCGTCGGGGTAGCCGCGCCCGTGGTCGTTCCACTGCCCCACGGCGTACACGCCCTGGCCAAGCAGGTTGGCCTCGCCCAGGCGGACGGCCGACACCGCGCTCCGCCCGCCGCCCGTGAACGCCGCGCCCGACAGCACGAGCGAGAACTCGTCGCGGGTCTCGACCTCCAGCCGCACTCCGCCGCGCCCGTCGTCGTAGGCGCGCACACGGGCGTCGACGAGGAAGGGCTGCGCGCGCAGGATGCGCTCGGATTCGGAGCGGCGCAGCTCGTCGCAGCCGTCCCCGGGGTTGAGCAGCAGGAAGCGCCGGATCACGCCGTCGCGCGTGGTGGCGTGCAGGCTCGTGGCGCGGCGCTGGGCCCACTTGAACCGCCCGAGCAGCGAGTTGCCGAGCGGGGGCTGGCTGAGGATCACGACGTCGCTCACCGGCTGGCCGCGGCACGCCACCGGGGCCGGCTCCCCGTCACGCCGCGCGGCGAGCGAGTCGGCCGCGGTGGGCGGCGTGGGCGTCGGCGTGGTGGGGCGGACGTCGGGGTTGGGCGGGCGCGCCGGCAACTGCGGCTCTTGGCCGACCGCCGCCCGCGGCGCGAGCCCCAGGGCGACCGCGCCCGCGAGCCCCGCGGACCGGCGAACCACGCGGCCCACCGGCTACTTCCCCATCCGGCGCTTGAGGGCTTCGAGCCGGGCGTCGGCGTCGGCCTCGCGGGCGGCGCGCCCGGCCGGCCCGCGGGCGCCGAGGGCGTCCAGCTCCGCGCGCAGTCGCGCCTCCTCGCCGTCGGACCCGCCGAGCGCCGCCTCCACCTCGGCCGCCGCGCGCGCCTCGGCCGACGCCCCGCCAGGGCCCATCGTGCCGGTCGCAGCGGCGCGCTTGAACTCGCTCGTCATTCCCGCCAGCTCGCGCTCGGCGAGCGCCAGCTCGCGCGCGAGGGCGTCGGCCTTGGCTTCGAGCACGGCCACGCGTTCTGCCTGCGTGGCCGCGAACCGCTCGGCCACGGCCACCGTCTCCGCGTCGCCCACCTGGCCGGCGAGTCGGCCGCGGCGCCGCGTCGTCTCGAGCTCCGCCTGCGCCGCCGCCACCCGCCCGCGCGCCGCCTCAACGCCGCCGCGCAGGTCGTCCACGCCGAGCCGGGCCTGCACGAGCGCCGCCTTCATGTCCGACACCGCGGCGCGGCGGTCCGCCGGGTCGCGCGCGTGCTCGAACGCCTGCCGGAAGGACGCGCGGAGCTGATCGAACAACATGGGCGGCGAACGGAGGGCGGCGGGGGAGCGCGCGGTGCGGCGAACGCCAGCGCGGGGACGGGCGAAGCTAACCGCCGCGCACGCCGCCGCCCGCGGTCCCTTGCACCCGCCGGGCCGCGGCAGCGCGGGGCCGGCGCTGGTCAGGCGCGGGCGTGGACGCGCCGCCCGCGCGGGGCCTAGGTTAGGACGCGCGCCCGCCGGCGGCCCCGCCGCGCCCGTGGCCGGCGCGCGCGCCCTCACGCCCCCCCGTGCTCTACGTCTGCCTCCCCGTCCACAACGAAGCCGCGACCGTCGGCGTCCTGCTCTGGCGCCTTCGGTCGGTGTTGCGGGAGGCGGGCGGCGCGGGGCGGGACTACGAGGTCGTGGTGTACGACGACGCCAGCACCGACGCCACGGCCGACGTGCTCGCGCCCTATGCGAGCGTGCTGCCGCTCACGGTCCTCGGCGGCGCGGCGGAGGCGCCGGCCGGCGCCTCCGCCGCCACCGCGGCGCTGCTGCGCTACGTCGCCGGGCAGTCGCGCTACCCGCGCCGCGACGCCTGCGTGGTGATCCAGGGCGACTTCACCGAAGCGCCCGAGGACGTCCCGGCGCTCCTGGCGGCGTTCGACGGCGGGGCCGACGTGGTCGTCGCCCGCCGCCCCCCCGCCGAGGCGCAAGACCCGGCGGAGCGCCGCCTGCGCCGGCTCGCGCCGTGGGTGCTGCGCCCGCTCGTGCGGGTGGACGGCGTGGACGACCTGCTCGCCGGCCCGCGGCTGATCCGGGTGAGCGTGGCGCGCGACCTCGTGCGCGCCCGCGGCGACGCCGTGCTCGCGTGGCCGGGGTGGGCGGGGCGCGCGGAGTTGGTGGCCGCCGCGGTGCCCCTCGCCCGCCGCGTGGCCGTGGTGGACGCGGCGGCCAGCCCCGCGGTCCGCACCCGCCCGACCCGCCTCGACTGGGCGCAGGAGCTGCGCGGCGTCGCGCGCTTCGCGTGGCAGGCCCGCGGCACGCGTGCGCGCCCCCAGGC
>ERZ1066118.1776-NODE-1776-length-12142-cov-7.860677_pt1 | contig 12142 bp, 13 predicted proteins | sample MGYA00382765_ERZ1066118 | MGnify/ENA primary metagenome ERZ1066118 (study PRJEB33369, sample SAMEA5778348) | biofilm metagenome | biome: Industrial cooling water; feature: Water cooling tower basin; material: Biofilm | place: United Arab Emirates | collected...
CTCGGCCTCAGCCTTCGTGCGCTCCGCCATCTCGGCCAGCAGCTGGGCATTGCTGCGAATCAGGTTGCGGGACTTGCTGATGCCGATCACGCCAAACACCCCCGCCGTCAGCAGACCGAAAAGGCCGCCCAGCATCAGCGTCGTCTGGGTGAGTCGCTCGAGTCCCTCCATGCGCTCGGAGCGGCCGGTGAGGAGTGTCAGCTCCTCTTGGCGAATTTCGGTGAGGATGCCCTCGAGAGTGTCGAGGAAGAGCTTGCCGCGGATTGGGTTTACGAGGACCATCAGCTGGGCGAGCTCAACGTCGGTGTTGCCGATCCGCCTGCGGATGGCGATCCCGGGATCGATATGGGAAGCGCGCCAGTGCTCACTCACCTCAGCCGCCCGGGCGATGCGAGCCTGCTGAGCAGGGTTATCAGAGGTCAGCTCGCGAAGCCGCTCGATTCCGGCAAGATAGTTCCGCTCTCCAGTCTCGTAAGGCTCGAGGAATTGCGGATCACCTGTAAGAACGAACCCACGGAAGCCTGTCTGGATATTGACTGCGGCGATTCGCACATCCTGCGCGACGTCCAGCACTTCATAGGTGTGGATGTTCCGCTCGACCGCCTGGGCCAGCAGGTAGAAGCTCCCGAACGCGAAGGCGACGAGAGCGAAGAGCAGCGTCAGTATCGAGCCGAAGCCGAGGTAAACCTTGAATACTTCTTTTCCGCTATTCGGCACGTTGTCGTTGTGAGCAGCGTGAGGGCGGTGGAAGAGCTATCTGGAAATATGACCGTGAGTGTCGGTTAGGCTACCGTGGCCATGAGCCGTTACCACTGAGGGTTACAGCCCGTTTCAGGCAGATCACAACGTACTCGTCTTCGCGGGCATAGCAAAGAACATGACGGTAAAGTAATCCCGGATTAAACGACAAAACGGGCCAACCCCGAGGTTGACCCGTTCTGAGTGGAGGTGAGGGGATTCGAACCCCTGTCCGCCTACCGATCCCTCCCAGCATCTACGTGCGTATTCTGCTGTTCCCTGTCTCGCTCCCTCGTCGGCCAGCAGAAGGCCTCTCCGGAGCCAGCCATGTTGTCTCGCTCACCCTACCACGGCACTTGGGCAAGCCAGCCTGAATTAGCGTCGCCTGTTGACCCGGCTCAGGCGGGTCAAATCAACAGACGGGAGGTAAGGATTTCCCCGAGGGGAACTCTACTTACGCAGCCAGGGCGAAGTTATCGTTCGCAAGTACAGTTTTTACCGCTTATTTTACGAGGCACTCGGAGACCTCGGCACGCAACCAGGACTTCACAATACACGTCGAAGCCAAGTCACCCCCATTACCCGAATTTTTAACGCCGGAAAGCTAGCCGTTCTGATCGCGGAAATCAAGTGATTACAAAGACTTCCGTACTCGTTTCGATCAAAGCTTCCACGGACTCACCACGAAGACGCGAAGGCAGCGCGAAGCAGGTTGGCACAGGCTGGGACGGCTGGATTCATCCCCGACGAGCAATTATTGAATCCCTCGCGCGTCCCCGGCGTTCTTCGCGTCTTCGTGGTGAACAGTCCCCCTAAGCAGCGACGTCGATTAGAGACTGCTCCTGAAACACCTCGAGGAGTTTCTCGGCTTCCGCTAGCGTAAGAACACCGAAGAGGTCCTGCCTGAGCTGTTTGCCGTTCGGGAGCCCCTTCGTGTACCAGCCGAGGTGCTTCCGGAACTCGATCATCGCCTTCTCCTCGTCCTGCTCCCACTCGATCGCCAGGCGTGCGTGGCGGCGGACGATCTCGAAGCGTTCCTGAACAGTGGGATCGGCGGGACCCGTTCGGCCGTCCAGGGCAGCGCGAGCTTCGCGGAAGATCCAGGGAGCCCCATGGGATCCCCGGGCGATCATGATGCCCGCACAGCCCGTGTGCAGGCGCATCCGCTGCGCGTCGACACCACTCCAGACGTCGCCGTTGCCGATCACCGGAACGTCGAGCGCGTCGACCACCGCAGCAATTTCATCCCAGTTGGCGTGACCCGAGTACATCTGCGTCCGGCTGCGTGCATGCAGCGTCAGCACGCTCGCTCCCGCATCCTGACAGCGGAGGGCGATCTCCACCGGATTGCGGAAATCATCGCTCCAGCCGCTGCGTATCTTCACGGTCACGGGGATCTCGACTGCCCTCCTGACCGCCAGGATGATCGACTCAACCAGATCAAGATCCCTCAGGCAGCCCGAGCCGCCGTTCCGCCTGACGACCTTCTTTACAGGGCAGCCGAAGTTGATGTCGAGGAAGTCGGGCTGGTAGATCTCCTCGACCAGGGCAGCGGCCTCAGCCATTCCGACGGGATCCGCTCCGAAAATCTGGATCCCGATCGGTCGCTCATCGTCGTGGAAGCGGAGGTAGTCGTGCGTACGCTTGTCATGCCGGCGCACTCCTTCCGCGGAGACGAACTCGGACACCACCACATCGGCGCCGAAGGAGCGGCAAAGCCGCCGGAACGGCGATTCGCTCACCCCTGCCTGCGGAGCGAGGTAGAGTGGAACAGTGCCGGATTCGAGCATTTCCAAAAATCGAGCTTTCATCAGTCAAACCTAATAACAGCGAATGAATCCCTCAACGGAATTTCGAAAACGTCTGACCACAAAAGCACTCTCTTCGGCCTACAACCTGCTTTGACACCTTTCGGGATCGCCTTTAGATTCAGGATTCCTTATTACTGGCATTTTTTCTTTCCAATCCTGCCCGGGGGATTGTTTATCATGGAGCTTAGGGAGTTCTTTTCTGAGGATGTGGTCAAGCTGGAGCTCGAGAGCTCAGGCAAGGACGACCTTCTCAAGGAAATGATCGGTTTATTGGGGCTCGACGAGAAATCAGAGAGCATTCTGTACAAGATGTTGAAGCGGCGGGAGAATCTGGGCTCGACGGGTATTGGCAAGGGGATCGCGATTCCCCACTGCCGGTCGCTGGTGGTCAATCGGCTCCGCGTCGCGTTCGGGCGCAAGCCCGGCGGGATCGACTTCCGCGCGATCGACGAGCAACCAGTCCACAACGTCTTCCTCATCGTGGCACCCCCCCTTGAAGTATCGAATCAGTACCTGCCGGTTCTCGGCAAGATCGCACAGTTCTCCAAGGAAGCAGACGTCCCTTCCCGCCTCGGGGAGATCTCAACGGCGAAGGAGTTCATGGCTCTGCTCGAGGAGAAAGGGATCTAGAGATGCACCCACAGCTGGAAAAGCTGCTCGAGATTCAGGATATGAAGTCGCAGCGAGCTGATCTGCTCGAGCAGACGGATGGCGGGAACGTCGAAGTCGAGGTCTTCAACATCAGCGCTGACGAGGCTTTGGAGCAGCTTGACGAGAAGATCGTTGAGATGGAGGAGTCCCTGGAAGCCTCCGTCCGCAATCGCTACAAGCGAGTGGCGGGATCCAGGGGGAAGTTTATTGTCCCGGTGATCAATGGGACGTGCTTCGGGTGCTTTGTATCGATTCCAACCGCGGTCGCTTCGGGACCGGATCGCAACCAGGCACTGCAGTTCTGCGACAGCTGCGGTCGCTTCCTGTATATGGTCGGCTAGAACGCTCCAGACGACAATCAAAAGGGCCCGACGCTTCTGCGCCGGGCCCTTTTTCTCTACTCGAACGCTAGAAGAGTAATAGCCGTCTCCTGCTGGGGCCGATGACTGAAAACTTGGTCATTTGAGGCTCACTGGGGCCTCTGCCGTCATTCACAACCATCTGAACGTAGTAGACGCCGGTTGGGACCAGCTCGCCTGCCGCATTCCTGCCATCCCAATACGCCGTCCTTCTCCCGGGATCCGTGTACGGAAGGTTGAAGACCGGAGTTCCTCGCCCGTTGGGATGATCCACAGCCTGGGGAATCGCGACCACCTGGCTGAGCATGTTGTAGATCCGGATCGTTACGGTGACCGGAGTTCCCTGCTCAAAGAGGGAGGCGCCGAGCGTAAAGGGAATCCAGGTTTCCGGATTAACGGGATTCGGGTAATTCTGCTCGATCGCGAAGCCGGGAGCAGCGCTCTGGGCTCGCCTCGCCGGGGCGGCGCTTTGCGCCTCCAGGCGTGGAGGTGAAAGCGAGCCGGCGAGCAGGAAGAGGATGAGCAGAACAGATCGGCTGCATGGCATCACCACAGCTGTTCTGGATTGAGAATAGGGCTACCCGTATCTACTTCCTGGCCGCATAGGAGCCGACATGAACGAAGGGGATGGGGCGTATAGCGTTATCCAGTATAGACAAAAGTGCTCGGGACGGTCAAGCGCGAGGTCATTTGTTTGCCCCGCTCGGGGGACCGGTCCCCACGGGGCTTTCGGCGCGATGCGTCCTAAGCCGCTCCGTCGGGACGGAGATTGGCGAGAAAGAGTCCGAGGGAGCGGAAGGGGCGATCGGCGGCGACGTGTGTGGACAGGAAAGCTTCGAGCATCCGTCCATGCAGCGCCCGGTCTCCGGGAGCGTCGATGTGACCACTTCCGGAGCTCATGCGCCCCACTTCGTGCCGCGTCGTCGCATCTAGGAGTCGGCCCACGGGCCTGCAACTGCGACACGCGGAGCCACCCGCCTCCACATCAAACCTGGCGGGCTCGTCAGCCTCCAGCTCCCGTCCGCAGCGGACGCACGCCTCCATTTCCGGCTGGAAACCGAGAATGCTGAGGGTTCGCCATATTGCGGCGACCGCAGTCGCTGCCGCGGGAGCAGTTCCCTCTGCCAGCGTGTCGAAGGTGCTGACGATGGAGTCGTAAAGCTCCGGCTGGGCCTCTTCGGTGCCCGTGCGGAGCGCGATCTCCGCCAGCAGCGACGCCCCGCTGAAAGCTGCCAAATTCCGCCCAATCCCCTGCCGGCTGCGGATCAGGGTAAAGCCTGAGAGTGTGAAAAGGTCGCGACCTTCCCTCAGATTGAACTGGGCTTCGCCCTCCGTGAACGGCTCCAGAACGCCGCCGAAGCGACTCTTTGGACGCTGAGCTCCCTTGGCGATGACGGAGCGGAGTCCGTAGCGCGGGGTCAGAAGCCTCAGGATTCTGCTGGTCTCGCCGTAGGGGAAGGCGTGGAGGACGAGCGCACGGGTCTCGATCAGCGGCAAGATTGCACCGCCGGCTAAGCGGCCGTCGGGCCCTTGTTGCGAAGTGCTGCCCAGACCCCGCCGAGCAGGAGGAGAATCGTGGCGACAACCGCGGCGACGCGTGGATCTACGGGCGGTCCACTGCCCCCGGACCAGGTGAAGCTGATGTTGGTTCCAGGCGCCAGGTCGAATCCGGAGTATTGCAGATACTGCAGGCCCTCCACCTCCACCACTCGAGTGTTGGACAGCCCTTCGATGCTGGTCAGGTGTGACGGCTGCTGAACGAAAAGGTTCAGAGTGTCGACCTCCGCTGGGAGCTGGAAAGTCGCCTCCGCGGGTCGTGCGGGGATGCGGTAGCGAATAAACAGGTCGCGGGCTCCGGGAATCACCGGCGTCAGCAGCAGGACCTGATTCTCCATGAGTGAGACCTCATGCGGTTCGATCTGCCCCGACCCCGCTTGAAACTCCCCTGCCCCGTCCGGCAGCTCGAACTCCCACGTCGGCATTCCGGAACCGGCTACCAGGGCAGCATTCCCCGGGTTCAGGATCGTCACCACCTCATTCACTTCCCAGGAGCCACCCTCTTCCGGGATGAGGACCATGTTGCGGCTCGCCATGCGGACCGGATCTGCCAGCACGGAAGCCGTATCGTAGACCTGTACCTGGTATGCCGAAGGGAGGGAGTCGGGATGAACGGCGGCACCGAAGTATCGCACCGACTGAAACTCGGCGGTCACGAAGAAGACGTTGAAGTCCGCGTTTGCTACCGCCTCCAGTGGGAACCGGAATTCACCCGCAGCGTTGGTGACGGTGCGTGCCACCTCCCCCGATTCGAGCTGTGTTACCCGGTGGAGCGCGACCGGAGTGGCTGGGAGCGGGGATCCATTGTGGATGACCCTGCCGGTCAGCGATCCAAGTGATGTCGCGCTTTGCGCCGGAGGGCCCGGAAATGGCGCTTGCTGGGCGGAAGTGAGACCGGGCGCGGCGATCGAGAGGAACAAGATGACGAGCGCCGTTGTTCTTCGCAGCCGGTCCGTGCAGAGAAAATGATGGGGCATCAGGGATTGAACCGACCTAAATCTTCCGGTTTGAGCTTTCTGAGATATTCCTGAAGTTGCTCCGCCGTCATCTGTTGGCGAGTCTCTTCCACACTCTCGCTGGCCTTGTCAGCGGGCTCGACTTCGATGGCGTTTGCGGCGAGCAGATCATCGTTGGTGAATAGCCTCGCCTGCGTCCGTAGAGCGATTGCTATGGAGTCTGATGGTCTGGCGTCGATCGAAAAAAGCTCGCTTCCGCGCTGGATCACGAGCTCGGCGAAATAGGTGTTGTCCTGAACCTTCGAGATGATCACCCGCTGCACCGATCCGCCGAGGGAGCGAATGAGCGAAGCCGCCAGGTCGTGCGTCATTGGCCGCGTCGGCTTCAGACCAGCGAGCTCCATTCCGATGGCGCTGGCTTCGGTAGGCCCGATCCAGATCGGAAGCATGCGGTCTCCCCCGACCTCCTGAAGAATCACGACGTGGCCCTTTGAAGCCTGGTCTACGCCCAGACTCTGGACTCGGATCTCGATCATGTCCTGTCGTGTTCCGGGTACATCGCCGCTACGCGTGGCAAAACAACCGCCCTGCCGGTCCTCCGGGAGACCGCCCCTCTTGGTACACCCGACTCCGCGGGCGCGAAGCTACCTCCTCAGTTCGCGCCCCACAAGCTGAGCGCACCCGCAAAGCGCTCGAGGTCGAGGTCTTCGCGAAGCGCATCAGTGAGGATCCTGACTACGCTCTCCGGAGTCGGCGCATCGAGAACGGCTTGAAGCGCTCCGCGCGCCTTCTCCTGGTGCACGGAGCGGATCACCTTCTTGATCTCCGCCAGACCCGCGGGGCCAACGCTCAAGGAGGGAATCCCCATTCCGATCAGCAGGAAGGCCCCTAGGGGGTGGGCTGCCAGCTCGCCGCATACGGCGACCTCGATTCCAGCCGCCTGACCGACTTTGGCGACGTGGTCGATAAGCCGAACCACGGAAGGATGGAAGGGATTATAGAGGTGAGCGAGCCGGGAGCTTCCACGATCGACTGCAAGCGTATACTGGACGAGGTCATTCGTGCCGATCGAGAAGAAGTCGACGTGCTTCGCCATGTCGGAGGCGAGCAGGGCGGCAGCGGGCGTCTCGATCATCGCGCCGACCGGACAGGAGGGGACGCACTCGACGCCGGCCTGCCGGAGCTCCTCGGCTGTTTCACGGATCAGCTCGCGAGTCTGGATCACTTCGGAGATCTGCGTCACCATGGGGAGCATGATCCGGAGATCGCCCTTCACCCGCGCGCGCAGAAGCGCACGAAGCTGCGCCTTGAAGAGCTCCGGCTCGTCCAGACAAAGGCGGATCGCGCGCCAGCCGAGGAAGGGGTTCTCCTCCTTCGGCATGTGGAGGAATGCGGGGAACTTGTCCCCACCGAGGTCATACGTGCGGATCACGACGGCCTCGTCCGGGAACGCCTCCAGTACCTGCAGATACGCGCGGTACTGCTCCTCTTCAGGCGGGAACGCATTTCTGCCCACGACGAGGAATTCCGTGCGGAAGAGACCGATGCCCTGCGCGCCGTGGGCCCGTGCTACCGCGGCCTCTCCCGGCAGGTCGATGTTCGCCCTCAGCTCGACCTTGACACCATCCTGAGTCGAGGGCTCCAGGTGCGCGAGGAGCAGGAGCTCCTGCTCCCACTCGCGCATCTGAAAGTCGAGCTCGCGATAGCGGGCTTTCTCCTCGTCCGACGGATTGATGATGACCTTTCCGGTCCGTCCGTCGAGAATCATCTCGTCGCCGTCGATCACTTCGTCGGCGATCGCGTCCAGGCTGACGACGCAGGGGATGTGGAGTGAGCGGGCGAGGATGGAGCTGTGCGAGGTGCGGGTTCCTGCATCGGTCGCGAGGCCAACCACGAACTGCGGGTTCAGCTGAGCGGCAACGCTGGGTGTGAGGTCCCGCGCGACTACGATCACCTTCTCTTCACCGACGAGCGACACCAGCTCAGGCTCCGGCAGGCCCAGCAAACAGCGCAGCACCCGTCCCTGGATGTCGGCGAGATCGTTCAGCTTGTCGAGGACCATCGGGTGGTTGGTATGCGACCAGTGCGCCTCCCACTCCAGCACTCGCCACTCAAAGGCCCTTTCCGCGGTCAGGTGGTTCTCGCGGATATACGTCTCCGTCCCCCCGACCAGGTCCGTGTCCTCGAGCATCAGGAGCTGGGGCTCGAAGATCTGCGCTTCGACCTCACCGAGCTGATCGTGCGTTGCGCGCTGCAGCTTTCTGATCTGCTCCTTGACCGCGTGGCAGGCCGCGCGGAACCTCGCCACCTCGGTATCGATCATCTCGACCGGGACCACGCCGCCGTGCGGCACGACCGGAATGTCCATACGAAGGACTCGTGCGCTCGCTATGACGATCCCAGGCGACGCGGGGATACCGTCGCGCAGGGCGTTCACGGGCCGCTCCGGTACCGGAGAGTCGGGGCCGCGGGATTCCGCGATGCGTGCGAGATCACGATGTGAGGTCACTAGTCTCTATTCCTCGCCGAACTTGGATGCAACAAGACCGCTGAGCGCCTCGATCGCAGCCTCCGAGTCCTCTCCCCGCGCGCGCAAGGTGATGGACGAGCCGCATTCGGCCGCCAGCATCATCACTCCCATGATGCTCTTCCCGCTCACGTCGAGCTCGTCCTTGGACACGGTGATCTCGGCCGAGAAGCGGTTCGCCAGCTTCACGAACTCAGCCGCCGGACGCGCATGAAGGCCGTACTTGTTCACTATCGTCACTTCCCTGCTATGCTCCATACCCCATCACTCCGAAGGCGAGCGCCAGAGCAGCAACCCCGGCCAGAATGGCGATCATCACACGCCGGCTGCGCGTGCCAAGAAAAGCTCCCAGGACGATCGCGGTGCCAACAAGAAGGGCGGCTCCGCGATCCTGATAGATCGGCGCTGCAGCGAGAACGACTGCGACACCGACGAGAAAAGATGCGAACCTCGACGCTGCGTCTATCACCAGCTGAAGAGGTGACTCCTTGAGCACCCTGCCGATGTCAAAACCGGCCTCGGTACCGAGCTGCAGCCCTTTCACCCGCACTGCCAGGTGCAGCGCGTTGTAAACCACCAGGAAAACAGCGACAGCCAGCCACCAGGCCGCACCCGCCAGCAGCAGGACAAGTCCTATGAGCAGCGACATCGGGCGCCAGGCGCTCCAGATCAGCCGATCCCCCATCGACCCGAGCGAGCCGCGCAAGGCAGTCTTGAAGCGGACGACAACCGCTGGGTCGGCCCCCATCTGCTCGAGCCTCGAAACCGCACCTACAGCGACAGTGACGAAGTACGGGTGACTGTTGAAGAGTTCCTCGTGCCGCTCCACCGACTTCTCCAGCGCGTCTCCCTCCTTGCCGTAGAGGTGCCGCAGCGCCGGGAGGATCGTGTACGCGAACCCGGCGCCGATAAGCGTTTCGTAGTTCCACGACCCCTGAATCGTGAAGCTGCGCAAAAGCATCCGGAGGCGAACTCCGCCGGGGAAGCCGTTCATGCCTGGAGGACGAGGAACGCGACCGCCACCGTAGCACCCGCCAGCGCGAACCAGAAGCGCGAACCAAGCAGCGACACCGTGCTGGCCAACAGCCCCGCGAGAATGCCTATCAGCATCATCTGCGGTAGATCTTCGCCGAAGCCCCAGTAGGGGAAGAGATGCCTGGATGCCAGAGCGATCACCACCATCCCCAGAGCCACCAGCAGACAGCCGCGCGCGAAATCAAGTGCCATCGCGAGCCAGTGCCGCTTTTCCAGATCCCGAGCTCGCAGTTGCGGCCGGTGGTCTACCGTCACCAATCCGATGTTCGTCTGCCTCAGGTAACGCACCGTCTCACCGCCGAGATATTCGAGCAGGAGGACAACGAGAATCGTCAGAACGAGCGCACTGGGCGCGGATGCCGTCGAGGCGTAGATACCGGCTCCTGCCACGGCTGCGGGCCCTCCCTCGGGGTACTTGGCCGCCCCCACCGGCAGAACCGTCAGGTGAAAGGCCTCAAGCATCAGCCCGAGCGTTGCACCGCTAACCGGATCTCCCACCACCAGGCCAGCCAGGCTTGCGGCGACAAACGGTCGCGAAATCATGAACTGCCCGAACGACGTACCGTCGACTGCTACAATCCCACCCAGCAGGACCAGGATCAGAAAGGTCGAGGGCTCGAGCGGCATCACGAGCTTCCGAGAAGGTCCTCATAAGCGACCGGGCGAGACCCCGGGAGATCCCGCGCGCTCAGCTTTACACCTGTTTCCGCGATGCGCTGCAGCGTTTCCCGCTCCTCTGCGTTCAGAAAGAGATAGGGGAGTACGCGCTCACGTCCTACGGCGAAGTGGATACCGCCCAGGTTCACGTCCTCACCCGCGAGGACGCCCTCTTCGGCCAACTCAGCGAGAGTCTTCAGATCTCGCACGAGAACGATCACCCGGCGGGGATCGTCCCTCCACGTCGGCAGGTCCCTACGAGCAGCCGCCACACTGGTGAAAACCGCGTCTACAGCTGCCGGGACTCCCAGGCAGTACAGTTCCTGCTCCCAGGCGCTGGCACTTAGGTCGTCATCGATGACGACAATCCGGTCCATGTGCAGACGTTCGCCCCACCCTACCACTACCTGGCCGTGGATGAGACGCTCGTCAACCCGAAAAAGCACGATCGGCACGAGCTCCGTCCTCTATACAGGCTCCGCTGATTCCAACCCGGCCTTTGTCGAGCAAGCGGTCGACGAGGGATTGGAGCGGCAGCTCACGATGGAATGCGAAATCGAGAAGAATTGGAAGATTGACGCCGCAGATCATGCCTGTACCCGGGCGATCTGCGCCGATCTTACGTGCAGCGAAGGCGCAACTTCCGCTGGGGAGATCGGTGAAGATGACGACCGGGGAATCACCGACCGCAACTCGGATCTTCTCGAGAAGCTCCTCCGGGCCCAGACCCTCGTTGGAGATCGCCTGGATCACGTCGTCACCGACGCCGGCGATCTGACGCACCGCCGCGGCAAAACCCGCGGCGAGCGAGGAGTGCGCAATGATCAGACCGCGCACGGCATCCTCACTCATAGTCCTCCTCAGTATATGGCATGGGCGGAGCCATGCGCTCGCGCAGCTTTTGGTCGAAGAGAGCCGCCGAATCCACCCCCGTGAATTTCAGGAGGTGATTGAGGGCGACGACCTCCGTTATCACCGTAATGTTCTTGCCGGGGTTCAGCGGAACGACGACGCGCGGAAGTTCGACCCCGAGGATGTTCATTTGCTGAACATCGAGACCGGTGCGGTCATAGTGAGCAGTCTCGTCCCATGTCTCGAGCTGGACCACGACCTCGATGCGTTTCTGCTGGCGGATTGAGCGGATGCCGAACAGGCTCGCGACGTCGATGATTCCGACGCCTCGTATCTCCATGTGATGACGCTGTAGCTCGTGTCCCCGCCCAATAACGATGCCCGTACCGTGCCGCGATGCAATCACCACATCGTCGGCGACGAGTCGGTGGCCCCGCTCCACCAGGTCGAGTACGGCCTCGCTCTTTCCGATCCCGCTCTTCCCCGTGAACAGCAAACCAACCCCATGAACGTCGGCCAACGAGCCGTGGATCGTGGTGGTGGGAGCGTAGTAGTCCTCGAGATAGGGCTTGATCCGGGTGTAGAACTCGGCCGTCTTCAGCTGAGTGCGGATTACCGGGATACCCCGCTCATTGGCGAGGTCGAGCAGCGGCGTCGGCGCGTCCTGCCCCTTCGTCACAAAGACGACGGGGATATCGAAGGAGAGGAAGAGCTCCAGCGAAGCGCGACGCCGGTCCTCATCCAGCGAGTTGAGGAAAAGGACCTCGGTCTCCCCGAGCACCTGGATACGGTCGGAGGGAAAACGGGCGGTGAAGCCCGTAAGCGCCAATCCAGGGCTGGAGATATCTGCGCCATGCAGCTGGCGCGTCAGCCCCCGCTCATCGGTCAGGAGCTCGAGTGCCAGGGCGTCGTGCTTCTGCCTGAGGATGCGATCGACCGTAAGTGGCGCTATCGCCATGCACACCTGAAAAGCTGCGGGAAAGTGCCGGTCATCGCGTT
>ERZ1066118.1778-NODE-1778-length-12136-cov-6.782220_pt1 | contig 12136 bp, 15 predicted proteins | sample MGYA00382765_ERZ1066118 | MGnify/ENA primary metagenome ERZ1066118 (study PRJEB33369, sample SAMEA5778348) | biofilm metagenome | biome: Industrial cooling water; feature: Water cooling tower basin; material: Biofilm | place: United Arab Emirates | collected...
ATTGTCGATCACGGTGATCGAGTCGTCGACGTGAATCACCACGTCAACGCTGGTGGCATGTCCGGCGAGGGCCTCGTCAATCGAGTTGTCGACTACTTCGTAGACCAGGTGATGAAGACCCCTCGGACCTGTCGATCCGATGTACATTCCCGGCCGCTTACGAACGGCCTCGAGTCCCTTGAGAACCTGAATCTGGCCGGAGGTATATTCCTTCGGGTCAGTCGTCGACATTCGGTCCTGTCGTTGCTGTTAAATTGAAAAAGTAGCCAAGCAGAGTACCCCGTTCGAGGCAGCTACGTGCCGCAAAGCACCAACACTATCGATAGGTCGCCGATCCGCTGATTTTCCCGGTTTTGGTCCTCAGCCCGCCATCACGAAAACCAGCTGCTCGATCCTGCCCTGCCGCTTGCCGGCGTTCAGCCTCCGCATCAGGTCCGCCTTCATCATGTTGAGCTCCATGATCCAGGCGGAGCTCTTCACCGCCACAATCAGCGTCCCCTCCGACACTCTCAGTGGCTTGGCCACACCCGCGATGCCCGGACCGACCAGCTCCTCCCATTCCGGCACGACGGAAGCAGCTTCCACTTTCGCGGTGAGCCCTTTCTTGTCGAGGAATTTTGGGAGAAGGTCACCCACGAGCTGAGGCCTGTCAGGCTTCGGGTTGCGCGGATGGTTCAAGTCCAGGGGGGGTGCGGATTAGCGGGGCCGAGGAAGTGGTGAATTTAGCCTCTTTAGGTGGGGCCGTCAAAACGGAAGAAGCTTCCCCTGCTCCATCCGCCACAACGGGAGGGATCCGCCTCTCAGCTCGAAGTCGCCCTGCTTCGGAGCGGTGAGAATCACCTGCGCTGAGCTCTCCATCTCCACCCACTCGAGGATCCGCTGAGAGCGACCGGGATCGAGCTCCGCGAAGACATCGTCGAGCAGGATTACAGGGTGAGACCTGAGCTTTTCCGCCAGCGTTTCGGCTTCGACCATCCGCAACGCGACGGCGGCCGTGCGCTGCTGGCCGCCCGAGCCAAAGACGCGCAGATCGACCCATTCCCCGGCTCCGCCGCTGGCTGCTTTCATTCTCAGGTCATCGCGGTGCGGACCTACGAGCGAGGTGCTGCGTCGCTGTTCCCTGTTCGCCAGACGCTCCAGCTCGGCCGAGAAGCTGGTTTCGATCAGCGAAATATCAGGCTCCGTGGGGCCTCCAGCGAGCGGAACGGAAGACTCTAGCTCCAACGACGCATCGGAGCCTCCGGAGATATCGCGCACTCTGGCGACGTAGCTCGCCCTGCGCGCCTCTACCCACCGTATGCGGGCCGCGATGATCCGGCTGCCACTGCGGATGAGGCCGTCATTCCAGGCTGCGACGAGCGCCAGCGACTCTCCTGCCCGAAGCAGGGCATTCCGCTGCAGGAGGATTTGCCGGTAGCGCTGAAGATCCTCTAGATATTGACGCTCAGTGAGCGAAAGAAGGATGTCGAGGAAGCGGCGTCTGGCGGATGGGCTTCCGGATATTATGCCGACGTCGGATGGAGAGAAGATGACGACGCCGAGACGTCCGATCGAGTCGCCGAGGCGGGTCGTCTCAACTCCATCGATTGTGACCTTCTTCCGCTTCTGCCTCCGATCATAGGCTGCCGCGATCGCTTGCGATCCCTGATCGCCCTCGACCCGGCCTTCGATGCGAAAGACTTCCTCGCCGAAGCGGACCAGCTGCTCGTCGGCAGCCCCGCGGAAGGAGCGGAAGATCTCGAGATAGTAGATGGACTCGAGAAAGTTGGTTTTCCCCTGCCCGTTGTCCCCTACAATCGCCAACCCTTCTCGTGGGACCTCGATTCGCTGCTCAGGGAAATTGCGGAAGTTGGTGAGGCGGAGGGAGGACAGAAACATGGGGGAGGCGGCAGAGCTGCGATCAGCGGCCGCGAAAGCTTGGAGGCCGCTTCTCCAGGAATGCGGTCATCCCTTCGCGCATGTCCTCCGTGGCCGTGAGCAGGCCGAAAACATTCGACTCAATTGCGAGCCCGGTGTCGAGGTCGGTCTCAAGGCCGCGAGTCACCGTATCGAGCGCAACCGAGACGGCCACGGGGCCGTTCGCAGCAATGCGGTTCAGCAGCGCCCGAGCCTCCTCCAGGAGTCGATCGGCCTCGTAGATATGGTTGACCAGCCCGAGCCGATACGCTTCATCGGCATCGATCATCGTCCCAGTCAGAATCAGCTCCAGCGCCCTCCCCTTCCCGATCAATCGCGGGAGCCGAAGTGTTCCGCCGTACCCCGGGACGATGCCCAGCTTCACCTCAGGAAGCCCGAACTGAGCGTTCTTCGAGGCGATCCGGATGTGGCAGGCGAGCGCAAGCTCACATCCCCCTCCAAGCGCGAAGCCGTTCACCGCAGCCACCACGGGCTTCGGGAAGAGCTCGATGCTTCGGAATACCCGCTGTCCCATTCGGCTCACCTCGATCGCTTCCAGCGGGCTCATCGATACGAGCTCGGAAATGTCGGCACCCGCCACGAACGCCTTTGCGCCGCTGCCGGTGAGGATCACGCCACGGAGAGTCTCGTCCTCCCCCAGACGTTCGAAGGCGTCGCCGATCTCCCGGATCGTCTCCTCATTGAGGGCATTCAGCTTATCGGGACGGGAGACCTCGACCGTCGCGATGCCTTCCGAAGTGTCAACCTTCAGGGTCTTCCAGGAGCTCATGATCGTCGGTTCTCAGGTCCCGTGGATCAGGCAGCCGCAGCGGCCATGAGACGCGCCCGCCCCAGCTGTTCCCCGCACGGCCGCGCATCCTTGCTACGCAGGCGACGGAGCGGTGCTCCCGGCGAGCCCCCCGCCATTCCCAGCAGGTCGAGGGCAGCCTTGACGCCCGGGACTCCGAGTCGGGCGACAATCGACTTGTGAAGGGGAGCGAGGCGCTCCTGAAGCGCCCCGGCTTCCGCAGCGCGCTCTTCCTTTCTGAGCCGGAACACGTCAGCGCATTCGGAGGGAGCGAGGTTGGCGATCGCAACGATCCCCCCGCAGGCACCGACCTCCAGCGCCCCGAAAAGCACTTCCCCGCTACCGGCCAGCACCGAGAAACCCTTCCGGCAACTGTCGATGAGGCCGCCCATCGCCTTCAGATCTCCATTCGAGTGCTTGATCCCGACGATGTTGCCGTGATTGGAGAGCTCAGCGACGAGTCCGCTGCACAGATCGATGCCGCTATGGCAGGTGGCACCTGGTGAAGGAGCACACGAATCGGCGAAGCATCGGCGATGGCCCAATAGTGCTCCCGTAAAGCCTCGGCAGTCATGTGCGGCCGGTGATGGGCGGGGGGAGCGACAAGAATCGCGTCAGCAGCCGCGGCGCCCGCAGCTTTCGCCATCCGAATGGTGGCGCGGGTGGATTCGGCCACGGCCCCGATCGGCAGCGCTTTCTCCGGAACCAGCTCTCGGACGGCATCGGTAGCCGCGGCTCTTTCCGACTCGTCGAGCAGGGGCCCCTCGCCTGTAGAGCCGAACAGGAGCACCCCCGCCAGGTCGGTGGCGAGCAGCCGTCGCACGTTGCTGCGGAGTGCGACCACGTCGAGGTCACCCGTTTCACGGTCGAATGGAGTCGTCGCTGGGACAAAGACGCCCGTGAAGTCGTTCATGCAGCACCGGAGCGGGTCGTCGAAGAGGGGAGGCGATCACGCCACGACCAGCAAAAGAGCTACCGGAAGGAAGGGACGAAAGGGGGGGAGGTACAGCGTGGGGGCAGAGCGCCCCGGTCTCGCTACTTGGAGCCCGGACGGCGGCTGCGGACCCGGGTGACGGTGAAGCCGAGGTTCTGGTTCTCGTCGGGACCTTCCGGGGCGACGGTCTCCACCGTCACCCGACGGACAATTCCGCGCGGATCCTCGATCGTTATCTCGAAGTTGATCCCCAGCGCCTCGGACTCGACGCGGGTCCTCACACGCGGGCCCGGATCAGCTTCAGGCGAGTCAGGATTTCGGAAAAGCGTCTTGGTGGACTGCCGCCCTGATTCGAGATCGCGCGTCACCTTAACCTGATAAAACCAGTCAGGCTGATAGCTCACCACATACGTCCGCCCGAGCTGATCCTCGCCCCTGCCTTCACGATTATGACGCGCCATTCAGATCCCCAAGAGTCCCGAAAAAAGAAACAGGGGTCCAATCTCTTTAGAGGGTCGAGCTTTTGTCAAGTATGATAAATTTGAAATTCCTGTTCTTAGAAGCTCAGCGGAATCGGCACGAAGGTCAGGATAAACACGACAATTGCGGCCAGTCCGAGCGCCTTCCTGCGACCAGTAACGGGCACCTCAGGATCGAATACGGGAGGGTGCCCTATCGACCCGCGGCTCAGCAGCAGGATGAGCGCGGCCCACATCCACCATCCCCACCAGAGGAAGCCCATTCCGAAAAGGAGCAGGACAAAGAGGATCCCCGCGTAACGCTGCTTCTCGCCGAAAAGAGCAAAGAGGATGTGCCCTCCGTCGAGCTGCGACAGTGGGAATAGGTTCAGCGCCGTCACGAACAGGCCGAGCCAGCCTGCGAAAGCGAGCGGGTGGAGAATCAGAAAGCCGCCGTCTCCTGCGAAGATCCAGTCCAGCAGCGAGAAGAGGAGCGAATCGCCAATCCAGATCGGTTGCCTCCCGAAAAGCACCGCGTAGCGGGCCGGAGCACCTTCGACGAGCTCGGGCAGCGGCCGGCTCAGCATCAGCCCCCAGATGGCCAGTGGAAGGGACAGGACGAAGCTGGCAACCGGCCCGGCGACGCCCACGTCGAAGAGCACGATCCGGTTCACCACGACCGAGCGAAGCCGAATGAATGCGCCGAACGTACCGATGATGTTCAGCCAGTGAGGTGCAGGAATGAAGTAGGGGGGAGAAACGTCCATTCCATAGCGGCGCGCCAGCCGGTAATGGCCCAGTTCGTGCCCGAGCAGCACGCCCAACAGCGGGATCGAGAATACAAGTCCGGGAAGCAGCTCGGCGAAGTCGATTCGCCTCGGAAAGGGAGCCGCGAAGGGGCCAACCGGTAGGAACGCCATGTCGAAGGGGTTCCTTCCTACGAAGTAGCTTCCCGCCGCTGTGGTTGTCGCGAGGGTGATCAGCGCCAGGAGGAGATGAAGCCACCAACGCTCCGCCCGCCGCTCCCGAATCCGGCGGATCAGGGTGATCTCGGTGCCCCTGTCGGTCGGATGAATGAAGTGGGCTCCATCCCACCCATCCAATAGTGCTACAACGTCTGGGTGGCCTTGTGAAAGAGCGGCGTGTAAGACGCCCTGAACGACCTCGTCATCCCGTACAAAAACCGTTCTGTATACTGCAAAAACGCTGGGCCAATCGGTCACGAAATTCTTGACCTCTATATGGGGGGTGGTTAGTTTGGCGGAATCGTCTCTCCGAGGCGTGTCTTTACCGCCCTGCCGGCGCAGTGCCCCCCGTTTAGCCCTCTTCTCAACTTAACGGCACAATCGGCAGAACCAATACGGCGTGGCGCCGCGCGCTCGCCGTCTTTCATATACGTTTTGGAGCTTCAAGTGGATATATCGGCGTTGAAATCAAAAACCGTTGCTGAACTTCATGAGATGGCGGAAGGGCTGAACATCTCCAACTACTCAGGCCTCCGCAAGCAGGATCTCATCTTCAGAATAGAGCAGAATCTGTTGGATTCCGAAGTGGTTCTACGTGGCGAGGGCGTTCTCGAGGTTCTTCCCGAGGGATACGGCTTCCTCCGATCCCAGGACTGGAATTACCTCTACGGGCCTGACGACATCTACGTCAGCCCCAGCCAGATCAAGCGTTTCGATCTGCGCACGGGAGACACAGTTCAGGGCCAGGTCCGCCCGCCGAAGGAAGGCGAGCGTTACCTCGCGCTCCTCAAGGTGGAGCGGGTAAATCTCGACGATCCGGATAAGGCGAAGCACCGCATCGCCTTCGACAATCTCCGCCCGCGCTACCCGGACGAGAGGATTCACCTCGAGTCTGAGAATGAGGACCTGTCGATGCGGGTGATGGACCTGATGGCCCCGCTCGGAAAGGGCCAGCGGGGTCTGATCGTCGCACCGCCCAAGGCTGGCAAGACGATCCTCCTCCAGAAGATCGCCAACGCGATCACGCTGAATCATCCCGAGGTGCACCTCATCGTGCTGCTTATCGACGAGCGGCCCGAGGAAGTGACCGACATGGAGGAGAACGTCGCCGCGGAGGTAATCTCCTCGACGTTCGATGAGCCTGCCGACCGCCACACCCAGGTTGCGGAGATGGTGCTGGAGAAGGCGAAGCGCCTTGTGGAACACGGTCGCGACGTTGTGATCCTGCTCGACTCGATCACGCGTCTCGCCCGGGCGTACAACGTCACGGTGCCGCACTCAGGCAAGATCCTTTCGGGCGGTGTCGACGCGCACGCGCTGCACAAGCCGAAGCGCTTCTTCGGATCCGCCCGGAACATCGAGGGCGGCGGCTCACTCACCATCGTCGCTACCGCGCTCGTCGAGACCGGAAGCCGGATGGACGAGGTGATCTTCGAGGAATTCAAGGGCACCGGCAACATGGAGCTGATCCTCGACCGTCACATCTCTGACAAGCGCATCTTCCCGGCGATCGACATCAATCGCTCCGGAACGCGCAGGGAGGACCTGCTCCTCGACGAGATGGAGATGAGCCGGGTCTACCTACTCCGGAACTTCCTGTCGGACATGCCGTCTGCCGAAGCGATCGAGTTCCTCCTCGGCCGGATGCGCAAGACGAAGAACAACAAGGAGTTCCTCGAATCCATGGCCAAGGCGGGCTGATCCCGAAGGGTGGCAATAAGGGGCCGGCTCCACCCGGGAGTCGGCCCCTTATTCTTAAGTCCGAACTCAGGTCAGTCAGCTTCTATGCGGCCGCGGTAAGTCGGATGTACGACGAGCTGCCCATCCTCGATTACCTGCCGATCCCACGGGAAAACAACAAGATCATCGGTGGGCAGTGCGTGAAAGTCCGGTTGGTACCCGGTCGTTCGACAGAAGCATGCGGCCGTGCGGATCTCGGCAGGGACCACATCCCGCATGGCCGCGAGTGCGATGCGCATCGTGTCTCCGCTCGTGACGATCTCGTCCACCAGCAGTACGCGCTTCCCCGCCGCCTGCACCGGAGCGGTGGACAGCAGCATAGGCTCCCGCTGCTCCTCCATCCCATCTGCCCGCCGGCTGATCTTCATGCTGTAGAAGTCGACCTGCAGAATATCCGCTATGACGGCGGCCGGTATGACCCCAGCCGTAGCAATCCCCACTACCATATCGGGCTCGTATTCCCTATAAACTTTGAGAGCGAGTGCGCGACAAAGCTCGCCGAACAGCTCCCAGGAAAGCTCGAAAACCGAATTCCGCTGAGTACCAGGCTCGAAAAAGCCGGGCGGAACGAAGGTACCAGCCGGAAAATACCCGTGACCGCTCATCATCAGTTCCTTGCTGTCATGTGGAAGAGGAACGGTGGGTCAATCTCCATGCCGCCGCTCGTACGGAGAGTATCGAACGCAGCCGAGCCTTGATGAATTGCTATGAATGATCTCCGTGCAAGGGCAACGCAGAGGCTCGAGCAGGCCCTCAGGGATTCGGGCGTCGCGGACCCCCGGCCGCGCTTGCGCGACATGCTGCGCGAGCTGCGGGACCGAGACGCTGAAGCCTTCAAGACGGCCACACTCCATTTCGAGGAGAGGCTTATCCCAGCCGTTGCCGGCGATTCTGGGGATGCGATAGGCGAGTGGCTCGAATTCGGGCGGGTGCTTGCCACCCTCACTGCCGAGGGTGACACGGTGCTGATCGACCCGACCGGCCTTTCCTCCCCCTACAGCCGCCCTGTTCCGCTGGACCGGCTCGTGCTTCATCTGCCGAAGTCACAGAGGAGCGCAGCCGTTCCCGTCGCCCTTCCCGCTGAACTTTCGCCAGCGCAGCAAGCAAGCTACGCGTTGCTCGTGGAGGAAGCGGTGCGTCACCCCTGAGGTTAGGTCAGCTTCCGCTCCAGTTCAGGCCACACCAGAGACAGTATCGATGAGCACTTCTCTTGTCCGGGCCCGATGGCAGCTTGGCGGCGCATCGGGCCGCTTTCCCGTACGCGGAGAATCCAGAGTTCTGGAGGGCGCGGCCCCCACGGTTGCCGTTGTGATCTGCCACGGCTTCAAGGGTTTCAGTCAATGGGGGTTCTTCCCGAGCCTGACCAGGGGCCTCGCCTTGAGAGGGTTTGCTGCAATCACCTTCGACCAAAGTCACAACGGCGTCGGAGATGACGGGGTCGACTTCTCCGCACTCGATCGGTTCGCCGACCAGACACACACAGGAAATCTGGCGGAGATCAAAGCTGTGGTAGATGCCATAGACGACGGGATCCTGCCTGATCCGCCGGAAAGGATCGTCCTCCTCGGCCACTCCAGGGGAGGTGCCGAGGCCCTTCTGGTGGCCGCGGCTGATCGTCGGATAGATGGGTTGATCACCTGGTCAGCCATCGCTTCCATCGAGGGACGGTGGAGCGAATCGCAGGTTGCGCAGTGGGAGCGGGGAGAGACGGTCCTCGTCGAGAACGCCCGAACCCACCAGCAGATGCCTATTGGCCCCGGCTACTGGGCCGATATCGTAGCGAACCCGAGGCGGTTGAACGTCACCGCTGCAGCCGAAAAGTTGACCATGCCATGGCTGATCGTACACGGAGAGTCGGATGAGACTGTAAGAATCGATGACGCAAGGCGCCTCTTCCAGTCAGCCGGAACCAAACGCGGAGCTTTGCCTCATCGAAGGCGCTTCCCATACCTACGGGACGACCCACCCGTACAGCGGCCCGACTGACGAGTTGAAAAGGGCTTTCGAGGCTACGGTGGAGTGGCTGAAAAGGCTCGAGAGCTAACCTTTCGCCGCCACCTGCCGATGCTGAAAAGGGTCTTGTAATTTGATATATCAGGCGCTATCGTCCGTTCCTCCTAACCAGAAGACGATAGATCTTTTCTCTGTACCCGTTCTGGAGCTTTTCAAATGCCGTACGTGATCGCCGAGCCTTGCATCGCAACCAAGGACGCCAGCTGCGTCGAGGTTTGCCCGGTGGATTGCATCTACGAGGCTGAAGATCAGTACTACATCAATCCGGACGAGTGCATCGACTGCGGCGCATGCGAGCCCGAGTGCCCGGTCCAGGCGATATTCCCGGATACGGATATTCCGCCGGAGTGGACTGACTATATCGAGAAGAATCGGGCAATGTCCGCCTGATCTTGCTGATCAGATGAAAGAGAAGGGGCGCTTCCTCATGGGAGCGCCCCTTCTTCCTTTTGCCAGGGTTCTGATCCGACTTACCTCGAGAAGAGCCGGTGACCGTGGTCCTTCTTGCCGTACACGAAGTCGGCGTAACCATTGTCAGGGTTTCGACCGCGCTTCAGTGCCTTGTCGACGGTCCCCGGCCCACGGTTGTAGGCCAGCAGGGCCAGGCGCTCATTCCCTTCGTACTTGTCGATCAGGTAGCGAAGGTACTTGAAGCCGATGCGGAGATTCGTCTCCGGATCGCGGAGCTCTGATCGCGTGACGCCCGGTTCCATCCAGGTGGCGGTGCGCGGCATCAGCTGGGTCAACCCCACAGCCCCGACGCTGCTCGTTGCGACGTTCCGGAACGAGCTCTCCGCCTTCACCAGGCCGAATGCGACCTGCGGGTCGATGTCGAACTCCGCGGCCGTTTCACCGATCGTGCGGGCGAGCTCAGGGCTCACCTCGAAACCCTGCGTCCGGTACTCCGTACCTAGACGCTCCGCCTCCTGAAGGAGGGTCTTGTTCAGCGACTCGATCTCAAGAGCCACATCGGGGATCACCAGCGCCGGCGCCAGCTGAACTGACGCGATCCTCGGCTCGAAGCTTCTCCTCGGCTCCTCGACTCCAACTGTCTTGACATTTACGAACTGCGCTACGGCAGTCGCAACAAGAACCAGCTGAACCACCGGCTTCCGCGCCAGACCGAGGAAGCTCTCCTTCCCCACCTCCCGCACGCGCCGCTCAAACTGAGTTTCTTGTTCTTGCACTAGCCATCCTTCTTCTGGTCCAAGAGGCACCCGCGAAGCTTCCCCACGTCCCAGGACGCAGAGAGCCGGCAACATGCGGGTATTCCTTCTGTTTCCGCCGACAAATATACCAGCTTACTCCAATGAATGCAAGGAGTTAGATACTGCTGCATCTATGGACTTTTGCAATATCTCTCCCGCTACAACGCGGTTTAGGACCCGTTATGGTCGTTGGGGGAAAAGAGAACGCCCCCAACTCGCAGGAGTCGGGGGCGCTTCAACGCATGGGGCGGGCCATCGCCCGCTACGACAACAACTTGGCTACAGCCCTGCCGATCGGATGGCGTCGAGATTCACACTCGTGGGGACGTCGTTCTGATCCGTGCGGGGCTCCGGCTGGCGTTGCTCGCTTCGCTGCCGTGCGATGGTCATGCTGGCAGCGATTGCGGCGATCGCGACGAGGCTGACACCTAAGGTTCGGATAGGACCCTCCTGCGGGTGTGGGCGGCGGGCGAAGGGATGTTCGCTACCTAGTTTCGGCAGCTACCGGGGGATCCTTTAGGCATCCGTCCCCCTGTCGGGCAGGCTGAATGCTTGCTCCGCGCCCTTGCCAGGTCCATCTTCCGCGCGGCTCTCATCAAGGTGCAGAAATGACAAAAATACGATACCGCGAGTCGGACGGCGCATTCGACCTCGACCTGCCCGGTGGATGGCAGATGGATCGTGATGCCGAGGATGGGGGGCTGCTGATCTCCGCCGAGGACGGCGTGGGTCTCCTGCACGTGATCGCTTTCGATCGCGACCCGGAGGAAGAGACCGACCCAGCCGAAGAGTTGTACGCGTTCCTCGAGGATCAGGAGATCGAGATCGAGGAGGATGAGGTGGACGATTTCGAGCTGGAAGGCGGGGGAGCGATCGCACTCTGCGAGTATCTGGCGGAGGAGGAGGACGAGGTGGCGTTCTGGATGGTGGGGGTCGCTACGGCGAAGGGGCAGCTGCTATTTGCGAGTTACTCGTGTCCGTCCGGGGAGGAGGAGAAGGAGTCGGTGATTGTCCGCGATATTCTCGCTTCTATCGCCTTCAGGACCCGCTCGTAACCGAGAGACGTACAGAATTACCGCGGAGGGGGGCGGAGACGCAGATGTGCACCGAGGAATGCATTGGAAGACTGACGTAGGGCATCGTCTTCCTCCGCGCTCCCTGCGCCCTCTGTGCCAAGACCGACTGGACTATCAGGAAGGCTCAGTCGCTGACCTGAGCACCTCAGCCATCTGCTCGGAAGTGAAGTGATACGCCTCATTGCAGAAGTGGCAGACGAGCTCCGTGTATTCGTTCTCCTCCTCCTCTATGATCTTCGTTAGCTCCTCTGTCCCGAGGGTGACCAGCGCAGCCTCGAAGCGTTCACGCGAGCAGGGGCAGCCGAACTTCACCGGGTAGCTATCGAGGAGCTCCACACGGTCCTCGAAGATCCTCTTCAGCACTTCCTCCGGCTTCACCCCATCCTTGATGAGAGCGGTCGGATGAGGCAGAGCTGCGATCTCGCGTTCGATTTCCGCGATCTCGCCTTCATCCAGCCCTGGCAGGAGCTGGATGAGGAAGCCGCCGGCAGCCTCTACCGACCCGTCCGGCTGGACGAAGACCCCAACACCCACCGCCGAAGGCGTCTGTTCGCTTCTGCTGAGATAGAAGGCGAGGTCGTCTCCGATCTCACCCGACTGAAGCTCCACGGTGCCGCGATACGTCTCGCGCATCCCGAGATCCCTGGTGACGGAGACGTAGCCGGTGGAGCCAACCACTCCTGCGACGTTGAGCTTACCCGGGCGGATGCTCTCCGCGTGTACCTGCGGATTCGAGGCAAGTCCGCGCACCTCGCCTGCGCCGTTGGCGGTGCACAGAATGCGGCCGATCGGGCCGTCGCCCTTGATCTCGATGGTGAGGATCTGATCCGGCTCCTTAAGCGACGCCGCTGCGAAAAGCAGCGCGCCCATAGCTGTCCTTCCGACTGCTGCGGAGGGAGCCGGGAATAGGGCGTGGCGGCGCTGAAGCTCGCCAACGACGCCGGTGGCGTCGAGCGCGAAGGCGCGAACCCGCCCGTCCAGAGCAGTTGCGCGCACCAGGTAATCCGTTCTCATCTATTTACTTACACTGTCTTTCAC
>ERZ1066118.1780-NODE-1780-length-12111-cov-7.447827_pt1 | contig 12111 bp, 10 predicted proteins | sample MGYA00382765_ERZ1066118 | MGnify/ENA primary metagenome ERZ1066118 (study PRJEB33369, sample SAMEA5778348) | biofilm metagenome | biome: Industrial cooling water; feature: Water cooling tower basin; material: Biofilm | place: United Arab Emirates | collected...
GTACCGGACAGAATCATCAGAATAACGCGGGTCAGGGGACAGTAACGGACTCCAGCAGCGCTGGCCGTCAAAGTGGTACAACGAAAAACATTCGCTGTGGCAATATTGTAGTGGCGCTTTCCGAATAATGCAAGGCTCTCTTATAGAATAACCTTATAAAATGAAGTACGGGGTTGCACGATTGTGCAAAAACGACAATCCTCCAGCGGCGCCGATGCCCGCTGGAAAGCCGCTTGGCTTCAGGGATTTTCGGCTTCAGGTGAGTTCCGGGTAACGCGTCGTAAATCGATAATCCAAGGTGCCGGAGGGGTCCGGGCTGATAAAAACAAGGTGATCTGCAGGCGGGTGGCCTGGCGCGGCGAGAGGCTGGCGTGACGAATGGAGAAGACCGCCGTCGTCCGACTTCGCCAAAGCGAAAGCTCCCCCTCCTACCGCGGAGAGGGAGCCTGGGGACAGTTCACCGAGCGCGGTGCTGCCGCCGCGTCAGTCTGGAGTAGCGGGTCGGGCCTAGGCGTTTCGGCTGGCGAAGATCTCGAGGCTGTCTTGAAGTTGGGTCCACTCACCAACATCGGCTTGGTCGAGCTCCGCGGAGCCCCTCTGGAGCACGTGGCGCGCAAAGGCGGCACAGCGGCGAAGCACTGGCACCGTCAGAGTAAGAAGCGCCGTCGGCATCCTGGTAGAGAAGAGATCGGCGGTCGAATACGACAGCGCGATGCGTGTGCGGCGTAGCTCACGCCGATCCTCCTCCGAGATCGAAAGTCGTTCAGCCGGAAAGTCGTAGTCTATCCCGAGGATGTCGTCGTTCTCGTGCCTCAGGCCGCCGGAGTAATGAACAGTCCGTTCCGACAGCTCCAGAAAGGCCAGGATCGTCCGGAGATGTACGACCAGACGCTCGAGCAAGGCTCTGCGCAGAACGACGTCAGAGGCAGGCGTGGCATGCAGACGCGTAAGCAGGCTGAGCACCTGCTCCATCTCCAGCCGCACTCGGATCAGTGCTCTGCGCTTATGTTCAGCTGTGGGGCGAAATGAAACTCGTGCGACATTGCCGGCGGACATCGGAGCTCTTTGCTTGCGAGAGATTGATGCGGTGCTGGGCTGCGATACCTAGCCCAAAGCGTGCCACCCTCGTCGGCCGGGTCAGGCGGGTAGTGTCAAGAAGGAAGGGCGGATGGTGAGCTATTCCTGCTGGCGGCAGGCACGGGCGATTCCCTCCGCGTTGTAAACCTGAACGCCGTCCTCCACGATCTCTATCGGCTGGCGCCGTCCCTCGCGGAGATCCCGGCAGGCGAAATGGAGAGCATCGGCGATCGCGTCGTATTCGACCTCCCACACCTGGTCGCTGTGCGGAATGCTCGCACGGTAGACTGTGATGCGCTTCGTCTTGCGAGGATCGTGAACCATAGAGTTCCGTCTTTCGGCGCCGGAAGAGAGACTGGCTCGCAGGTCTTAGGGTATACAGGCGATGTGCTGCGGGGGAGGCTCTCGACCTCCCCCAACCCTTCTTACTGCCTGTACTCGATCGTGATCTGGTTCTGCGCGGCCGGATCCGCCGGAAACTCGGTCGTGCCGACTGGATAATTGTTGAGCTCGAACATGAACGCGACGATGTCGGTGTACTGGTCGTAAGGCAGACGGCCCGGAGCATCCATCGGCATAATGCTCTGGACGTACTTCACGAACTCGCCCGCGGGGCGACCCTGCCAGGCCGAGAATACGCGGCCCTGGCTCCAGTCGCCCGTCGCATGGCACGAGGCGCACGCGCGGCGCTGGTAAGTGTCACCACGATCCGCCTGTGCTGCAGTGTACACGCCCGAATAGACAGAGCGATTGCCGCCTGAAGCCGCCGGAGCGGCCGCAGCAGGAGTGCCACCGCTCGGAGCGGGAGCTGCCGGGGGCGCAGGTGCTGCAGGCGCAGGCCTGGCTGGGGCCGGCGTCGCGGGCGCAGCCGCCGTGCTGGTTCCGCTGGATTGCGGGGCGCACGAAACGGCTGTGAACACGACCGCCGGGGCGAGCGCCCACCGTAGCGTTCTCTTCATACCTTACTTTCTCCTGACATGGAGGTGAGAAGCAATTCTTCGACAGGTGCGTTGTACACCACGAAGGAAAGAAAGAAGCAAAGACAGTTCCGCTGGAGTCGTGACTTGCGTCGCCAGCTGATGCAACTTGGGTCGCAGCTGATGATGACGATAGACCGGCTGGTCTCAGCAACGATTTGAGCTCCGGGCGTCAGGTGATCTCCACCCCGCCAAAGCACTCTCGAATATCCGGAGGTATGAGAGAGGGCAGAGAGTCGGAACTGAGGAGCTGCAAGCCCGCCCACTCCGCAGAATTTCGGGGAATAGCAAGAGGTTTGATTTTTTCCAGTACAGGCTGCCAGTGACCGCTCCCTTTCGGCGCCTGATTTTCCGAACGGATCCAACGTGAAGAGTGAAGAGCTGCTGCGGGAGATACTGACCAGCCGCGTTTACGAAGTTGCACGGCAGACGCCGCTGGACGAGGCGCCCCGTCTGTCTGCGAGGTTGGCAAACGCGATCCTGCTGAAGCGCGAAGATCTGCAGCCCGTATTCAGCTTCAAGCTGCGCGGAGCATACAATCGGATGGCGAAGCTTTCCCCACACGAGCGGGAACGGGGAGTGATCGCCGCGAGCGCAGGCAACCATGCGCAGGGCGTCGCCTTCTCCGCGCGTACACTCGGAGTCCGCGCTGTGATCGTGATGCCGCGCACTACCCCCGAAATCAAGGTGCAGGCAGTACGCAGCATGGGGGCGGAGGTCGTTCTTCACGGCGACGCCTACCCGGAAGCGAAGACTCATTGTGATGAGCTCGTGAAGGAGCTTGGTCTCACGCTTATCCACCCGTTCGATGACCCGCTCGTCATCGCCGGACAGGGGACAGTCGCCGACGAGATTCTGAGGCATGGAGGCGGGAGAATCGACGCCATCTTCGTCCCGGTCGGAGGCGGCGGATTGATTGCAGGTATCGCTGCCTACTTCAAGCAGCTCGCACCGGAGACCAGGATCATCGGTGTTGAGCCCTTCGAGGCCGACGCGATGTACCGTTCGCTGGAGGCCCGGAAGCGCGTCCGGCTCGACACTGTCGGGATCTTTGCGGATGGCGTCGCGGTCCAGGAGGTAGGTGAGAACACCTTCGCAATCGCGTCGGAGACGGTCGACGAGGTCGTCCGGGTGACCAACGACGAGATCTGCGCCGCGATAAAGGACGTCTTCGAGGACACGCGCTCGATCATGGAGCCGGCCGGAGCGCTGGGAGTAGCGGGGCTGAAGCGGTGGGTGCAGGAGCGCGGGGCGCGGGACCAGCGCCTGGTGGCCGTCCTCAGCGGCGCAAACGTCAACTTCGACAGGCTTCGCTTTATCGCGGAGCGCGCGGAGCTTGGGGAGGCGCGTGAGGCGGTGTTCGGAATCACGATCCCGGAGCGGGCGGGGGCTTTCCGCGACTTCTGCTCCACCTTCGGGCGAAGGGTCGTGACGGAGTTCAACTACCGCCTCAACAGGCGGGACCTGGCGCACATCTTCGTCGGTGTGGCCGTTGATTCGCGCGAGGATGCGGCGGAGTTCAGAGAGGTGTTGAGCCGCGCCGGGTATGAAGCAGTCGACCTCTCCGCGAATGAGCTCGCGAAGCTGCATGTGCGCCACCTCGTGGGAGGTCCCGCGCCAGCTTCTGTCGAATCAGAGATTGCGTGCAGGTTCGAGTTTCCGGAGCGGCCCGGCGCACTGATACGCTTCCTGGACACGCTCGGCGGTCGCTGGAACATCTCACTCTTCCATTACCGCAATCACGGCGCGGATTTCGGGAGGGTGTTCGCGGCTTTCGAAGTACCAGCCGATGAGCGGCGGGATTTCGGCGACTTCCTCGATAACCTGGGCTATCCGTACGTGCTGGAGCCTGAGAACGAGGCCTACAGGATGTTCCTGGCGTAGGGGCTTCCCGCTGAGGTCGGTCGGCCGCGCGATACGCAAGCAGGCTAATCGATTGAGCCGTCGGACTCGGCTCGGGGAAAGGGATCCACCTCGACGCCTATCGAGCGGAGCATGTGGATCGATACGTCGCTGAGATCGCGGTGCACTGCTTCCTGAATGTCGAAGATCTCCTCAGGCTGCAGGTGATCCCAGAAATTCCCCTCCTGACCCGTACGAATCTGCCGGCTGTTTCGGAGCGCCTGCCCGCTGGCCACCGCGGCCTCCACCAGATCCGGGTCCGGACGCTGATCGACGAAGCGGAGTAGCCGCACGAGCGCCTTCGTCGGCTCCGCGTTCAGCTCACCATAAGAGACAAAGCCGACATCCCGGTGGGTCAGCAGCCGTGGAGCCCAGCTGTTCATGTACTGGACCCACGCCGCGAGCCCCAGCCGAGGGTGACGGATGAACTCGGCCATCGTGCCAAGGAACTGACCCTTGTCGCGCGCATACCCGTATGCCGACACGACCACGTCATAGGCATTGCGCGCGAGAAAGACGGTTGGCTGGCCGCGATGCAGCTCCCAGGCGTACGACTGGTGGCAGACAGAGATCAGGGGGAGATCGCGCTGCCCGGCAAAGCGGAAGGCCGGATACCCGCGACGCGGCTCGTCGTGATGGTCGGGAACCACGGCGAAAACCGACTCGGGGGTCAGCTCCAGGTTCAACCGGTGCCTGGAGGCGAGATAATAGGAGACGAGATACCGCAGCCATCTCCCGCCGCTGCGCGGGTGAGAGCAGATCAGTGCGTCAGGATGCATTCGGCTTTCAGGGAGAGTCGAGCACGACCGCGACTCACGGTCCACTAAGTCACTGGCCTTCAGCAAGATAAGCATCTTCTCACCGGCGACAACCCGGGGCGGCAGGAGCTGTGGCGCGGTTGGCGGCGTGTTTTTGTCTGAACAGCCGGGCGACAGCTCGTGCTAGGACAGCGGGGGCGCATCGAGACCTTTCCCCAGAGTCTCGCTTGCAGTGGTGTCCGCGTGAATCAGGAAATCCTCCTGGCCAGGCCGTACCTCTGATTTGGCGTTGTCCCTCCCGCGAGCAGAGACTATTGTTCCCCGACTCCTGTTAGACAGCCCCTCGGTCCGAGAGCTCCCATGCGTCCCCTCCTCGCTGTACTCATGCTGGCCGCTGCATTTCCCACCATGGCGCACAGCCAGGATGTTTCGGCAGATGCGACCTACAGCGACTTCAATCTCAAGAGTGGCTTCCTCCCCGATCCGCACGTGATCGGTATGACGGCTGGCGGAGCTATAAAAGTAGATGTCGAGGGATGCGACTATGGCTACGTGGCAAATGCGCCTGATGCCAACTTCCAGTTCGACGGGTCGGAGAGCTCGCCTCTCTACATCTACGTCGAATCGGAGGAAGACACGATGCTCCTGGTGAACGGCCCGGACGGCACCTGGTACTGCGACGATGACAGCTTAGAGGATCTGAACCCGCTCATCACACTGCCCGCTGCCGATGATGGCCTGTACAACGTATGGGTTGGGACTTACGGTGAGGAGATGGTGTCGGCGACAATGAAAATCTCGGAGCTGAATCCCGTCGAGTGATCTGTTGGCTCGAATGCGGGACAGGAAGGTGCGGAGCCAGAGCCGGCTCGGCACCTTTGTCTTTGGTAGATGCCACAGGACAGCCGCCTCATCGAGGTCTCGCAGGGTCAGGTCGCACGGGCAGCTTTGCGCGAATGCCAATCCCGCTTGATGCAGCTGCTATCGATGTTCTCCAAGCCGGCGCGGGCTTCGATGGCAGACGCTTTGCAGAGTTGCGGGCGAAACAAAGCTGATCCGTTTGCGGAGCCAGCTGTCGGATCTGCAAGTCGCCTCGAACGCGTGGTCGAAGCATCCGCAGGTGTGACTCACATCCCTGGACAGCTGGGCTTCCTGTAGGTCCGGCTCGAGTTCGTGTATAACAAAGATCTCATAGAGGGTGACGAAGGCGCAGCTCTGAGGCGTGAACCCATCAGAGCGCTCGATGCGTTGGCGCGTGCCGCCGCGGTTTCAGCACGTGCGGACGTTGCCCTGATCCTGATCCGCAAAGGGTCGGCGGTCGTGCTTCGGGGGGCGTCCGCGCCGGCAACGGATAGCGCCAGGGATATCACGGCCGGGCTGGATCTCGAAAGGCTCAGCGCCCCTGCGACGGGTGAGGATCGCGACGTGAGCGGCTGGAAGTCGGTCCATCGCACCATCGTTGAAGGGCACGATGGTGAGCCGCTTGGCATGCTCTGCGTGCTCGATAGCTCCGAGAGGAGCTGGAGCTCGGAGCAGGTAGACGTGCTCGCGACGATTGCTATCGCAGCCGGAGCCGCTTTCGAGGCTACCGAGCCTGCGTCGATCGAGGCGAGGCAGCAGGAGCTTCAGAACGAGCAGACACTGAGGCGGGCCGCAGAGCGACATGAGAGACGCGCCTCCTTCTTATCTGAAGCCTCCGCACTCCTCGCAGAGTCGCTCGACTACGAGCTGACCCTGACCCGCCTGACCGAGCTGGCAGTCGCGAGAATTGCCGACTGGTGCGCGATCGACATCGTTTCGCCAGCGGGCACCATCGAGCGGCTGGCGGTGGCGCATCCCGACGAGCGGAAGAAGGCTCTCGCTCACGAGCTGCATCAGCGCTACCCCGAACCCCCCGATGCACCCACTGGCGTCCCGCACGTCGTCCGGACGGGCGAGCCGGAGCTCGTGGAAAGGGTCACGCCTGAAATGATCGATCAGGCAGGGCTGCCTGAAGATCAGCTGAAGCTCGTTCGTGCTCTCGACCTGCACTCGTTTATCATCGTTCCTCTGGCGATAGCGGGGAGAGTTCTAGGCGCGATGACGCTGGTCTCCTCCGATACCTCCCGCACGTATGGTGTCGAGGACCTCGAGCTGGCGCTGGAATTCGCGAGTCGTGCTGCCTACGCGGTAGACAACGCCCGACTCTACGGTGAGACGCAGCTGGCGCGACAGGAAGCGGAGCGTCAGGGATACATCACCCGAACGATCTCCGAGAACGCCAATGCCGGGCTCTTCATGCTCGACACGGACGGCAGGTGCACCTATCTGAACCCCGCCGCCAGATCGATCACCGGTTTCGAGCTCGCGCAGCTTCAGAACAGACGTCTGCACGACGTCATCCACCACCATCGGCCCGACGGCTCGGTCTATCCCGCCGCGGAGTGTCCGATCGAGATTTCGCTGGCGAAGGGGCGGCCGATACGCGGACAGGAGGAGTTCTTCATCCGTGCAGACGGCAGCTTCTTCCCGGCGGAGTGCGGTGCCAGCCCCATCTTCGACTCCGAGGGCCACCCCCTCGGAACTGTGGTCGAAGTGCGGGACATGACCGAGCACCGGCGAAATCAGGAGCTTGTTCGCCAGCGCGATCAGCAATTCCGCTTTCTCGCCGACTCGATCCCCGTTCAGGTCTGGACAGCACTTCCAACGGGCGAGCTGAACTACGTCAACCAGCAGGTGAGCGCCTACTTCGGTGAGACGGCGGAGAAGCTGGTGGGCGAGGGCTGGGTCAGCTTCCTCTCCCCGGAGCAGGTTCCTCAGGTCGTGGAGCGCTGGATGGAATCGATCCGGTCCGGCGAGCCCTACGAGACCGAGTTCAAGCTGCGCTCCGGAGCCGGGGAGTACCGTTGGCATCTCGCACGGGCGCGGGCACAGAAGGATGCGAGTGGAGCGGTCATCCAGTGGTTCGGCTCCAATACTGACATCCACGAGGCGAAGAGTGCGGATGCCGAGCGGGAGCGGCTCGTCCGGGAGAAGGAAGAGGAACGGAGGCGTCTGCTCGAAACGTTCCTGCAGGCACCTGCCTTCATCTGCACGCTCGTCGGGCCGGAGCACGTCTTCGAGTTCGCCAATCCGCCCTACTATCAGCTGGTGGGGCATCGCGAGATCATTGGCAAAGCGGTAGCGGAAGCTCTTCCCGAGGTGGTGGATCAGGGCTTTATCACACTTCTCGACCGCGTATTCCGATCGGGCGAGCCCTTCATCGGGCAGGAGATACCGATCGACCTGCAGCGGGCTGCCGGAGGGGAGCACGAGAGCGTCTACGTGAACTTCGTCTACCAGCCGATGAAGGGGCCGAGGGGTTCGGTGAACGGCATTCTGGTGCACGGCGTGGAAGTAACGGATCAGGTCAGGGCTCGATTGGAGATGGAGGCGCGCGCAGAGGAAATGGCGCGGCTGGCTCGGCAGCTCCAGCTCTCAAACCAGGAGCTCGACCAGTTCGCCTATGTCACCTCTCATGACTTGAAGGCGCCGCTGCGCGGGATCGCCAATCTCTCCCAGTGGATCGAGGAGGACCTGGTCGAGGCCGTGAGTCCCGAGGTGAAGACGCATCTGGAGCTGCTCCGGGGACGGGTGAGCCGAATGGAGAAGCTGATCGACGGAATTCTCGACTACTCTCGTGCCGGGCGCGTCAGAGGGGCACCAGAAAAGATCGCGGTGCGGGATCTTCTGGAGGACGTGCTGGATCTTCTTGACCCGCGTGAAGGTGTCACCGTCGATGTAGGCGAGGGGATGCCGACGATCGTGACCGAGAAGCTGCCCCTCCAGCAGGTGTTCATGAATCTGATCGGAAACGCGCTGAAGTTCACCCCGGTCCCGGGCGGCGAAATTCAGGTTCAGGTCCGGCCCGACGGAGAGTTCCTTCACTTCACGGTTTCGGACAATGGCCCGGGTATCGCTCCTGAATACCACGAGCGCATTTTCGGGATCTTCCAGACGCTGGCGGCCCGGGATACGGTTGAGGGTACTGGGATCGGGCTCTCGCTGGTGAAGAAGATCGTCGAGAGCCGCGAAGGGCGGGTTTGGGTGGAGTCGACGGAGGGCGCCGGCGCGACCTTCCACTTCACCTGGCCAAAAGACAACAGCTGACTGGAGAGCCCGTGCAAGACAAGATGCTGAACATCCTGCTCGTCGAGGATGACGAAGTTGATGTGATGAATGTCAACAGGGCGTTCAAGAAGAACAACATCAGCAATCCCCTTTTCGTCGCGGGGAATGGCCTGGATGCGCTCGCAATGCTGCGCGGCGGGCAGATTCCCAGGGACCGGCGCCTCATCCTGCTCGACCTCAACATGCCGCGGATGAACGGAATCGAGTTCCTGCGCGAGCTGAGGGGAGATGCGGAGCTGAAATCCACGCCGGTCGTAGTGCTTACGACCTCCGACGACGAGCGCGATCGGGTGGATGCGTACAATCTCAACGTCGCGGGCTACATCCTTAAGCCAGTCACCCTGACGAACTTCGTCGAGGCGATGGCAACGCTGAACAAGTATTGGACACTGGTGGAGCTCCCGTGATGCTCGGGCTACCGCGTCGCGTTCATCTTCTTCCGAGTAGAAATTGAGCGAGCAGTTGCAATTGCTGCTGATCGATGATGATCAGGTAGACCGCATGATCGTCGTGCGCGCCCTCAAGGCTGCAGGCGTCGACGCGGCAGTTACGGAGGCGGCGACGGTGTCCGCTGCCCGCGAGGCGCTCGCAACCGCACGATTCGACTGCATCTTCCTCGATTTTCAGATTCCGGGCGGAGATGGCCTGAAGGTACTGACCGAGGCCCGGGCGGCCGGTATCTCGACACCCATCATCGTTCTGACTGGCCAGGGTGACGATGAGGTCGCCGCCCTGCTGATGAAGTCGGGTGCTTCCGACTATCTGACCAAGGGTTCGGTCAACCCGGAGCGGCTCGAGCAGAGACTCAAATCCGCGATCCGTGTTCATCACGCGGAGGCGCAGGCCGCCGCAGCCGAGAAGGCGCGCCGGGAGATGGAGAGCCGGTTCAGGGTGCTGCACGAGACCTCTCCGGACGGCTTCATGATCTTCCGCACCGTCCGCGACGAGAACGGGCGCATGGTGGACGCGACGTGGGAGTACGCGAACCCGGCCGCTGCCCGGATGTCGCAGGTTGAGCCGGGTGAGCTTGAAGGCAGACGGTTACTGGAGCTGATGCCCGGCGTGGGAAAAGTCGGCCTGTTCGATCTTTACCGGGAGATTGTGGAGACGGGCGAGCCGCGGCAGATCGAGATGCATTACACCTACGGAGACTTCGATTTATGGATCCGGGTCGCTGCTGCCAGAATCGATGATGGCTTCGCGGTCAGCTACGCGGACATCACCCCTCGTAAAAAGGCGGAGGAGGAGCGTGAGCGGGCCGTGGCCGCCCAGAACCGCTTCTACGCCGCGATGAGCCACGAGATTCGCACGCCCATGAACGCGATTCTGGGTTATACCGATCTCCTTCTGGTCGGCATCTATGGCGAGCTTACCCCGGAGCAGCAGCAGGGCATCGAGCGAACCCACCGCGCGGCCCAGCACCTTCTGGAGCTGGTGAACGACGTTCTCGATCTTTCAAAGCTCGAGGCCGGGAAGGTCGAGCTTCACATGGAGCCGGTATCGGTGCCGCAGCTCCTGGAAGATCTCTTCATCACCGTGAAGCCGCTTGCCGAGGAACGGGAAACGGTGTTCCGCTTCGCCAACGCTGAGTGCCCCGGTCCCATTCTCTCTGATCCGCGTCGCATTCGGCAGATTCTGCTGAACCTCTTCTCCAATGCAATCAAGTTCGGCCACCCGAACCCCGTCGACGTTGTTTGCCGGAGTCAGGGCGACTCGCTGGTAATCGAGGTGAGGGATCACGGCCCTGGTATCGCTCCGGAGAACATGTCGCGCGTTTTCGAGGAGTTCGTTCAGCTCTCGGAAACTGCTGAGCCAGGTACCGGGCTCGGGCTCCCGATCTCGCGGCGACTGGCGACGATGCTGGGCGGCCGGCTCGAAGCGGAATCTGAGCTGGGGGTAGGTAGCACCTTCAGACTCGTGCTCCCACTGAATCAGGTCCCGGAGGCTGAGCAGCAGCCCGTCGAGGTTGGTTCTGTCGAATAGAGCCTGATTTCCTCTCCAGCAGTGCCTTCCCTGGCTCGGTTAACGGGAAGGTACACCCACGACTTTGCCTGACGTACTCGTCTGGCTTCGCCTCGAGGAGTGCGCGAGCAGCGATCACGATTTCGTCGCTGCGCTGCCGGAGCTTCCCCGCCCCGGGGCGGGAGTCCAGGCCCATCCGGACGGAGTAATACACACCCATCCGCAGCCGCCCGCCGGTCTGTGGGAGAAGACGCCGGGGAGCCGAAGCGGGACGAGGCGCCTACTCTCCCGGATCGTCCGCCGGCAGCTCGATCATGACGCCGCGTAGACGCTCCGCGATGCCCCGCGGGCCGCGAATCACCCGGACGATGTCGTGCAGCCAAACCAGCGTTCCGTCCGCGGCGACTGCTCTGTAGATGAAGTCATGATCCCGACCCTGCCCCGTCGCCAGCGCGCAGAACGCGATCGCATCATTCCGGTCCTCGGGATGGACGACAACGTCGGCCCAGAAGGTCGGTTCCGTGGTCCAGCGCTGAGCGGCGTGCCCGAGAAGCTGAGCAGCGTTGGGACTGACGAAGGAGAACTCAAAGGTCGCCGCATCACCCTCCCAGACAACGACGTTGTATTCCGACAACGTCTCCTGCGCCCGACGATCTACATCTTCCATGGGATCCGTCGGCCCACCGAAAACATGCACCAGCTTTTCGGCAAGCTGAGGATCGGACAGTACCTGAGTCTGCATTTATGTAAGCCGGCTGAGGGAAGCTTTTCATCGGTGATGCTGCGGGTTTTAGCCGCGTAAGTACGCGCAGGGCATGCGCAACAGGCATGCCCTCGAAACGCATGTGTCGGTGCTGTTACGTGGAGAGAAGAGTCGAGCCGCGAGCAAGCGTTGGTCAGGTGACGCGGGTAGCGGTATCCTCCACTTGTAGTCCGGCTGTTGCCATGGGCAGCTAAGACCACCTATTGGGGAAAAAACTTTGCAAGCCGTGAGTGAGACAAGCCTTATGCAGGTGGGCGAACGGATTTGGTACTCGCGCAGGTCGATCTCAACGCCCCGCAGCATGTCGTCGCGCGCAATCAGGGGCGGCGGTGGACGCTGATGCCGAGGTTCAGAAAGTGTCTTCGCATCCCACCATCCTCTTCGATGGCGTCTGCAACCTGTGCAGCGGAGCGGTAAACTTCATCATCGACCGCGATTCGTGTGCACGGTTCCGTTTCGCCTGGATTCGATCCACAACTGGTGCGGAGCTTCTCCGGAATGCCGGCCTGTCGGCTGAGGGGAT
>ERZ1066118.1782-NODE-1782-length-12095-cov-12.802658_pt1 | contig 12095 bp, 9 predicted proteins | sample MGYA00382765_ERZ1066118 | MGnify/ENA primary metagenome ERZ1066118 (study PRJEB33369, sample SAMEA5778348) | biofilm metagenome | biome: Industrial cooling water; feature: Water cooling tower basin; material: Biofilm | place: United Arab Emirates | collected...
AGCAGCTGGTCGGCGAAGCAGAGAACCTCGACGTCCGCCTGCGGTTCGGCTGCGCCCAATATCTCGGCGTCGAGCTGATGGAACTGGCGAAAGCGGCCCTTCTGCGGGCGCTCGTAGCGGAAGGCGGGGCCGTGGGTGGCGACCTTCAGCGGCGCGAACTGCTGCCAGCCTTCGCTCAGGAAAGCGCGGGCGATGCCAGCGGTGAACTCTGGCCGAAGGGTGACGCTGTCGCCCGAACGGTCCTCGAACGTGTACATCTCCTTGGAGACCACGTCGGTAGTCTCGCCAAGCGAGCGGGCGAAGACGGCAGTCGGCTCGAGCACGGGCACCTCGACCCGGCGAAAGCCGAACAGGCGGCGGACGCGGTCAAAGGCGGCCACGACCGCGTGAAAGCGGTCGGCCTCTTCGCCAAGCAGGGACTGCATGCCGCGGACGGGCTGGGGGATCGTCACCATAGAAAGCGCCAGCCCCTAGCCGGGGAGTGGCGAAAACGCTAGGCGGCCCGCCGACCAGGAGAAAAGCCGACCTCATGAACCTCGACCTCGTTCCCGCTGGGACCAACCCGCCCGAATCGATCAACGTCGTCATCGAAGTGCCGATCGGCGGCGAGCCGGTGAAGTATGAGCTCGACAAGAAGTCGGGCGCGATCTTCGTCGACCGAATCCTCCACACCGCCATGCGCTATCCGGCCAATTACGGTTTCGTCCCGCATACGCTCGGCGAGGACGGCGACCCGCTGGACTGCCTGGTGATGAGCCGCTGGCCGTTCATGCCGGGCTGCGTCGTCCGTGCCCGGCCGATCGCCGTGCTGTTCCTCGAGGACGAGGCGGGCGGCGACGAGAAATTGCTGGCGGTGCCGGAGGTGAAGACCTCGCCTTATTACCAGGACATCTCCGAGGGTGGGCACCTGCCGCCGATCGTGCTCGACCAGATCGGGCATTTCTTCACCCACTACAAGGACCTCGAGCCCGAGAAGTGGACCCGCGTCGGCCATTGGGGCGGGCGCGAGGATGCGATGAAGATCATCGTTGACGGCCTCGAGCGGGCCAAGCGCGAAGGGTTTTAGCCCCTTTTATCCTCCCCATTGCTGCGCAACGGGGAGGAGCCCCTACTCCGGCCTTCCGCCTGCCCCCGCCCGCCGCTGAAAGCGCGTCGGAAGGAACAGCTTGCGAAGCGTGATCTGGACCGTCCGGCCGACGGGGTCGATCAGGTCCGGCTGATAGTTGATCGGAGTCGCCCCCAGCGCATCGCGAACCCGCGGCTTGCCGTCGAAAACATTCTCGATGTCGAGCCGCAACTGCGTACCGCGCAGCCAGGGGTTTTTCGCCACCAGCCCGAACTGCTCGCCAAGATTGGCGAACAGGCGGAGGTCGGCGCGAGCGAAGGGCGAGAAGCGGAGCGAGCCGCCGGGGCCGCCGGCGACTTCCGACGCGCTCCGCCAATTGCCGCTGAGGCGTGCGCCGAGGCCGTTGTTGAACCACCCGCCTTCAAGCTCGACGCTGTGCCGCGGCCGGCCACCGCCGCCGTCCACCGCCTCTCCCGAAAGATAGTCGATCACCGGAACGCCGGGCCGGATCAGCACTTCGTCCTGAAGGTTGACGTTGTGATAGAGGGAGAGCGAGAGCCGTCCGCCCTGCCCGCCGCCGAACGGACCGCCGAAGCCCCCACGGCCTCCACCGAAGCCGCCTCCGCCGCCACCCGGCCGGCGAGCGCCGGCTCCGGGCTGTGCCGGACCGGCCGGCGCCGCCGCACCGGGGACCCCCGCCGGACGCGGAGGCAGACCCGCAGCACGGCGAAACTGCTCGATCTGGGCCGCGGTCGGTCGGCGCGAGGCAAGGCTCTTCGACCAGTTCAGGCCGTAGCGCAGCGTCTGCCGGTCGGCGCGGTCGAAGTTGACCGGGCGAAGGTCGACAAAGGTGAGGTTGCCCGCGCCGTCGCGGACGAATCGGTCGGGAAAGGCGGCCTGGATTGCGGCCGTCGGTCCGGGAAAGCCCGAGATCGGGTCTTCGAGCCGCGAGACGGTGTAATCGACGCGAAGGTCGAGGTCGGTCTCCGCCAGCGGCCGCCAGGTACCGCCCAGCTTCCACACGGTGCGGGTATCGGCGCGAAGATCGGGGTTGCCGCCGGTCAGCGCGGTCACCAGCGCCGTGGTGCCGGTCACGAAGTCGAAGATCCGGCTGCCGGGCGTCTCCAGCAGCGGGTCGCCCAATTGCTCGAGACCGGGGGCGCCTTCCTCGCGGGTCCAGCTCGCCAGCAGGTTCAGCCGCTCAAGCGGCGACCAGCTGACGCCTCCGCCGTAGGTCCACAAGGTGCCGAAGTCCGACAGTCGCGCAACCTCGGCATTGCCGTTGAGAGTAAGGTTGCCGAGCGCCGCCAGCGGACCATTGCGCCGGGTGAGCGGAAGATCGGCATTGACCGCCGCTCCCACCCGGTCGCGCCCGAGCTCGCTTTCGCTTTCCACCAGCCCACGGTTGGAGCGGCTGTCGAGGCGGCGCGTGTCGCCCGACAGGCGCAGGGTGATGTTCGAGCGGCCGGCCGGAAGCTCGGCCAGCGGCCCGCTTGCGACGAGTGCGACATTGCCGAAGCGGTTGAGCGATCGTCCCCGGTTGAGAAGGTTGACCGGCGCCGTGTCGCGCTCGCTTTCCGTCTGGACCCGCGTGATGTCGTAGGCGCCGTCGGCCGACCAGCGCCAGCGCGCCCGGTTGCCGTTCAGGGCGAAACCGAGCCGGCCGCTGTCGGTCGTGCTGTCGCGGTTCAAGGCCGCAAGACCGGTCGCATCGGGCCCGAACAGGCTGGCGCCCGTCACCCGTTCCACTCGGGCGTCAACGGTCGCAGAAACATCGTCGAGGATCGTCCGGTTGAGGGTCCCGCCGAGGCGAAGCTGGGTCCGCTCTCCGGCCAGGGTGCGGAACGGGCGCGGGTCGATGCTGGCACCGCCGATCGTCACCGGCTGGAGGCGGATGTCGCGCTCGGTCTCGAGCAGCCGGCCGCTTCGCTCGGCGTGGGCGTTGAGGCTGATCCGGCCATTCTCCTGGATCATCAGCCGGGTAACGTCGAGCTCGCCCTGTTCGCGCCCGCCGGCCGTGCTGGTCCCGGCCTCGACCCTCGCGGCGGTCGAGCGGAAGCGCGGACGAAGCACGATGTTCACCACGCGCTGGTCGGCCCGGTAGCCATATTTGAGCGCGACCTCTTCGGGCAGGATGTCGACTCTGAAAATGGCCTCGGGCGGAAGATCGCGAAGCTCCTGGAAGCCCGAGGTGCGGCGGCCATTGAGGAGCACGACCGGCGGGCCCGACCCGCGGCCGCGGGCGCTGCCCGTCTGAGTGGCGATGCTTTGCAGCAGTTCGGTGATGCTCGAAGCGCCGGTGGCGCGAATGTCGCCGGGGTTGAGCTGGTTCTCCGGCGGTATGTCGCCGATCACCGAGCCGCGCTCGCGAAGGCCGCGGACGATGATCTCCTGGTCGACCTCTTCCTCCCCCTCGGTGAGCGGCGGCTCCTCTGCGGGAACGGGCGCGCCTTCCTCGGCGGGCGGCGGGGTGACCGGCTGGTCGGCGGCCAAGGCGGGCATGCTCAGCCAGGCGGCGGAAGCGAACAGGAGCAAGCGGGTCATGAAGGTCGATCTCGGATGGACGGGGAAAGGCGAGCAAGGCCGCTTGCCCCCCTGCGCTGAACCCTTCATGTCATGCCACCCCGCCTTTCGACCAACGGGAGCCCTTCTTTGACCAACGGTTCGCGTATCCTGATCCTTGCCGCTTTGTTGCTTGGCGGCTGTGCCACGGTTGCGGAGCAGCCCGGTCCCACGGCAACCGCTGCCGTTGCCGCTTCGACGGAGGCGCCGCCCCCGCCTCCGCCGACGCCTGCGCTCCACATGCCGTGGACCAACATGGAGGAAGACCGGAACCTCCGGTCGGTGATCGCGCTCAATCCGAACCTCCACCAACAGGAGGCAGCGCGAACGGCCGGCAACCGGCGGCTGCAGGTGTTCATCAAGGACAATATCGAGACCGCCGACCAACCGACGACCGCCGGCAGCCTGGCGCTTGCCGCCAACAACACCGGCCGCGACGCGCCGATCGTGGCCCGGCTGCGCGCAGCGGGCGCGCTCATCCTCGGCAAGGCCAACCTCAGCGAATGGGCCAACATCCGCTCGTCGAACAGCATTTCGGGCTGGAGTGCAGTCGGCGGGCAGACCCGCAATCCTTATGCGCTCGACCGCAACACCTGCGGCAGCTCGAGCGGCTCGGGCGCGGCGGTGGCAGCGGGCTACAGCGCCTATGCGATTGGGACCGAGACGGATGGGTCGATCACCTGTCCGGCCAGCATGACCGGCGTCGTTGGCTTAAAGCCGACGCTCGGCCTCGTCAGCCGCACCCACATCATCCCGATCAGCGAAAGCCAGGACACGGCCGGGCCGATGACCTTAACGGTGGAACAGGCGGCCGAGCTGCTGACGATCATCGCCGGAAGTGACCCTGCCGATCCGGCCACCCGCGAAGCCGATGCCCGCAAGAGCGATTATGTCGCCGGCCTCTCACCCGACGCACTCCGCGGCCGGCGCATCGCCGTGCTCCGCTTCGCCGCCGGCTTCGGCACCGATGCGGCATTCGAAACGGCGCTGGGGCATCTTCGGGCAGCCGGGGCGGAGCTTGTCGAGATCAAGGAATTCAGGCCGACCGCAAGTTTCGGCGACGCCGAGTATCAGGTACTGCTGACCGAGTTCAAAGCCGGCCTCAACGCCTACCTGCAGGGCAGCCCGGCCTCGATTCCGGTGCGCAGCCTTGCCGACGTCATCGCCTTCAACGAGGCCAATGCTCCGCGTGAAATGCCGTTGTTCGGACAGGACATCTTTCTCGAGGCCGAGAAGACCAAGGGCCTCGCCGACCTTGCCTACCGCAAGGCTCGGGCCGATTCGCTGCGGATCGCCTCGACCGACCTCGACCGGCTGCTCAAGGGCGTGGACGCGGTCGTCTTTCCGACCCGCCCGGCGGCATGGAAGATCGACACGGTGCACGGCGACGTGTCGCCCGGCGGCAACGGCATCGGCTCGATGGCGGCGGTGGCGGGCTACCCGCACCTCACCGTACCCATGGGGCTGGTGCGCGGCCTTCCCGTCGGATTGAGCTTCATCGGGCCGAAATGGTCCGACGGCCGGCTGCTCGCCTTCGGCCATGCCTTTGAACAGCGCCGCGGCGACTTCCCCCGCCCGCGCTTCCTGCCGAGCATCGAGCAGGCGCCGGAGGTAGCACCAGCGCTTCAGCCGCAGCGCTGAGCATCGTTTCCGCGGAGGCGGGGACCTAGGGAGAATTGCGCGACATCGGCTGAGGCCCCTGCCTCCGCAGGGGCAGCGTCACGCCGTCAGCTTCAGCCCGGCGATCGCCGCGACGATGGTGAGGATAAGGAGCAGCCGGACTGTGGTCGATGGCTCGTCGAAGAAGAGCATGCCCACCACCACCGTGCCGATCGCGCCGATCCCGCCCCAGACCGCATAAGCGGTCCCCATCGGGATCTCGCGGGCGGCGCGCTCGAGCAGCAGCATGGAAGCGCTTACGCTGACGAGAAAGGCGAGCGTCCAGGGAAGGTTGCGGAAACCGTCGACGAAGCGGAGCGAGGTGGTGAAGCCGACCTCGAACAGGCCGCCGAGGATGAGCAGGAACCAGGCCATTGGCGGATCTCCTAGGATGCGGCTTCGAGATGAGGATTGGCCTGGCTCGGCGTCCGGGCGGCGAGCAGGCAGCCGCCCACGATCAGCGCGGCGCCCAAGGTGGTGACCAGCGACAGGGTCTCGCCGAAGATCAGCCAGCCGAACAGCGCAGCCCACAGGAACGCGGTATATTCGGTCGCCGCCAGATAGCTCGCTTCGGCCCGGGCATAGGCCCAGGACAGGAGCAGCAGCGAGACCGTTGACAGAAAGGCGGCAAGAACCAGCGCGGGCCACTGCCCGGCCGGCGGAACGGCAGTGCCGATCAGCGGCAGGCAGAGCAGAAGCACCGCCGCAACGGTGAGGTTCTGGAAGAAGGCGATCTCCATCGGTCCGGCGGCAAGGCTCTGGCGGCGCATCAGGATGATGTTCACCGCATAGCAGACCGCCGAGGCGAGAATGGCGAGGCTGCCGAGCATTGCCTCGCCGCCGAGGTCGGCCTGAGCCTGGCCGATGAAGATCACGATCACGCCGGCAAAGGCGAGGAGCGAAGCGCCGATCGTCTGCCGTCCGACCTTTTCGTGAAGGAAGACCGCGGCGAGATAGAGAGCGATCAGCGGAGCGATGAAGGCCAGCGCGATGGCCTGGGCCAGCGGTACCCGGCCGATCCCCCAGAAGAAGAGCAGCCCCATGAAGGTGCTGAGCACGCCCCGGGCGACGTGAAGGGTCAGCACCGGACGGGCCGGCCACCCCTTGAACGTCGGCGCGTAGAGCGCTCCCGCCATGCCGATCGACACGAAGCTGCGCCACAGCATGGTGGTGTAGGTGCCGATCGCCAGCACCAGCCCCTTCATGACCGCGTCCATGCCCGAGAATAGGGCGATGCCCAGCGTGCCGACGGCAAAGGCGATGGTCGGGTTGTGCCGCGGCGAGTGCATGGCGGCGGCCTAGACGCTTGCGTCTCCGAGGCAACCCCGCCGAGCCCTCGCGCATTGCGCCGGACATGACCGACCCGCTGGTGACCCGCCTCAACTTCACGGACGAGCATCTGCGCGACATCCCCTGTCCGCGCCGGGTGCTCCGTCTTACCCGCGGGCTGGGCTCGGGGCTGACCCATGACGCTGAGGGGCGGCTGTGGGCACTTGGCGACCGCGGGCCCAATCTCAAGGTGAAGCCGGCGGTCGAGACCTACGGGCTCGAGAGGCTCGCCTTCCAGACCGATCAGGCGGCCAAGATCATGCCGGCGACCGACATTGGACCGGCGCTGGCCGAACTCCGCCTCGAAGGGGACACGGTCGAGGTGGTACGGCTGCTTCCCTTGCGGGGCGAAGACGGCCGTCCCCTCTCCGGCCTGCCGACCCCCGGAAGCGCCAACAGCCGCCGCGAGCCGGCGCTTGCGACCGACGGAAGCCCGCTCGCGCCCGATCCGGGCGGGGTCGACAGCGAGGGCATCGCGGCGATCCCGGGCGGCGGCTTCTGGATCGGCGACGAATACGGCCCTTCGCTGCTTCGGGTCGACGGAGACGGCAAGGTGCTGATGCGCTGGGTGCCGAAGGGCAAAGCGCATACGGTGGCGGACGCGCCCTATCCGAGCGCCGACGTGCTTCCCGCGCTCGCCGCCCGCAGGCACGTCAACCGCGGCTTCGAGGCGCTTGCCCTCACCCCTGACGGCAAGGCCCTGACCCTCGCTTTCCAGAGCCCGCTCGCCCACCCGGACGACGAGGCACATGCGCAGGGCCGCCACGTGCGGCTGATGCGCTTCGACACGGACACCGGCGTGCTGCTTGGCCAATGGGCCTATCCGCTGGAGCCGCCCGAACGCTTCCGGCGCGACCTCGCCAAGAGACCCCTGGCCCGGGCCGACCTCAAGGTCAGCGAGGTGACGACCCTCGATGAGTCACGACTGCTGGTGCTCGAGCGGGGCTCCGAAACCACCAAGATCTTCCTTGTCGATTTGGCGGACGAATGTGCCCTGCCCGACGAACATGCCCTGGCGGAAACCTGGCCGACCTTGGAGGAGCTGAGCGCCGCCGGCGACTTCCCCTTGCCCGAACTCGCCAAGCGGCTGGTGTTCGACAGCGACCATCACCCGGAGGTCTCGGCGGACCTCGAGGGCATGACCTTGCTCGACGAACGGACCCTGCTGCTGGTCAACGACAATGACTTCGGCATCGAGGATGCGGCGACGGTCTTCTGGCGGGTCGAGTTCGCCGAGGCGCTTTAGCGCAAGGTCATGACGTCGCCCCTGACGGTGACCTCCTCGAAGCGGGATAGGAAGCTCTGGCCAAGGAGGTTGGTCTCGGCCCCATCGACCACCGCCGCGCGCATGCCCGTGGCGGTGCGGTGTCCAAGCTCGACCCGGTCGAGCTGCACGAGATGGCCGGTAAGCGCCCCGCCGGCGCCTTGGCCGACAAAGGTCCGCTCGCTCTCATCGAGCCGCAGCCCGATGCGACCGGCATCCTCGGGCGTCAGCGCGATGCTGGTCGCGCCGGTGTCGATCATGAACTCGACCACCGTTCCGTTGACCTCGACATCGGCATAGAAATGCCCGTCGCCGCGGCGGGTCAGGCGGACGAGCCCGTCACCTGCCGGGCTCGTCGAACCGGCGGAGGAGGTGGAGGAGCCTTCCTCCGCGAACCAGGGTTCGGCCGGCGCGGCGCTGTTGGCCGCCTCGACGGGCTCGCTCCGCCCAGGCATCAACGTGCCGACAAAGACGGCGACGACCACGATCCCGGCAGCGGCACGAAGCATGGCCGCATGGTGCAGCAACAGCGGTAAAGAAGTAGTTCCCTACTCAGCTGCGTCGAGCGCCGGCTGGGCCGCCGCTTCCGCTGCCGCCTTCTCCGCTTCGATTTCGGCGGCCTTATTCTCCACCAGCCGGACGATGTGGTCGATCATGCCCTCGTCCTGGACATGGTGGTCGGTGACGCCCGACAGATACACCATGTGCCGGCCGTTGCCGCCGCCGGTAATCCCGATGTCGGTCTCGCGCGCTTCGCCGGGTCCGTTGACCACGCAGCCCAGTACCGACAGCGACAATGGCGTGCGGATGTGCTGCAGCCGCTCCTCGAGCTTCCCGACCGTGCGGATGACGTCGAAGCCCTGGCGCGCGCAGGAGGGACAGGAGACGACGCGGACGCCGCGGTTGCGGACGCCCAGGCTCTTCAGGATCTCGTAACCGACCCGGATCTCTTCCTCAGGCTCGGCCGAGAGCGACACGCGGATGGTGTCGCCCACGCCGCTCCACAGCAGCATCCCCAGCCCGATCGAGCTCTTCACCGTGCCGCCGATCAGCCCGCCCGCCTCGGTGATGCCGAGGTGGAGCGGGCAGTCGAGCTCGGCGCCGAGCTGCGAATAAGCCGCGACGGCCAGGAACACGTCCGACGCTTTCACGCTGATCTTGTACTCGCGGAAATCATGGTCCTCGAGGATCCGCGCATGGTCCATCGCGCTTTCGACGAGCGCGTCGGGGCAGGGCTCGCCATATTTCTCGAGGAGGTGCCTCTCGAGGCTGCCGGCATTGACGCCGATGCGGATGGCGCAGCCGTTGGCCTTGGCGGCACGGACCACTTCGGCGACCCGCTCGCTGCTGCCGATATTGCCCGGGTTGATGCGGAGGCAGGCCGCACCCGCATCGGCCGCTTCAAGCGCGCGCTTGTAGTGGAAATGGATGTCGGCAACGATCGGCACCTTGGCGGCGCGAACGATCTCACGCAGGGCAGCGGTGCTTTCCACGTCCGGGCAGGAGACCCGCATGATGTCGGCGCCCGCTTCCTCGCAGCGCCGAATCTGGTCGATGGTCGCGCCGGCATCGGACGTCGGCGTGTTGGTCATCGACTGGACGGTGATCGGCGCATCGCCGCCAACGGGGACGTTGCCGACCATGATCTGGCGGCATTTCCGGCGCTCGATGGTGCGCCACGGACGAATTGCGGACATGGCCGCCATATAGAGGAGGTCCGTGACAGCGCCAAGGCGGACGCAAGGGCAGGACCTTCTAGGGTGCATCAGCAAAGAATGATAAGAGGCGCGTCGAGACTCGCACTGGAAGGAAGCTTCCAGCGGAGATGCCATGGCGGACCTTGCCGACGCGCCAAGAACCACGGAGCATGCGGGCCGTCGGCACCGCAAGCCGGCCTTTGTCCAGCGCTATTGGGCCTTCCTGAGCTACAGCCATAGCGACGAAGCAACGGCGGTCTGGCTGCAGCAGCAGCTTGAAGGCTTCCATGTGCCCAAGCGGCTGGTGGGCCTCGGCACGCCCTACGGGCTCATTCCCCAGCGTCTCAGCCCCATCTTCCGCGACCGGCACGAACTGGCTGCCGGCGGGAGCCTCAAAAGCGAGATCGCCGACGCCCTCGCCGCTTCCCGTTTCCTGATCGTGCTCTGCTCTCCCGCCGCCGCCGCCTCGCGCTGGGTCGATGAGGAAGTCCGATTGTTCAAGCAGCTTCGCCAGGAAGGCGAGGTGCTGGCGGCCATCGTCGATGGCGAACCTTTCGGCCAGGGCGGAGAGGAATGCTTTCCGCCCTCGCTCAAGGTGGAGATCGATGGCGCGGGGCGGCCGACCGGCGAGCCCGCCGAGCCGATCGCGGCCGACCTTCGCCCTGGGCGGGACGGGCGCCAGGGCGGCCTCATCAAGATCGTCGCGGGCATGCTCGATGTCGGCCTCGACGAACTGGTGCAGCGCGAGCACCACCGGCGGCAGCGCCGCCTGATCGCGCTGTCGGTCGCCAGCATCGTCGGCATGGTCGCAGCGACCGGCCTTGCGGTGACCGCGATCGACGCCCGCGACGCTGCCCGCGACGAACGTCGCGAGGCCGAAGGCTTGATCGGCTTCATGCTCGGCGACCTCAAGGACCGGCTGGAGCCGATCGGCCGGCTCGACGCGCTTGATGCGGTCGGCGCCCGGGCGCTGGCCTATTACGAAAAGCAGGACAGGGTCGCGCTGTCCGATGAAAGCCTCGTGCAGCGGGCCAAGGCGCTGACCCTGATGGGCGAGATGGCGACCTCCCGCGGCGATCTGGTCGGCGCGCTGGCCCGCTATCGCCAGGCGGCGCAATCGACGGCCGAGCTGATCAGCCGCAATCCCGACGATCCCGAGCTCCTGTTCGACCATGCGCAAAGCGTGTTCTGGATCGGTGACGCCTTGCTGAAACGGGGCGATGTTGCGGGGGCCGAGCGCCACCTCAGGGAATATAAGACGCTGGCCGACAGGATGGTGGCATTGCGGCCAGGCGAGACCCGCTACCGTAAGGAGGGCATCTACGCCGATTCGAACCTTGGAGTTCTGCTGCTCGAGCAGGACCGGTCGGCGGACGCCCTTCCCCTCTTCGGATATGCGGTTGCAGCAAGCGAGTTGCTAAGCGCGTCGGCTCCGCAGGACGACGGTCTAAGGCAGGCGCTGATCGAGGCTCTCGCCTGGCAGGCCGAGGCGGCCGAGCGGAGCGGGCGGCTCGAGACGGCCGTGGCACTTCGCCGGCGCCAGGTCGCGCTTGCCGGGGCGATGGTCGCACGGCCGCGGGGCGACGTCGAATATCTGCGCCAGCGTGCGTTCGGGCTGACCCGGCTGGCGAACCTCCTCCTCATGCAGGGCAGGCCGGCCGATGCAGAGCAACATCTGCGGCAGGCGCTGTATGACCATCGGCTTCTGGCGAAGACCGAGGCCGACAATGTCGACTGGTCGCTTAACGATGCCAATGCACGCCTCCGGCTCGCTTCGATCCTTCTCCTCCGGGGTGAGATCGCTCCTGCCGAGGCGCTGGTAAAGGCAGGCTGCGCCCTGATCGAGCGCTTCCACCGGCTCGATCCCGGAGTCCAGGAAGTCCGGGTCCACGATCGGACCGCCTGCCTGCAGGGCCAGGCCCGACTGGCGGCCGCAAGCGGCGACGCGGCGGGTGGATCAAGGCTGGCGACGCAAGCGGCGGCGCTGCTTCGGCAGGAACTCACCGCCCGCAGCATGCCCGACATCCGGTTCCGCTATGCTCAGGCCGAGACGCTTCGGGGCGTGCTGCTTGCGGCCAGCGGCGAGACGGCCGCGGCCGCGGCGGCGTTCCGCGCGGCGGCCGCGAGCGCTCCGCCTGACGCCGGCTATCCGGTCCGAGCGGCAGCCCGGTCGCTGTTCCTGCAAGGCTCGGGGCAGAGCGGCCCGGCGCGGGAGTCGGCGGCGCTGCTTGCGCGACAGGGCTATTCCGACCCGTGGCTGCTGCGCGATCGCCAGGCGCTGGCCCGGGCCGGAATGCCGATCTGATCAACAGGGGAGACGGAGCATGAGAGATGGCAGCGAGCCGGTCGTGGAGCCGACCAATGGCAAGGTGAAGCTCACCGCCAAGGGCGCACGTAACGGAACAAGCATCGACTGGTCGCTCGACGTCCAGGAAATTGGTCCTCCGGACGGCAAGGTGACTCGGATCGAGGTGCCTCGTCAAAGCGGTGCCTGCCAGGTCACGATCAAGGTCAAGAT
>ERZ1066118.1786-NODE-1786-length-12059-cov-8.122043_pt1 | contig 12059 bp, 5 predicted proteins | sample MGYA00382765_ERZ1066118 | MGnify/ENA primary metagenome ERZ1066118 (study PRJEB33369, sample SAMEA5778348) | biofilm metagenome | biome: Industrial cooling water; feature: Water cooling tower basin; material: Biofilm | place: United Arab Emirates | collected...
CGCCAAACAAGCGGACACAGGGCACCGGTAACCCGAATAAGAGCCTGGACGCGCGTACCCGCGACGAGCTTTATAATCGGGCGAAGGATCTCGGCGTCAAAGGCCGCAGCAAGATGAACAAGGATCAGCTCGCCGCAGCTGTTCGGAAGGGCTAACAGGTCGCTCGGCGGGGTAGGTTCAGACGGCGAATTCCTCACATAAGGAGACGTTGGTGCCCAGGAGCTCCAAGGCTCAGCTCGAGCGTTACCGGCAGAAGCGCGACTTCGAGAAAACGCCGGAACCGTCAGGAGATGTAAGCCCCCCGTCAGAAGGCGAGGGGCTTCGTTTCGTCATTCAAAAGCACGCCGCCTCTCACCTCCACTACGACCTTCGTCTCGAGATGGAGGGGGTGATGCGCAGCTGGGCCGTTCCCAAGGGGCCGAGCCTCGACCCGAAGGTAAGGCGCCTGGCGATGGAGGTAGAGGATCATCCGATCTCCTACAACAGCTTCGAGGGGACGATTCCCGCCGGTGAGTACGGCGGCGGGACCGTCATGCTCTGGGATGTCGGCACATATGAAGAGGACGAGCGCAAGCCCGGTGAGGACAACGAGATGGCCGTCCTCCGCGGATACGGGAAGGGGAAGATCTCCATCACCTTCCATGGGGAGCGGCTGAAGGGCTCCTTCGCGCTGGTCCGAACGGACACGGTCGAGGGCGGAGTGCGCTCGAAGTGGCTCTTCCTCAAGCACAGAGACGGCTACGCGGATCCATCGGTCGACATCACCGAGGAGATACTGACCTCCGTAGTATCAGGACGCACGATGGAAGAGATAGCCGGCGGCGTGGGGGGCGACCGGATATGGCACTCAAACAGGAGCGGGGGTGACGAGGAGGGGAAGAAGACAGCCCCCGGCTCTGGAAAAAAGGCGGCTGACGCGACGGGTGAAAGGAAGTTGGCGAAAGACGCGGGTGGTTCGCTGCTTCCGATGCTTGCCACAAGCGCCGACGATCGTCCCTCCAGGGGCGACTGGACCTATGAACCCAAGTACGATGGAATTCGGGTGCTCGCATTCGGAACACCCAAGGCGGTATCGCTCGTTACCCGCAACGGAAACGACAAAGCTCGGCAGTTTCCCGAAGTGGCGAAGGAAGTAGCCCGGTTCGTCAAGGCCATAGGCAAGCCGGTCGTTCTCGACGGAGAGATCGTCGCGTTGTCGGACGGGGAGATTGTTCGGTTCGAGAATCTGCAGGGCCGGATGCACATCGCCGACGGCAGACGCGCCGAGAAGCTATCCGAAAACACCCCATCCGCGCTGATCGCGTTCGACGTCCTGCTGATAGGGGGCGATGTACTGATGTCGCGGCCGTGGACCGAGCGCCGTGAGGCGCTGGAGGAAGTCATGTCCGGGCATGAGACGGAGCAGCTGCGTCTCAGCCAAACATCGAGCGACTACGATGGCCTGATCAAGCGTGCGGTGCAGGGCGGCTGGGAGGGGCTCATCGCAAAACGCCTCGATGCCAGGTACCGCCCGGGTCAGCGATCGGGAGACTGGCTGAAGCTGAAGCTCGAGAATACACAGGAGTTCGTCGTAGGCGGATGGACGGAGCCGCGGAACAGCCGGACATTCATCGGAGCGCTTCTCCTCGGCTACTTCGAGAAGGGGGAGTTCATCTACGCGGGCCACACGGGCACCGGCTTCAATAGAAAGTCTTTGGAAGAGATGCACCGCCGGCTGAAGAAGATTGAGCAGAAGAGCTCGCCGTTCAGCACCAGGGTGCCAACCAACCAGCCGGCGCACTGGACTTCACCAACCGTCGTGATACAGGTGCGTTTCACGGAGTGGACCAGGGACGGGAAGCTTAGGCATCCAGTTTACCTCGGAGTCAGGGAGGACAAGAACGCCAGTGAAGTGGTGCGGGAGCCGAGAGCGGCGGGGAGGGCTACACTGCGTGGTCGCGCCGCGGTGAAGGGTGGAGGTAAGGCATCGGTAAGCGAGGCACGGTCCGCAGCTTCGTCCGCAACCGCTGAAGCCACTGCTCCGCCCCAAGCCCCAAAGTCCAGCAAAGCCCCCTCTGCCCCTCCTGAAACAGTGACTGCACGGAAAGTAGTCAAGGTAGCGCAGGGCGGCAGCGCTCCCACAACCGAATCGAAGAGAAAGGGCGCGGGAGAGCCTTCAGCGAAGGACGCCAAAGCCTCTGCTACGACCCGGCGCCGCCCGGCTGTGGTGGCAGAAGCGCCGGCGGGGCCTGGAAAGGGGAAGGAGCCGTCATCTCCGGCTGCTGCTCCGGCAAAGAGTGCCAGGACGCAGCCGGGCGCAAAGAAGGCGACACGCGCCAGCGGGCCCAGGTCCCCCAAAGCTTCCTCTGCGGCGAAAGGCGCCGCGAAGCCAAGGGCGAGCGAGGGGTCCGCGTCCGCCGGGGATACCAAGGGCCATTCTGCGACGAAGAGCTCGAAGAAGAAGCCCGCCGCTGGGAAGGTTCGGCCTGCCTCCGCCTATTCGGGCGAGGATCTCGATACGCCGAACGCGGCGGCCATTCGTGAGCTGCGAAAGGCAAAGCGAGAGGGGGCCCTGAGGCTGGACACGGGAGAGTCGCTCGGCCTCAGCAGCTTCGAGAAAGTCTTTTTCCCGACGACGGGGCACACCAAGGGAGATGTGCTGATCTACTATGCACGGATGGGTGAGCTCATCGTCCCCTGGATGAAGGATCGGCCGCTCGTGCTGAAGCGCTTCCCAAATGGCGTGGAGGGGGAGTCGTTCTACCAGCAGGCGGCCCCCGAGAGCGTTCCGAAGGGAGTTCGCGTCGAGACCTTACATATCGAGGACAAAGACCAGCGCCGGCTGGTCGGAGGGAATCTCGCGACGCTGCTCTACACGATTCAGCTCGGTGCGATCTCATTCGACCCGTGGCATAGCCGCATTCAGGCGCTGAAGAGTGCTGACTACACGATTCTGGATCTCGATCCCGGCCCCGGAGTAGACTTCCAGGGGGTGGTGAAGGTCGCTCGCTGGGTCAAGGAGGAGATGGACCGGCTCGGACTGCACGGGGCGCTGAAGACGTCCGGATCTTCAGGGATCCACATCTATCTTCCTCTTCCTCCGCGAACGCCGCTGGAGGCGGCTACACTGGTCGCCCAGATCGTCGCTACTCGCGTTGCAAAGAACCATCCGGAGTTCGCCACGGTGGAGCGCATGCGGACGAACCGGCCGCACGGCACAGTCTACGTGGACTACCTGCAGAACATCCTGGGGAAGACGGTTGCGGGCGTTTACGCGGTCCGCGCGAAGAAGGCGCCGACCGTCTCGACACCGCTGGCGTGGGAGGAGCTGACCGACGAGCTCGATCTCCAGGCGTTTACGATCGATACCGTTCCGGCTCGAGTACGTGAGGTGGGAGACCTCTGGAGCCCGGCGATGGCAACACCGAACACCCTGGAGAGCCTGAAAAGGAACGGTTAGGAGGTAAATGTGAGTTCGCGCAGCTCGCGGGGGCTCTTGTGGCGTTCCGCCGTGCACCAAGACAGTTGCACGTCATCGCCGCTCCCCAGACCGAGTCACCGCGCGGGACATAATGCGCCAGATCTGCGCGGTTTTCTCCTCGGCCTAGCGCGAGATCCGTTTTCAGCAGATGTCCAGGAGCCTAGAGCAGCTTGAGCTCGTGGCTGTTATCGATCGGCTCCCGCTTCCGGGAAGGAGCCGGGGATACCGTTCCGGGTGCTCTTCGCCTGTCCGCCCGCGGCACGGCGGGAGATTCGTTCTCCAAAGCCGCGGCAGCATTCTCCTCATTTGTGGTGGGGAGGAGCTCGGCCAGAAGGGGTTGGGGAGGTGGGGGTCCATCTACGGTCGGCGCATCCGCTCCGATCGCCTCCTCACCCAACTGAGGCGTGGCTAAAGTGACCGGCAGCTCACGTGCCGCACCTGCTGCCTCCCCTGAAGCCTCACTCGTCGAGAGCTCGACAGCAGTAGCTTCCGGCCCCTGCTGCAGTCCGGCCGATCCGGCTTCCTGCTCCACCGCAGCATCGTTCACCTCCTGCTCTACCTCAACGATCTGCTCCACCGCCGAAGGGAGCCCCGGGCTCTTCGGAAATGGCACCGTGACCGAACCCGTCAGCGGAGGCACACCCGCTCCCGCGAAAATCCGGTTCAGCAGTCGATCCAAGTCTGCGAGGGTCAGCTCACCCGAGTGGAGGCGGCTGCTGATCGAACCCATAACCTCCAGCCGGATCAACTCCGGGCCGAGCGGCTCTCGCGTATCGATGTACCCCCGGTCTTCCAAATATGCGTTCAGGGCTTCGATGCTCACCGCGCGAAAACCGGGCACCGCGCGGGTTCCGAGGGCCACCAACAGCTTCTCGCCGTCGCCGTTCAGCTCCGCGGCCAGGCTCGCGACCTCGTCCAGGAAGCGGTCTGTCACTGCGCCGGATTCGACGAGCGTCTGCCTGTCTACCCGCTGACCCCGCCCGACTGCGAGCCTCGCGAGCGCTACTCCGGCAGCCTCCGCGGCGGTCCTGACGGAAGAGAAAAGCCTCTGCCCCAACAGCTTCGCACCTCCGTAATCCGCCAGCGCATCCAGCTGCCCCCAGCACTCCGCGCGAAGCGTCTCCAGCACCCGGTGCAGCGTCTCGGGATCCTCGATCAGGTACCAGAGGTGGAGCGAGCCGACGGGCGCGAACACGTCCACCGGCGGCACATGGAGCAGGCTCGCATACGCCGAGTGCGTGAGGAAGCCCGGGGACGGGAACTTCGATGTGGGCTCCTCGACGAACTGCAGCGCTTCCGGCGGGAGGCGCCGCTCGAGCTTCCTCACCGCACCGAGATCGATTACCCGCCCTTCGAGTGACGGTCTCCGGGCCATCGCCGCCGACCACTTCCGTACCTCATCAGGCTGAGCGGTGAAGTAGAAGATCTGGCGTCCGTTGTCGGCCAGCTCGAGCACGGCGTCCATGATTGCGCCCGCGCGATCATCGTCGCTGTTCGCGAGCGTCTCGTCCATCAGGATCGGCAGGCGGAGACCCCGCTCCTGGAGCTCGATGAAGGCTACGCGCACCGCGAGCAGCAGCTGCAGCCGCGTGGCGCTGGAGAGCTCCTCGAGCGCGTGCGAGCGCTCCGACGTGGTGTCCCACGCCCTGAACGCTCCGGTCCCGGTGTCGTCGATGCGGAGGGTATATCGCCCGTGGGTGATGCGCGCGAAGATCGAGCTGGCACGGTGGAAGACCTCGGGAAGATGCTGATCCCGGCTCGTCCGCTCCACGTGCGTAACGAGCGCGTGAGCGATGGCAGAGTTGATGTCGCGGGTCCGGACTGAGCGAAGTGCAGATGTAGCGCGTTCCACTTCCGCGAGGGCGTCCTCGATGTCATGCCCCCGCTTGGCGTTCTCAATGTCGCGTTTGAGCTGGATGACGCGGACGCTCAGGTCAGCGAGGTCAGCCAGCGCGCCTGCTAGCGCGGCGAGCTCTTCCTCAACTGCCTGGCGGCTCGTCGCGAGGAGAGACTCGGGGTCGTCGGCGCCTTCGGCGACCCTTGCGCGGAGACGCTCCAGCTCAGTCGTCACCGCGCGGTGCTCGGCCTCCAGCTCGACGAACGCGCTCCGCTCCCCACACCACGCCTTTAGCCGAGCCTCCTCAGCCGGTGTGATCTCCAATCGGGAGAACAGCTCTTCAAGCTGAGCCTCGATTTCTGTCGTTCGCTGTCGAGCCAGCTCGGTTGCCACCCCACCTGTAGCAACCTTGGACGAGATCTCCTGGTACTGCTGCACCCTCGCCTGAAGCTCATCGATGCGCGCGCGCAACAGCTGCGCGGTCGTTGCTGGCTCGATTCCAACCTCGAGCAGCTGCTGATTCGCACGTGCGAGTACGTCACTCTCCTGCTCCCAGGCGCGGTCGCGCGCTTCAAAGGCTGCAGTGAGCTCATCCTCCGCCTTCTGCCAGCGGCCTATCGCCTCAACCGTCCAGGCAAGGCGGAACTCGTCATGGCCTGCATCGATCCCGGTGCGATCACGGATGGCGCCGATCCGCTCCTGGAGCGCCTCCTCCTTTGCAGCCACCTCACTCAGCGCAGAGCTGAATCGCTGCCGGCGCTCGTTACGAGATTCTTCTGCTCTGAGGATGGCGACCTGATCCGACAGCTGGTCCAGCACCCGCCGCACCTCTTCTGCTTCCCACCCGGCCGGCGGGTCATTCAATCCAAGGCTGGTGAACTCCGCCTCCACCGGAGCACGAGGGTCTGCTGTCCGGGAGCGCCGCCGCGCAAGAAAGAGGACGACCACTCCAGCTACGACAACTGCCAGAGCAGCCAGGTGCAAAAGCGAGAAGCCCATCCCCGCGACGACCAGGAGAAGCCCCGCCGCGTCTACGAGCCGACGCTCCTTCTGCTTTTCCGAAGGGGGTGGGCTGAGACGGAGCCACTGCTGAAGAAGGAAAGCGCCCCGATCGAGCTTGCCTCGATCTGCTGTAGAGACAGTTGGGCCGAGCAACCGGAGCTCCGCTTCGTTAGAGGCGCGCTCCGAGCGTAGCTCGACTAGCGCGCGGGTGACGCTGGAGAGCTCTTCGACATCCTCGCCGCCGACTTGCCGCAGCTGCCGATGGTTGATCGACGCGCCGAGCCGGCGCTGCTCCGAGTCCAGCCGCGTTTTCTGCTCGGCGGCACGCCTCTCCTCAGCGCGCATTTCGCGATGGATGATCTCCAACTCGGCGGCTCCGCTGTGAAGCGCGGCGAGTCGCTCCCGCTCAAGTGCCGCTGCGGGGAGCGCCAGCGCTTCCAGCTCCCTCGCCAGCCGCTGCATCTCGAACTCTGCCCGGCGCGCGGCGCCTTCCGCTTCCGCCAGGCTCTTCCGAAGAGCGGCGACGAGATCTGCCTCGTTGCCGTTCAACCGCCCCACAACCGGATGGAAGCGATCGAGCCGCTCCCTCAGTGTACCCGCTTCCTCCTGGCGGGCGTTGTGCTCCAGCAGGAGCTCCAGCAGAGCCCGGCGGGCTTCCAGCATCGGCTTCTGAGCCAGCCGCGTCTCATCGGGCTCGAGGGTCAGGCTCTGCTGGTACAGGGACTCCTGCACCGCCCGCGCTGCGATCAACCGCTGCTTGGTGGCGCGCAGCTCCTCGATCTCACGTCTGGGTCGGGAGAGGCTGAGCTTCGGCGCCAGAATCCGCGCTGCGGCATTGAGATCGTAGCCACCCGCAGATTCCAGCATGATGGAGCGCGCGAATCCCGCATCGTCTGCACGCAGCAGCTCCTGCAGCGACAGGCTGTAGCGGTCGCGATCCTCGGGGGGCGCCAAGGCGGGACCGGAGACGTCCGCTCCCTCCCGCTGCCACTTTGAGCGGCCGGCGTCCACCTCCACCCACCAGTCCTCACCATCAACCCGAAACAGCCCCTCGAGCCAGGCCTCGCGAGGTGCCGCCGCGGAAGGCCAGAGGAGCGACTCAACCGTCCGAGCCGTGCTCGTCTTGCCTGACGCATTCGGACCGAAGACGACGTTCACCCCGCCCGCGAGGGTCTCGAGCGTGAAGCCGCCGTCGATGATCCCCGGCATGCGTCGAACTTTGAGCGACCGGAAGGTGAGCGCCCCCATCCTCAGCTCTCCTTTTGGGCCAGCATCTCGTCCAGCAGGAGCGAGGCTGATCGGTTGAGCTCCGAGCGCACGTACCGCTCGCGCTGGTCGCTATCCCGCTCCGGCCGCTCGAGCACCTCCAGATACTGTCCGCTTCTTTCGATCTCACGAACCAGCCTCGCCGCCTCCGCCAGCAAACGCTCCGACCCTCCCGCCATCGTGGAGGCCTCCAGCTCGTGGAGCAGTCGTGCGATCACCGCCGCCGAGCCGGATCCTTCCGCGATGACATTCAGATCACGGTCTGGGCGGGTCGCAACGTGAACGCTCTCGATCGATGCCGTCGCATTGCCACGCTCGAGGTTCAGGTCGGCGGCACGGTCGAAAAGCTGGAGCCCCAGGGTGCGGTGCAGTCGGGTCGCTCCCACCAGCTGAACGCGGCAGCTCATGTGGCGCAGCTCCGTACTTTCGGCTGCGGATTCGATCAGCCGCTGCTTGACCTCATGAGCGATCTGGGCGTCCACATCCTCCACCCTCTCAATCCCTTCAACAGAGACCTGGACGCGCTCATAACGGACGGTGGAGAGCGGGATCGCCCGAATGTCGAGCTGGTTCTCCCGCGCTTCCATCAGGTAAATGCCATGAGCGCCGGGCTCCCCTGGGTCCAGTGCCTGAGGCGACCCCGGGTAGACGGCCCGTGCGCCGCCTGCCTCCCTGATGAGTGCCGCTTTGTGGATGTGTCCGAGCAGAAAGAAGGTACCCGGCTGCGCCCGCAGCTCTCCCGTGGAGATCGGACCGTACCGGCTCGCGGTCTGATCCAGGTCCGCATGCAGCAGAGCGACGTTGATACCTGCGCCGGCAGGAGGGTTGTAAGTAGCAAGCGGGCTGGTGAGCTGCTCCTCCCTCGCGAACGACCAACCGTCGATATTGAGCCGCACCCCGTCCCGCTCGATCGTCGTCCGTTCCCAGCTTCCGCCACGCCCGAGGAGGCGCACATTCTCTGCTTCGAGCCTGTTGATGAGGAGCGGAAGGACCTCCGAATCATGGTTCCCGGAAACCAGCACCGTCACCACGCCGGCGTCGGAGAGCTTCTTCAGGCCCCTCTCCAGCGTCCCGAAAGCCTCGAAGTAGCGACTCGACTGATCGATGACATCCCCGCTGACTGCAACGACGTCGACCCGCTCCGCCAGGGCTCGCTGGACGATTCGAGTCCAGGCGGCGCCCGTTGAGTGGGCGTGCGAATCGACGGATGCTGGAAGCCTTGTGGAGCGCCGGCCGATATGGATGTCGCCGGTGCAGAGGAGCTTCACGAGAGGTACCTCCGGGGAGAACGCCTGCTGGGCTACAGGCGATGGAACAGGAGCTTACTACGAGGGGCGAAAGTTACCCGAAAGGTAAGAGTGGAGCAAGCGCTTCGACCGGAACAATCTGGTTCGGTCACACCCGCTCCGGCAGCATCAGGATGGGCTCAGCGCTTCGGAGTGTGCCTCCAATGCGGAGGGAGCCTGAGGTAGCTCGACGGGCGGTGCCTCGCCGCTGTTCAAAGCGGCCGTAAGAATCTGCGATACCTGATCGGGCTCGAGCAGAAACGCGTCGTGGCCTCGGATCGAGTGGACCTGCCGGTACTCGGCTCCGATCGGCTCGACCCAGGCGAGCACATCCTCCTCCCGGTAGAGGAGGTCCCCCGGGATTCCCACTCCGACGAGCCGCTGGGCGACTGGCGCAAGCGCAGCCTCGACCCCGCCCCGGCCCCTGCCGACGTCGTGTCCGTCCATCGTGTCGAGCAACGTCAGATAGCTGTCGACATCGAAGCGGGCGCGGAGCTTTTCACCATGCCTCGTGAGATAGCTCTCCATCCAGAACGCCCCATCAGGATTCTTCTCCCTCCCGAAGCGCGCCTCGAATTCTCCAGCGGTGCGATATGTCATCATCGCCACCATGCGGGCGATCTCCAGCCCGTCATCGCCGCCTATGGCAATCGCACGGCGTTGAATATGGCTCCAGCCTATCGCTGACGCAGTGTGACTCGCGGGTGCGGCGAAAACCACGGTGCGGTCGGTCAGCTCCGGGAAGGTTGCCGCCCACTCGAGCGCCACCATCCCTCCCAGCGATCCTCCCGCAGCCAGCCTCACCCGAGTGCCCCCAATATCGTCTACCACGAGCCTGATGAGACGCGCCATGTCCCGGGTGTTGATCCGCGGGAACGGCCGCCGCGCAGGGTCGGACGGACCGGTGCTGCCGTAGCAGGAGCCAACCAGGTTGACGCACAGAACTGCGTACTGCGCTGTGTCGATAGCCGCGCCGGGACCGGATATATCTCGCCACCAGTCGCCAACTGCGTCAGCAGAGCCGGTGAGCGCGTGGAAAATCACGATCAGGTTGTCGCGGGCGGCATTCAGCTCGCCGTCGAGATGATACGCCTGCTCGACGCTGCGCAGAACCTCGCCGGATTCGAGCTCGAAGCTTTCCGTGCGATGGACCTTCACCGCTCGCTCCTTCACCACCGTCATCGACACACCTCTATCACTTCCATTCGAATTGAGCACGGAGCTGATCGTGCCCTGATACGCGGCCCGAGCCAACCAACATCCCTCATCCAGCAGCTTTGGTGAGGGCGCGGTCGAGGTCGGCGATCAGATCCTCCACTTCCTCGATTCCGATCGATAGACGGATCAGCTCCGGGGTCACTCCGGCGGCCCGACGATCCGCATCCTCGAGCTGCTCGTGCGTTGTACTCCAGGGGTGGATGATGAGGCTCTTCGCATCGCCTACATTGGCAACGAGAGAGAAGAGCTCAGACTCCTCGATGATGCCCTGGGCGGCCTTCTCCCCACCGTTGACGCCGAAGGTGAGCACCCCACCGAACCCGCCGCTGAGATAGCGCCTGGCCTGCTGGTGCGTGGGGTGGGACTCCAGCCCGGGATAGCTGACCCAGGTGACGGCTTTGTGCCCCTCGAGAAAACGAGCGACCGCCAGCGCGTTCTCGCAGATCTTCGCCATGCGGAGGGCAAGCGTCTCTAACCCCTGGAGGAAAAGGAATGAATTGAAGGGAGAAAGCGCGGGTCCCAGATCACGAAGCAGGACAACGCGCAAGCGAATCGCATACGCGATGTTGCCGAAAGCTTCGCCGAACTTCAGCCCATGGTAGGCCGGCTCCGGATCGGCGTAGAAGCTCTTGAACCGCGGTGACTTCGCCCAATCGAAAGTGCCGCCGTCCACCACCACGCCGCCGATCGAGGTGCCATGGCCGCCGATCCATTTCGTTGCCGAGTGGACGACGATATCGGCGCCATGTTCGATGGGCCTGCAGAGGACCGGAGTGCCGAAGGTGTTGTCCACCACGAGCGGAAGACCGTGAGCATGGGCGATATCCGCGATGGCGCGGATATCACTCACCTCGAGCTTGGGATTGCCGATCGTCTCGAGGTAGATCGCACGGGTCGTATCATCGATCGCAGCCGCGAATGCCTGTGGATCGTTGCCGTTGACAAAGCGGGTGGTGATGCCGAGGCGGGCAAAGGTGTACTTCAGCTGGGTGAAGGTGCCGCCATAGAGAGCGTTCGATGAGACGATCGAGTCCCCCGCCTGCGCCAGGTTGAGGAGGGCGAGCATCTGAGCGGCCTGACCGCTGCCTACACCTACGGCCGCGACGCCTCCCTCGAGGTCGGCGATGCGCTTCTCGAACGCATCGGTCGTCGGATTCATGATGCGGGTGTAGATATTCCCGAATTCACGAAGGCCGAACAGGTTCGCGGCGTGCTCAGGATCGTTGAAGACGTAGCTCGTGGTCGCGTAGATCGGCACCGCCCGTGCGTTCGTTGCGGGATCCGGCTGCTCCTGCGCCACATGTACTGCACGAGTTCCGATGCCCATCTTCCGCTGCCGCTCTCCCGAACCGCTCATCACATCCTCCTGTGAAATAAAAAAACCGACCATCCGCTGGAAGATGGCCGGGCACCGAGCGAGAGCTCACTCAGAACAACCCTCAGCGCGATGGCGCCCGGCCCCGCCTCCGTGAGGAGGCTTGCAGCTCCAGCTGCGGCCGGCGATTGCCTGTTCCGTCGTCAACTGCTAAACCAGCTCGTCGCCGAAACGACAAAGGGATCCCGGGCGGCACGTGGCTCGCCCGGAATCCCCCGGAGCGGATTTAGCAGTTTTTGACGCGGATGCAATCGCCACAAATCGCCGCGGTGCCGAAGCACGAAAAGATCCTAACCTGCGCCGAGTACCAGTGTCAAGGTTCTCGGCGCACCTTGTTTTAGCGGCCGCCCGGCGTTGTGGCGCCAGCTGCCGGCTGAGCAGCGCGGCGAGCCTCGGCCCCAGCGGTGAGGCGAGCGTTCTCAGCCGCCTGGCGCTCGAAACTCGGCAGGCTCGGCTGCTCCGGGCCCTCTACCAGGGTCGTGCAGAGTACACCGACGCCCTCAACCTCGCTCTCGAAGACCTGGCCAACGTTCCAACGGCGCGTCGAGCCCATGGTCCCGGACCAGAGGAGATCGCCTGGCTCGAGCGGGAAGTGATGCGAGATGTAGCTGATCA
>ERZ1066118.1787-NODE-1787-length-12055-cov-20.238417_pt1 | contig 12055 bp, 11 predicted proteins | sample MGYA00382765_ERZ1066118 | MGnify/ENA primary metagenome ERZ1066118 (study PRJEB33369, sample SAMEA5778348) | biofilm metagenome | biome: Industrial cooling water; feature: Water cooling tower basin; material: Biofilm | place: United Arab Emirates | collected...
GATGGGGGGGGGGGGGGGCCCCCGGACCGGCGCGCGGCCCCCCCGGGGCGGGGGCGGGCGGCGGGGGCGGCGGGGCGGGCGGGGCGGGCGGCGGGCCTCACGCCCGCGGATGCCCGCGCCGACATCGCCACCGCCCGCGCGCCTGCGCGCACGCCGCGCGGCGACGACAGGCGCGCCCGGCCGGGCGCGCGGCCCCGCTCACCGGCCGCCCTCCGCCGCCGGGTCGGCGGCGAACAGCACGGTGGACAGGTACCGCGCGCCGGAGTCGGGCGCGATCATGGCGACGCGCGCCGACGGGCCTAACGTGGCGCCCAACTCCCGCGCCACGCCGAGCGCCGCCCACGCGATCGCCCCGCTGCTCATCCCCACGAACAGCCCCTCCTCGCGCGCGAGCCGCCGCGCGACGGGGAAGGCGTCCTCCTCCCACGCCGTGACGACGCGGTCCACGACCGCGCGGTCGAAGTTGGCGGGCACGAACCCCGGCCCCATCCCCTGGAACTGGTGCGCGCCGCGCTCGCCGCCCGAGAGCACGGGCGAGCGCGCCGGCTCCACGGCCACCACCAGCACGTCCGGGTTCCGCTCCTTGAGGAACCGCCCCACGCCGCTGATGGTCCCGCCGGTGCCCGAGCCGTAGACGAACGCGTCCACCCGGCCCCCGGCGGGCGCGCCGACCTGCGCCCACAGCTCGGGCCCCGTGGTCTCGTAGTGCACGCGCGGGTTGGCGGGGTTCTCGAACTGGTTGGGCATCCACGCCCCGGTGCGGTCGCGGATCTCCTCGGCCACCTCGATGGCGGCGAGCATGCGGCGCTCGGGGTCGGTGAGCACCAGCTCGGCGCCGTAGGCCAGCAGCGTGCGCTTGCGCTCCTCGCTCATATTGCTCGGCAGGCAGAGTGTGAGCGGATACCCGCGCGCCGCCGCCACCTGCGCGAGCCCGATGCCGGTGTTCCCCGAGGTGGGCTCGACGATGCGCTGGCCCGGCGCGAGCACGCCGCGCCGCTCGGCGTCGGTGATGAGGCCCAGGGCCGTGCGGTCCTTGATCGAGCCGCCCGGGTTGCCGCCCTCCAGCTTGACCCACACCTCGGCCATGCCGGGCTCGACGACGCGGGCCAGCCGCGCCACCGGCGTGCGCCCGATGCTGGCGTCCACGCCGGCGGGGGCGGGGGACGGCCGGGCGTTGGACAGGTCGGGCGGGGCAGAGGAGGCGGTCACGGGACGCGTTGGAGACGGCGGACGGGCGGGGCGGGCACACGAAAACGGCCCACCCGCGAAGAACGGGTGGGCCGTGTGGCAGTCCGGGCGTTGCGCCGCGCTACCGACGGGGTCGGCGGCGGGGTCCGCACCGGCGCGCCAAGGCGCCCGTTCCGGCGGAACGGGGACAACAGGCGGCGGGGCGGGGGACGCGGGGCACGGCCGAAGCTTGGCGCGGACCGGGGGGCGGTGTCAACCCGGCGCAACCCGGCGAGTTCGTCGCGGCGTGTCTCGATCACGGGCGGGGCGGTTGACGGCGCGGGCCGGGCGGCGGTAGCGTGCGGTCGTGCGTCGCCCCGCCTGCCGCCTCACCCGTCGCCCCGCGCGCCCGAACGTCGGGCCCGCCGCCGCCCGTCCGGCGGCGGCCGGGCGGTGTTGTCCCGTGGCGCCCTAGCCCCCGGGACTCCCTAGCAGCGGCCGCCCAGGAACCACCCAGAGCCCGCGGGGACCTCCCCGCGGGCTTTCGTGCGTCCGCCCCCCGGCGGCGCCCCCTCCCCGCACGCCCACCGCCGTGCCGACCGAGCCGCCTGACGTGTCGTCCCCCGTGCCGCCGAACGTGCCGCCTAACGCACCGCCCGACGTGTCGCCTAACGGTCCGCCCCACGCGCCGCCCGCCGCCCCGCCGCCCGCCCCGGGCGAGTCGCCCGTCGAAGGCGTCAAGCGCGCGAGCCGGCACCTGCGCGGCACGCTCGCCGAGGCGCTCGCCTCCGACGCGCCCCGGCTCGGCGAGGCCGACGCCACGCTGCTCAAGTTCCACGGCAGCTACCAGCAGGACGACCGCGACACGCGCCGCGCGCGCGAGGCGGCGGGCGAGGGGCGCGCGTGGCAATTCATGGTGCGCGTGGCGCTGCCGGGCGGCCGGCTCACGGCCGACCAGTACCTCGCCTTCGACGACCTCGCCGGGCGCTACGCCGACGGCACGCTGCGCGTCACCACGCGCCAGGGCCTGCAGTTCCACGGCGTGGCTAAGGGCGACCTCAAGGCCACCATCGGCGGCATCGCCGCGCTCTGCGCGACCACCCTCGCCGCCTGCGGCGACGTCAGCCGCAACGTGCTTGCCTGCGCGGCGCCCGTGGCCGACCCCGTACACGACGCCCTCCGCGCCCTGGCCGCCGACATCGCGCGCGAGCTCCGCCCCGCGTCGCGCGCCTACCACGAGCTCTGGGTGGACGGCGCGCGCGTGGACGACGCCGCCCAACGCGGCGAGGACGAGGAGGGCGGCGAGGAGCCGTTCTACGGCGCGCAGTACCTGCCGCGCAAGTTCAAGATCGCCGTCGCCAGCACGCGCGACGACTGCGTGGACGTGCATGCGCACGACGTCGGCCTGCTGGCCGTGGTGGAGCCCGACCCAACCGGCGGCGACCGGATCGCGGGGTTCAACCTACTCGTCGGCGGCGGGCTCGGGATGACGCACAACAAGGCCGACACGTTCGCCATGCTGGCCGAGCCGCTGGCGTTCGTGCCGGTGGACGGCGCGGTGGAGGCGGCGCGCGCGGTGGCCGCCGTGTACCGCGACCACGGCAACCGCGCCGACCGCAAGCGGGCGCGGCTCAAGTACCTGATCGCCGAGTGGGGGATCGAGCGCTTTCGCGACGAATGGGCGCGCCACGTGTCGTTCCCCGTGCGCCCGCCGGCGGCGGTGCCGCGGGCGCCGTTCAGCGACCACCTCGGCCCGCACGCGCAGGGCGACGGGCGCGGGTTCGTGGGCGTGTTCGTGCAGAGCGGCCGCATCCGCGACGAGCCGGGGCGGCCGCTGCGCGCCGCGCTCCGGGCGGTGGTCGCGCGGCACCGGCCGGGCGTGACCCTCACGGCGCACCAGAGCGTGCTGCTGACGGGGCTGGACGCGGCGGGCGTGGCCGCGGTGGCCGCCGAGCTCGCGGCCGCGGGCGTGGGGCCGGCGCTGTCGGCGGTGCGGCGGTACTCGCTGGCGTGCCCGGCGCTGCCCACGTGCGGGCAGGCGGTGGCGGAGTCGGAGCGCGCCATCCCCGGCCTGCTCGACGCGCTCGAGGCCGAGCTCGACGCGTTAGGCCTGCGCGACGCGCCGCTCACGGTGCGCATGACCGGCTGCCCCAACGGGTGCGCGCGGCCGTACACGGCGGACCTCGCCTTCGTCGGGCGCTCGCTCGACCTGTACCACGTGTACGTGGGCGGCGGGCTGGCGGGCGACCGGCTGGTGGACCTGTACCGGGCGCAGGTGCGCGGCGGGGACCTGGTGGACGCGGTGCGGCCGCTCCTGCGCCGCTGGGCCGCGGAGCGGACGCCGGACGAGGGGCTCGGCGACTTCTGGCAGCGCGTCGTGGCGCACGCCGCGCCGCGCCGGCGGCTCACGGGGCGCGAGTTGCCGCTGGCGGAGGGCGGGGCCGCGTGAGGCGCGTTCGACACGTTAGGCACGTTCGGCACGCGCACCGCCGGCCATGAGCGTCCCGCTGCACGAGGTCGCGCTGCTCCTCGCGGCGCACGGGGCGCCGGGCGCCAACGGCCGCGTGCGCCGCCTCGCCGCCGCGCTCCGCCGCCGGCGCGCGTTCGCGGAGGTGTCCGTCGGCTTCCACCGCGGCGAGCCCGGGTTCGCGGAGGCGCTCGACGAGACGGCCGCGCGCGAGGTGGTCGTGGTGCCGCTCATGACGGCCGCCGGCTACTACGCAGACACGGTGCTCCCCGCGGCGCTTGCCGCCAGCGAGCGCGTGCGCGACGGCCGGGTGCGCGTCACCCACGCCCCGCCGCTCGGCGCGCACGCGGGGCTGCCGCGCGTGATCGCCGCGCGCGTCGCCGACCTCCTGGCCGCACGTGGGGTCGCCCCGGACGACGCCACGCTGCTGCTCGTCGGCCACGGCACCGCGCGCCACCGGGCGAGCCGCGACACCGCCTGCGCGGCCGCCGCGCGACTGGCGGCGTGGGGCGCGGCCGGCGACGTGCGCGTCGCGTTCCTGGACGACGTGCCGTCCGTCGAGGACGCGGTCGCGGACGCCGCCACCGGGGCGGACGTGGTGGCGCTGCCGTTCCTGTTCGGCGGGGGCGGGCACGCGGCCGACGACCTGCCGCGGCGGCTGGGGCTCGCGGAGGGCGCGCCGGGCGACGGCGGCATGCGCGCCGACGGCCGGCGCGTGTGGCTCCTCCCGGCGCTCGGCGCGCTGCCCGAGGTCGAGGGGCTGGTGGTGGACCTCGCGCGCCGCGCGGCGGCGGGGCTCGCGGGCGACGAGGCGGCGGTGGCGGGCGACACGTTAGGCAGTTCGTTAGGTGGACCGTTCGACGACGCGCCAGAGCCCGGGATCGTCCACCTCGTCGGCGCGGGCCCGGGCGACCCGGGGCTCGTCACCGCGCGCGGGCTGGCGCTGCTGCGCGCGGCCGACGTGGTGGTGCACGACCGGTTGGTGGACCCCGCGCTGCTCGCCGCCGCGCGCCCGGGCGCCCTCCTGGTGGACGCCGGCAAGGAGGGCGGGGCGCCGGGGGCCGCGCAGGACGCGATCCACGCCGCGCTCGTCGCCCACGCGCGCGCCGGCCGCGCCGTCGTCCGCCTCCAGGGCGGCGACCCGTTCGTGTTCGGGCGGGGGGCGGAGGAGGTGGACGCGTTGCGCGCCGCGGGCGTGCCGGTCGCGGTGGTGCCGGGCGTGTCGAGCGCGCTCGCCGGCCCGGCGGCGGCGGGCGTGCCGGTCACCTGGCGCGGCGTCGCGCGGTCGTTCGCCGTGGTGTCCGCGCAGCAGGGGGACGGCGCGCCGGCGCTGGCCGACGTCGCCCGCGTGGCCGGCGCGGACACCGTGGTGGTGCTCATGGCCCGCGCGGCGTTAGGCGCGGTGGCGCGCACGCTCGTGGCCGCCGGGCGCGACGCCGCCACGCCCGTCGCGTGCGTGCAGGACGCCACGCGCCCCACGCAGCGCGTGGTCGCCGGCACGCTCGCCACCGTCGCCGCCGACGCCGACCGCGCGGGGCTCGGCGCGCCGATGGTGCTGGTGGTGGGCGCCGTGAGCGCGCGCGCGGCGGTCGCGAGCGTAGCGCACGCGGGTGTGGCGGCCGCGGGCGCGGCGGCCGCGGGGTAGGTTGCGACATGGCCTCCGCCCCGCTCCTCCTGCCGCTGGACCTCGAAGGCGCCCCGGCCGACGCCCGCGCCGCCGGCGCGGCCCACGCCCGCGACGTCGCCCCGCTCACGAACATGAAGCGCACGCTGCTGCACGCGCCGCCGGCGTTCGACGCGCTCATGACGTGGTACCCGCTCCGCGACGCCGTGCGCGCCTTCCTCGGCGAGCGCGCCACCACGCTGTTCGCGCACGCCGTGAGCGCGGAGACGGACTGCCTGATCTGCAGCACCTTCTTCCGCCGCCTGCTCGTGGACGCGGGTGAGGACCTGGACGCGCTGGTGCTGTCGGCGGAGGAGGCCGAGCTGGTGGCGTTCGGGCGGGCGCTCGCCGTGACGCCGCACCGGGTGCCGGACGCCGTCGCCGCGCCGCTCCGCGCGCGCTGCACGGACGCCGAGCTGGTGACGCTGGTGGCGTTCGGCGCGCTGATGGTGGCGACCAACGTCGTCAACAACGCGTTAGGCGTGCCGCTCGACGGGTACCTGGAACCCTACCGCCGCGCCGAGGTGCCGGGCGCGGGGGTGTCAGCGTGAGCGCGGCCGCCTTCCCCCCGCCTCCCGTGCCCGACGGCGCGTTCGCCGGGCGGGTGGCCTTCGTGACCGGCGCGGCGCACGGGCAGGGGCGCGCGACGGCGCTCGCCTTCGCCCGCGCCGGCGCGCACGTGGTCGCGTTCGACGTCGCCCGCCCGCTCGCCTACCCGGGCTACGCGATGGGCACCGGCGGCGACCTCGCGTCGCTCGCCGCCGAGTGCGAGGCGTTAGGCGCCCCGCACGGCGCGCGGTGCCTCACGTTCGCCGGCGACGTGCGCGACGACGCCGCGGTCACGGCCGCGGTGCGCGGTACGGCGGACGCGCTCAGCCGCGTGGACGTGCTGTTCAACAACGCCGGCATCTGCGCCTACGGGCTCGCGCACGAACTCACGGAGGACGCGTGGGACGCGATGCTCGACATCAACCTCAAGGGCGCGTGGCTCGTGGCGCGGCGCGTGATCCCGCTCATGATCGCCCAGCGCTCGGGCGTGATCGTCAACAACTCCTCCGTGGCCGGGCTGCGCGGGATGGCGCGGCTGTCGCACTACGCGGCGAGCAAGTGGGGGCTGACGGGGCTCACCAAGTCGTGGGCGCTGGAGCTGGCGCCGTACACCATCCGCGTGAACGCCGTCCACCCGACCGGCGTGAACACGCCGATGAACGACGGCCTGGCCGCGCTTGAGGGCACGACGCCGCAGGCCATCGCCGAGCGCTCGGCGGGGAACCTGCTGCCGGTGCCGTGGATCGAGCCGGAGGACGTGGCGGCCGCCGTGCTGTACCTGGCGAGCGACGCGGCGCGCTACATCACCGGCGCGTCGCTGGTGCTGGACGCGGGGCTGCTCACGCGGTAGCTGGAACGGCCGACCGGGCCTCCGGCGCCCAGCGACCCGCCGCCCGCACGCCCTGCCAGCCGGCGCGTGACCGTGCTGCCGACGATGCGTCCGAGCTCCGCGAGCCCGAGCCCCCCGACGCGCACGGTGCGGTGCGCCGGCCGGTACAGGGTCCGGTACAGCGAGTCGGCCTGGGCGTGTTGCGTGGAGTCGCGGAACACCGTGACCTCCACCAGGTCCCAGGCGGAGTCCGCCGGGGCGCCGCGGAGCAGGACGTAGTCCTCGATGTGACCGGCCGCCCGCGCGCGCGCGTCCATGGCGAACCAGTTGACCTCGATGAAGCGGGCGAGCGCGTCGACCCGTCCGGGGAGTGCCTTGAGGTAGGTAAACTGCCACACAGCGGCCGGTGCGGCTGGCGCCGTCGGCGCGGCCGCCTGGGCCGCGGCGGAGTGAGGACGCGCGAGCGCGAGCGCACCCGCGGCGGCACCGGCGGCGAGGAGGGAGCGGCGTAAGGCGGTCACGTCGTCAAAACTGTACGTTGATGCCGAGCGTGGGCAGCGGCGTCATGATCGGCCGCTCGAACGCCGGACGGAACACGCCCGCGGACGACCCGCGCCTCGCCCCCATGCCGTCCGTCGGGCCCGGCCGACCGGTCCGCGTCGCGGTCTCCTGCCTCACACGGGCGCGTGGACGTCGATCGCGCGGTCGAGGTCGGCGACGGGAATCTCGACGTGGCGCACCGGGTCCACCACCGCCGAACCCGTGCGCACCTCCCCGTCCGCCGCCTGCGTCGAGAGGTGCGCCAGCACGGCCGCGGCCTCGTCGGCCCGCGCCGCCGGCACGAACAGGTGGTCGTGGTGGAACCCGCTCACCGCGTTGCAGGCGATGCCGCGCTCCGCCAGCGCCCGCGCGACCGCGGCGAGCAGGCCCACGGCCTCGAGGCTCGAGTGCACGGTGAGGGTGACGCGCCGGAAGACGCCGTGGTACGCGAGCCCCGCCGCATCCGCCCGCGCCCGCGGCACGACCGCCGTCCATCCCTCCGGCTCCCGCACGGTGACCGCGGCGTCGAGCTGCACGTTCGGCGGTTGGTCGCCCGGGAGCGCGCAGAACACCCACGCCTCGTCGTCCAGCACGGGGTCAAGGGCGCGGAGCAGCCGCGCGAGGTCCACCTCTCCGGGGTGCGCCACGCGGGAAAGATGGGATGGCCGGCGCGGCGCGATCAACCGGTCGCGTGGCCGCCGGTCGCGCACGGCTGGTCAAGCGTCCGACCGCCGCGCGCGTGATGTTCCCCCCATGACCGACCCCGCGCCCGCCCCCCGCGCGCCGACCCCCCCCCCGGAGCCGTGGGCCGAGCGCGTGCTGCGCGTCCTCGACCACGTGCACGCCCACCTCGACGACCCGCTCGACCCCGGCGCGCTGGCCGACCTGGCGGGCGCATCGCGCCACCACTTCCACCGCGTGTTCCGCGGCACGGTGGGCGAGTCGGTGATGGGGTACGTGCGCAGGCGGCGGCTGGAGCGCGCCGCGTTCCGACTGCGGCACGCCGGCGGCGACGTCGCGTCGGCCGCGTTCGCCCACGGGTACGACAGCCACGAGGGGTTCACGCGCGTCTTCCGGGCGCACTTCGGCCTGCCGCCGAGCGCGTACCGGGACGCGGCGCAGCGTGCGGCGCGCGAGCGGTTGGCCGCGGTGCCGGTGACGCGCTGCCGCGAGCCCGCCCGCCGGCTGCTCACCTACCGCGTCGTCGGGCCGTACGCGGCGGCCGGCGCCGCGTGGGGCCCGCTGCTGGCGGCGGCGCGGGCGGTCCCGGACGCGTGGAGCCCGGGCCCCACCTTCGGCCTCGTGTACGACGACCCCGAGGTCACGGCGCCCGAGCACTGCCGGTACGACGCGGCCGTCGCCCTGCGCGCCGACCTGCCGCCGCAGCGGTGGCCGGCGGGCGTGGTGGAGCGCGCCCTTCCCGGCGGCGTCTACGCCGCGGTCCGGCACGTGGGCCCGTACGCCGACATCCTCGACACGTACGTCGCCCTGCTCGGCGTGTGGCTCCCGCGGCAGCCCGCGGGGAGCGCCGTGCTCACCGACGAGCCGGTGGTCGAGCGCTACCTCGACGCGCCGGGGAGCGTGCCGGACGCGGCGCTCCGGACCGACGTGCTGGTGCGACTCGCGTGACGGCGCCGCGGCAGCCATCCGTCGCGGCCGGCGCGGGCGCGGCGCGCGTGAAGCACCTGCCGGTAGCGCGCGGCCCGGCCTTCCCGGCCGGCCACATGCTCGTCCCGTCGCCGGCGCTGGTCGCGGCGGCGGTCGCGCGCGTGCCCCGGGGGCGGGTCCTCCCGCTCGGCGCGCTCCGGGCGCAGCTCGCCGCGGCGGCCGGGGCGGATTACACCTGTCCGGTCACCACAGGGCTGGTGCTGCGCGCCGTCGCACGGCAGGCCTGGGCGACGGTCGCGGAGGCCTCACATGACGACCCGCCGCTCCCCGTCTGGCGCGTGGTCCGCGACGACGGCGCCCTGCTCGACGGGCTGCCGGGCGGGACGGCGGCGCCGGCACAGCGGCTCGCGGCCGAGGGCGTCGCGGTGACGCCCGGCCCGCGTGGCGAACACGTGCGCCCGCTCGACGACGTCACGTGGGACGGGGCATGAACCACGGCCGCGTCACCCCGCCGAGCGCGCGGTCCGACCGGCGAGCGCCCGCGCGGCCCGGCGCCCCGCCTCGGCGCCCGAGCGCAGGGCGCCTTCCATGTACCCGGCGTAGCGCGTGGCGAGCTCCGCGCCGGCGAAGGTGACCAACCCGTCGACGGCACGCAGCACGGCGGCCGCGTCGGGGTTCCCGCCGGCGCGCACGTGCGCGTCGTACCCGCCCCCGGACCACGGGTGGTCCACCCACACACCCTCGACCACGAGCCGCGGCGCCGGCACCAGCATCGGCACGGCGTCGCCTGACGCTCCGTCCGCGGACGTCCCGTCCGCGTAGGCTCGCCGGACGAGCGCCAGCGCCTCCCGCGCGCGGGCCGCCGCATCGAGCGCCGCCCAGGCCCGCGCCGTCGCGCCGCCGGCGAACAGCACGAGCCGCCCCTCCGACCGGTCCGGGTGCGACACGTCCACGCCCGTCACCCCGAACGGCGCGAGCGACACCAGCTCGGGCGCTGCACGCCCGGGGGCGCCAGGCGCCTGCCAGAACCGCTCGCCGAACACGCACGTCACCTTCACCATCGTGCCGGACACCCAGCCGTCCAGCGCCTCGCGCACCCGCGGGGCGAGCGCCGGCAGGTCCAGACGCCGCGCCACGGGCGGCGGCGCGGCGACGACCACGCGCCGCGCGAGGAGCGGAGCCGGCGTGCGGCCCGCCGCCCCCGCATCCACGTGGACGGCGATCCCGCCCGGGTGCGGCCGCAGTGCCGACACCGCGACGCCGAGCCGCGGGGCCACCAGGAGCTGCGCGGCCAGCGCGGCGACGGCCACGTCCAGCCCGTCCGGCGCCTGCAACTCGTCGTCGCGCACGGGCGCCTGCGTCGCGAGCTCGGCCAGCATCGCCCGCGCGCTCACCACCTCCAGTGGGAGCGACACCAGCTCCGTGAGCGCCGACCGCACGAGGTCGCGGCGCGCGCGGGTGCCCGGCGTGGCGGGCAGCAGCCGGTCGAGCAGCTCGGCAAGCGAGAGGTCCCCGGGCCCGAGCGCCCGCGCCACCGTCGCCTCGTCGAGCGTCGCGAACACGTCCTCGGCGGGGAGGAGCCGGCGGCCGGCGGCGTCTACGAGCACGCGCGCGTCCGCGTCCGGCAGGCGGACCGTGCGCCCACCGCTCCGCCGGAGCAGGTCGCGGAGCGTGGTCATGTCGCGGTGGAAGAGTTGCGCGCCGCGCTCGGCCACCAGCGTCGCCCCGCCGTCGGCGACCCGCGCCGTGTCGACCCGCCCGCCGAGCCGGGACTGCGCTTCGAGGACGAGCACGGACCGCCCCGCTCGCGCCACCGCCGCGGTCGCCGACAGGCCGGCCAGCCCGCCGCCGACCACGATCACGTCCCACACCAATGGCGGCGCGACCGGCCGGAGGCCGGCCCGCGGCTCACCGCGGCAGCCCGGGACGACGACCGGGGCGAGCAGCGCCGCCAACAGCGCGAGCGCCCGTCGCCGGTCAAGGTTGGCCGGGAGGGCGGGGAGGGCGAGGTCGCCCGGTGAGAAGCGATCGGGGGAAGTCATGCGGTGCTCGGCGTAAGTTGAGAGAGCCCTCCACAATACTAGAGAGAACTGTCAACTTCACAAGCCGCCGTGCCTGCCGACCCGACCGACCCGACGCCTGGAGGGCGACGCGCGCCGCGCCAGGCGCGAGGCGCCGCGCGCGTCGACGCCATCCTCGACGCCGCCGAGCAGGTGATCGCGGAGGCGGGGCCCGACGGGGCGTCGCTCAACGCCATCGCCGCCGCGGCGCGCACGGCGCCGGGATCGCTCTACCACTTCTTCGCGGACAAGGACGCGGTGCTGGCGGCGCTCGCGGAGCGGCAGGCCGAGGCGTTCAGCCGGGTGATGGCGTCGGCGGTGCCGGCGGACGCCGCGCGCTGGCCCCTCCGCCGGGCGCTCGCGCACGTGCTGGACGAGGTGGCGGGGTTCTACGACGCGCACCCGACGTTCGAGCCCGTGCGCCGCGCGCTGCGGCGCCGCGCCGGCCACGCCGCCGGGCAGCACGCCCGCGACGACGCCGACGTGGACGCGATCACCGCGGCGCTGCTCCCCGTCGTCGCCGCCCGGCTGCCGCTGCGCCCGCCGGCCGAGCAGCGCGTGGTGACGCAGGTGGTCGTGGCGATGGCGGACGGCGTGTTGACCGCGTCCGCCGAACTCGCGCCGGCCGCGCGCGCCGTGCGCGTGGCCGAGTTGCTGGACGCGCTCGACGCGTACGTGGCGGCCGTGGGGCGGCGGAGCTAGCCCGGCGTCAGGGCAGGCGCGGTGTCACGCGCGGTGAGGCCGCCGTGCCCCGCGGCGCAGGTGAGCTCGGCCGTCACCGGGGCGCCGCAGTCGCGGTGGCGCAGCACGACCGGGGGGCCGCCGGGCGCGGCCTCCCACCGGTCGCCCCACTGCATGAGGGCGACGAGCGCGGGCATCAGGTCGCGCCCCTTCTCCGTGAGCCGGTACTCGTGACGCACGCGCTGGCCGGCGGCCTCGTACGCCTCGCGGGCCAGCACGCCGTGGGCGACCAGCGTGGCCAGCCGCGCGCTCAGCAGGTTGCGCGCGCAGCCCAGGTTGGCATGGAACTGGTCGAAGCGGCGGACGCCGTAGAACGCCTCGCGGAGCACGAGCAGCGTCCACTTCTCCCCCACGACGTCGAGCGCGCGGGCGATGGAGCAGGCGCCGCGCGCGGTCGCGGCGGCCGCGGCGGTCGCGGGGCCGGCCGCGAG